>Ga0190284_1000256_pt1 | contig 36138 bp, 38 predicted proteins | sample 48691812_MG_FD_161668 | JGI IMG/M metagenome (GOLD analysis project Ga0190284, IMG submission 161668) | Hydrothermal vent microbial mat bacterial communities from Southern Trench, Guaymas Basin, Mexico - 4869-18-1-2_MG | ecosystem: Environmental > Aquatic > Marine > Hydrothermal vents >...
TGCAAGTCGAGGATAGCAGTTACTCGCGGGGCGACATTGGTCTTTATGCTGGCTCGTTCTTCGAGCCTGGTGTGGAGATCCACTTCGACAACCTGCGTGTAGAGGTGCCATGACAGATGCTGTTGCTGCCGTCTGTCGGATGATGGACTGATGAACGTCTATCTGCACAGTCTCGGCTGCCGCCTGAATCAGAGCGAGATCGAGACGATGGCGCGCCGGTTCACGGCGGCGGGCCACGTCGTCATAGCCGACCCTACCCAGGCCGATGTCTGCGTCGTCAACACCTGCGCCGTCACCGCGGAAGCGGAACGTAAGTCGCGTCACCGCGTCAGGGCGCTGGCCCGTGCTAACCCAGAGGCCCGCATCGCTGTCATTGGCTGCTACGCCACGCTGTCGCCCCGGCATTGCGCCGCCCTGCCTGGTGTCGCCTGGGTCGTCTCCAACGCCGAGAAAGAGCGGGCGGTGGATGTTGTGGCTGTCTTTTCACCTAACCCCCCGGCCCCCTTCCCTGGTAGGGAAGGGGGAGTCACCCCTCCCCGAAGTGGGGAGGGGTCAAGAAGGCTCCGCACCCGTGCCTTTGTGAAGGTGCAGGATGGCTGCGACAATCGCTGCACCTACTGCATCGTGCGCCTGTTACGCGGGCCGGCCCGCAGCCGTCCTGTGACCGATATTGTCGCCGAAGTGCAGATGCTCATTGAGACGGGGTGCCAGGAGGCCGTGCTGACCGGCGTGAATCTGGGGTCCTATGGTCGTGACCTGGGGCTGCCGAACGGCCTGTATGTGTTGGTAGAGACACTGTTGGCCCATACTGACCTGCCCCGTCTCCGCCTCTCGTCGCTGGAGCCCTGGGACCTGGATGAATTCTTCTTCAGGCTATGGGATAACCCGCGCCTGTGCCATCAGCTTCACATGCCACTGCAGGCTGGCTGCGGCGAGACCCTGCACCGCATGGGCCGTCGTATCACCACGGCGGAGTTTGCCCGGCTGGTGGAGACCGCCCGCGCTGCTGTCCCAGACCTGGCCGTGACCACCGACGTCATCGTCGGTTTTCCTGGCGAGGACGAGGCCGCCTTTCACGCCAGTTACGATTTTGTGGCGGCGATGGAGTTTGCGCGGCTGCATGTCTTCCCCTACTCCCCACGGCCGGGCACCGCTGCCTTCCGCTTGCCAGATCAGGTGGTGCGCCAGGTGTCTCGTGCACGGGCGCGCGCGATGCGCGAACTGGGCGCTGAGCAGGCATTCCGCTTCCGCCAGCGGTTCGTGGGACGGGAGATGATAGTTCTGTGGGAGCAGCGTCGGCGCGATGGCCTCTGGACTGGTCTGACTGGTAACTACCTGCGGGTTATCGCGCACGCGGAAGGCAACCTGCATAATAGGCTTACCGCCACACGGCTGCTGGCGACGCAGAACGGTTGTCTGGTGGGTGAGGTGATGGGATGAACGAGTGTGTCTTTGTTGCTAGGGAAGCTGTTGGGCGGGTGTCCATTGGGCTGGCCGCCCGGATAATCTGGTTAAAGGAGAGAGATTATGTTAGTCAAAGATCGAATGACCCCCAATCCGGAAACCGTTACGACGGATACCAGTCTTAAAGGGGCCTTGGACTTGGTCCGCAGCAAGCCGTTCCGTCATCTGCCGGTGGTGGATGAGAGTGGCAAGCTCGTCGGCATCGTGACTGAGAAGAGCCTGGTCTATGCTTCTCCCACTCCTACCACCACCCTCAGCGTCTTCGAGGTGGACTACATCCTCTCGCGCACGAAGGTTGGACAGGTCATACAGGGCCCGGTTGTCACTGTGAGGCCCGATCTGCCTATTGAGGAGGCGGCGCGCATGATGATAGACCACCGTATCGGTTGCCTGCCGATCGTCGAGGAGGATGAACTGGTCGGTATCATCAGTGACACCGATATCTTCCGCGTTTTCGTCGAGGGGCTGGGAGGCGGACATCCCTCACTGCGCATCACTGTCGTTGTCCCGGAGGAGATAGGCAGCCTGGAGCGGGTCGTGAGCCGTGTTGCCACCCTGGGTGCTAACATTCACTCGCTGGGTATGTTTTGGGGCGAGCAGCCCGAGGACCGGATTGTCTCCTTCCGTCTGGAGGGTGTGGATCGGGAGACTGCAGTGCAGGCACTGGAGGCCGACGGCATCCAGGTCGTGCACGTGTGGGAGCCGGAGGGTAGGTAGGTTTGCTTGACAAGTCTCCGGTACGCGATTATAATGCACCCGCAATCAAAAAATCATCCGGGATTGGGTATAGAAAGGGGGGGAGCTAGTGACCAAAGTTACAATTGAGGACGGTGAGTCCTTCGATTCTTTGTTGAGGCGTTTCAACAAGAAAGTACAGAGGGACCGTGTGATGTCGGAGGCGCGCCGCCGCCGCTTTTTTGAAAAGCCGAGCGTGATCCGCAAGCGCAAAAAGGCGGCCAAATTGCGCAAGAGCCGCCGGCAGACGTTCAGAGACAGGCGAATGCGCTATTAGAGCGGCGGGGCTGCAGGAATAGAGTCACGCATGGGCCTGAAACAGTGCTTGCAGAAGGATCTCAAGAGGGCTCTACGTGCTCGTGACGAACGTCGCAAGTCAGTCATCCGTATGGCACTGGCTGCGATCGTCAATGCTGAGGTTGAGCACGGTAACGAACTTGACGATGCTGGCGTGGCCGCTGTACTGCAAAAGCAGGCCCGCCGCCGGCGCGATACTATCGCAGAATTGCAGCAGGTCAACAGGCCTGAACTGCTCGCCGAAGAGGAAGCAGAGTTAGTGATCCTTGAGGAATATCTGCCCCAGCTCCTTTCTCGTAAAGAAATCGCTGAGGAGGCTCGTCGGGCCATCGCGGAGGTTGGAGCGACGGGGATGGGACAGATGGGCCTGGTGATGCGCCAACTGATGTCCAAACTAAAAGGTCGTGCCGATGGCCGCGTCGTGAATGAAGTCGTGCGCGAGTTGCTGTCCGGCTAGGGTCTGGCTAAAATGAGTTGGGGGAGAGGAACGGACGCCCCGCTTTAGCGGGGGTTTTCCGGCTGAAGCCGGACATCCGACCGATTTTAGCCACACCCGTCCGGCTAGGACGCACTCACCAGAGAACGTGTCACACTGACAGACAGAGGGAGCGCCAAGCGTGCTCCCTTTTGTCAATCTCATTGTCAATCTCAATCTCAATCTCAATTGATGAGTACGAACGCAATTGACGCCAGAGGCAACGAAGGAGAGCCCTCATCGCGCCGGGTCGGCCATCGCTGGTGGGCCTGGCTACGCCTGGTCTTGCTAGGGGGGGGACTGGCAGCAGTTACGGGCGCTGTTATGGTCCTCCCGCTGCTGCCCACCGGCCAGGTGGTGCTGGAGGAGGGAGATGTCGCTCCTCAGATCATCCGTGCACCTCACTCTCTGACTTACGACAGTGCTATCCGGCAGGCGGAGGAGCGGGGAATGGCCGCATCCAGAGTCGAGCCGGTCTACACCATTCCCGACCCTGCACTGGCCCGGCAACAACTTGACCGCGCCCGCCAGGTGATTGATTACCTGGGATCGGTACGTGCCGATACGCTGGCCTCCTCTGCCCAACAGCGAGCCTGGATTTTGGCCGTGCCTGAGATGACCGCTCTTTCTTCTGAGACGCTTGATGGCTTCCTCGCTCTGCCTGACGAGAGTTGGGACCGGGTTCAGTTAGAGACTCTGGCCGTGATTGATCAGGCCATGCGTCGTGAGATTCGCGAGGGATATCTGGAGGAAACTCTCGAAGGGATACCCGCCCTGGTCCGCCTCGACCTTTCGGACGAGGAAACTGCTGCCACCATCGCGCTGGCGCAGCGTTTCATGGTCCCCAACTCCTTCCTCGACCCCACGGCCACGGCCCAGGCTCAGGCTCGCGCTCGCGAGGAGGTGGGGCCCGTGGCGCGCAGGTTCGAGGCAGGCCAGGTCATCGTGCGCGAGGGGGATCGCGTCAGAGCGCTCGATATAGAAGCTCTGGATCAATTCGGATTGCGGCAACCCCAGGTCGAGTGGCCCGATTTGATTGGGGCCGGCTTGCTGGCTGTATTGGCGACCTTGTTGTTATGTCTTTACCTGGCGCGCTTTCAGTCCGATGTGTTGTGGAACGGTCAGAAACTTCTTCTCCTGGTGTTGCTGACATCTTTCTCAGTATTGGTGGCCGGACTGATGGTGCCGGGGGGCGTGGTGCTGCGCTATCTTGTTCCGGCATCGGCGTTGGCTATACTGGCTTCGGCTGCTCTGGGGCCGCACGTGGGTGTGGCAACTGCTGTCTTCCTCGGCGGCGTTGTTGGTGTCATCGCCGACAACTCCCTGGAGATGGTCGCCTACACCGCTTTTGGTGGACTAGTCGCCGCGCTTGCCCTGGGGCGGGTTGAACGCATTGGCTCGCTTTTTCGCGCTGGCGCGTTTGTCGCTCTGATGCACATGGCCACTGTCATCATTTTCCGTTTGCCGCAAGGTGTCGCCCAGCCGGGCGATTTACTGATCATGGTGCTGAGTGGCGCAGTCAATGGGGGCATCTCGGCCAGCCTGGCGTTGGGTGGGCTGTTCCTCATTGGCCCGCTGTTCGACATTACCACCACGATGCGGCTCATCGAGTTGAGCCGTCCTGATCATCCGCTCCTGCAGCGGCTGCTGCGCGAAGCACCTGGCACGTATCATCACAGCCTGATGGTTGCGAACCTGGCCGAGCAGGCGGCCGAGCGCATCGGTGCCGACGCCCTGCTCACCCGTGTAGGAGCGTATTACCACGACGTTGGCAAGATTGCCCGCCCGTACTTTTTTGTCGAGAACCAGGTCGAGGGTATGAATCCTCACGATCGGCTCGACCCGCGCACCAGTGCCGAGATCATCATCAGTCACGTCAAGGATGGGTTGGAACTGGCGCGGCGTTACCGGTTGCCCCGTCGCATACGTGCCTTCATTCCCGAGCACCACGGCACCAATCGGGCCAGTTTCTTCTACAGTAAGGCCATACAACTGGCGGGCGATGGTCTGCTTGTTGACGAGAATGACTTTCGTTGCCCCGGCCCCAAGCCACAGAGCAAGGAGACCGCTCTGGTGATGCTGGCTGATGGTTGCGAGGCTGCCGTGCGTGCTATGCGCCCTACCAGTGCTGAGGAGGTAGCGGAGATTGTCAACCGTGTCGTTGCCGAGCGTGTGGACCAAGGTCAACTGAGCGAGTGCGATCTGACCTTGCGCGACCTTGAGGTTATACGCGGGACCCTCATCTCTGCCCTGAAGGGCGTCTTTCATCCGCGCATCAAATACCCACAACCGGGAAAAGTGACTGACGCGTGAAAACGGGATTGGAATCCATGATGTCTCTCCACACCGTAGAGATACATATTGACGAGCAGTTCCAGGCGCAGATTCAACCCGGTCTGCTGCACCAATCTGTGCTGGCGACTCTGATCCACCAGCAAGTGGAGGAACCGTGCGAAGTGGCTGTGGTGGTGACCGACGACGAGGCGCTGCGCGAACTCAACCGCCGTCACCGGGGCGTGGATGAGCCGACCGACGTACTGGCTTTCCCCGATGAGACCCGTGGCCCGTTCGTCGGCGCACCGGGCCTGCCGCGATATCTGGGTGACGTCATCGTCTCATTCCGCCGCGCTGAGGCTCAGGCCGCCGAGGCTGGTCACGACGTCCAGATAGAACTGCAACTGCTGGTCGTACACGGGGTTTTGCATCTCTTGGGCTACGATGACGTGACGGAGGAGCAGCGGTTGCGGATGTGGGCCGCGCAGGCCGAGATTCTCCGGGCTCTGGAAATCGAGGCGCATCTTTCAGCGTGATGTGCCATGCGCAGCCGGAATATCATCGAGAGTTTCCGCTTTGCTTTTTCTGGCCTGGGGTACGCCCTGCGCACCCAGCGCAACACGCGCATTCATCTGACCATAGCGGCCGCCGTCGTTGCGCTGGGGCTGTGGCTGGGTCTATCACCTACCCAGTGGGCGGTGCTGGCACTGGCCACCGGCTTCGTGCTGGTGAGCGAGATGCTGAACACGGTGGCGGAGACGCTGGTGGACCTGGTCAGCCCTGGCTACCACCCGCTGGCGGGGGTAGTCAAGGACGCGACGGCGGGAGCGGTGCTGCTGACGGCTATCATATCTGTCATTGTCGGCCTGCTTGTGCTCGGTCCGCCGTTGTGGGCGCGGGTGTTTGGGAACTGAGCATTGACGCGGGCGTGAGTAGGATTGCCGGCTAACCAAGATTGATCATGGAGAGGGGTGACATCGGATGAACGCACATCAATCTGTCTACCTGACCGCCGAGGGTATGGAAGACCTGCGCCAGAAACTGGATCATCTGGTTAATGTGAAGCGGCCTGCACTGGCCGATCGGCTGCACAGGGCGATTCAGCAAGGGGACCTTTCGGAGAACGCCGACTACATAGCCGCCAAGGAGGAGCAGGGTTTCCTGGAGGGACGCATCCAGCAGATCGAAACGATGCTGCGCAATGCGGTGATCATCCAGGAGGATGGTCCCAGAGACGAGGTCGCCCTGGGTGGTCGTGTCACCGTCGTCGAGGAAGGTGCAGAGGAGGCGGAAACTTTCCGCATCGTCGGTCCGGCTGAGGCGGATCCAACCAACGGCAAGGTGTCCAACGAGGCGCCGCTGGGCCGAGCGTTGCTGGGACATCGGGTAGGGGACACCGTCACCGTGGAAGCCCCAGGAGGGGAGATTGATTTTCGGATCACTGCAATCCAATAGCGTAGAACGTGAAACGTGAATACACGCGTCGCGCAACAGGTTTCACGTATTACGCATCACGCATTACGGTAGCATGCCTCTTTTAGAAATCAACCATCTCCGCAAATCCTATCCCGACGGCTGGACGTTGCACGACGCCAGTTTCACCGTCGAGGAGGGTGATCTTCTCTGTCTGCTCGGCCCCTCCGGCTGTGGCAAGACGACGCTCCTGCGGCTCATCGCCGGCCTGGAGATACCCGATGGCGGCCGGGTGTTGATGGACGGGGAGGATGTGACCCACATGCCTCCTCACCTGCGTGGCTTTGGGTTGATGTTCCAGGAATATGCCCTTTTTCCGCACAAGGATGTCTTCGGCAACGTCGCCTTCGGGCTGCGAATGCAAGGGTTGAGCCGCGAGGCAGTGGCAGTGCGGGTGACTGAGGTGCTGGGGTTGGTCGGGCTGGCGGGCTTCGAACACCGCGATGTAAACCAACTCTCGGGTGGGGAGCGACAGCGGGTGGCGCTGGCCCGCAGTCTGGCCCCTCAGCCGCGCCTGCTAATGCTCGACGAGCCGCTGGGCGCGCTGGACCGGGCGCTGCGCGAGCGGCTGATGGATGAACTGCCGGACATCCTCCGCCGGGCTGGCGTGACCGCCATCACCGTCACCCACGACCAGGAAGAGGCCTTTGCCCTCGCTGGCCGGGTGGTGCTGGTGCGTGATGGGCGGGTGGTGCAGGTGGGGACGCCGGAGGAGGTTTACTGGCGCCCGGCCTCGGCCTGGGCTGCCCACTTCCTGGGGCTGACCAACCTGTTGGATGCCCGTGTCGTCGGGCCTGGGCAGGTTAAAACCTCGATTGGCACGTTACAAGTCGAAGCTTTGGACTTGGGACTTTGGACTTTGGGATTTACAACGCAGTTGTTGATTCGCCCGGAGGCGGCGCGATTGGACGAGACTGGCCCCAATGTCCTGCACGGGGTGGTCGTGGAACGCTCCTTCCGTGGTGAGCGCTACCGGTTGGGCGTGCGCCACTCCAGCGGGGTTGAACTGGCTTTCAACTTCTCGGCCAGTCCTGTTCTGCCTGCCCTCGGCGAACCAATAACTCTTTCCTTGCACCCACGGGCATTGCTGCTGCTGCCCTCAGGGTGAGCCGCTTGCCAGGTGTGCCGCGCGGGCTATATAGGCCCAATTAGATCATTGCCTGTGGTCGCACGGCGGCCTGGATCTCGCGTACCAACTGGGATGTGTCAATGTCCTTAAGGACGTAACGCACAGCGCCCATGTGGCGAGCCTTCGCCCGCTCCTCGGCGTCGGGGTAAGAGGTGAGGATGACGATGCTGGTGTGAGGGCACTGCTCGGCCAGGCATCGCAGCGCATCCAAACCCTGCCCATCGGCGCGCTTGGTCTCCAGCAGCACGACGTCGGGCTTTAGTCTCACCGCGTCCCGCAAACCAGTCCTCCAGCAGCCGGTGCAGGCGACGATTTCGACTCCGGCTGCGGTGCGCAGCCGGGCCTCAAGTGCCTCTCGCACGGCGTCGTGGTCGTCAATGACGAGCAGCCGCGTTGGTGCCATTTTCCCTCAACCCAGGTCCATCCTTGCAATTGGTGCAAACAAGTATAACGGACGTATTGTGTGGGTGTTAGTGTCATCCGTCCCCGATTTCCCCTGACGTTTGTACCGAACCACAGCGCAAGTTGACGATCTCCCTGCTCTGTGGTATCCTCACCACCGATGAGTGATAAGGAGCGGATCAAAGCGGTGGGCCTGCTTTCTGGCGGGCTCGATAGCACTCTGGCCATCCGGGTCATGCTCGAACAGGAGATTGAGGTCACCGCGCTGCACTTCCGCACTGGTTTCTCCTACGTAGAGCGGGACTATGCGGTTGGACGCGGGCCGGCGGTTCGACTGAGCTCGTCGAAGTCCGGGCCTTCTGACGCCGAGCGGGCGGCAGCGATGCTCGGGGTGAACCTAGAGGTGATTGACATCTCCGACGAGTACCTGCCGTTGGTGCTTCACCCCCGTTACGGCTATGGTTCGGGGATGAACCCGTGTGTAGACTGCCGCATCTTCCTGCTGCGCCAGGCAAGGGCCTGGATGGAGAAGCACGGTTACCACTTTGTCTTCACCGGCGAGGTGGTCGGCCAGCGGCCCAAGAGCCAGATGCGGCCCACGCTCAACATCGTCGAGCGCGAAAGTGGCCTGCGGGGCTACCTGCTCCGGCCGCTCTCGGCCAAACTGCTCAAGCCGACCGTGCCGGAACAGCGAGGCTGGGTGGAGCGGGAGAAACTGTACGGAATCAGCGGGCGGGGCCGCAAGGCGCAGATCGCGCTGGCGGAGCAGTTCGGCATCACCGACTACCCGCAGCCCTCCGGTGGCTGTTGCTACCTGATTGACCGGACCTATTCCCGCCGCCTGCGCGACTTCCTGGCCCACGAGGGGCCAGAGGCGCTGACCCGCGAGCAGGTGCAGCTCCTGGCGGTGGGGCGGCATCTGCGTCTCCCCTCCGGCTGCAGGATGATCGTCGGGCGTCGCGAGCGGGAGAATGAGTACCTGGAGGCCTGTGGTGTGGAGGGGGTCTTGCTCACGACGGTAGATCACCCCGGCCCGACGACGTTGATACCGGGCGGGCCAGCCCGGGAGGAGATCGAACTGGCGGCGCGGATCACCGCTGGTTACTCCGACGGCAGAGACGAGCCGGCTGTGCGTGTCGAGGTGCGCGACGAGAGCGGGCAGGGTGGGCTGGTCGAGGTGTTGACGGTCGAGCCGATGGTGCGGGAGGAGATACGGGCGCTGATGGTGTAATTGTCAAACTACTCAGCCACCGTCATTCCGAGCGACTGAAGGGAGTCGCGGAATCTCCTGTCGGAGCCATGCTTGTCATTGTAAGTGGAGATTCCTCGACTTAACAATAGAAACTTAACCACTGTTATGGCTGGAGCTAAGCCCACGAACTTGCCAGTGGAGATTCAGAGCGAGGCAACGAACATGAGGAATTGCAGTTTTTCGTTGCCGGACGATGCTTACTTGATCGCCCTGTGGACAGATGGCGTGGCGGTCTAAGACGATTCTGGGGATGAGCGGGAGAGAGGGAAACTCCCCAAGAACAGAAAAACCACACAGCCTGCGGAGAAGCCGTGCGGTTTTACATTCCGAGTGGGTTACCCTACTGCTTCTTTACTCCAGACGCAGCACGTGGCCGCTCATGCTTGGCTACAGAGCCCTCACACTGATGGCCTGCAACCCCTTGGGTCCTTGCTCGACAGCGAACTCGACCCGCTCGTTCTCGCGCAGTGAGCGGAATCCCCCTCCCTCGACGGCCGAGTAATGGACAAATACGTCCTCTCCGGCATCACGCGAGATGAAGCCATATCCTTTAGCATCGTTGAACCATTTGACGGTTCCGGTTTCCTTTTCGGTCATTTTCTGTACTCCTTGATTTGTGTGATTTTGAGCGAAGCAGCGCGGGCAGAACAAAAAAAGACCACCCAATCTCCGCAAGTCTGGGCGATCTTTGATATTACAGCCAAAACCTACTTCGTCCTACATTAGTATTTTACCATGCTTTCGCGAAACAGCCAAGTGCCAGAATTCGGCCAGATGCAACGCCCTTCTTGTCGCTTCAATAGCCTGGTCACCCGAATCGGTTTGGTCGGGTCATGTCTCAGCCGCAGTCCCCAGTAGGGCCAGTCCCCGTCCCTTCGGCTACGCTCAGGGCAGGCTCCGGGACTCTTATCGCCTCGCACCTTCACGTGCCGCACGCTGGGTGTGTCTTCGTGTCGAAGCGGCACATAATTGAGCGCGGCTACGCCAGACTAAAGCGCGTACGGCTCCAGCGATTCCAACACGGCTATGGTCTCGTCAACGGAGAGCCCGCACACACGCGGTATCACGCTGTCTGGCGGTAGCCTGTCGTCTGGCTCTTCGGGCATCCCTCTCCCTTTCTGAGGGGCAAATCCCTCATTTTACACCCCTTTTACCCCGCGCTAAACTCCCCACAACCGGCCTGGAGTATCATCGTAGCAGCATCGGAGAGCAGCACACTACACCGGAATCGAGAGGAGGAAAGTGATCCGCCGCTACTGGCTCGATGTTTTGATCGCCTGTCTCATCTTTGCCGTCTGCCTGATGGTCTATAACGGTACGCTGACCCCCAGTCTCTCCTACAAGAGCCCTGACGGCAACGAACTGGCGACCGTGTGCTACGTCCTCGGCCTGGCCCATTCCACCGGCTACCCGCTCTACACCTGGCTGGGCAAACTGTTCACCTTCATCCCCATCGGCGACGTGGCCCACCGCGTGAACCTGATGAGCGGTACGCTCGGCGCGGCGGGCGCGGCCCTGCTCTACGCCATCCTCCGCACCCTGACCTCGGAGACCTCGGACCTCGGACGTCGGACTTCCTCCCGCCTGGCCTCCGCCTTCGCCGCGCTCCTCTTCGCCTTCTCGCTCACCTTCTGGTCCCAGACCGGCATCGCCGAGGTCTACGCGCCTAACGTCTTTACGATCACACTGACGGTGCTCATCCTCCTCTTGTGGGCACGGGTAGAGGAGCGGGAGCGGGCAAGACGGCTGGCCAATCAACCGTGGTGGCGTGTTTGGCTGCCCTCGTGGCAGTCGCTGCTATTGCTCTTCGCTTTCGGCCTCTGCTTCGGCCTCAGCCTGGGCATGCACATGTCGGACCTGGGCTTTGCGCCACCGTTCGCGCTTTTTATACTGCTGGTCAGTTGGCGCACCGCACTCAGCCCGGCCGGTCTGGTCAGCGCGGGCAGCGGCTTCTTCCTCGGCTTGCTCCAGTTCCTGTGGCTGCCCTACAAAGCCAGCACCCTCACCGACCGGATGATGCGTGCCCGCGCGCCCACCACCCTGCGCGGTATCTACGCCTACACGCTGGGCGCCTTCCCTCAGTTCAAGTTCGCCTTCCCCATCACCGCCATCCCCGACCGCATCGTCATTTACCTGGATCTCCTGCGCCAGCAGTTTGGCCTGTGGGGGATCGGGCTGGGGGTGCTGGGGATGTGGGCGCTGCTGTTCCGCAAGCCCAAGCGTTTTTTCCTCGTCGTGGGGATGTACCTGATCCACGTCTGGTTCTTCATCCAGTACAAGGTCTTCGACCTGGACGTTTTTTTTATCCCGGCGCACCTGCTATACGCCATCTTCATCGGCTGCGGCGTCCACTGGCTGATTGAGAGGCTGTTCGGGCTGGTGGGAGAGCGGCAGGTGTGGCGCATAGTGCTCACGGCACCGCTCGTCGTGGTGCTGGCCCTGCCTGTGGTGAGCGACGTACAGGCCAACTGGGAGGCCAACGACTATTCCCACGATACTGTCATCAACGACTTTTATGAGAATGTCTTCGACCTGCTCCCGCAGGAGGCAGCGCTCTTGGGTCGTAGCGGCGTTTTTGGTTACGACATGTTCTACTACCGGCTGGTCTACGATGTGCGGCCCGACGTGGCGATGCCCCACCTCCCTCATGCCAACCCCCGCCCCGAGGAATTGGCCGGCCGCGAAATCTACACCACCATCCGGCTCGACAGCCGCGAGGCGGCGCGCGGCCCCTGGGCGCTGCCCTGTGACCTGGTCAGCCCCGACGCCTGGCACGTGCCGGTGCTCTTCGGCAGCCCGGGCCAGCCGGGTTCCGGCCCCGGCATCCGCCCGCTCGTCCTCTATCACGTCAGTGACGAAGCGCCCGCACTCGTCGTTGCCGGCGCTGCCCCCCAGGTTGAAGTGGGGGAGGGGACGGCAGGGTGGGTGCTGGTGGGGTACGACCTGGAGGAGCGCGAGGTAAGGGCCGGCGACACCTTGCACCTGACCCTCTACTGGCGGGCCACCGGAGTACTCCATCGGGTGTTGATGAGCACCCTGCTGGAGAGCACCCCACTAGAAATCCACGAGCCTGGGATGGGCAATCTATCCCGCTATGTTCAGGAATTCCACCCGCCCCGCGATGGCATACTGGTCGAGGACTACCGGGTGGTTGTGCCGCGTGCCACGGGAGCAGGCACTACCACGCTGGCGGTGGGAGTTGGCTTCCCCTTCCGACTGCCCGATGGCGAGGCCGGATGGGAAGCGGTGCTGAATCTGGGCGAGGTCACTATCCTGCCAGCAGAGTGAGAGAGGAGGATGATGGCGACGGAACGCAAACTGCTGATTGCCGCAGGTACGATTCTCATCGCGAGTATGCTGCTCGTCGCTGCCTTTGCCCTGGGGGTTTACGTGGGGGAGCACGGCTGGACGCGGGCCGGGCTTACGCTGCGGGGGCCGGGCGGCCCGCCACAACCACCGGGTGGTCCGGGTGGCCAGTCACCCCCTGGTGGAGTGCTCCCCCAGCCCGACAAGCCTCCGCTCCCCGACGGTGGCCGCCGTCCAGACCTGGTGGGTCGCATAAGAAACATCTTCGAAGGCACACTGATGTTGGCAACGTCAGACGGCCCACGCACCGTCGAACTGGACGAGCACACGCGGGTCGAGACGGCTGAGGGGGAACCACGCTCACTGGATGACCTGGAGCGCGGTCACCTTGTGGCCATCTTTGGCCGCCGTAATGGTGACGGGCGGGTGCTCCTCGCTGAGTTGCTCGTGCTGCTGCCGCCTCCCGAGAGACCACCCGCTGGCCCATCTGGTCAGCCCTCTCCCAAGCAGCCGTAGCTACGGCGCGGAACGTCTCACCGGCCCTGGGTTCGCTAGACAGTACCGACCTGCAGGCATCAGCTTCCCGGTCGCAGGTGACTGCTCCGAAGACCCCTGGCCCGTTTGATTTGCCCTCAGCGGTGGGATGAAGTATAATGCAGCCTGTTCTATGGCGTAGTTCAGATGGCGGGGGATGGGAAGTGCAACAGGTGGCACCGGTCTATACTATCTTGATCGTGGAGGGGAGGAAACGCACGGCAGAGCATCTGGCCCCCATTCTTAATGGTCAGGGGTATCATATTGTTACAGCCCGCACGCGAAGGGATGCTTTGGCCAAGGTGCGGGAGGCACACCCAGTGGTGATTGTGCTGGACTCTCCTTCGCTGCGTTTTAGCAGCCGACGTTTCTGCGATGCCTTGCGGGATGCCGATCTCGAAACCCCGGTGCTGGTGCTGCTGCCGGAGGGGGAGAAGATTGATCACAGTGTGGGCGCACGCTCCTACCTGCGTTATCCCTTTTCTGCCAAGAAATTGATCAACCGGGTTACCAGATTGCTGCCTGCCCCTGAAGACGAGGTGCTCCGGATGGGCGACGTGGTTCTCAACGTCAAGCAGCGGTATGTCGTCCGGGGTGAGCGCGAAAGCCACCTCACCCCCAAGCAGGCTCACCTCCTTGAGATATTCCTACGCCATCCGGGCGAGGTTTTGACCCGGGTCTTCTTGATGAAGCAGGTGTGGGACACCGACTATATGGGTGATACACGCACCCTCGATGTCCACGTCCACTGGGTGCGCAAAGCGATTGAGGAAGATCACAGGTTTCCGGTCTACCTGCGCACGGTCCGCCGGGTGGGTTATCGTTTCGAGGTGCCTGAAAAGGAATAGGCGTGGCGGACTTGCCCAAATTCCACTTTATGGTACAATCATAAACAGGATTGGACTAATACACACGTCTCTCGACCGGCGAGACCGTGCCGGGTGGGCAGCCACCCCGGCTCCTCGACGGAATGACGGAGGCGGAGGAGATAACGAGAGTAAGGAGGTTCCTCTATGGCTGTCGTTTCCATGAAAGCACTCCTGGAAACTGGGGTGCACTTCGGTCATCGCCCCCGGCGCTGGAATCCGAAGATGAAGCCCTACATCTTCACAGAGCGCAATGGGGTGCACATTATAGACCTGCAGCAGACCATCACCGCGCTGGACAGGTTCTGCGACTTGATACAGGATACCGTGGCTGCCGAGGGTACAGTGCTTTTCGTGGGCACTAAGCGGCAGGCTCAGGATACTATCGCTCAGGAGGCACAGCGCTGTGGGATGCCCTACGTCAACCAGCGCTGGCTGGGCGGCACATTGACCAACTGGCGCACTATCCGGCAACGTATTGACTACCTGCTCAATCTGGAAGCCCGCCGTGATCGGGGTGACTTCGAGCGCCTGAAGAAGAAAGAAGCCCTGGTCCTGCAACGCCAGATCGAGAAACTCAACCACCGGCTGGGTGGCATCAGAGAAATGCGCAATCTCCCCGATCTGCTCTACATCGTGGACGTGCGACGGGAGGCCACCGTAGTGAAAGAAGCCAACAAGCTGGATATTCCAATCATTGCCATAGTGGATACCAACTGTGATCCCGATCCAATTGACTACGTGATCCCGGCCAATGACGATGCTATCCGTGCTATCAAGTTGATTACCTCGAAGATTGCTGATGCTGTGCTGGAGGGCGTTGCTCAACGTAAAGCCTACGAACCGGAAGTCCCTGAGGGTGAGGAAATCAGCATCGAGGACGAAAAGTATCTTAGCGCCGCTACTCTGGCCCGTCTGAAGGAACTAACATTCGAAGGAGAAGAGGCGGAAAAGGAAGCGGGGCCTGTTGTGGAGACGGTACAGGCTGAGGAACCGGCTGGGGAACCGGCTGGGGAAATGGCTGAGGGACTGGGCGAGCCCGCCGAGGAACCGAGCGAATTGGCGGAGGAGCCATTGACAGAGAGTGTGGTGGTCGCGGAGTATGAGGGTGAGGACGAGGAGAAAGAAGACAAGTCCTGAGTCTTCTCTGCCCCTGGTACTTGTAGATAGTAAACCGATAGAACGTAGGAGAACAGAACTTGGAAATCACCACTGTAATGGTCAAGGAACTGCGGCAGGCAACCAGCGCTGGCGTGCTGGACTGCCGTAAAGCGTTGGAGGCTGCTGCCGGCGACTTTGAGAGCGCGGTCGCTTCTTTGCGTGAGAAGGGGCTGGCTGCGGCTGCCAAGCGAGCAGGCCGCCAGGCCTCCGAAGGGTGCGTGGAGGCGTACGTTCATCCTGGCAGTCGCGTTGCTGTGCTGTTGGAATTGAATTGCGAGACCGATTTCGTCGCTCGCACGGACGACTTCAGAGCCCTGGCTCACGATTTGGTACTCCACATTGCCTTCGCTGCACCACGTTACCTCACTCGTGAAGACGTGTCCGAGGAGGTGATTGAGCACGAGCGGGCCATCTATCGTGCCCAGGCCTTAGAAGAAGGCAAGCCCGAGCACATCGTGGATCGCATAGTTGAGGGACGACTGGAGAAGTTTTACCAGCAGGTCTGCCTGATGGGGCAGCCCTTTGTCAAGGACGATGACCGGACCGTACAGGACCTGATCACCGAGGCTGTCGCCAAATTTGGTGAGAACATCGTCCCGCGCCGCTTTGTACGCTACGAACTGGGAGAGAATCTGGGGTGACCCGGTATTCAAATGAGTCTGGCTAAAATGAGGTGGGGGAGAGGAACGGACGCCCCGCTTCAGCGGGGATTTTCCGGCTGAAGCTAGACGTCCAACCGATTTTAGCCACACCCTATTCAAATCCCCAATCCCAAACCTAAATCGAAGTGATATGGCTGTCGCGAAATACAAACGGGTCTTGCTCAAACTAGGTGGCGAGGCACTGGCCGGCACCGGTGGCTTTGGCATCAGTCCGCACATGGCGGAGGAAGTCGCTGCCAAAGCGTTGGCCATGCGTGATCTGGAGGTAGAAGTCGCTATCGTCATGGGAGCGGGTAACATCTGGCGTGGTCGGGATGGTCTTGCGCATGGGATGGACCGCGCCACGGCAGATCATATGGGCATGTTGGCGACGGTGATGAATGCTCTTGCTCTGGCCGACGCCTTGGAACGAATGGGGATTGTCACCCGTGTGCAGACTGCTATCGAAATGCGGGCTATCGCCGAGCCTTATATCCGCCTGCGGGCAATCCGACACTTGGAAAAAGGGCGCGTCGTCATCCTTGGTGGCGGTACAGGTAATCCTTACTTCACTACCGACACTGCTGCGGCGCTCAGGGCGATGGAGGTTGACGCCGACCTGGTGATCAAGGCCACGAAGGTGGATGGTGTCTACGCCGAGGACCCGCACGAGAACCCTGACGCCGAGCGCTTCGAGCACCTGACCTACATGCAGGCACTCAAATTGCGGGTGGGTGTGATGGACGCTACGGCGATTTCATTGTGTATGGAAAACGACCTGCCCATTCTCGTGCTCAATCTGTGGCAGCCCCATAGTCTGGAGCGGGCTGTACTGGGGGAGGCCATTGGGACGCTGATTTCTCGATAGCCGTGACCAAAGATGATCAAAGAACTGCTCCGTGAGACAGAAGACCGTATGCGCAAGGCCGGAGAGGTACTGGAGGCTGACCTGCGTGCCATCCGTACAGGGCGAGCCTCCCCGGCGCTGGTGGAACGGGTGATGGTGGAGTATTATGGTACGCCTACACCCCTCAACCAGTTGGCTGTCATATCCGCCCCGGAACCCCAACTGCTCACCATCCGGCCCTACGATCCCGGGTCATTGGGCGACATCGAACGGGCTATACTCAAGTCCGAACTGGGCCTCACTCCTACCGATGACGGCAGGATCATCCGCCTTCCCATTCCACGCCTGACGGAGGAGAGGCGGCGAGAACTGGCAAGACTGGTGCGTCAGCGCGTCGAGGAGGGGAAAGTGGCGCTGCGGAACATTCGCCGCGAAGCGCTGGACGACTTGCGTGAGTTCGAGAAAGAGAAGCTCGTTTCTGAGGACGACTTCTACCGTAGTAAAGGCGACCTTCAGGATCTCACTGATCGTTATGCCAAGCAGATGGACGAGCTTAGCGCCCGTAAGCAGCGGGAGATCCTAGAAGGCTAGTGTGGTTTCCTATAGGTTGCCTCGGATCAGTCTACGATAATGCCCTCTCAATCACGGGATAGCCAGCGGTACCCACCTTTGGAACGGGTGCCCCGGCATGTCGGCATCATTATGGACGGTAACGGCCGCTGGGCGCGGGCACGAGGGTTGCCCCGCTCGGCCGGGCACCGTGCAGGGACAGAAAACCTGCGCCGCGTGTTGCGGGCAGCGGTTGAGTTCGGCGTTCAGGTATTGACTATCTATGCCTTCTCGACCGAAAATTGGAGTCGTCCGGCGGGTGAGGTTAAAGCCTTGTTGTCCATCCTTGAGAGGGTGATTGACCGCGAGTTGTCAGAACTGTATGAAGAAGGCGTCCAACTGCGCCATATTGGTCGCCGGGAGCGTCTTCCCCCGAAGTTGCGGCAGAAAGTTAAGGATGCCGTCGAACTGACGAGGAGCAAGCAGCGACTGATCCTCAATGTGGCTTTCGACTATGGTGGGCGGGCCGAACTGGTGGATGCAATGCGCCGCATTATCGCCGACGGTGTGCCTGCTGAGCAGGTAGACGAACCGCTCGTCAGTCGCTACCTCTATACGGCAGGGTTGCCCGACCTCGACCTGGTCATTCGTACCAGCGGGGAGATGAGGATCAGCAATTTCCTTATCTGGCAGGGGGCATACGCTGAATTTTACGTGACCCCCGCTTTGTGGCCCGATTTTGGTAAGGACGAATTCTACAAGGCCCTGGAGGATTACAACCAGCGCGAGCGCCGTTTTGGCCTGGTACCGGGGTAGGGACCACTGTAGGCTGTATAACGGACGACACCAGGGACTCCGTCACCGGCAATATATAGAATTGCCCCACAGGATTTGCGTTGTCCGCGGGAATTTTGTGGGACAAGATGGCATCTTGTCCTACGTTTGTTGTGGCTCAACCGCGCTATGCTGGTGTATTGGAATACTACTCTAAGAGCTTCTTGACCTGTGCTGCGTACACGTCTGCTAACTGCCGCTGTTCTGATCCCGATCGCCGTCTGCTGTATCTACCTGGGCGGACTGTTGTTTCTGGCTCTGCTGGTACTGCTGCTGACGCTGGCTGAGATTGAATTCTGCAGCTTGATGGCGCACGATGGCTTTCGCCCCGCTCTTGCCTTCGGGCTTGGGATGGTATGGCTCTTTCTGTTAGATGCTCAGTTCTCAACGCTGAGATTGCTGCAGCCTGGCCTGGCGCTGATTCTGTTAAGCTCCCTTGCCTGGCAACTGTTTCATCGCCGAGGTTCGCCGGTGGCCGATTGGGCATTGACCGTGACGGGTGGCCTGTACCTGGGACTGTGCGGAGCCTGCTTGATTGAGCTACGATGCCTGCGTGATGGTCTCTGGTGGACGCTGACCATCGTACCGGCTATCATGCTCGCCGATACCGGCGCATACTTCGTCGGGCGGGCCGTGGGGCGGCACAAATTGGCGCCCACGTTGAGCCCCGGCAAGACGTGGGAGGGATATGTGGCGGGTGTGATCACCGGAGGGGTGATGACGGCGCTACTGGCCTCGCTCTGGCGCGTCGTACCGGGTGCGGGTACCACTGTTAGCGGTGTACACGGCTTAATCTTGGGGTTGCTGATTGCCATCCTGGCCCCGCTGGGCGATCTGGCCGTCTCGATGATCAAACGGCAGGTCGGTGTGAAGGACAGCGGCCGTATCATTCCCGGCCACGGTGGGGCCCTGGATCGGGTGGATAGCATCCTGTGGGCAGCCGTGATTGGTTACTATTACGTGCAGGTGTTCGCGCTCTGGTGATACTCAGTAGGTGAGCAGTAACCGTTCAGGGGTGCGAGTCCAGCGCCGGTCGAGTAGGAGCGAAGCGATGTATTGAGACCAAGCGGGTTGTGCATACGGCTCCGCTCGCTCGATTTCGATACGCTGGTTTCGATACGCTATGCCACTCGACCCAAGTCGTTACTCAATCAGCGCTCGCTCCGGCCGGTGTTGCCGTGCACCGGTGGGACGGCTGAACGGTTACGGTGAGCAGAACTGGCGCAGGCGGTGTTTTCAGACGCCGATTTTGGGCTCAGGAGGGCCCTTCCAGTAGGTATTATCAGTAGGTACTATAAGGAGCAACACCGATGGACAAGGAGCGACAGGTACGCGACATTTACCATAAGGGTGTCATCCTATGCAAGCCGGACACTCCTCTTCAGGAGGTGGTTAGGGTGATGGCCGATACAGAGGTTCACGCTGTCATGGTCGCCGAGCGCGAGGGGGAGCCACCAGTCGGAGTGGTGTCTCATACCGATGCCATTGCTCATTACGGGGAGGATCTGACGGCCATTCAGTCCCGTGATGTGATGACGTCCAATGTCGTCAATATCTCGGAGTATGCCACCGTGGGGGAGGCGGCCAAGAAGTTGTTAGAGAGCCACATTCATCGTCTGCTGGTGGTGAGCGAGGATGGCACGCCGCTGGGTATCCTTTCGACCACGGACATCATCCGGGAGATGCGCGGCACCCGCTGGGTGTGGTATCTGGACTGACGTAACAAACAGGGGATAGGTTATGCACGAGCATATCATCACCATCGAACGACACATCATCGAGCAGCAGCGGGGTTATCCTGAGGCGACGGGCGTGTTTTCCAGCCTGCTGTACGACATTGCTTTGGCAGCCAAAATCACCGCCCGCGAAACTACCTGTGCTGGCCTGGTAGACATCCTGGGGCTGGCCGGCAGGGTGAATATCCAGGGTGAGCAGCAGATGAAACTGGACGTCTTCGCCAATGACACGATGGTCCGGATGAACAGTTACACCGGCCGGCTGGCGGTGATGGCCTCAGAGGAGGAGGAGGATATTATTGCTATCCCCGAGGAGTATGGGATCGGCAAGTACGTGCTAGTCTTCGATCCTCTCGATGGCTCCTCTAACGTTGATGTAAACGTCAGCATCGGCACCATTTTTGCTATCTACCGCCGCTTGAGCGCGGGAGGGCCGGGCGTGCCGGGCGTGCTGGAGGATTGTCTCCAGAAGGGGCGGCACCTGGTTGCAGCGGGCTACGTGATCTATGGCTCTAGCACGATGATGGTGTATACGACGGGTCAGGGGGTACACGGCTTTACGCTTGACCCCGGCGTAGGGGAGTTTTTGCTTTCCCATCCTGACATTCGTATTCCCACCGTGCCGAAGTATTATAGTGTCAACCAGGGATATGAGCAGTACTGGGGTGATGACGTGAGGCGATTCACCCGCTGGCTGCAGGGAATGGATCAGGAGAAACCGCGTAAGCCGCTTTCGGGCCGCTACATCGGCTCGCTGGTGGCCGATTTCCATCGCAACTTGTTGGAGGGAGGGATTTTTTACTACCCTGCAGACTCCAGGAGATCTACAGGCAAGTTGCGTTTGACCTACGAGGCCATCCCGCTGGCTTTCGTTGCTGAACAGGCTGGAGGCTACGCCTCGGACGGGTATCGTAACATCCTCGACATACAGCCCGAAAGCCTGCACCAGCGCACGCCGCTCTTCATCGGCAATCGGGAACTGGTTGAGCAGGCGGAGGAATTCTTATCCCGCCACGACGGATAGGAGCAAGTGAACGTTAAGGAAGTATAAAGATGACTGGAGAAAAAAGCACTGTGAAAGAATTGGACATCGCCAGCCTGGAAACAAGGACACTGGCTGAACTGCGCGAATTGGCCAGAGAGTGGGAGATTTCCGGCTTCAGTCGGCTGAAGAAGGAGGATCTCATTCTGCGACTGCTGCGGGCCAAAGCGGAGCGAGAGGGCCTGAGATTCGGCGGAGGCGTGCTGGACATTGTGGATGATAGTAAGGGCTACCTGCGCTGCGATCATTATAAGCCGGGACGCGAGGACGTGTACGTCTCGCAATCTCAGATCCGTCGCTTTGGTTTGCGCACCGGCGATATGGTGGTTGGGCAAGTGCGGCCGCCAAAGGAGAGCGAGAAGTACTTCAGCCTTCTGCGCGTGGAGGCTGTGAACGGGGTGGACCCGGAGGGGGCTAAACAACGACCATATTTTGAGGCGCTGACGCCGATCTTTCCCAATGAGCGTTTCATACTGGAGACCTCTCCAGACAATCTGACAACACGGCTGTTGAGCATGATTACGCCGGTTGGGAAGGGGCAGCGTGGACTCATCGTGTCACCGCCAAAGGCTGGCAAGACGACCGTGCTCAAGCACATCGCCAATGGCATCACGGCCAATCATCCTGAGGTGCACCTGATGGTCGCGCTCATCGGTGAGCGACCCGAGGAAGTCACCGACATGGACCGCTCGGTGGATGCCGAGGTTATCAGTTCGACCTTTGACGAGCCGGTAAAGAGCCACGCCGGGGTAGCGGAGATCGCACTGGCCCGGGCCAAGCGGCTGGTGGAGAATAAGCGGGACGTCGTCATCCTCCTCGACAGCATCACTCGTCTCTCGCGCGCTTACAATCTGGTCGTGCAGCCCAGCGGTCGCACTCTCTCCGGCGGGCTTGATCCGGCGGCGCTCTATCCGCCCAAGCACTTCTTCGGCGCAGCCCGCAAAATCGAGGAGGGGGGGAGCCTCACGATCATCGCCACCTGTCTGATTGATACCGGCAGCCGGATGGACGACATGATTTACGAGGAGTTCAAAGGCACCGGCAATATGGAGCTTCACCTGAGCCGGAAACTGCAAGAACGGCGTGTGTTTCCCGCTTTCGACATCGAGCGCTCCGGCACACGGCGGGAGGAATTACTGCTCGATGAGGACATGCTGCAGAAGGTATGGCTGATGCGACAACGTGTTCTGGACTCCCGGTCATCCGGTTACACCGCTGTGCAGGCGGTACAGGAATTGCTCCGTGTCCTCAAACGTACTCAGAATAATGAGGAATTCCTCAGCCTGTTCGCAAGAATGGCGGAGATGGAGAGCCGCTAATCTGTAGAAGGTCACGGAGTGCCAGCCTGATTGAGGAACTCTTGCATTGCCTTCGCTGTTTTCGCCGGTCGCTCCAGCATCACCATATGGCCTGCTCCCTCGATGATCACACAGCGAGCGCCAGAGATGTGTTCGGCCAGGAAGCGTGCATACTTGACCGGGGTAAGCTGATCGGCGGAGCCCGCGATCACCAGCGTGGAAGCCTTTATCTCTTCCAGCCGTTTCATCACATCGAAGCGGTTGCAGGCGGTGAAATCACCCAGGAGCACGTCGGGGCCGGTTTCCAGTAGTGCCTGTCTCCCCAGTTCGGTCAACGCTGGCGGGATCTCCGATGACCAGGCGAAGCGGGTGATAAGTTCCACGCTCCTCCCGAAGTCGCTACGGATTCCCTCCAGGATGGCGGGGGCCACGCGCAGTCGCGCCCCGGCCGCCACAAGCACCAACCCGGCTACGCGGCTGGCGAAATCCAGCCCCAGTGTCTGTGCGATGGCGCTGCCCATCGAGTGCCCTACGATGACGGCTTGCTCGATTCCGACCGCGTGGAGGAAAGCGGTCACGGCCTCCGCGTACCCCTCGATGGTATCACATCCTTGTCCCCCCGAACGCCCGTGGCTGGGCAGGTCTATAGTATAGACGGTGGCCCTGGGCAGCCGGCGTAGTTCAGCCGGCCAGTGCAGGCGCGTGCCCCCGGCCCCGTGCACCAGCACCAACGTGGGGCCATCCGCTGGCCCCCGGCTCAAGGTATAGAACAGGTCTCCCCTGGCAGTCTCCGCATAAGGCATAGCCCTAATCTCTAATCTCTAATCTCTAATCTCTGATTTTGCCGTCGGCAGTGTATCCAGCATTTCGCCGTGGAGCGCCCGCTGCATTGCCTCTCGGTCGTCCCATGGGTACTCGGTTGTACCGAAGCACATACTCTGCTCGTGCCCTTTGCCGCAGGCAATGACTACGTCGCCTGCGCGGGCCTTATGGCACGCCAGCAGGATCGCTTCTCCCCGGTCGGGCACGCGCCATAGATTCACTCCCTCGCGCTTGCCCTCCGCCGTGGCTGCGGCGACGCTTTTGGCCATAATCTCGTCCAGGCTCTCGGTGCGGGGGTCTTCGGCGGTGATGATAACCAGGTCGGCCAACTCCCCAGCGATACGTCCCATCATTGTCCGTTTTTCCCGGTCGCGCAGCCCGGCGCAGCCGAAGACGACGATCACCCGTCCATCCCCTTCGGCCATCGTGCGCGCCACGTATGCTGCGGTCATCAGCACCCGCTGGAGCGCGTTGGGCGTGTGGGCGAAGTCCACGATGGCCAGGAAGTCCTGCCCGGCCTCGATCCGTTCCATCCGCCCCGGGATGGCCCGCACGGCTGCCACCCCTTCGCGGATGGCGTCCAACGCCACCTCCAGTGCCACTCCCACTGAAGCCGCCGCCAGGATGTTGCTGACGTTGTAGGCTCCCACCAGTGGAGTTTCAATGGGTATTTCGCCAGCAGGTGTGCGGAGGGTGAAGCAGGTTCGGTTGGGGGTGAAGCGGACGTCGTGGGCGGTCACGGCTTCGGCGAACTCAGACTTCGGTGAGACTTCGTCGAGCTCAGTCGAGACGCTCAGTTGAGCCGTCGAGCCGCCGGCCTCGCTCCCTATCGCGTATGCGATCTGCCGGTCGGCTGGGATGGACTGCAGGTACTCGTAGGAACTGTCGTCCCGGTTGAGAACTGTCACCTTCGGCACTCCTGGCTTGCGGAAGGAGCGGGTTATCCCTGCAAAGAGCCGGGTTTTGGCCTGCTGATAGGCCTCCAGCGACCCGTGGAAGTCGAGGTGCTCGTGGGTGATGTTCGTGACGGCGGCTATGTCAAAGTCGCAGCCTGTCACGCGGTGCTGGACCAACCCGTGGGAGGTGACCTCTAGCACGGCATGGGTAGCCCCGCTCTCGACCATGCGGGCCAGGTAGCGCTGGGTGTCGAGTGGGTCGGGGGTGGTGGTGTGGAGGCCGGTATCGCTTTCCTCGTCGCCAATGCGGGCGTTCAAAGTGCTGATCATCCCGGCGCTAAGGCCAGCGGCGCGCAGGATGGCATAGACGAGGTTAACGGTGGTGGTCTTGCCGTCGGTGCCGGTAACGCCGATGAGGGTCATCTTGCGGGACGGGAAGTCGTGCCATGCGGCGCACAGCCAGCCCCAGGCCTCCCGCGCGTTGGGGACGCGCACGTAGGCGAAGGTGCCCCAGGGCAGACCGGTTAACTCTTGCGGGGGTCGCTCGCCTACGACGGCCACCGCGCCTTCGTTCACCGCCTGGGCGATGAAGCGGTGGCCGTCCACGCTAAAGCCGGAGATGGCGACGAAGAGGTCGCCTGGCCGCACCCGTCGTGAATCGGCGACGACGCCGTGTATCTCGACGTCGCCGCCTATGCGGGCCAGCACGGTGGGCAGGGCTTTGATCAAATGATTCAACCGCATTTCTTTTGCCTGTCGGTCTACCTTTCCTTCAGTGCCAGGGATACCAACACACTAGTGTCAGCGATGAGCCTGGCAGTCACCGATCATTCTCTCGCTTCCGGCGTTGGCGAAGTCGCGTCAGCGATTTGGGCGCAGGGCCATAAGGCCCGTAGCCGCAAACGCCGTATATACGCCGTCACCTCGCCGTGCTCTCAATGGATTGTCGAATGACTTTCTCAAGCTCATTCGGAACATCGGTGCCAATTTGATATTTCTTACCTGTTCTCATCTTGACTTGAACGGCATAAGAGCCAGAAACATTATAGAGCCAGCCATGAGGGGTCAGGCGAATTCCCCAGCCATAGTACCAGGGGTTTTTCATGACCTGGCATGATTCAATGTCCTTCAAGAGGAATTTCTTTCGAATGGCTCCTGGCCCGAATCGAATTTCGAGAACATCTTCCTCGATCACTACAGTTAGCGTGGCGAATAACACCAGGCAGACTCCAAGGATAATCAGAACTGCGAAGGCAATCCAGTTGAAACCATAAACAGCCACGAGATACGCAATGAAGAACAGCGCGATGGCTAATGCAATTATGGTCAAGTATCCGATTTGTGTGTGTTGATAGCGTTTGATCATTTTTCTCCCTCCTACAGGTGATGGCGTATAACGTGTTCGCGCTTTGCGAAGTTCCCGCCGTCATCCGTTACCAAGATAGACTGCAGGTAAGTCACCTTTCGCCTGTCGTGCTCTTCCGATAGCATCGAAGGCGGGGATTTGGGCGTCAGCCGGCAATGCCGTGTTATCCGACGTGCGCCCTACTTTCGATTACACTTTGGTGCTGTGCCCCACTTCCGGGCAAACTCCCAGATCAGCTTGCGCTCAACGTACCGAATGAACAATGAGCGGATTTCCTCATCCAATCTCTCTACCGGAAACGCAGCAACATAGAGATTATCGCCTTGGCCTCCAAACACCTGCCGATAGGTAGTGCCACCACTGTGCCCAGACTTGCCTTCAAAGGCAGAGCGATTGAGTTGCCGCCAGCGTCTTCTCAGCGATTTGCAGGTTTCGCCAATGTAGATAATCTGCTCCGCTTGTGAGTTTGCCCGTCCTGCAGGCGCAGCATCAAAATGAGCCAGCATATACACCCCTGGGTGGCGGATACCCTTCAATGAGGTGCGTTCGGCCCATCGTGTCCAATGCGAGAATGCTATCTCTGGGTCTTGCATTCCTTGTTTCCTCAGGGCGCATGTTGGATAACGTTTCTGGGCTTTGCGAAATGCGAAGCATTTGGGCGAACGAGTGAGCCGCAAAGCCCGTGTTAGGCGCTGTTTTGAGGAATTATCCTCTTTCTCGATCGCCACCAACACACCAGGAATAATATTCCAGGAGTGGCGATTGTTATCGTCAGTGGATAGGGATAGGGTCGGGGAGAGAGCAACCAGTGGTGCACCGCAAGGGTTGCCAGCTGGAAAACAATGGTAATCGCTCCTCCCAATCCCTCCCAACGCCAGGCAATGCCCAATCCCAGGGCACTCAGGCCCAAAGTGATCGGGATCAGGTTTTCAATGGGGGGATAGTCCTCCACCGCATGCGGGTCTGCTTTACCAGTTGTCACCCAGTTCCATGCATAGCCGATGAGCATAAGTAGAGCGAATGCAATGATCACGGTGCCCCAGATTCGGGCAATCCAGCGTATCCGTTTCGTTGCTCGGTCGCCCGTATGTTTAGTGCTTGCTATGATTGTCCCCCTCTCTATTTACTCATAAATTTATACCATGCAAAAAGACCCCTAAAATTCTTTTTAAGGGATTACTGTTATTGTTCATAGCTGTTTCCTCTTCTAAATGCACATTTCGTCTAACGTTTGGCGGATAAAAGAAGTTGCCGAAGGCAATTTGGGAAGGTGCATAGCACCATAGCCTTGTATGCGAAGTTCAACTTCGCATAACCCGGAAACTTGCGCAAATGCGAAGTCCATTGTATCATTCTACTCGATAGAGACCTCCTTTCAATTATCGCCGTTCGTCGTCCAGTATAGGGCAAATCTCCAAAACCGTCAAGCATCATTGTCGCCGAAAGGGAGAAGCCGAAAGGAGAGGAGCGATGCCCAAAGGTTTGTTTCAAACCGTCGAAGAACGCATGAGAGTCGAAGGGTACAGCCGCAGAACGATCAAGACCTACCTGCGCGAACTGCGCAAGTTCGTCGAGTACGTCCGCCCGCGCCATCCCCGCGACCTCGACGCCGACGACATTCGCGCCTACCTGCTCTACCTGATTGAAGAAAAGGGCGTCTCGCGTTCAGCGGTGAACCAGGCCATCAGCGCCCTCAAATTCCTCTACGTGCGGCTCTATGGCCGGGATGATGCCTTCGCCGATATCCGCCGCCCGCGCCCGGAACACAAATTGCCCCGGATTCTCTCGCGCGACGAAATCCTCCAGATCGTGCGCACCATTCAGAACCCAAAACACCGTTTGATGATCGAGCTGCTCTATGCTGCCGGGCTGCGCGTTTCCGAGGTGGTGAACTTGCGCGTCCAGGACGTGAACCTGGACGAACTGACGCTCTTTGTGCGCGCCCCCCGCCCGGCCAGGGAAAGTATCAAGAGCAACAAGGACCGCATCACGATATTCTCGGAGAGCCTGCGGGATGCGCTGCGCCGCCTTATGGACGGTAAACAAGCGGGGGATTGGCTTTTCCCCTCCCGTCGTGGCGTGCGATTGAGCACCCGCATGGTTCAGCAGGTCTTTGCCAGGGCGGTCAAAGCATCCGACGTGCAAAAAGAGGTTTCCTGCCACGACCTGCGCCATTCCTTCGCCACCCACCTGCTGGAATCCGGCGTTGACATTCGTTACATCCAGGAACTTTTGGGGCACGCCCGCCTGGAGACCACGCGCATCTATACCCACGTGGCCAACCCCGCCCGGCGCCAGATCAAAAGCCCTCTTTAGTATAACGCAGCGTCAATGCCACTACTCTTCTCCCGGCTGTATGGCAGGACGACGATCAAGCCCCTTCCACCCCCAGACCGGATCCGGATCGGCGCAGCCACAATGACTTCCTATTCCTCCGCCCCCAACAACGCTCTGCCTCCCGCCAGTGCCTTCAACAGGTCACGCCGCTTGAGCGCCCGCTTGCTGTCAATTTCGACCGCGCCGGCCTTGTCCTCGGCCATCTTACTCAGCGCCTCAATCCACGCCGCGCTCTGCACCGGCGTGTGGCGGACGCGCCACCGCTCGACCCAGACAGGCAGTTCACCAGCGTTGGTGACCCGCTGGTGAATCACGGTCTTGGTCACGCCCTGCGACTCGACAGTGACCTCGTACTCCTCGTATTCAGGCTTGACCGGGCAGACCTGCATGCACGCCCCACACTTGATGCAGTAATAGTCGGCCAACACCACCTCGCCCTCGTCATTGATATGCAAGGCGCGGGTGGGGCAGATGTCGGCACAGGCCAGGCAGCCTTCCACACACTTCTCGCTCCGCAGTTCCACCTGGCCCTGCCAGGGCTGCACGACCTGGAACGCGCCGCCGCTGGCGATCTCACACTGGCGGCAACGGATGCAATGCTCGTCGTCCACTACCAGTGTGTCTTGTTCCTCATCGTAACTGATGACGTCCGTCGGGCAGTTATCAATCACGAAGTCCTTTTTGCTCCAGTCGAACTGCTTTTTGTCAAACGTCGTGGACTGGATCAGGTCGGGGAAGGCTCCATAAGTCAGCACTGGATTCTCGCGCTCACCGTTGATGGTCAGCGTGATGGCGTTCTTGGGACACATCACCTCGCATATCCCACACAGCACACATTTGTCCGCATCTATGTCCACGGACGACTTCTGCGCCAGCCGCCCGTCCACGATCTCGCCCTCCACGTGGATGACGGCATCCTTGGGGCAGACCAGTGGCCCGATCTGGCACCCCACGCAGCGATCTAGGTCCCAGGTCATGATATAATGGCGCGTCACCATCGCGCGTTCGAGTGTGATCTCGCGGTCAGTTTGGGTCTTTTGCGTCAATCCTCGTCCAGGCATAGCTTACTCCTAAAGATCCGGTGGCAGTTCTTGTAACTGCGCAAAGGTAAAGATTGGTCCGTCCTTACAGATGTACTTGGGGCCGACGTTACAGCGCCCACATTTGCCGATGCCACATTTCATCCGCTTTTCCAGCGAGGTGTAAATTCGTTCGGGAGGAAAACAGAGTTCGTCGAGCACCGGCAGCGTGAACCTGATCATCACCGGCGGCCCACAGACAAAGGCCACGGTATTCTCCGCCGCAGGGGCGATTTCTTTGGTAACGGTCGGCACGTAGCCGACAAGATGGCCCCACCCCTCTCGCGGGTTATCAATTGCCTGGTAAAAGTTGATGTCTTCCCGTTCATACCAGGTTTCGATCACTTTCTTGTAGAGAAAGAGACCCGGTTCACGCGCTCCATAGATCACGGTCAAGTCACCGTACCGGGAGCGAATTTCGGGGGCCAGCAGGTGTTGGGCCAGGGCAAACAAGGTGGTGAAAGCGTACCCACCGCCAATAATGACGATGTTTGAGCCTTTCCAATCCTCCATGGGATACCAGTTGCCCAGTGGGCCGCGCAAGCCAATGGTGTCGCCTGGTTTCATCTCGTGGACGGCGCGTGTAAAAACGCCGATCTTGTTGATAGTAAAGCGCACGAAGTCGCCTTCCCACGCGGCCGAGGCCACACCAAAGGGCGCTTCTCCCTTGCCAAAGATGGAGAGCTGACAGAATTGGCCGGGCCTGTATTTGGAGAAAAATTTCTCCTGGTCCGTCTTCCTCTCAAAGGTCAACTCGAAGGATTTCAGGCTTTGGTCGTCGGTTTCGACGACCGTGCGCGCAATGCGCGTCGGAATGGGTTTGTACGGATTGTGCATCTTGCTCTCCCCCTGCCTATGATTCTTCCCACGCTTGCGCGCTGCGGATAATCTGACGAATGTCCAAGTCTACCGGGCAATAGCGCACACAACGCCCGCAGCCGGTGCAGCCGATCTCGTCGTAGAGTTCCACGAAATAAGCATACTTGTGCATGATACGCTGGCGTACCCGTTCCGTGTTCGTAGGACGGGGGTTGTGACCCGACGCCTCCTGAGAGTAGATGCGGAACATGCAAGTATCCCAGTTGCGCACACGCTCGCTGCGTTGTGCTTCGTCCACGATGTCAAAGCAGTGGCACGTGGGACACAGATAAGTGCATACTCCGCATCCCAGGCAGGACTGTTGGACCTTGGGCCAAAAGTCGCTATCAAAGAGGCTGTACAGCTTGTCCTTGATCCCTTCGCTCTCGAAGGGCTTTTTCATCTTGGCCGCCGCTGCGGCCTGTACCCGCCGTGAGGTGTCTACCTGCTCCTGGGATGCGTCCGGCAGAGGGTCGAAGAGGGCCTGCCCTTTCTTATTTCGCACGTCGGCCACGTACTCGTCGCCAACATCAATCAGCATCACGTCGGCGCCACGCTTATCGAACGGTCCCGATCCCACCGAGGTACAAAAACAAGTCTCGCACGGGTCGGCGCAGCCCAGGACGACGAGGGTCGTTTGTTCGCGCTTTTTGGCCCAGTAGGGATCCTGATAGTCCCCTGTCAGAAAGACACCATCGAGCAATTGGAGAGCGCGAGTATCACAAGAATGGATGCCCAGGATCACCCGCGAGGACACCTCATCCTCGGTGGACTCGAGCTCGCCGTTTTTGGCGCGGAACATGACCTCCGACTGGGGCAAAAAGAGAGCCTTGGGCGGATAGCGCGTGTTGGCTGCGTAATAGAGATCTGCCTGCGCCGGATCGTTGAGAGGTTCGAACTTGGTAAAATCACCCTGGCGTACCGGGGCATACACCGTGGCCTGTTCCATCCATTTTTCAATCAGCCTGGGCAGGTCTGCTTTAGATAAAATTTTGTACATTGTTTCCTGCCTCCTAGCGGACGAACCGGTTTTTATCGTCCAGGGTAAATGCAGCAAAGGGTGGTTGGGCCTCGTCACTGGCTCCGACCTCGAACCCGTATTGCTGCGCCATGTCGTAGTTGAGCTTGTCCACCAGATACGTCATTTTGATGTCCATCGGGCAAGCGCGCTCGCACGCGCCACAGCTCACACAACGTCCCGTCTGGTGAAAGGCGCGGATGATGTGCCATGCCTGCGTGCCGCTGGGCGTGATCATGCTTTCGGCCCAACGCGGGGTGGTATAGTCCACAAAGCACTCGGTGCAATAACACATCGGACAGGCTTCCCGGCAGGCGTAACAGCGAATGCAGCGTTCGGTCTCCTGGACAAAGTAGGCGTAGCGCTCTTCGGGCGGCAGGGTCTCAAACTCGAGTACCGGGACCCACGCCCGTTCGGGATCGCCTTTGGGCAGCGGATCGCCCAGCACAATGTCTGCACCGACTGGGTTGGGGTGCAGGCATCGCTGGCACGAATCGTGCAGCACATCGGCGCGCTGAAAGCGGTGTTCTCCATCGCGGGTGGTGACGATCACCTCGTCGCCTTCTTCGACTGCCTGGAGCGCGTTCTCACCCACCTCGCGCTCAATCTTGCGCCAGTCTATGATGCCTGTACAGGGGATACCGATCAGGTACAGTTTGTCGCGGTCGTGCTGGTATTCCAAGACGAGGGCGCGGACGGCACGGCTCTCACAGCCCCGGCAGATGATGCCGATACGCTCTTCCTTGGGCCGGCGGGTCAGGTAACTTGCCAGGTTGTTTTGGCAAAAGCCATTGTGCACAAGATTTTCGGCCTCTTCTTTCTGGGTGATAAAGGCCGGCTGTGCCTTGAGGGGCAGGGTGCCTGCTTCGAACCCGATCACCACGTCTACGATGTTTTCTTCCAGGATGCGGGCCGCCTCCTGGCGAATCGCAAGAGTGAGTTGGCTCATGGCTGTTCTCCAATCGTGATCGCTCGTGTGACCAGCCGCTTGTTCGGGCCTATGGCCCGAATGGTCTCCTCCAGGTCGGCCAATTCCTGCTGGATGCGCCCGCGCTCGCTGAGGTCAATCCAGGCAAAGCGCATCCGTTCTTCTTCCATTCCCAGATAGGCCAGAAATCGTCGGAACTCGTCCAACTGGCGGCGGGCGCCCAGGTTGCCTTCCTTGAAGTGGCACTTTTCCGGCTGGCAGCCGCTGATCAGCACTCCATCGGCCCCGCCCTGTACAGCGTTCAACACAAAGAGCGGGCTGATCCGGCCGGTACAGGGCACCTGGATCAACTTGATGTGCGGTGGCAACTGGGTGTCCATCCACATCTGGTCGGCTTCACAGTAAAGGCTGTATTGACATTGAAAGACGACGATACGGGGTGTCCACGTGTCGTTCATTCCGCCACCTCCGCAATGGGGCTGCGCATCCATTCCCACAGATTTTCTACCAACGCTTCGTTCGAGAACTCGTCCGGCAGCCCGATGGAAGCCGAGCGACAACTGGCTGCACACAGCCCACAGGCCATGCAGTGGCTTGGATCAACGCGGGCCACGGTGCGGGTTTGGCCCATGACTCGAGTCTCTACCAGGGTGATTGCCTCGTAGGGACATACCTCGACACACAGTCCACAGGCCACGCAGGTCAGTTCGTCCACCACCGCCGTCTTGAGCATGGTGGTATGCCCGGCCTGGATGGCTAACTCTCTGACTGCCAGAAGAACGCCCGAAATGTGGATCTCTTGGGGACAGGCCGGGTAGCACAGATCACAGGCTGAACAGAGCCAGGTGGTCTTGTCCTCGAAGGTTTCCTGGTCCATGCCCATCATGGCTTTGTAGATCAGGCGCCGGGGGTTGTATTCCGGCTCGAACTTGTGCTGGATCATGCACTTGCTGACGCACGTCCCGCACGAGTAGCACATCTCCAGATGCTCGCCGCCGGGGATGGCGCGCACCTGGTCGGCAAAGGTTTCAAGTGATTTATGGCTCATCTTACGCTTCCCCCTCGGCACTGGCCGCTTTGAGGCTGTCGGCATACGCCAACGCTTCCTCGACTTGCGGCGCTTCGCGCATGCGGCGGGCGCGTTTCTCCATCGTCGGGCGCAGCCGTTCGATCTCTTCGAGCAACTGTTCTTTGGGAATCGCGTCCAACGTGGCCTGCATCTCGTTGATTACTCGTGCGTACTGGTCGCCCTCGGCTGCGCTGATCCATTCGATGCGGAACCGGCCCGGCGTCATCCCCATCTTTCCAAACGCCTTGAGCAACCGGCCAGCACGCTTGGCACCAACCCGCTGGCCGGTGATGTAGTGACAGTCCTGCTCGTGGCACCCCGAGTAAAGCACCGCGCCCGCGCCTAGACGGAAAGCCTCGTAGATGAAGTCAGAGTCCATACGGGCCGTACACATCACGCGCAGCCCGCGCTCATTACTCGAGTATTCGAAGTGACTGGTCCCGGCCAGGTCGGCGCCGGGGTAGGAACACCAGTTACAGCGGAAAGCCAGGATCTTTTCTTCTGGCTTCTCAGCCAACAGAGCATGGATCTGGGCCAGGATCTGCGCGTCGGTAAAGTGCAACTGGGTGATGGCGTTGTGGGGGCACTCGGCCACGCAGCCGCCGCAGCCGTGGCACTTGGCGGTGATGACGTGCGCCGGCTTGCCCTGCTCATACTCGATGGCATTGTAGGGGCAGGCTTTGGAGCATAAGCCGCACTTTTTGCCCTTGGCGCTGATGCAACGATCCTCCCAGACGTAGGCCACGATGGGTTCGATCTCCCACTCTTCGGCGTGGAGCACGCGCCCGGCCCGTGATGCCGCCGCTGAACCCTGGGCCACACTGGCGGGAATGTCCTTGATCCCCTGGCACGCACCGGCCAGGAAAACGCCGTCGGTGGGGCTGTCCATCGGGCGCAGTTTGGGGTGGTACTCCATAAACCACCCGCCAGGGCTCTGGCTGATGTTGAGCACAGAACTCATCGTATCGGCGTCGGGCTGCGGGATCGCCGCCTGGTTGAGCATCACCATATCATACTCACGTTCCATGACGTGGCCCAAATCCCTGTTCTCCGAGTGGACGAAAAGGTTGCCCGTTTCGGGGTCTTCGGTGATCAGGCTGGGACGGCCCTGGATAAAGTGCACGCCCATCTTGCGCGCCCGGTCGTAGAATTCCTCGTATCCTTTGGAGGGGGTGCGGATGTCTATGTAGTAGATGGCGATGTCCATATCGGGGTGGGCCTGCTTTAGCAGGATGGCGTTCTTGATGGCGTACATGCAGCAGAAGTTCGAACACCAGGGGTTAAAGCGCTTATCGCGCGAGCCGACGCAGTTGATAATGGCCAACCGCTTCGGATTGACCCCATCGCTGGGCCGAATCAGACTCCCGGCAGTCGGGCCGGCCGAGTTATTCAGCCGCTCAATCTCTATCGCCGTGATCACGTTGGGGTAGCGACCGTAGCCGTATTCGGGCATCACGCTGGGGTCAAAGTGACTGTAGCCGGTGGCGACAATGATCGAGCCGATGTCCTCCCAGACCAGCTTGTCCTCGATGCTAAAGTCAATCGCCTCCAGTTTGCCGCACGCCTCGACGCACTTGTAGCAATGGATGCAGGCGTCGAGGTCAATGGCGTAGATGAGGGGCACCGACTGGCTCATAGGCACGTCTATTGCCTTGCGTGGGGCCAGGTTCACTTCGAAGTAGTTCGGCACCTCGATGGGGCAGACTGGTACACACTCACCACAGCCATTGCAGCGGTCAGCATGCACGTACCTGGATTTTTCTCGCAGCAGCACCTTAAAGTTGCCGACGAATCCTTCCACACGCTCGACCTCAGTATACGTTCTCACATCCACTTTGGGGTGACGCGCCGCGTCAACCATTTTGGGGGCGAGAATTCATATACTACAGTCCATGGTGGGGAAAGTTTTGTTCAACTGCGCCATCACCCCGCCAATCGTCGGCTGTTTTTCCACCAGGACGGTCTCGATCCCCTGATCGGCCAGGTCCAGCGCGGCGCTGATGCCGGCCACGCCTGCGCCGATGACCATCGCCCGCTTGGTGACGGGCACCTTGATCATGTCCAGCGGTGTGAGAAAGGAAGCCTTGGCGATGGCGGAGGCGGTCAGAGCCTTGGCCTTTGCCAGCGCACCTTCGGGGTCGTGGCCATGGGCCCAGGTACATTGCTCGCGGATGTTGGCCATCTCCATCAGGAAGGGGTTGAGCCCGGCCTCGGCCACGACGGCGCGGAAGGTCGGCTCGTGCATCTTTGGCGAACAGGCCGCCACCACCACCCGGTTCAGGTTGTATTTCTTAATGTCCTCTTTGATCAGGTTCTGGCCGGTGTCGGCACAGGCATATAGCGTATCGGTCGCGTGGACCACGCCGGGCAGCGTCGCTGCGTATTCGGCCACGACCGCTGGGTCAATGACCCCGGCGATGTTGGACCCGCAATGGCAGACGTACACGCCAATGCGCAGATCCTCGTTTCCGTTGTCTTCTGTCATATTTGCTCCTTGTTTGGTACATCGTTATATTGTAGAGCCTCGTTCACTGCCTCATCAGTGGGAAAGGCATCTGCCACGTCTGAGGCCAGTAGCACCAGCTAGGAGAACACTACAGCATAGCAATTCCCGTTACGAGGAAACGCCAAGTTGTAGCCGCGATTTTGTAATCGCGCAGGATGCTTTGCGTAGCGCAATGTACTACTATGGCCGTTGTCCGATGCAAGTATTTGCCTGGCTATCGCCTCTGGTAGATGGTTCGTAATGGGGTAGGGGGCTGATTATTCCGACATCTGCGCCAACGCTTTCCCGATACTGCCTTGACGCAACCGACGATGCGCGCGCAACCAAGTCCAATCATAGCGATTATCATACATCAGTTGATAGTAGTAGTAGTTGATCTGCTCCAAGAACGCTCCACCCATGAACAGCAATCCCAACCATGTGTCGTTGCTTAACCAGAACGAGTCCGTGAGCCACCATTTGAGCCAGAGCACGACAGGGAATAGACCAATCAGCAGCCAATTCACCCATTTGAAGCGGCGAAACCATATCAAAATACGCAGAGGCATGGTGCGTTGACCAGATTGCAACGTGCAAAGTTTCCAGCGCCACCAGATAACGCCCTGTAATAGAATGATGATGACTACTGTAAGACTATAGGTTCGGACGGTCCAACGGGCGATCCAATTAGACCATTTCTCATCAATTAGGGCATGGTACAAGAAGAGTACGATAAAGAACAGTATGTTTATTGCCTCGCCCATCCAGAGATAGCGATACCGTCGTGCTAATACTTTGCGTTCCATCTTTACCTCGATAACATTGGTGAGTGGAGACCGGTTGCCGGGTTCATGCCGCCCAACGGTCAGGCTTCACCCGCGCGGCGGGTCTTGTGAAAGAGCTTCCGCCTCAAGAACAACTACAAGCGCGTGTGACCGCCGATTTCGAGCGGCGATAGCCGCGTC
>Ga0190284_1000257_pt1 | contig 36074 bp, 34 predicted proteins | sample 48691812_MG_FD_161668 | JGI IMG/M metagenome (GOLD analysis project Ga0190284, IMG submission 161668) | Hydrothermal vent microbial mat bacterial communities from Southern Trench, Guaymas Basin, Mexico - 4869-18-1-2_MG | ecosystem: Environmental > Aquatic > Marine > Hydrothermal vents >...
GAGAGGCCGGTCGTCTGCTGATGCCTCTCTTGGTCCTCCTGACCACGGCGGGCGGGATCGTCTTGAGCAGCGGGGCTTACTTTTTCGCCCCTCGGCTGCTGACTCCAGCGGTGCCCTTCCTGGTGCTCCTGGTCGCCTGGGCGCTGGACAGGCTGGGCCGCCAGGGGAAGGGGTTTCTGGTCGCCGGACTGGCTGTGCTGCTCGTGGCCTTCTGGCCCACCTCCAGCCGCTTCGTCTACGAAAAAAGCCTGGAGGTGAGCGGCGACTTCGACCCCCACGAGTACCAGGCGATACTGAGCGAGCAGGCGCGGCCAGACGACTTTGTCTTTTTTAACGAACTGGCCCTGGCCGGGTGGTACGAGATGGACCGCACGCCTGAGAATCCTGCCTGGGGGTATGCGCTGCGCTGGACGCCGATCATCGAACCGATGGAGAGTATTCAGCCTCGCGTGGGGCGGGCGGCGGCCGAGCACGCACGTCTGTGGTTCGTGCTCTACCAGGGCACTTTCGGGCCGGGAATGGAACTGAAAACGTGGCTGGACGAGACGTTGTACCCGCACAGTATGGATTGGGGAAACGAAAGCCTCTTTCTTTCGTACCTGGCGCTCAAGCCCCCCTGGTTTGAGGTGGCCCCCGGTCTGGACTTCGGCGGCGTGCTCCGGCTGGAGGCAGCGAGGTACAGCGCGCGGGTGGGGCCTGCAGGAGAGGTGGGAGTGGCGCTGAGGTGGCAGGCTCTCCAGTTTCCCCTCCCCGACTGCAAAGTTGTCCTGCAGATATGGGACGAGACGGGAGCGGTGTTGGCCCACCGGGACGTGCGACCGGTCAATGGGGAGCGGCCTACCTGCCGGTGGGTGGCGGGGGAGGTCGTGGAGGATCATCATGGGCTAATGCTCACCGCGCGGAGTGAGACCCCGCTTCACCTGGCCGTTTCCCTTTATGACGCCGACACCGGGGAGATTCTCCCCGTCGCTGGTGAGCCTTTCCTGGAGTTGGGTGTTTTGGAGCAGTGAGGATAAGAGCGGGAGCATGATTGACTGATGGGAGATCGTTCACAGCGGGGAGTGATGGGAAAGCGAAGAGAGGCCCTATTGGGAATAGTTATTTCGGCCCTGTATCTGGCCCTGGCAGTGGGATACAACTTCGTCGCCCCTCCCTTCGAGTCGCACGACGAGGTGGGGCATTTTTTCACCGTCAAGTACATCGCCGACTACGGCCGGCTGCCGGTGCCGGAGAAGGGATTCTCGGAACAGTACCTCTATGGCCAGGAGGGGACCCAGCCGCCCCTCTACTACCTGGGCGGGGCAGTGGTCCTTCGCCTCAGTGGCGTGAACACGGAGGATGCGTGGGGTTACCTGCACGTCAACCCTCACACCACGTGCGGTTTCCCCCATCTGGTGGGCAACAAGGCCTTCCTGGCCCACGACCCGGCGCGGGAGGCTTTCCCTTGGCGAGACTCAATCCTGGCACTCCACCTTCTGCGTCTCTACTCGACCGCATTGGGATTGGCGACGGTCATCGGTGTGTATGCCACAGCCCGGCTCTGTTTCCCTGAGTGGCCGGTGGTGGCGCCATTGGCCGCTACGCTGACCGCCCTCAATCCCCAGTTTCTCTTTGTCTCGGCCGGGGTGAACAACGATAACCTGGTCGTGCCGCTTTGTGTGTGGAGTCTCTACCTGATGCTCCGCGCCACCCACCGGGGTCTCACTCCTGTCACTTCAGTCCTCACTGGCCTCCTCATCGGCATGGCCGCGCTCACCAAAATGGCTGGCCTGTTGCTACTGCCGTTGGCCTGCCTGGCCGTTCTGCTTGCTGCCCGGCTACAGCGCCAAGGGTTGCCGGCGTCCCGGCTTCTTTCGTTTGTCATTTGTCATTTGTCATTTGTCATTTTACCGGCGCTGGTCGTTGCTGGCTGGTGGTACGTCCGTAACGCGCTCCTCTACGCTGATCCCACGCTCATCGAGCATCACCTGGCCATCGTCAGCCGCCGCGCCCCCGCGTCTCTGCCTCTTATCCTGCGCGAGGTGTCCAGTATCTTCTATTCCTACTGGGGTCGTTTCAGTTGTAACCTGTCACCCGGCGACTGGTACTACGCTTTCTGGGGCCTGGTAACGCTGGCCGGGCTGGGGGGGCTCATCGCGGGCTGGCGAGGGCTCACGGACCACCAGCGGGCGGGATTGTTTCTCCTGGCGCTTTGGTTTCTCCTGGTCTTCCTCGGCTGGTTTCGCTGGAACCTGATCGTCTCCGGCGTGCAGGGGCGGCTCCTGTTCCCCGCAACGGTCAGCGTGAGCGTGCTGGTCGGTGCGGGACTGGCAGCCTGGATGCAACGCCAGGACATGCCCAAGGGCAGGCTTATATCGTTGGTCATTGGACATCGGACATTGATCATTGTTTTGTTGGTTTTGGCCTGGGTGGCGCTGGTGCTCTGGGTGCCGCTTGGTCTCATACGTCCGGCCTACGCGCCACCGCCCCGCTATTCGGGTGTCGAGGGGCTGGAGATCCCTCACCGAATTGACGGTGTCTTTGGCGACCGCATCGTATTGTTGGGGTACGACTTGCAGCCTGTTGACCTGGAGGCGGGCCAGACGCTGGAGATAACGCTTTACCTCTCGGCGCTGCGGCCCTTGACGGACACATACTCGATGGGGTTGTGGCTCGTCTCGGCCATCCCCGACGATACCACGCGCCTGGCTGGCCTGGACACCTGGCCCGGTGGCGGCAACTACCCAACCGTCTTCTGGCAGCCGGGAGAGGTCATCGTGGACACCTACCGGCTGGCCATCCCGGACAGGGTGACCCGTGCCCAGGCATGGGTGGTGCAGGTGAACTTCTATCACATGGGGGAGGAGAAGTGGTTTCCCCTCACTCAGAATGGGCAAATGGTGGGAGAACGGGCGATCCTGGAATGGGTGCGGGTGGGTGCGTCGGAGCCGCCGGAGGCACGGCTGGAGCCGTCCTCTGACTTCGGCGAGCACAGTCGGGTCGTCTTCGGCGGGGCTGTTGCACTGCGGGGGGCACAGATCACGCCGGAAGAGTGCGAGCTGCGGGTGATGTTGTGGTGGGAGACGCTGGCCCCGCCAGAAAGAGACTACACCGTCTTTGTGCATCTGGTGGATGGGGAGGGGCGGCTGGTTGGCACCGGCGACGACCCGCCGCTGGGGGGGGGCTTCCCCACCCGGCTGTGGCGCTCCGGCGACGGCGTGGCCGACGAGCATATCATCTCCTTCCCGCCCGACCTGCCCCCCGGTATCTACACCATCCAGGTAGGCTGGTATGACCCGGTCACCGGCGTGCGGTTGCCGGCGATGCAGGAGGAGGGGCGTCTCTCACAAGACGCGGTGGTCGTCGGCACCTGGTCTCAGCCGTGAGCGTGGGATACGTGCGTGAGGCTACAGCCACCATCCCTTCCCTAAAAATGACCTTTGTCATTTCCTTAAATGACCTTTGTCACTTTCTGTGGGTGTACTTCGGCACTTGGGGCATTTGCATTCCCTGCTAAAATTGGTATACTAGGGTATCTGCCCAGCAGGGCATGTCGTGGTATTCAGCACTTTCTTGCTCAGATTTACATCATCCTGGAGGAAGATGCTAATGGGTACAGAAGTTATTGACCTGGCCACCCTCGACCGTACGTTGGCCAGGGAAGTTACGCCGGAGTGGGAGCAATTGCTTTCCTGCATCCAATGTGGCACCTGTAGTGCTTCGTGTCCCACCGCCTTCGCGATGGACTACACCCCTCGCCAACTGTGGCAAATGGTGCGATTGGGGATGAAAGGGGATATTCTGTCCAGTCGCACCTTTTGGCTCTGCACCACCTGCAAATCGTGTCAGGTGCGCTGTCCGCGAGGTATCCCGATCGCGGATACAATGATCGCCCTCAAGGAGTATGCCACGCGGGTGGACGTCAATGTCCCTGAGGGGATGAAGATGTTCGGGGAGACGATTGCCACCAGTCATAACATCTCCGGCGACGATAACAAGAATCGTCAGATCTGGAGCCAGAACCTCGCCCACATTCCGCGTGGCGTCAAGCCACGCCGCAGGAAGGCTGAGGTTCTTTACTTTATCGGCTGCGTCAGTTCCTTCTATCCCCGTGTCTACAGCATCCCCCAGGCGTTCGTGCAGATTATGGAGCGGGCCGAGGTGGAGTTCACCACGCTGGGCGGTGATGAGTGGTGCTGTGGCTATCCCTTCCACATCGCGGGGATGGGCGACCGCATGGCGAAGTTGGCCCAGCACAACGTCCAGAAGGCCCGGGCCGTGGGGGCTAAAAAGGTCGTCTTCACCTGCCCCTCCTGCTATTACACCTGGACGCATCTCTACCCCGAGCTTGTGGATATATCCGGCATTCAGTTACAGCATGCCAGCGAGTTTCTGGCGGACCTGCTCGCTGGCGACGAACTGGCCCTCGGGTCGGTGGAGGAGGTGGTCACCTACCACGACCCCTGCGATTTGGGGCGCAAGAGCGAGGTCTACGACGCGCCGCGCGAGGTGATAGCCCGCATACCGGGGCTGGAGTTCCGTGAGATGTCCGCCAGTCGCGAGAACGCCCTTTGTTGCGGCGGTGGCGGCGACGTCGAAGTGGCCGACCATTCCGTTCCCACCGGCGTCGCAGCGCAGCGGTTGGCGCAGGTGCAGGATACCGGCGCGAAATATGTCCTCTCCGCCTGCCAGCAGTGCAAGCGCACGCTGCAAGAGGGTGCGCGCCAAAACAAGATCCGCGTGCGGGCGATGGACCTCACCGAACTGGTGTTGAAGTCCATGCAGGCCGCTCCCTGATGGAGAAACCGGGTTTTTTCCAAAAACCCGGTTTCTGGCTGCCATGGCGCGCTTTTTTCTGGCTGACCTGCACCTTCACACCTGTCTTTCGCCCTGTGCCGAACTGGAGATGCTCCCGGAGCTTATCGTGGGGCAGGCGCAGGAACTGGGACTACAGATTATCGCCGTCACTGACCATAACTCGGCTGAGAACGCCCCGGCGGTGGTCAACGCCGCACGGGGTACAGACATCACAGTGCTTCCGGGCATGGAGGTTCAGACCCGCGAGGAGGTGCACCTGCTTACCCTGTTCGACACGCTGGAGCAGGCGGCCTCCTGGCAGGAACAGGTCTATATTAGCCTACCTCCGCTGAAGAACGACGAATCATTCTTCGGGGAGCAACTGCTGCTCGACGCGGATGGGGGGCCAGCAGGCTACCTGGACCGGCTGCTTTTGACCTCGACCTCCTTTTCGGTGGAGGAAGTCGTCCAACGGGTTTCTAGCTTGAATGGCTTGTGCATCCCGGCCCATGTGGACCGTACTGCTTACAGCATCATTTCCAACCTGGGTTTCATCCCGCCGGAGTTGGACATTGTGGGGGTGGAGATTTCAACCAACGTCGGTCCGGTTGAGGCCCGCGAACGCTTCCCCCAACTGACGCGCTATAGCCTGGTGGCGAACGGTGACGCCCACCGGTTGAAGGAGATGGTGAGGCGCACGACGTTCAAAATGGCTGCGCCCACCGTCGCCGAAATTGCCCTGGCACTGGCCAGTGTTGAGGGCCGCGAGGTGTGGGTGGACGGGCTGCGGTCGGGGGCGGTGGCGTGCTAGAGTTGTCGTTACACATTCTGGACGTGCTGGAGAACGCTATTGAGGCGGGTGCAGCGCGGGTTGAGTTGCGGATTGAGGAGGACTTGGAGACCGACAGGCTGACTATTGAGGTCATTGACAACGGAAGAGGGATGGATGAGAAGACGTTGGCGCACGTGCTCGCTCCTTTTTTCACTACACGCCAGACGCGCCACGTAGGATTGGGGCTGCCGCTCTTCGCTGCTGCTGCCGAACGATGCAACGGTGCGCTGCGCGTCGAATCGCAGGTCGGCCAGGGGACGCGGGTGGTTGCCACCTTTCAGCACAGTCATATTGACCGCGCCCCGCTGGGCGATATCAAAGGCACGCTGTTGGCATTTCTTATGACCGAGCGACCCGTTGACCTGCACTACGTCCACCGCGTGGATGGGCGTACCTTCGAGTTTGACACGGCGGAGTTGCGGGCCGAGTTGGGGGGCGTATCGCTCACCCACCCGGCCGTGCGCCGCTGGCTGGGAGAGTTCATCGCCGAGGGGGAGGGTCAACTGTCAATGACCAATGAGCAAATGACAAATGACAAATGAACAGTGACCAATTGCCAGAGTCCGGTTTCAAGTTTCAGGGTCAATCTGAGATCTGGAACCCGAAACCTGAGCCTTCCTTGAACAATGGGCCTGATACCCATGACTTCAGCATTCGTCATTCGCCATTCACCATCCGCCATTCGTTTGTGGATTGAGACCGCGCACCAGAGTCTCCCCAGAGCCGGTGAGGAGGTGTGCGGGGAAGCGGTAAGAACCTTTCAAACCGAAGAGTGTTTTTATGCCATTCTTGCCAGCAGCCCGCAGGGTGGGACAGAGGGGGCCGCCCGGGCCGCCGCGACGGCGGGGGGCGCCTTGGAGATGCTGCAAGCGGGAGGCGCGCCTGACGGCGTAGCGGAGACCCTCATCAGTATTCGCAATTCGTTATTCGTTATTCGCAATTCGACTGATGTCACCTTCTCCATCCTGCAGGTGTTGGGCGGAGACCAGGCCCACCTGGTGGAGTGCGAAACCATGCCTCTGTGCCTGATCCGGGGCGGCGAGGTGGCGTTCCTGCCGCTGAACGAGGAAGTCGTCCGCGGGCGGCTGCTGCGCGAATGTCGCTTCCGGCTGCAAGATGGTGACTATATGGTGATGGTCAGCCAGGGCTATCTACGCCCCCGAGGCTGGGGGTGGGGCTGGGGCGACATTGCCGTCGCCGTGCGGCGTTGGACCGATACTGGCTGCGATGCCGGCGAATTGATGGGCGCGCTGATGCGTACCTACCGCCGCCTGAACCCTGAAGCGCCCCGGCAGGACGTGACTGTCGTCGCCATGCACGCCCGGCCTGTGCGCACCGCCACTGTGTGGACCGGCCCGCCGGCCGACCCGGCGCAGGATGAGGTGGCGCTGCGGAAGTTGATGGCCGAGCCGGGCACGCGGGTTATCTGTGGCGACACCACCGCCCAGATCGCCGCCCGGTTGCTGGGGGGCGATCTGGAGTTGGAGCCCCGCCCTGAAGACGGCTGGGCGGAGGTACCGCCCGTCTCGCGTCTGGAGGGGGTGGACCTGGTCACAGAGGGGTTAGTGACATTGGGCAAGGCGCGGGAGCGTATGGTGGAGGCGAAGCGGGTGCGTGATTTGCCCAGAAGGGGGGACGGTGCCACACGCCTGGCCCGTGCGCTGCTGGCAGCCGATAGGATACACTGTATCGTTGGCCTGGCAGTCAACCCGGCCCAGGCCGCCGATGCCGCCCGTACCGTTCCACTGCGGCGGGCGGTGGTGGAGGGACTGGTGCATGATCTGAGAGCGCGGGGCAGGCTGGTATCGGTCGAGTATTTGTAGAATGGCGAATGGCGAATGCCCGAGGGAGGTTCGCGATTCGCAATTCGTAATTCGTAATTAATTCTAGGAGGTGTGTATGATGGCGCAGTGTCATCAGTGGATGGACGAGTTTTGCTATCACAGACGAGAGGTGTGAACATGGAGCAACCTAAAATCGGCGTATACATCTGCGAATGTGGCATCAATATTGCCGCTACAGTCAACGTGCCGGAGGTGGTCGCCTTCTCCAAGCGGTTGCCCAACGTGACCGTCGCCCGTCAGTACAAGTACATGTGCTCCGAGCCCGGCCAGAACATGATCAAGGACGACATTCGGGAGTTGGGCCTCAATCGCGTGGTGGTCGCTTCCTGCACCCCGCGTATGCACGAGACCACTTTCCAGACCGCTGTCGCCGAGACTGGTCTAAATCCCTACTACTTTGCCATGGCCAACATCCGCGAGCACTGCTCCTGGATCACCCAGGACATCGCGCAGGCCACGGCCAAGGCGAAGCGCTTGGTCAGTGCGGCCGTCTATCGGGTAGTCTACCAGGAATCACTGGAAGCGCGCACGGAGCCAGTCACCAAGGCGGCGCTCGTCGTCGGTGGGGGCATCGCTGGCATCCAGGCGGCACTCACGATGGCCGATGCTGGCTATCCGGTCTACCTGGTCGAGCGGGAGCCCTCCATCGGCGGGCACATGGCGGAGTTGGACAAGACCTTCCCCACTCTCGACTGTAGCACCTGAATTCTCGGACCCAAAATGATGGATGCCGGTCGGCATCCCAACATCACCCTCCTGAGTTACAGTGAGATCGAGGAAGTTTCGGGCTACGTGGGGAACTTTAAGGTCAAGGTGCGCAAGAAGGCGCGCTATGTGGATGAGGGCAAGTGCACCGGCTGCGGCCTGTGCTGGACCGAGTGCCTGACACGGCGCACACCGCGCCTGAAGTTGATCAAGATGGGCGAGATGAGCATTGGGGAGAGGAGGCCCGGGGAACGATGAACCTGGATCGGGTCAACGAGATCATTGATCGCTACGGCGCTGACCAGGCGGTCAGCCTGGCCGTGCTTCAGGACGTCCAGCAGGAGTACAACTACCTGCCGCGCGGAGCGCTGGAACTGGTAGCCGAGCGGCTGGGTATACCTCTGGGTGAGGTCTATCGCATAGCTACCTTCTACCGCAGTTTCACCCTTAGACCAAAGGGGGAGTATTGCATCCGGGTGTGTCTGGGTACCGCCTGTTACGTGCATGGCGGGTCGCGTATCCTGGAAGCATTCGAGCGAGAACTGGGGATCAAGGCTGGCGAGAGCACTCCCGACGGGGTATTCTCGCTGGAGGCGACCGCCTGTCTGGGAGCCTGTGCACAGGCCCCCTTTGTGCTGGTCAACGAGGAACCGCATGCCAAGATGACCACTGACCGTGTTAGTGAAGTGGTAGAAGGGTGCAGTTGTGCGATTCCAGAGGCGGCATAGGGAGGAGATGGCACGATGCCCAAACTTAAGAGCTTAGAGGAACTGCAAAAGCTGCGCCAGCAACTGCAAGGAGATATCAAGGCCCGTACTGAGACGAGTACAACCATCACAGTAGGCATGGGCACCTGTGGTATCGCGGCTGGTGCCCGCGAGGTGATGCACGCTATTCTGGCCGAGTTGGAGGCGCGCAACATTGACGCTCACGTGACCACTGTCGGCTGCATCGGCATGTGCTCAAGAGAACCGCTGGTGGACATTCAGCAGGGAGGCGAACCCCGCGTCACCTACGGCGACGTTACTCCTGCTATGGTCCCCCGCCTCATTGAGGAGCATCTGATCCAGGGCAACGTGGTGGAAGAGTGGGTCGTCGGACGGGTGGCAGGATAGGAGGATGAGAATGGCTGAACGATATCGCGCCGATGTATTGGTCAGTTGCTTGCACGACCGTACACCGGACCTGATACCAGCGCTTGAAGCGGAGGTGAAACGGCGTGGCCTGGAGGAAGAAGTCAGGGTGGTCGAGGCTGGCTGCCGAGGGTTTTGCTCTATGGGGCCGGTGCTCCTGATCCAGCCCGATGGCATCTTCTACATCAGGGTGCAACCCGCCGACGTGCCCGAACTGGTGGAGGAGACGCTGGTCAAAGGCCGGATCGTCGAAAGGCTGACCTACAAGGAACCGACGACGCACGCATGCATTCCTCATTATGGGGATATCCCTTTCCACGCCAAGCAGGTGCGCATCGTGCTGCGTCATTGCGGGCTGATCAACCCTGAGTCCGTCGAGGAGTATATTGCTGTTGGTGGCTATCAGGCGCTGGGCAAGGTGTTGGGTTCGATGACCCCCGAGGAGATCATTGAGGAGGTCAAGGAATCAGGGTTGCGGGGGCGCGGTGGGGCCGGTTTCTCCACCGGTCGTAAGTGGGAGGCTGGTCGTAAGGCCGAAGGCGAGATCAAGTACATGCTCGTCAACGGCGACGAGGGTGACCCCAACTGTTTTATGGACCGGGCGCTGATGGAGGCAGACCCGCATAGCATCCTGGAGGGGCTGGTCATCGGCGCCTACGCCGTCGGTGCTCACCAGGGGTTCATCTACATCCCTTATGAGCACACGCGGGCGGTGAGGAGTATGAGGAATGCCGTCGAGCAGGCACGGGAGTATGGATTGTTAGGCGAGGACATCCTGGGTTCCGGCTTCGACTTTGACGTCGAACTGAGACTCGGGGCTCACTCCTTTGTGGGTGGCGAGTCTACCGCGCTGATGCACGCCATAGAGGGCAAGGTCAGCGAGCCACGCCCCAAGCACATCCACACCACCGAGAAAGGACTGTGGGGCCGGCCCAGTTGTCTGAACAACGTCAAGACCTTGAACATCGTGCCGGAGATCATCAATCGTGGCGCCGAGTGGTTCGCCAGCATCGGTACCGAAACCAGCAAGGGGACGCAGGTCTTTTCGCTGGCTGGCAAGGTCAACAACGTGGGGCTGGCCGAGGTGCCGATGGGCATCACCGTCCGCGAACTGGTCTTTGATGTGGGAGGAGGTGTCCCCAAGGGGCGGGAGTTCAAAGCTGTCCAAATCGGCGGTCCTTCAGGGGGCTGTCTCCCCGCCAGTCTGCTGGATATGCCCATGGACTACGAGACGTTGGCCGAGGCAGGCTCGATGATGGGCACCGGTGGGGTGATTGTCTGGGACGACCGCACGTGCGTGGTGGACGTTGCCCGCTACTTCCTCGACTTTCTGCGGGACGAATCCTGCGGCAAGTGCACGTCCTGCCGCGAGGGAATTAGGCGCATGCTAGAGATCCTGACCCGCATCACCGAGGGACAGGGGGAGATGGCCGACCTGGAGACGCTGGAGACGCTGGGGCGGGTTGTGAAATCGGTCTCGCTGTGCGGCCTGGGCAAGACGGCGCCCAACCCCGTCCTCAGCGGCCTGCGCTACTTCCGCGACGAGTACGTGGCCCACATCGTGGATCACAAGTGCCCGGCCGGCGTCTGCAAAGCGCTGATTGAGTACTACGTCATCGAAGACCTGTGCATCGGCTGTGGGCTCTGCCGCCGCAAGTGCCCGCAGGAGGCGATCAGCGGGGAGAAGAAAGAGCCCCACGTCATAGACCCGGCGCTGTGCATCAAATGCGGTGTCTGCTTCGACGTCTGCAAGTTCGACGCGGTGGGCGTGAGATAATGGAGGGACACAATATGGTCACACTTATCATTGACGGACAAGAGATCCAGGCCGAGGAAGGGCAGACCGTCCTTGAGGTCGCCCGGCAGGCCGGGATCGAGATACCTACTTTGTGCTATCACCCACTCCTGGAGCCCTTCGGCGCCTGCCGCCTCTGCGTGGTCGAGGTGATCCGCCGGGGTAGATCCAGGCTAGAAACCTCTTGCACGCACCCGGCGTGGGACAGACTGGAGGTCAAGACCCGCTCCCCGGCCGTCATTGAGGCCCGCAAGGTCATCCTGGGGCTGATGCTCTCACGCTGCCCCAACGTGCCGGTCATCCAGGACCTGGCGCGGGAGTATGGGGTCACGGAGCCGCCCTTCTCCACCGATACTCCCGATGAGAAGTGTATCCTCTGCGGCCTGTGCGTGCGCACGTGCCACGAACTGGTGAAGGCCGACGTGCTGAACTTCTCCCAGGCGGGTGTCGAACGGCGAGTAGGGCCGCCCTTCTTGGAAAAGACCCGCCAGTGCATCGGCTGTGGGGCCTGCACCATCATGTGCCCCACCGGTGCCATCGAGATCGTGCTGGAGAAGGAGGCGGTTTACAAAGAGAAACCGCTGGGGCCGACCTCGGCCATCTATGTACCTTCGCTACAGGCGGTGCCCCGTGTGCCGGTGATTGACACTGATGCCTGCATCCGCTTCCGCCAGAACGACCGCACCGACGGCGAAATAGCGGACGCCTGTGGGGCTTGCCAGATGGTATGCGAGGCCGGCGCGGTGGACTTCGACCAGCAGGACGAGATACTGGAGCTGGACGTGGGGGCCATCATCGTCGCCACTGGCTTCGAGATGTGGGACCCCGCTCAACTTTCTCAGTATTCCTACGGCGAGTCACCCAACATCATCACTGGCATGGAGTTTGAGCGTCTCTCCAATGCCGGCGGTGTCACTGGTGGAGAGATCCTGACTGCTGAGGGAAAGAAGCCGGAGCGAGTGGCGATTATTCATTGCGTCGGCAGCCGGGATCACAATGCTCATCCCTACTGCTCCCGCGTCTGCTGCATGTACTCGCTCAAGCAGGCCCACCTGGTGCGTGATAAGACCGGGGCCGAGGTGTACAATTTTTACATGGACATGCGCGCTTTCGGCAAGGCCTACGAGGAGTTCTACGAGCGGGTGCAGAAGGAGGGCGTCACTTTTGTGCGCGGTCGCGGCGCCGAGGTGGAGGTGCTCTCGGATGGCAAGCTGCGCGTCAAGGGAGAGGATACCAACCTGGGGCGGCTGGTTGCGGTGGACGTGGACATGGTGGTGCTAAGCACGGCTATCGAGGCTCCACACGACGCCGACCGGGTGGCCGCGCTCTTTGGCCTGAGCCGCTCGGAGGATGGCTTCTTCGCCGAGGCACACCCCAAAATGCGCCCGGTGGAGACGAATACCGACGGCGTGTTCCTGGCCGGCGTTGCCCAGGGGCCCAGGGACGTGCCGGATACGGTGGCCCACGCTGGCGCGGCGGCCTCCATGGTCCTGTCGATGCTGGACAAGGGTGAGGTGACGATCTCGCCGACGATCTCGTATGTGTTGACTCGCTATTGCACGGGATGCGGCAAATGTGTTGTCGTCTGTCCATACACGGCCATCAGTCTGGGCGAAGACGGTAAAGCGGGCGTAAATGATGCACTGTGCAAGGGGTGTGGCTCCTGCGCCGCAGCCTGCCCGTCAGACGCCATCGTGCCGCTACACTTCACCGATGATCAAATGGTTGGACAGATTATGGGGGTGCTCTATGGATGAATTATCATCTAACACAATCGAGGGATTTGAGCCTAAGATTGTCGCGTTTATGTGCAACTGGTGCTCCTACGCTGCGGCCGACAGTGCTGGCGTGGCACGGATACCGTCACCGCCCGATGTCCTGCCGGTGCGCGTGATGTGTTCCGCGCGCGTCTCGGCCGAGTTGGTCCTTAAAGCCTTCATGTCTGGTGCTGACGGCGTAATTGTGCTGGGATGCCACATCGGTGACTGCCACTATGATAGTGGCAACCATCGCACGGTCAAGCGCATCCCGCTCTTGCGCAAGTTGCTGATCTACATGGGTGTCGAGCCTGATCGGCTGCGGCTCAAGTGGGTTTCCGCCGCCGAGAGTCCACAATTCGCTCAGGTGACCAAAAAGTTCGTCGAGGACGTGCGCGCATTGGGACCGCTTTCAGCGCCACTGCGAGTGGAGGAACCAGCCGGCGTCAATAGACCAGGAGTTGTGGAAGGAGGTGTACCTTGATTGAGGAACTCCGTGCCAAGGCGCGGGAATTGCTGGAAAGCGAAACGGTAGAATGTGTGATCGGCTACGAGGTCGGGCCGACGGGCCGTGTGCGCCCAGTGTTCGTCTATGAGCCGGATGATGTTGACCGGCTAGTTTTTAACACCCGGTGCGACCATAACCTGGTCACCTACCTGAATCGACGCAACAAGCCGCGAAAGAGAGGCGAGGAAGTACCAACCACGGGGATTCTGGTCAAGCCGTGTGATGCACGTTCGCTGCAAGTGTTGCTCAACGAAAACCAGGTGCAGCGCGACAAGGTCACCGTTATCGGTGTGGCCTGCCCGGGGATGCAAAACGCCGACGGTACACCGGAGGCGCGATGCCTGCGTTGCAATCAGCGGGTGCCGTTGCTTTACGACGCGCTCTTTGGCGAACCGCCGGAGGTCTCTGACATCGCCGATACCTACGCCGACGTTGAGGAGATAGAGGCGCTGCCGAGAGAGGATAGGCTGGCTTACTGGTTAAGCGAGCTCGACCGCTGTATCCGCTGTTATGCCTGTCGTCAGGCTTGCCCTGGTTGTTTCTGCGACGTCTGTGAATCTGAGCGCGACGATTCGTTATGGATAGGCATTACCGATGCTATTCCAGAGAAGGCGTTTTTCCATATTACCCGGGCCTTTCACCTGGCAGGTCGCTGCGGTGAATGTAATGCCTGTGAAATGGTCTGCCCGATGGGTATCCCGCTCAGCTTACTCAACCGCAAGATCGTCAAGGAAGTCGAGCAGACGATGGGGGGCTATCACGCTGGCCTAAGTGAAGAGCCCACGCCCCTGGTCACGAGACTCACAGGCGAGGAGGATATTGATGAGATTCATTAGTACACAGGCGCTACGTGACTGGCTTGATACCCTGGCTCGGCAGGTGACGCTCATCGCGCCTGTTGAGACTGAAATCGGCGAAGCGCCGGGCCTGGCTAATCCACCCGCCTCGGGGATGAATACGCTTTACCAACCTGTGAGCAGTGCCGACGAGATCGCGTGGGATTTCCGGCGCACAGTGATGTCGGCCCGCGAATTTCTCTTCCCCAAAACCGAGACACTTTTCACCATTGAGACCAATCCCACGGGTAAGAAAACACTGCACGAGACGAAAATGGAAGGGCAGCAGGTGATCTTTGGCATCCGCCCCTGCGATGCGCGCGGCTTGCGCGTGCTGGACGCGATTATGCTAGAGCAGAAACCGGCCGATGTCTATTACGCTCAGCGCCGCCGCAATACAACGTTGGTGGGGCTATCCTGCCCAGAGATGTGGGAGAATTGCTTCTGCACCAGTGTGGGGGGCGCGCCAAATAGCAGTGACGATGTGGACATCCTGTTGACTCAGGTCGAGAATGGTTACGCCGTGGAAATCGTCACCGAAAAGGGCGAAAAACTCGCTCAGGGGATCCCGTTGCAAGAGGTAGAAGGGTTGGTGTTGCCAGAGCCGAGGCTCAACGAACCGTTCGAAACGCCGACGGAGCAGCAATGGCTGAACTCGTTCGGCGACGTTTATTGGGAAAGGGTGGGCGAGCGATGTCTGAGTTGCCGCGCCTGCGTCTACGTCTGCCCAACCTGCCGCTGCTTCGACGTGCGCGACGAGACGGTAGTTGACTCTGCCGGCGGACGCATTATGCGGCGGGTGCGCAGTTGGGATAGTTGTCAGGGCGTGAATTACCGCACCGTAGCAGGTGGGGCCAACCCGCGTGCCAACCCCGATCAGCGGTCGCGCAACCGTTTTTTCTGTAAGTTTTATTACGTTCCCACAGATTACAACGTGCCTTTTGGATGTGTAGGTTGCGGGCGGTGTATCGCTGTCTGTCCCGTGAACATAGACATCAGTGAGGTGCTACGCGATCTGGCACAGAGGGGGGAAGCATGACTGAAGAGAATCCAATGCGTCCTTATCTAGGGACTTTGGTTGGCACGAAGGAACTGGCCACAAACATCCGCTTGTTTCAGATTGAACTCAACGACCCCGTAGAGCGGGAAAAGTTTTTCGTCTGGAGACCGGGGCAGTTTCTCTTCTTCTCTGCCCTTGGCGTGGGTGAAGCGCCGTTCGGGTTTTCCAACATCCCTGAGTGTGGCCCTGCCATTGAGGTCGCTATCAACAACGTGGGCCACGTGACCCGCCACATCCACATGCTGCCGATAGGCTCAACGGTGGGCATCCGTGGTCCTATGGGCAATCACTTTCCGATGGATGAGATCAAAGGGCAGAATATCGTCGTGTTAGGCGGTGGCATCGGCGGCGCCCCCCTGCGTCCAGTCATTCAGTACATCCTGAGTCACCGCGCCGACTACGGTCACCTGACCATCATCTGGGCAGCGCGCAGCCCCGATCTGCTGGTCTTCACCGACGAATACGACGAGTGGGGTAGTGCGCCCGATACAGAGATGCACGTCACCATTGACAGGCCGGCGGAGGGATGGACGGGCAACGTGGGGCTGATCACCCAAATTCTGGAACAAGTCGCTCCGTCGCCAGAGAACACCGCAACCATCACCTGCGGCCCGCCCATCATGATCTACTTTGTCGGTAAGACGCTTGGTAAGTTGGGCTTTTCGGAAGACCAGATGTTGATCACGCTTGAAGCCCGCATGCATTGTGGCATTGGCAAGTGTGGTCGCTGCAACATGGGCGAAAAACTCGTTTGCCTGGATGGGCCGGTCTTCCGCCAATCGGAGGTCAGCACGTTTCTGGAAAGTTTTCTATAGGACTGAACAGCGTTGGGGCAGAAGGGGCACCGGCTTGCAGGCCTGTGCCGGGTTTACGCTCGACCAGGCACTGGCTGCTCCACGGCGGTGTGACCTGCGAGGAGGTGAGGGAATAGAGAGATTGAACGGCACAGCGCCGATTGTATGAATCAGATCGAAGTGGGTGCATTTCAAAATTGAAATAACATCAATAAGGAGGTTCCAGAATGATAAAGACAGACGCATTGATCATCGGCGGCAGCGCCGCCGGGCTCGTGGCAGGGATCACCGTAAGGCGTCACTATCCCGATGCAAAAATCACGCTTGTACGCAAAGAGCAGCAGGTGCTGATCCCTTGTGGCATTCCGTATATCTTTGGCACAGTGGGCTCAGCGGACAAGAACCTGATCCCAGATGCTGCACTTTCCAAGAACGGCATTGACCTGATCGTTGACGAGGCCACTTCCATAGACAAGGAGGCGAAAACGGTCGCTACGGCCGGGGGAGAGACCATCGGCTACGAGAAACTCTTCCTGGCTATCGGCTCCCAGCCGCTTGTCCCGCCCCTGCCCGGCGTGGACCTGGAAGGCGTGTTCAGCGTCAAGAAGGACGTCCCGTACCTGAATGGCCTGATGGAGGCCCTGAACAAGGCCAAGGATGTGGTTGTCATCGGTGGGGGCTTTATCGGGTTGGAGATGGCCGATGAGTGCAAGAAACGAGACCTGAACGTCACTGTGGTCGAGATGCTTCCTCACTGCCTCTTCCTGGTCTTCGATGAGCACATCTGCGTGCGTATGGAGGAGGTACTCGCCGAACGGGGCATCAAGGTGATGACAAACAACAAGGCGACGGCCATCCTGGGAGATAGGAAGGTCAAGGGTGTGAAACTCGGCAGTGGTGAGGAATTGAAGGCCGACGTGGTCATCTTCGGAATCGGTGTGCGGCCCAATACAAAACTCGCTCAAGACGCCGGGCTGAGGATCGGGGAGCGGCGGAGCATCTGGGTGGATCGTTACATGCGAACCAGCGACGATAGCATCTTCGCTGTGGGGGACTGCGCGGAAAAGATAGACTTCATCACTAACAGGCCATCCGCGCTGCGTCTGGCCTCCATTGCTACAACTGAAGCGCACATCGCGGGTGCCAACTTCGGTGAGTTGAGGCGCGAGAACGTGGGGGCTATCGGCGTGTTCTCCACCAAAGTCGGCGGCCTGTCGCTGGGAATGGCAGGGATGCGCGCGAAGGCGGCTCGGGAAGCAGGCCTTGACGTCGTCGTGGGTACAGCGGAGACCGTCAACAGGCACCCTGGCGGTATGCCAGGCGCGACAAAGATGCGAGTGGATCTAGTTTTTCATAAATGGTCGTGCAAACTCATCGGCGGCCAGGTCTCTGGCGGGGACAGCGTGGGCGAATTCGTGAACGTCATCGCGGCTGCCATCGCAACCGGAGCGACGGCCGACAAAATCGCAACTTTCCAGGTGGGCACACACCCTGCACTCACCGCCTCTCCCATCGCTTACCCGCTGGTGAATGCTGCTGAATTGGCACTGAAGCAGATGCGTTAGTGGGCGCGGTTCGTCGAGTAGCCGGCAAACCGGTAATTGATAGATTGGTAGTTGGTGGACTGGTAGTTGGTAAATTGGTCGGAGAGATCAGTTTCCCAATCTACCAGTTTCACAATTTACCAATCTACCCTTTCTGACCTTCGGCGAGATACATACGTCTGCGGTGGCGGAGGGTCGCCTCTCGCGCCGTGGAGGCGGTATTGGCTGAGTTGGAGGCGGGAGAGGAAATGAGGAGAAAGAGGTGAAGGTTCAAGTTGTCGAAGATATCCTGAGCGCCAACGAGCAGATCGCCCTGGAAAACCGGCGGCTGTTCGACGAGAAGGGCGTCTTCGTTTTGAATGTTATGGCCGCGCCCGGCGCGGGGAAAACGAGTCTCATTGAGTGCACTATCGGGGCATTGCGAGACCGGTTGCACATCGGCGTGATTGACGGCGACGTCGCTTCAACTATTGACGCCGACCGCATCGCACGCCTGGGCATCCCGGCGGTGCAGATCAATACCGGCGGAGCCTGCCACCTGGACGCCAACATGGTGCGCGTTGCCTTGCCCAGGTTGCTGCTGGATGGGACCGATTTGCTGCTCATTGAGAATGTAGGCAACCTTATCTGTCCCACCGGCTTTGCCCTGGGGGCGCATCTTAAGGTCATGATCTCAAGCACGCCCGAAGGGGACGACAAGCCGTACAAGTATCCGGGCATGTTTAGCGCCGTGGACGTGTTGCTGCTCAACAAAGTGGACCTGTTGCCCCTGTTGGAATTCGACCTGAACTACTTCCGTCGTGGTGTCGAAGTGTTGAACCCCGACGTTGCTTTTTTCCCCGTGTCTTGCAAGACGGGAGAGGGAGTGCAGGAGTGGACGGAGTGGCTGGAAGACGAAAGTGGAAGATGAGAGGTGCCGGGCGAGTTGATACGAAAGATGATCAGCGTGCGCGGAGTGGTGCAGGGGGTTGGCTTCCGGCCCTTCGTCTACCGTTTGGCGCACGAACATGGCCTGACCGGCTGGGTGCTCAACCACTCTGGCGGCGTGGAGATCGAGGTCGAAGGCCCGGCATCCGCGCTGGCACCGTTCGTGCGCGATCTGGGAGCGAAAGCCCCGCCGCTGGCACGTATCGAGAGCATTGAAGTTGCCGATGCACCGCCAGCCGGCTATACGACATTTGAAATTCGCCACAGTGTGGCCGGGGAGGGGCGTACGGGCGGGGTAACCCCGCCCCTACTCATCTCCCCCGACATCGCCACCTGTCCCGATTGCCTGCGGGAGTTGCTGGATCCGGCTGACCGCCGCTATCGTTATCCTTTTACAAATTGCACCAACTGTGGCCCGCGCTTCACTATCATCGCCGACATCCCCTATGACCGGCCGCTGACCACCATGCGAGACTTCGTCATGTGTCCGCAGTGCCAGGCGGAGTACGATAACCCGCTCGACCGGCGGTTTCACGCTCAGCCCAACGCCTGCCCGCTCTGTGGCCCGCAGGTCTGGCTGGTTTCAAATTCCGAGTCTCAGATTTCGGATTCTAACCTTCGCAATTCGTTATTCGCGATTCGTTATTCGCATGATGTCGTTGCCCATGCCGCCCGCCTGTTGCAAGCAGGGGCCATTCTCGCCATCAAGGGACTGGGCGGCTTTCACCTGGCCTGCGACGGTACCGACGAGGCGGCCGTGCGCACGCTGCGGGAGCGCAAGAACCGTCCTGCCAAGCCACTGGCAGTGATGATGGCTACGTTGGAGGAGGTCGAACGACATTGTTGGGCTTCGGAGCAAGAGGAGCGGCTGCTGACCTCGCCCCAATGCCCCATTGTGCTGCTGAGGTGGAAGCCCGAATCGAACGTCTCTCGGCTGGTGGCTCCAGGCAACAACTACCTGGGGGTTATGCTCCCTTATACGCCGCTGCATCACGTGCTACTGCGGGACGTGGGCCGGCCGTTGGTGATGACCAGCGGCAACCTATCCGAGGAGCCTATCGCTCGCGACAACGACGAGGCGCTACGCCGTCTGGCTCACCTGGCCGATTACTTCTTGCTGCACAACCGCGACATTTATGCTCGCTACGATGACAGCGTGTGGTTTGTGCCATTGAGGGAAGAAACCGGGTTTTTTCCTAAAAACCCGGTTTTTTTGCCTCAACCGATCCGTCGCTCGCGGGGCTACGCCCCCTTTCCCGTGAAGCTGCCGTTTAAGGTCAGGCAGATCTTGGCCTGTGGGGCGGAACTTAAGAATACCTTCTGCATCACCAGGGACGAGTACGCCTTCCTTAGCCAGCACATCGGCGACATGGAGAATCTGGAGACGCTGGAGCATTTCGAGACCACGATTGAACTTTACAAACGACTGTTCCGCATTGAGCCGGAGATCATCGCCTACGACATGCACCCGGAGTACCTGGCGACCAAATACGCGAAATCACAATTCGTTATTCGCAGTTCGCTATTCGCTATTCAACACCACCACGCCCACGTCGCCAGTTGTCTGGCCGACAACGGCTGGTCACCTGATGATGGCCCGGTCATTGGTGTGGCCTGGGACGGCACCGGCTATGGTGCCGACGGGCACTTATGGGGTGGCGAGTTCCTGGTAGCCGACTACCACGGTTTCCAGCGTGTGGCCCATCTGGAGTATATGCCCGTGCCCGGCGGCGAAGCGGCCATTCGTAATCCCTACCGCCTGGCTATCGGCTACCTCTATGCCCTCACCGGCAGCCCCCCCTCGGTCCCCCCCAATCCTGGGGAGGAGGGGGGGAGGAGGGGGGGAGGAGGGGGGGAGGAGGAACTGCGCATCATCCAACAGCAGATTGACAAAGGGATCAACTGTCCGCAGACGTCATCTGGTGGCCGATTGTTCGACGCCGTCTCGGCGCTGCTGGGAGTACGGGAGCGGATCACCTACGAGGCGCAGGCGGCTGTGGAACTGGAGATGGCGGTTAAAAAATTGCGAATTACGAATAACGAATTGCGAAGTTATCCGTTCGGCGTTGAGGAGGGTGAGGATGGGATGGTGATCCGGCTGCGGGGATTGTTCGAAGCGCTGCTCGCCGACCGGCGGGGTGGGGTGGGTGTCGGGGAGATGGCATATCGTTTCCACGTCACCGTGGCGGAGATGGTAGGGGCGGTGTGTGAGCGGATTGCCCAGGAGACGGGGCTGCAGACGGTGGCGCTGAGCGGCGGCTGCTTCCAGAACCGGCTGCTGTTGGCGTTGGTTGTGCCGCGATTGCGGGGGGTGGGCCTGCGAGTTCTGCTGCACCGGCAGGTGCCGTGCAACGACGGAGGCATCTCGCTGGGGCAGGCGGTGATCGCGCACTTCGCCGCGGATTGAGCAAAAGCAACTCTTCTGGTATACTTGTATCTGAGGGATAGCAGGCGTGCCGATAGACGTTACCGAAATCATCGTTGACCGTGGCAGGTGCGCCAGGGCGGAGTGGCCTGAAGAGTCATTGTTTGACCATTATGAAAAGCGGGCCAGGGAGGACCCTCGCATCAAATCGGCGATAGCCTACGAGAGAATGGCGCGGGACACCATCCGCAAGGGGCGCATCTTCTGGTTCAAGTATCGCAGCAGGATGCGGATCGGTTTCTACAACAGTAAGGCTCACATCCTGACGGTGGTCTCGCGGGATCAGTCGCGGATTCTGACGTGCATCACCGGCGTCTCGTATGGATACGTCAAGCGCCTCTACCAGGCAGAAGGTGCCGGCCGGATCGTGGACTGGCCTGGGTGCACCCTTGAGCGGGAAATAGATACAAAATGAGTCAAGCAGAAATCTTGAAGAAAATCAAAACGACCTTGTGGTTCTACGAAGAGTGTCTGAAAGACGGCCTGGGGGACGTCAGCAGCCCTCTGAGCTTTCAACAGGAGTTAAAAGCCCTGTTACCCCAGTTGGGCCTGGAGTCTGCTGAAGCGGAACAACTTCAGCGGCGACTTAATGAGTTGAACCAACATTGGCAGCAGATGATCGCCGCCCATCCCAGGCAGTATCGCAACAGGTTGAAAAAAACGCTGGCGACTGAGCTGCGGATCATCGAAGCGGACATGGACCTGCTACCGCGTCTCATCTACGAAGAGGCCCTGCGCACATGGGTGGCCGTGGAAGCCGCCGGGCACCTCCTGGCCGAACTGGAACGGATCGCTGGCCCGGCCCAGGTAGAAGCCGACCGTGCCCGCTACGAATCGCTCTGGCGCGAACTGGAGGCACGGGTTGCTGCCCTGCCGGGAGATGCCGAGGCCCACCAGGCCCGCCCAGCCGACCTGCCTCCACCACCCCCGCCGCTGACCTTACCCGATGTACTGGCTGCCGTGCGGTGCTGGACGCCGGCAGAGCGGCGTGCCCTGAGGCAGGAACTGGAGCGGGAGCATCTCTACGAAACAATCGGCCTCGAAGCAGGCCAAAAGGTGATGGCGGAGGAAAGGGCGGATTATTCGCCAGGGGAAGGCAAAGCGCAAGCAGAGGATTCAGAAGAACCATGTGTCTAGCCATACCAACGTTGATTACGTCTGTCGAAGGAACCACCGGCAAGGCTGAGATCGGTGGGGTGGAGCGCACCATCAGCCTGGCACTCACGCCCGAAGCGCAGGTGGGTGATTACGTGCTGATGCACACCGGCTTCGCCATCGGCGTGCTGGATGCGGAAGAGGCACAGGAGACATTGCGGCTCCTTGAAGAGCTGGCCGAGTTCTATACCGACGAGATGAATGACGAATGACGAATGGCGAGTGACAAACTGGAGACAGTGTCCGCAATTCGCAATTCTGAGATGAAGTATATTGACGAGTTCCGCGATCCACAGTTGGCGCGAAGCCTGTTGGCGAGTATCCAGGCGTGCTCGAAACAGCCCGCGCGTTTCATGGAATTCTGTGGCGGGCACACCCACGCCATTTTCCGCCACGGCCTGCGGCAGATGCTGCCGCCCACGGTGGAGCTGCGTTCTGGCCCCGGCTGCCCTGTTTGTGTCACCGCCAATGCCGACTTGGACCGCGCCATTGCCCTAGCCAAACTGCCTGGCGTGATTATGACCACCTTTGGAGACATGCTCAAGGTACCGGGCAGTCACGGCTCTCTGCAGACGGCCAAGGCCGAAGGGGCTGACGTGCGGATCGTCTATTCCGCGCTGGACGCGCTGCAGATCGCCCGCGACTATCCCGAACGGGCAGTCATCTTCCTTGGCGTCGGCTTCGAGACCACCGCGCCTACCGTAGCGGCATCTATTCTGGAGGCGGAGGCAGGGGGCCTGAGCAATTTTTATGTCCTTTCACTGCACAAGTTGACCCCGCCGGCCACCCGTGCCATCCTCGACGCGGGAGAGGTGCGGCTCGCTGGCATCATCGGCCCTGGTCATGTGACCACCGTCATCGGCAGCGAGGCCTGGGAGTTTCTCCCGCGAGACTACTCCGTTCCCTGTGCCGTGGCCGGCTTCGAGCCGCTGGACATCCTGCAGGCCGTGGCCGCGTTGGTGAGGATGTTCGAGGATGGTCAACCAGCGGTGGTCAACGCCTACCCGCGCGGCGTCCGCCCGGAGGGGAATCGCACGGCCCTGGGTATCATGCATCGTGTGTTTGAGGTGAGCGAAGCGGAATGGCGGGGGCTGGGCTGCGTACCTGCCAGCGGGTTGGTGTTGCGCCCCGAGTATGTTCGTTTTGATGCCTCACTCACCTTCCCCGTTGACCCTGGCCCGACCCGCGAACATAAAGGCTGTCGCTGTGGTGACGTGCTACGGGGCACCGTGGATCCGCCTGACTGCCCTCTGTTTCGCCACGTCTGCACCCCTGCCCATCCTGTTGGCCCCTGCATGGTCTCCGACGAAGGGGCTTGTGCCGCCTGGTATCGGTACGGAGGAGCCGATGTCTGAGCCGACTACTAAGATCTTGCTTGCCCACGGCTCCGGCGGCCAACTGAGCCACGAACTGGTGGAGCGGCTGTTCCTGAAGCATTTCGACAACCCCATCCTGGCGCGGCTGGACGACGCGGCGGTGCTGCAAGCGGGCAAGTGGGCAAGTCTGCAAGTGGGCGATTTGCCCACTTGCAGACTTGCAGACTTTCGCCTCGCTTTCACCACCGATTCCTACGTGGTGAGCCCTATATTCTTCCCCGGCGGCGACGTCGGCAAGTTGGCTGTATGCGGCACGATCAACGACCTGGCGACGAGTGGGGCTGTGCCGCTTTACCTCAGCGCGGGATTCATCATCGAAGAGGGACTGGAACTGGCCGACCTGGAGCAGGTGGTCGTTTCCATGGCAACTACTGCCCAGGCTGCGGGGGTGCAGATCGTGACCGGGGACACGAAGGTGGTGGATCGCGGCAAAGCTGATAGGCTGTTCATCAACACCGCTGGGATCGGCGTGGTGCCTATAGGCATGGAGTTGGGCGGCGATCAGGTCCGGCCGGGCGATGCAGTTATTCTCAGCGGCACCATCGGCGACCATGGCATGACTATCATGAGCCAGCGGGAAGGGCTGCGTTTCGATTCGCCGCTGGTGAGCGACTGCGCGCCACTGCATGGGCTGGTGGCGGCCATGCTGGACGCTCTTTCCCCTCCCCCCCAAAGTTGGGGGGGGGCGGGGGGGGGCGGGAGGGCTATTCATTGTCTGCGCGATCCCACGCGGGGCGGCCTGGCTACGACGCTGAACGAAGTGGCCAGCAAGTCGGGTGTGGGCATTGAGATTGAGGAGCGCATCATCCCTGTGCGGGATGCGGTACGCGCCACCTGCGAGTTACTGGGGTTCGATCCGCTGTACGTAGCCAACGAGGGGAAGTTGGTGGCGTTCGTGGCCCCCATCGCGGCCGATGTAGTGCTGGCCGCTATGCGTGCTCACGAGTATGGGCAGGAGGCGGCGATCATCGGGCGGGTGACGGCGGAGCATGCAGGTCGCGTTGTGTTGCATACCACGCTGGGCACTCGTCGTATTGTCGGCATGCTGGTGGGGGAACAACTGCCGCGCATTTGTTGATGTAGCTTCCCCTTGCTTGAAACTCAAGTTCAGAAGCGGCCTCAAGAAGCTAATAGCGGACAACGAATGGCGAATAAATAGAGGTGATCCCACACTCTGAAATTGGGAACGGGCGGGGCACTGGTCTGCGCGCGTTGTAAACGAGACTGAAATGTGCTATACTCCACGCCGGAAAGGGGCATATATGAAATTACGCGAAGTTCTCTCAATCATAGACGGAAAGATCATCTCTAAAAACGTTGGTCTGGACAGGGAAGTACAGATGGGGTGCGGCTCCGATCTGATGAGCGATGTGCTGGCCTTTACCCACGAAGGCACGCTCATGATGACCGGACTGACCAACCCCCAAGCAGTGCGCACAGCCGAACTGGCTGGCATTGTAGCCATCGTTTTCGTGCGCGGGAAACTGCCGCCACCCGAGACTGTCGCCCTGGCCGAGGAGAAAGATATCCCCCTCCTGGCTTCCAGGTACACAATGTTTGAAACCTGCGGCCGGCTTTACCAGGCCGGGCTGCCTGGTTGCGGTCTCTTTGAGATCACGCTGCGCCAGTGGCGCCTCACCTTTGGGGATGGTGTGAAAGGCTGATCGTGGAAGAGAAGCTGACACAGGAGATCACAAGGCTCCAGGAACTGACCTACGAGCTTACCGTTGGGCAGGCGATGACTCTGAAGGTCATCACCGTGTCCCCCCACGACACCATGGCTCAATTTCGTGAGATCCTGCGCCGGCACCGCATCTCCGGCACGCCAGTGGTGGAAAACGGTGAGATGGTGGGTATTGTCAGCATCGAAGATCTGATAAAGGCGCTGGCGGCCGGGGAGCTAGGTGTTGCTGTGGGGCAGAAGATGTCCCGGCGCGTGGAGACGCTCTATGCCGATGAGCCGCTTGTGCGTGCCGTTGACAAGCTCACCCGTCTCAAATTTGGGCGATTGCCCGTCGTGGACCGCGAGGGGCATCTGGTGGGGATCATCACCCAGGGTGACATCGTGCACATGCTGCTGCGCAGACTGGAGGTGGACTACCGCGAGGAGGAGATTCACCGCTATCGTGCCAGTCACATCTTCGAGGACATCATCGCCGAGGATGCCGCTCTGGTGGTCGGCTACCGCATCATCGGTAAGGATTTCGACCGGGCAGGGGAGGCCTCCAGCAACCTCAAGACTACTTTGAGACGCCTGGGCTTTGACCCGCGCATCATTCGCCGCGTCGCCATCGCCACCTACGAGGCGGAGATGAACATCGTCATCTATGCCGGCGGGGGGGAGATTGTGGCCGAAGTGCGGCCCGACCGCATCCGTATTGAGTTCCTTGACCATGGTCCTGGCATCCCGGATATTGAGCTGGCCATGCAACCTGGTTACTCCACTGCACCTGAATGGGTGCGTGATATGGGATTCGGTGCCGGGATGGGTCTGGCCAACATTAAATCCTGTGCCGATCAGATGAAGCTGGAATCGGTTGTTGGTGTGGGGACACAACTGGAGATCGTCATTTACGTAGAGAATAAGGGATAACACGGGGAGAGGGAAAGATGAAACTCAAGGAGATTGTCGCCGCTGCTGGACTCACGGTTCGGGCCGCTCCTCAGGGGTTAGGCGCTGAGGTTACTGGAGGGTATGCTTCGGACCTGTTGAGCTGTGTGATGGCCAAGGCTCAGGAGGGCAACCTATGGGTCACACTGCAGGCTCATCCCAATATCGTCGCCGTGGCCTCTCTTCACGACCTGGCCGGCATTGTTATCACCGAGGGGCAGGAGCCCAACCCCCAGACCGTGGAGAAGGCCAACGAGCATGGCGTTTGTATTATGACCACCGAACACGCCACTTTTACCATCGTCGCTAAGCTGGCCGAATTGGGCGTGCGTGGAGTGGACTGAGGCTGCTCAAATTGTCACTGAGGTGCCCCGGGTTGATTCGAGTACAATGGGACGACTCGCCAGCCCATGCCCGGTTCTCGGGTAGGCATAGACGCCGATGCACGAATTATCTGTCACTCAGAGCCTGCTGGAGATCACGCTGCGCCACGCGGACCTGGCTAGCGCCCGGCGTGTCACCCGGCTGAACCTGGTCATCGGGGAACTGGCGAGCATCGTGGACGATTCGGTGCAATTCTACTGGGACATCGTCAGCCAGGGGACCATCGCCGAAGGGGCTGAGTTGCATTTCGAGCGTGTGCCGGGGGCCTTGCGCTGCCTGGGCTGCGGCCACATTTTTCCCCTGAACGGTCGGGATTACACCTGTCCGGCCTGTGGCGAAAAGCAGGTCGTTGCCGTAGGGGGTGACGACTTCCGGCTGGAGAGTATCGAGGTGGAGTAGGGCCATCTTAGCTTTTTTCCCTAAAGACCGCGCGCCGACGCCCCCGCAGCTCTTTGTTGCCTCGTCGTGTTGCTGAACATTGCCCGGTCCACGAGACGATTTTAACCTTAGAGGGTATTGGAATCGAACTGGTGGGCAAGCAATAAGCGTCGGAACTGGAATAACATTGAGCAGATGTGTGTTTAACCCCTTGTAGGGCATAAAACTTGCCGCGTCTGCAGCGCGTAGAATAGGAACAGGGCTGGAGCCACTGAACTGGAGTCTAGTCTTGTCTTTGTTATAAGTGGGCTGGTGGCTTCGTCCTCTGATTTTGGGGGTCTCGCTGCCTAATTGCTTATGAAGTTACAGACCAAGTTTAACCTGGGGATCATCATCATCTTCGCGATGCTGGCGGTTGGTATAGTGGCTGCGAGCATAAATTACGTCAATATCAACACCATTCGAGAAGCTGAAGACAGGGTGAAAATATATACGAGGGCTGCCTGGGAAATTCACAACGGTAAGGTCACGCGCATTCAATCGGTGTTGGAAGTCTTGGCCAAAGCCCAACTTATCGAAGACTTGCTCCGAGATCCAGGGAACGAGCAATTACTAACTGCTGTCAGGGAGGAACTGGAGGCTATCCGCCGGGAGCAAAAGATGGATATCTTCAACTTGTTGGCCCCGGATGGGACGGTTATCCTGAGAACACGGTTTCCTTACAACAAGGGAGATAGCCTTTCTAGTGATCCGATAGTCAAGCAGGTCATTTTGACCCAGGAGAGCAGCGCCGGTAATATTATTTTTTCGCCAGAGAGACTGGACGTTGAGGGGATAGGTTTGCTTGAGTGGTGTTTGACACTTGATAGAGAGCCAAGAGGGATGTTGTCAGGAGCGGCCGTGCCAGTGGTGGAGGGCGGCCGTCTGATAGGCATTATCCAGATGGGGAGCTTGTTGAACGGAGCGATCGAGGAGGTGGACAGAATTCGGGATGCTGTCTTTGAGAATGAGTATTACAAAGGCAAACCAGTGGGAACAGCTACCATTTTTATGGGAGATCTGAGGATTTCGACCAATGTGCAGGACAGCCATGGCCGGCGGGCAGTGGGAACTCGCGTCTCAAGAGATGTGGCCGAACATGTGCTGGAAAAAGGACTCTCGTGGACCGGGAGGGCCTTTGTAGTTGACACCTGGTATCTTTCGCAATATGATCCCATCAAAGACACTGACGGAAATGTCATAGGCATGCTCTACGTTGGTGAGTTGGAACAAAAATACCTGGATATGCGCACTCGTGCGGTGGCATTGAATCTTTCGGTCATCTTCGTTGGTCTGGTACTGGCATTTATGCTGTCCTTTTTTGTGATTCGGGGCATCCTGGGCCCCATTCAAAAACTGTCCGATGCCACCAAGCGTCTTTCCAGCGGAGAACTGACTTACCGGGTAGAGGCCCAGGGGAAAGACGAAGTGGGCGATCTGTCTGCTTCTTTCAATTATATGGCAGAACAGTTGGAGGGACAGCGCCAGGAAATCGAGCGCCGCCAACAGGAACTGGAAGACTTAAGTAGTGAGTTGAGGGCAATTAATCGGAACTATATGGAGATGCTGGGTTTCGTCTCTCACGAACTCAAGAACCCCCTGACATCGGCGATGATGAGTCTGCACACGGTGAAGGATGGTTACTTGGGGGAAGTAAGTCCTGCACAGAGGAAAAACCTGGAATCCGTTGCTCTAAGCCTGGATTATTTTCAGGATATGATCAAGAATTACCTGGATCTTTCCCGTTTGGAGAAGGGGGAACTCGAGGTAAACAAGCGCCAGATTTCCCTTTACACTCAAGTAGTCACGCCGGTTCTTGAAGGATTGGAGCGGGAATTGCAAGAAAGGCAAATGGTGCTGGAGAACCGCATCCCTGAGGACCTGACCGTGAATGCGGATGGCAATCTCTTGAGAATTGTGTATGATAATTTGCTCTCTAATGCGATCAAATATGGCCGAGAGGGTGGAGCGGTTGTGCTTGATGCCCAGGAGAACGAGGGCCAGGTGACTCTGAGTGTTCGTAATGATAGTGAGGGCATCCCGCCGGAAAAGATGCCGCTGCTCTTCAAAAAGTTCAGCCGTCTGGATAGTCCAGAATATGCGAGTAAAAAGGGTACTGGCCTGGGATTGTACATTTGTAAGGAGATGGTCGAAAAACAAGGAGGGGAGATATGGATTGACTCCGAGATGGGAAAGTGGGTCAAGTTTAGCTTTACGCTGCCAAATTGAACAGGGAGGTCACACAGTGTCTGAGAAAAAAAGTATTTTGGTTATTGATGATGACGTCCAACTCGTGGAGTCGGTAACAACTCTGCTGGAAAGTGTGGGGTATCGGGTATCTCATGCGTACCAGGCCGAGAAGGGTCTGAAGTTGGCCAGGAAGACGAAGCCGGATTTGATCCTGTTGGATGTGATGTTCGCTGGCCCACCAGGGCCGGACGGTATTGAGCTCTCAAGACAGTTTCACCAAGATCCCGATCTCAAGGGTATTTCGATCATCATACTCTCCGGGGTCAGGAAGGTACTTGACCTGGGTTTTGAGGTCAGTCCGGACGAGACCTGGATGCCGGTTAAGGCTTTTCTTGAAAAGCCTATCAAGCCGGACAAGCTGCTTGCCGAGATTGAGAAGGTCCTTGGGCCGCGAGGTTAAGTGTACACAAGTGCCTGGGGGTCAATCTATCCAAATTCGTCCCAATGGATGCAGTAAAAGTTACTCTTGGTTACTACTTAGGCTACCCCTCCAGGGTGCAAGGGATGAAAGGGGTGCCAGTCAAAGCATCGTGAATGGCGTCTATCACGTTCAGGCCGTGTTTACGGACGGTCGAGATGTAGCTGCGAATAGCACAGAAGGTCTCGGCACCGGTGGGTGTACGGAAAGCACCTGATACCTTCTGCTTGATCTTTATCATCCTGACATCACGTTCAGCCAGGTTGTTATCGAATGGCACGCGCAAGTCATACATAAAAGCCAAGACCAGTGGTTTGTATTTCTGAAGCCGGTCGAGCAAGTTCTTGGGTGGCGGCTGGGTTTGAAAAGGAACCCAGTGTCATCTATAATGAAGATACAGGGCAAGGAGGGAGTTGGCCGAAGGCTGAGGGAACTCCGGTTCGCCTCTTACCTCTTTCGGCGACTCTCTCTTTGTTTTCGCTTGCGCTCCATCCGCCGCTCAGCTCTCTCTTTGCGAACGCGGCGGTTGCGCACTTCCTCGGGGACGGTGTATCGTTCGGCAATGATGGCCCTGGCCTGTTCTGGAGTGACCGGCGTGCCCGCAGTTCGTAGGGACGATCCTCCTTCAGGATCATGTAGACCCGGTCCAAGAGGTGCGTGGCGCAAGCGCAGACCGCCTGGTTGTGGTGCTTCCCTTTGTTGACCATCTGGTCGTGGTAGATGACGGCGATCTGTGGGTCATAACGGCGAGCGACGTTACCGTTCAGGTAGCCGTACTTCTTGACAGGCAGTCTCAGGCAAGAGGCAGCTTAAGCTCCTCATGTAGTTTTGCAAGCCACTCCTGCCCTCCCGGGGATAATATACACCCTCTTGGACGAAAAGGAGAGATCAACGCTATTCGATTTTTAAGGTGCATTTCTACATTATCTAATATACAAGTAGTAACCAGTAAAAGTAGTATACGTAGAGGTGCCTTATTTGTTATTTCTGCTTCAGACTCTCTCCAGCAAACGGTTGGCAATAACGCGACTATGTGTTATACTTACACTAGGGAAGCTGTCTCGAGGATTATCGTCGCATAGCAACCACAGTATCGCGAGGAGGATGATATGAACCTATGGATTCTCGACAAGGAGGCAATAAGCCCGCTGGTCGGTGCACTGATGGCCGATTACCAGGTCGTCGGACCACAGGCGAAGGGACCTGAGTTTGTCTTCGGGCCCATCGCTGACCCGGCCAAACTGCGGCTTGACTATAACACGACCATCCTGCCTCCCAAGAAAGTGCTGCAGCCCCCGCAGGAGCGGCTGGCGACTTTCACTATGCAAGTGGGGGCGCACGTGGAGCCAGTCATTGAGGCTGGCCCGACGGTGCTCCTGGGCGTGCACACGTGTGATCTGCACGCTATCCAGTTGCTGGACCATGCCTTTTCTCAGGAGTACCCCGACGCCCACTATCTGGAGCGGCGGCGGCAGACGGTCATCGTTGGCCTGGAGTGCCTGGAGCCCTGCGACGAGCACTCCTTCTGCAAGAGCATGGGGACGCTGACCGCCGACGCAGGGTATGACTTGCATCTGACCGACCTGGGGCCGGCTTACGCGGTAGACGTGGCGACTGAGGCTGGGGAACAGCTTCTCTCCCGCTACGGGACCGCTCGCGAGGCTGCCGATGCCGACGTCCGCCGTCTGAACGAAGTGCTCAGCGCCAAGTGGCCCCACTTCACCTACCGTCTGGACTTCGATGCGGCCGAACTGCCGGCCTTGCTGAGCGCGGCCTACGATCATCCCCTTTGGGATGAACTGGGGGAGCGATGCCTCGCCTGCGGGTCCTGTACCAACGTCTGCCCCACCTGCTACTGTTTCAACGTCTTCGACGAGGTGAACATGGCGCTGACCGAGGGGGAACGGCGGCGACGCTGGGATTCGTGCCAGTTAGACGAGTTTGCCCGCGTGGCTGGCGGTGAGAGCTTCCGCGAGGCCCGCTCGGCCCGCCAGCGCCATCGTTTCATGCGCAAGGGGAGATACATCTACGAGAAGTTCGGCGAGCTAGGCTGCGTGGGTTGTGGTCGTTGCATCCGTACCTGCGTGGCGAACATCAGTATCGTGGATGGTTTTAATGCTATCCACGAGACAGCGGTAGGAGGGAACGGGCAATGACGACATCCACTTCGACAAGGCTCAGTACAAGCATCTATACACCTGAGATCGCCCGTCTGGTCAACGTGGAACAGATGACCGAGTTGGAAAAACTCTTCACCATCGAGTTGCCGGACGGACGGAATTTGGGCCACGAACCCGGACAATTTGTGATGCTCTCGGTGCTGGGCGTGGGAGAGGCTCCCATCTCTATCACCTCGTCGCCCAGCCGCTCCAACGGTGCCTTCAAACTCTGCGTGCGGCGAGTGGGCGACGTGACCAACGCGCTGCACACGATGCAGCCAGGGGATCAGGTCGGCATCCGTGGGCCTTTTGGCCACGGCTTTCCCATCGAGAAGATGCGCGGCAAGGATATGCTCTTCGCACCGGGCGGCCTGGGGTTGGTCCCGCTCCGTTCACTGATCAACCAGGTGCTCGACGAACGCGGCTTCTTCGGGCGGGTGATCATTCTCTACGGGGCCAAGCGGCCAGCGGAATTGCTCTTCCGCGACGAACTGGATGAGTGGGTCACCCGAGATGACGTCGAGTGTCACTTCACTGTGGACTGCGACGCCGACATGTGGGATGGGGACCAGGCGATGACGTGCAACGAGGGTGTCATCACCACCCTTTTCCCCTTGATTACCGTGGACCCGCGCAACACCGTCGCCATCACCTGCGGCCCGCCCATCATGTACCGCTTCGTGCTAATGGAACTGCTGGGCAAGGGCATCCCGGAGACACAAATTTACCTCTCGCTGGAGCGACGGATGAAGTGCGGCGTGGGTAAGTGCGGTCACTGTCAGATCAACGGTCTGTATTGCTGCCAGGATGGCCCGGTTTTCACCTACGCTCAGATCAAGGGCGTCGAGGAGGCACTGTAAAATGGCAAATGACAAATCCCAAACGACAAATGGCAGGCCCAAGGTCGCCTTCTTTGACTTTGCATGCTGTGAAGGCTGCCAACTGACTGTCATTGACTCCCTCCAGACCCACCTGGATCTGCTCGACGCCGTTGAGATCGTGCAGTTCCGCGAGGCGATGACCGAGAAGGGAGAGGACTACCAGATCGCGTTCATCGAGGGCTCCTGCACCCGCAAATCCGACGAGGCGCGCCTGAAGAAGATCCGCGAACAGGCCGACATCGTCGTCGCGCTGGGGGCCTGCGCCCACCTGGGGGGCGTCAACGCGCTGAAGAACCTGCACCCGCTGGAGGACGTCCGCCACTGGGTCTACGGGGACAAGGCGGACTGGTACGAGACCTACGAGGCCCGTCCCATTGACGCCGTGATCAAGGTAGATGCTGCTATACCCGGCTGCCCCATTGACCGGGAGGAGTTTATCAGGGTGGTCAAGGCGGTTCTTCTGGGCAAGAAGCCGCCCATTCCTGACTATCCTATCTGTGTCGAGTGCAAACTGAAGGAGAACGTGTGTTTGTTTCACGTCGGCAAGTTCTGCCTGGGGCCGGTCACGCGGGCTGGATGTGGGGCCATCTGCCCCTCTTTCGGCAGCGGTTGCGAGGGCTGCCGGGGACTCATCCCCAACCCCAACGAGAACGCGATGAAAGATGTGCTGGCCGAGGCAGGCCTGACCGTGGAGGACGTCCTGTCTCGCTTCACGATGTTCAACACCTACCAGGTACAAGAGCGAATGGCTGAAGAGGAGGGGAAATGACCACTTTGAAAGTTGACGTACATCACGTGACCCGTGTCGAGGGGCATGGCGACATTGTCGTGGACACCCGCAACGGAGAGCTCAAGGAATGTCGCTTTGAGGTCGTCGAGGCTCCTCGCTTCTTCGAAGCGTTCGTGCGCGGCCGGCCTTACTATGAACTTAGCCACATCACTTCCCGCATCTGCGGCATCTGTGCTGTGGGCCATGCCACGGCCAGCCTCCGCGCCACCGAGAAAGCACTGGGGGTGGAGCCTTCGGAGCAGACGGTGCTGCTGCGCAAACTCAACTTCCACGGCGAGATGATAGACAGCCATGTCTTGCATACTTACTACCTTGTCGCGCCGGATTTCCTCGGCGTTGGCTCCGTCATCCCGCTGGCGGCGACCCACCCGGGCGTGGTGGAGCGGGCGCTGCGGGTCAAAAAGCTCTCCGGTGACCTCTGCGCGATGGTCGCCGGCCGCCATACCCATCCCATCGCCATGGCGGTTGGTGGCTTCACGCACCTGCCCACCGAGGCTGAACTGCGGGAGATGCGGGGCCGTCTCGTGGATGCCCGCGCCGACATGGACGAGACGGTGGCGCTGTTTGCCACCCTGCCCTGGCCTGAGTTTGAGCGGGAGACGGAATACGTCTCCCTCAAGAAGGACGACGAGTACGCTTTCATTGACGGCACCGTCGTCACCTCCGACGGTTTTTCCTATCCCATCGAGGACTACAGGAAAGTGACCAACGAGGAGTGCGTGCCTTTCTCCACGGCCAAGTGGACCCATCACAACCGTGAGTCCTACATGGTGGGCGCGCTGGCGCGGTTGAACAACAACTTCGACCAGTTGCACCCTCGCGCCAAGGAGGCGGCGGCCAAGCTGGGCCTGAAACCCATCGTCACCAACCCCTTCCTCAACAGCGCCGCCCAGGTGGTGGAGATGGTCCATTGCATAGAGGATTGCATTCTCATCATAGACGAGCTGCTCACTCGGTCTATCCAGCCCGAGGAGCCGCCAGTCGTGGCAGTGAAGGCAGGAGTGGGGGTCGGCTCGTGCGACGTACCCCGAGGCATCCTCTTCCACAACTACGTCTATGGCGAGGACGGCCGCTGCGTGGAGGCGAACTGCATCATTCCCACCAACCAGAACATGGCCAACCTGAACGCCGACATGAAGGAGCTCGTGCCCCAGATTATGGACCGGCCGCAGGAAGAGGTCCGGCATCTGCTGGAGATGTTGGTGCGGGCCTACGACCCCTGCATCTCCTGTTCGGCTCACTTTTTGAACGTCGAGTTCGTCTGAGTAGGCGTCTGAAGAGTTAAACTTTAGTGGTTGTCTAGGCCTCCGAGGTCTTTACGGGGCGATTTCGTGCGGCAAGCTGTCTGCAAGAGCAGCGGTTTTGTCGTTGAAAAGCTGTCCCGTGGGCTTCGGAGGTCTAGCTACGAATACTCTTGACACGCAATGCGAACCACAGAGCATGGGACAACAGGCGCCGAGCGATCGGCGAAGCGCGATCAACGATTGGTCGTCATTGGCCTGGGTAACTCCCTGCGCGGCGACGACGGGGTCGGTCCACGGGTGGTGGAGGAACTGAACCGCCGTGGGCTGCCGGAAGGAGTAACGGCACTCGATGTAGGGACTGGTGGGCTGGACCTGTTGCTGGTGCTGGAAGGGTGGGATCGGGTAGTGGTGGTGGACGCTGCCGACGTCGGGCGAGAGCCGGGCCAGTTTGTCCGCTTCACGCCGGATCAAGCTTACCTGGCTCAGGCGGCGGACCGGTTCTCCCTTCACCACGCCGGTTTGAGTGAGGTTCTGGCGCTGGCCGATGCGCTGGGTCGGGCCATGCCAGAGATGGTGATCTTCGGTGTCCAGCCGGCCGAGATTGGCTGGAGGGAGGGGCTGAGCCCGGCGGTGGAAGCCGCGCTCCCGGCCCTGACCGATGCAGTGCTCGAAGAGATAGAAGGCTGTTCTCAAGGTTATGGTGATTGAGAGCGCTTCCGATTGAGGTGCATGCCCACAGAGGGTATGGTCTAGTTGAAAAAAAGGCCGGGCGTGGAAGCCCGGCCTTATTCATCTACCGAGCGACGCTCCAGTTTGGGCGGATTCCCCCGGATGAGTATAATAGACGCTGTAGAAACGTGGCAACGGGGGTGAAGTGTCTACTTGAGAGGGTATAACGAGCGGTGGCTGCGTTACGTGTGAGCAGGGGACTGACCGGGATCGTGCTGGCCGGCGGGGCCAGCCAGAGGATGGGGCGCGACAAAGCTCTCCTGGAACTGGATGGGAGGCCGCTGATCGGGGTCGTCGTCGAGCGGATGGCCCAGGTGTGCGCCGAGGTGCTGGTCGTAGCGGGCGACGTGCGGCCCTACGCCGGGTTGGGGGTGCGATTGGTGGAGGACCGCTTCCGTGGCGTGGGGGTGCTGGGGGGCCTGCACGCCGGGCTGGAGGCTGCGTCCCACGAATTGGCTCTGGCCGTGGGCTGCGATATGCCTTTCCTTAACCTCGACCTCCTGCGGGCCTTCGCGGGCTGGGCAGAGGGGTTTGACGTGGCCGTATTGCGCTCTGGGGATGGGGAGCAGGTGGAACCTCTCCACGCGGCCTACCGGCACACCTGTCTGCCAGCGATGGAGGCGACCATCCGCGCCGGGCGGCGGCGCATCATCTCCTTTTTCCCCCACGTCCGGGTGCGCTACGTGACCTCAGCGGAGGTCGCCTCCTTCGACCCTGACCTGCG
>Ga0190284_1000259_pt1 | contig 35838 bp, 29 predicted proteins | sample 48691812_MG_FD_161668 | JGI IMG/M metagenome (GOLD analysis project Ga0190284, IMG submission 161668) | Hydrothermal vent microbial mat bacterial communities from Southern Trench, Guaymas Basin, Mexico - 4869-18-1-2_MG | ecosystem: Environmental > Aquatic > Marine > Hydrothermal vents >...
GGCAGAAAGGTTTGACCTCACAGCGTCACGCCAATCCTGACGTAGCAAATCCCGGGCCACGCATCAAGAACCGAGGGGGTTTTTACGAAGGAATCAAACCTTTGTGTGGGGAGCGCGCCAACGGGGTGTGGCCATATTCCGGGGTGCGGTTGATTCTTTCGCCCCATACTTCCATTGGGCGTAGTCCCACGGTACTCGCATCTCGCGGGTTGCCGCACATCTGATCCGAGCCCAGAGCGCAAGCGACGGGTCGAACGGTTTCCCGTCGCTTGCGCTCTGGGCTCGGATCAGCGGATGCTTGGTGCCACAAAAGATGGTCACACCCCGCCAACGCCGATGATGGCGAACATGACCTAGGGCCTGGTCGCATCGCACGTTACCTATTTTAACATTCGCTTGCGTTGCGTTGCGTTATTGACCGCCGACGCGTTACGCCCTTTCCACGTGGGAGGGAACGGTGTCCGCTTGCGATCGCGTGGGCTGCGATGGTAAGATGCTGACCGGAGTTCCGGCACGCGGGACATCCTGATAGGACTGGCGCGTTGCTGTATCCGCGCTGTATTGGAGGATGATGGTTAAATGAGTACGTGTAGCCACGCATGGTCAATGGTCAATATCCGCAACGGGTATCTGGTGGTCGAGGGATGCTACAAGTGCAAGGCGCGCGCCTCGTTCTTCTCGACCGAGCCCAGGCCGCCCGTGGATGACTACCAGGATGGGGAGCACTTCTGGACGTATCTCGGCAGTTTTCAGGCGGTCAAGTTCGATCTGGCGTGTGACGATTGTGGTCAGACCGTCGACCTCGACGACATGATGGGCCTGATGCTATCGACCTGCAGCGACCCGGATTGTGAGGTCGCCCGCATCGCGAAAGAAGGCGGGAAGGGCACGTGGGTCTACGTCGCACTCTGCGCCGATAGCACACACGCTTCTGGAAAGTGCGTGAGCGACGCCGGAATCGCCGCCCTGACCGAGTACTTCAACGGCAACATCAGGGATGCGAACAAGAAGGTGGTCGTAGTCCCGTGTACGAAGTGCAAGAGCATTGACACCTGCCGTGGGATTGTCATCGCCGATACCGGCCTGACCGACCTCTACTAAGCGAACTCCGCGAAGAAAGGAATAGAAAGGAACAGAGATGAAAGTATCCGAACTCGCAGAGAAGATCGGCTTGAATTCGCTGGCCGAATACACGGACAAGGAAATCGAGGGGGTCTACATCTCCGACATGGTCTCGGACATTATCACCGGTGCGATGGCCAACGGCATACTGGTAACGCTCCAGACCCACAAGAACCTGATCGCCGCCGCAAACCTCGTCGACGTCGCGGCCGTGATTTTCGTCAGAGGGAAGAAGCCGGCCGCTGACGTGGTCGAACTCGCCTCCCGGGCCGGTATCGGGCTCTTCGTCGCCGACATGGATACCTGGTCCTTCGCGACCAAGCTGATCGATTTGGGTATCCGATAGCAGCCGTCGGGCCGGCGGTGGGCGACGGCACTAACGCTGCGCAGGTTCGCTCCGCCGGACACGAAGTGGAACATCCTCGTCTCGATGAAGGGATTCGGCGAATGGCCAGGGACACGATCAAGGAGTTGACCAAGGAATTCGCCGGCGGAGTGGCGGATCTCATTCCCGTGCTGCAGAGGGTCCAGCAGGCCGAGGGGTACCTGTCCGCCGATGCGCTGCGTCGTGTATCGCGCTGGCTGAAGGTCTCCGAACACGAGATTTACGGGGTGGCCACCTTCTACGCCCAGTTCCGCTTCAGTCCGCCGGGCAAACACCATATCCGGGCTTGCCTCGGCACGGCCTGCCACGTGCAGGGCGGCGAACAGATGCTCGACGTCCTCGAGCGCCGCCTCGACGTAAGGCCCGGCGAGACGACCGCCGACGGGGAGTACGATCTTGAACGCGTCGCATGCCTGGGATGCTGTGCACTCGCGCCGGTGGTTATGATCGATGACAAGACCTTCAGCCAGATGTCGGTCCTGAAACTTCAGGGGTTGTTGGATGAGCGCGAAAACGCTGAATAGTCTCCGCAAGGCCGCGGTAAGAAACTGGCAGAAGCTGCAAGACCCCGCGCGCCCGGTCATTTACGTCGGCGCCGGCTCCTGCGGGCGAGCGGCGGGGGCGACCGAGATCCTCGAGACGATCAAAGACCACCTCAAGAAGAAGAGGGTCAACGCGCAGGTGATCGAAGTCGGCTGCATCGGCCCGTGTTACCTCGAGCCGCTGCTCGACGTTCAGATGCCCGGCAAGCCGCGGGTGAGTTACTCGAACATCGCGCCCAAGCACGTGCCGAAGATCCTCGATTCCTTCTTCACGGACAACGGGACCCCGCGGCTGCACCTCGCCGGACACTTCGGCGATGAGGACATCGACGGCGTGCCCCGTTTCTTCGACCTTCCCATGCTCGCGCCCCAGGTCCGCATCGTCCTGCGAAATTGCGGCATCATCGACCCTGAGGACATCGGCCACTACCTGGCCCGCGACGGCTACCAAGCCCTCGAGAAATGTCTGACCTTGCCGTGGAAGGAAGTCATCGAGATCGTGAAAAGCGCCGGGCTGCGGGGTCGCGGCGGGGCGGGGTTCCCCACGTGGCGCAAGTGGCTCTTCTGCCGCGAAGCCCAGAGTGAGCAGCGCTACCTGATCTGCAACGCCGACGAGGGCGATCCCGGTGCCTTTATGAACCGCTCGCTTATCGAGGGCGATCCTCACGCCGTTCTCGAGGGGATGCTGATTGCGGCTTACGCCATCGGCGCCAGCGAGGGGTTCATCTACATTCGTGCGGAGTACCCCTTGGCAATCGAGCGTTTGCGCGGCGCCCTCGAGCAGATGCGCCGGCTCGGGCTGCTGGGGAACGACATCCTGGGGAACGATTTCAGCTTCGACATCAAGATCAAGCAAGGGGCCGGCGCGTTCGTATGTGGAGAAGAGACCGCCCTGATCGCCTCCATCGAGGGCAAGAGGGGAATGCCGCGCACGCGGCCGCCCTTCCCCGCGGTCGAGGGATTGCGGGGCAAGCCGACGATCATCAACAACGTCGAGACGCTGGGGACGCTTCCGAACATCCTGCGCAACGGTGCCGAGTGGTACAGCCAGTTCGGGACCGAGACCTCCAAGGGAACCAAGACCTTCAGCCTGGTCGGGAAGGTCCGGCGCACGGGGCTCATCGAGGTTCCGCTGGGGACCACGCTTCGCGAGGTCATCTACGACATCGGCGGTGGTTTGGTTAAGGACTTCAAAGCCGTCCAGACCGGCGGTCCCTCGGGCGGGTGCCTGGGTGAGGAGTTCCTCGACACGCCCATCGACTACGAGAACCTCGCCGCCGCCGGTTCCATCATGGGTTCCGGCGGGTTGATCGTGGTCGACAAGGACACCTGCATCGTGGATACGGCGAAGTACTTCTTGAGCTTCACACAGGAGGAATCGTGCGGCAAGTGCGTGCCGTGTCGCGTGGGGACACGGCACCTGGTTCAGATCCTGGAGAGAATATGCCAGGGCAAGGCTGAACTGGCGGACATCGGCCGACTCGAGAAGCTTGCCGGTGCCATAAAAGGGGGCTCGCTCTGCGGGCTCGGGCAGACGGCCCCGAACCCGATCCTCTCTTCGCTGAAGTACTTCCGCGACGAGTTTCTGTCGCACATCAGGGACCGGCGCTGTCCGGCCGCCGTCTGCCGCGACCTGGTGGTCTACCGCATTATCCAGGACAAGTGCACCGGGTGTCAGCGGTGTGTGCAGGTTTGTCCCACGCAGGCCATCTCGGGCCCGCGCTCCGAGCCGCACAACCTCGACGAAGAGAAGTGCATCAAGTGCCGGTCGTGCTATGAAATCTGCCGCTTCGATGCGATCGCCGGTGACGCCATCATAATCGAATCGTGAGGACAACGTGAGCCCGAAAACAACACGTACAGGCACGATGGAGATCAACCACCGCCAAGTCTCCTTTCCCGAGGGCGTGACCGTCCTGCGCGCCGCTGAGCTGAACGGTGTCTACATCCCTTCGCTCTGCTCGCACAAGGACCTTACGCCGTTCGGCGGCTGTCGGATGTGCATCGTCGAAATCGAAGGCATGCGCGGCTATCCGCTTTCGTGCAGCACCCTCGCCGCCGAAGGCATGAGCGTCCTGACCGACACCGCCACACTCAGTGAAATGAGAAGGGAGATCCTCCAACTCATCCTCAGCGAACATCCGTCAAGCTGTCTGGTTTGTGACGAGGCGGACGCGTGCGCCGAGAACCAACACACGATTAGAAAGACCGGCGTGACCACCGGCTGTCGGTATTGCCCGAACGACGCACAGTGCGAGCTTGCGGACGTGGTGGAGAAGCTCGGCGTCACGGACATCCAGTACCCGATCTACTACCGCGGGCACGACGTCGAGCACGGCGACCCCTTCTTCGACCGGGACTACAACATCTGCATTCTCTGCGGCCGGTGCGTCCGAATGTGCCAGGAGGTCCGAGGGACCAGCGTCCTGGCGTTCAAGCACCGCGGGCCCCAGGCGCAGATCGGCCCTGCTTTCGGAAAGAGCCATGTCGAGGCGGGATGCGAGTTCTGCGGTGCTTGCGTGTCCGTATGCCCGACCGGGGCGCTCGCCGAAAAGAGCTCGAAATGGGACGGGAAACCCGACGGCATGGCCGTCTCGACCTGCCCCTTTTGCGGCATCGGATGCCAAGTGGAGCTCTATCACAAGGACGGCCGCCTCTCCAAGGTACTCCCCAATCTCGACTCCGAGATCAATGACGGGCAAGTGTGCGTGCGCGGTCGGTTCTCGCAGCCCGAAGCGACGCATCATCACCAGCGGGCGAAGAAGCCCATGCTCCTGCGCGGGAAGTACTTCCGCGAGGTAACCTGGGAAGAATCGCTGGACGACATCGCGGGGAGGCTGAAAGGCCTGAAACCGGTCGACTTTCTGATGGTCGTGTCGCGCGACCTGACCAACGAGAGCCTGTACACCGCCCAGAAGTTCGTGCGCGACTGCCTCAAGTCAAACAGTATCGATTCGAGTGCCCGCACTGCGCTTGCCGGCGGGTTGGGGCTTTGGGCCAAGCTCTTCTCACTGCCTATATCCGCAAGAGGGATCAGACAGGCCGATTCTGTCATCGCTCTCGGCCTCGATTCACGGTTTCACTTCTCGGTCGCCGGTGTCGAAATCAGACACGCGCTCAAAGCCGGAGCGAATCTGGTGACCATCGACGCACGCGATTCGAACCTGGCCCGATATACGGATCACTGGTTGCGCCCCCCGCCGGGCAAAGAGGGCGCCCTGCTCAAGGCCATTGCCCAGAACCTTGGCAAGAGCAAGAGCGAACTACGGGGCGTCGCGCAGAAGACCGGCGTCGCCCGCGACCGGTTGGAACAGGCCATTGGTGCGCTGTCGGCGGGCGAGCATCTCGCAGTCGTCATCGGGCCCGCAGTCTTTGCGTACGATGCCAACGAAGAGCTGGTCGATGCCCTGCTGAAGCTTGCCCAACGGAAAAACGCGACGTTCATGCCGCTCTACCACGGGGCAAACACTCGCGGCGCGCTTGAGCTGGGCGCCATGGGCGAAATTCTCCCCGGCGTCGCCAAGGCGAAAGGGAGAGGCCTGACGCTCGCCGACGTGCTCGCCGGACGGGCGAAGCCGAAGGTGATCTACCTGGTGGGGGAGGTTCCCTTCTTCGAGCGTCCCGACTGTGAGTATCTGATTGCCCAGAGCACGTACTGCCCGTCCTTTGCCGTCGACGCGTTCCTGCCCGCCGCGAGTTTCGCCGAAGCGGAGGGAACGCTGACCAACGTCGAAGGGCGAGTGCAGGAGCTGGTCCGAATCGAGGATCTTCCCGACGGCGCGGTCACCGGTTTCACGCGCCCTGACTGGCTCATCTTCAGCCGCCTCGCCAAGAAGCTGAAAAGCCGCGGGTTCGAATACAAGAATGCCAAGGCGATCCTGCGGGAGATCAGCAAGAGCATCCCCGATTTTCCCGCAAGACCGAATCGCAAGCCGCGCCGGCTGGCGCCCAAGGCGAAACTTCCGGTGGAGCGACGCAAGACGTCGGCTATGGGTACGGGCGACTATCTCCTGGTGGCAGAGCCCGCCGCGTTTGGGCATCGCGGGGTCGACCTGAGCTCGAACGTGGAAGGGCTTGGCGAGCTCGGGCTCGAAGAGGGTTTCCGACTTCATCCGGAGGACTTGCGCACACTGCGGGCCAAGCCCGGTGAGAGCATTACCGTCTCGGCAGGCAAGCTCAGCGTGACAGGATCGGCAAAGGCGGACATCGAGTGTTCCCGGGGCACGGTTTACTTCCATCGTCCCACGGCGTGCGGTGGCCTCGAACATCGCGCGAGTCTCGAACCGCTCTATCGGCTGGGAACCAACCCGATCAGGGCAACCGTACGGGCCGCTCGATCCGTGCGCAAGAAGCCCACCAAGAAGGGCGGCGGGAAAGCCGTCAGGAAATCCGTGTCCAGGAAGACTCCGTCCGCCAAGAAATAATACACGGAGGCGAGGATGTACCGAATTGTCGAACGCCGAATGATCGTGCCCAACCTCCACGAATTCACGGTCGAAGCGCCGGAGGTGGCCCAGTCGGTTCAGCCGGGCAACTTTGTCATCGTCAGGCCCGACGAACACGGCGAACGCACGCCCCTGTCCGTCGCCGCCTGGGACCGCGAGGCCGGAACGGTGACCTCGATCTTCATGCAGGTCGGGGCGTCGACCGCCAAGCTGGCTCGGCTCGAGCCGGGCGACACCATCCCCACGTATGCCGGACCGCTGGGAAAGGAGACCGAAATCGGCGATTTCGGGACGGTGCTCTGTATCGCCGGTTGCTACGGGATCGGGAGCCTCTACCCGGTTGCCCGCGCCCTCAAGGAAGCGGGTAGCAAGGTCTACACCCTTCTCGAGGCACGCAGCTCGTATCTCCTCTACTGGCAGGAACGGTTTGCGGAGGTCTCCGACCGGGTCATCGAACTCACGCGCGACGGTACGGCCGGCTACAAGGGCCACGTCGGACGCCTCGCCGAGATCATGACGCTGGAGAAGATCAAGCCCGACTGCATCATCGTCAACGGGTGTACGTTCCTGATGCGGAGGACTTCAGAGGTGACCAAACCGTTGGCGATCAAGACCACAGTCAATATGAACCCGATCATGATCGACGGCACGGGCATGTGCGGTGTCTGCCGCCTGACCGTAGCCGGCAAGATGAAGTTCGCCTGCGTTGATGGGCCGGACTTCGATGGTCACGAGATCGACTGGGACGAGTTCCTCAAGAGGCGGCAGACCTACAATCCGGAAGAAGTGCACCCGCTCCGCAAGAGCGGTTGTGCCTCCCGTTTCTGATGTTGGAGGTGGCGCACGTTGGCGAAAGCAATAGACTACAAGCGGCGGGCAATGCCCAAGCAGGAACCGTTCGAGCGCATCAAGAACTTCGACGAAGTCGCTCTCGGCTATACGGAGGAACTGGCCCGGCAGGAGGCGGCGCGCTGTCTTGGATGCAAGAAGCCGTTGTGTGTCGCCGGCTGTCCGGTCGCCATTGACATCCCGGGCTTCATCCAATGCATCGTCGATGGCGACTTCGCCGCGGGCGTTACGAAGATCAAAGAGACCAACGCGCTGCCCGCCGTCTGCGGACGTGTTTGCCCGCAGGAGGATCAGTGCGAGAAGCTCTGCGTTCTGGGCAAGAAGGGCGACCCGGTTGCCATCGGGCGACTTGAACGTTTCCTCGCCGACGCGGAGGCCGTGAGCGGGGCGACCGAGACGCCGAAGATCGCGCCGTCCACGGGCAAGAAGGTCGCCATTGTCGGAGCGGGTCCAGCCGGTGTCACCGTCGCGAACGATCTCGCTCTCCTCGGGCATGCGGTAACCATCTTCGAGGCCCTTCACGAAGCCGGCGGCGTGTTGACCTACGGCATCCCCGAGTTCCGCCTGCCCAAATCCATCGTGAAGCGCGAAGTCGAGTACGTGCAAAGCCTCGGCGTGAAGTTGCACATCGACTACATCGTGGGCAAAACCAGGACGGTGGACAAGATCCTGCAGGAGTTTGACGCCGTGTTCGTCGGCTCGGGCGCGGGCCTACCGTGGTTCATGGAGATACCGGGTGAGAACCTGAACGGTGTTTACTCCGCAAACGAGTATCTCACGCGATGCAACCTGATGAAGGGGTTTCGGTTTCCCGAATACGATACGCCCATCAAGCGCCCGTCGAGGGTCGTCGTGTTCGGCGGGGGAAACGTCGCGATGGACTCTGCCCGAACGGCGCTGCGCCTCGGGGCGGACGAAGTCCACATCATCTATCGCCGCGGCCGCGAGGAACTGCCGGCAAGACTCGAAGAAGTGGAAAACGCGGAGGAGGAGGGGGTTATCTTCGACTTCTTGACACTGCCGGTGCGGCTCATCGGAAACGAGCACGGTTGGCTGACCGAGATGGAGTGTCTGAAGATGGAACTGGGCGAGCCGGACGATTCCGGCAGGCGTCGTCCGGTTCCCATCAAGGGCTCGGAGTTCATCATGAAGGTCGATGCCGCGGTGTGCAGCATCGGGAACAGCCCGAACCCGCTGATCTCCATGACGACGCCGGGACTCGAGGTTGGACGAAGAGGGAACATTGTGGCCGACGAAGCCAACGGCCGGACCTCACGTGATGCCGTGTGGGCCGGCGGCGACGTGGTCACCGGCGCTGCGACGGTCATCAGCGCGATGGGCGCGGCGCGAAAGGCGGCGAAGGACATCCACGATTCCTTGACGAAGAAGATTCGGGACAAGCCGGCATAGCGCATCCAATGGCGAGGTCGTGGAGCGTGAAGAAGCCGACAACCGGACCTGTCGTGCCCGGAGAGATGGCGATGACGCTTGCGGAGATCAAGGATCTTCTTCAGTGCGAAGTACTGGTCGGCGAAAACGACTGGTCATCGGTGGAGATCGAAACCGTCGTCGCGTCTGACGGGATGAGCGAGATCCTGGCTTTCGCCCATCCCGGCGCACTGATGATAACCGGGCTCACCAACGTTCAGTCGGTCCGAACCGCGGATATCGCGAACGTCCGTGCGATCATCTACATCCGCGGAAAACGTCCCGCCAAGGCGGCGATCGATGTCGCTACAAAAACCGGCATCCCGGTACTGGCGACCGGCATGGGGATGTTCGACGTCTGTGGGACCCTGCGCGACGCCGGCCTGAAGGGAGGGATGTAGCCATGGCCGAGGAGCTGATGAGGGAAACGTACGAAATCCACGGGCGCGATTTCGACAAAGCCGGAGAGACCGCCACCGGGATAAAGCAAGTGCTCAAGGGGATCGGTGTTGACTCCGGCGTGATCCACCGCACGGTGGTCATTGCCTTCGAGGCCGAGATGAACGTCGTGATGTATGCCGATGAGGGGACGATCACTTTCGTCATGACGGATGAAGACATCCGACTGGAGATCGCCGACAAAGGACCCGGCATAGAAGACGTCGAAATGGCCCTGACCGAAGGTTTCTCGACCGCGACCGACAAGATGCGCGAGATGGGGTTTGGCTTTGGGATGGGCTTGCCCAATATCCGCAAGAACGCGGATGAGTTTAACCTGGTGTCCGAGGTGGGCGTCGGGACTACGGTTTCGGCAGCAGTGCGGCTGGACCCAGATGGCTGACTACGCACACGGCTTCACCATCGACGCGCAGCGGTGCGCGGGGCGTCTCGCTTGTATGCGGGCCTGCCCGACGCAGGCCATCCGCGTCAAGAGCGGCAAGGCGCGACTGCGGCCCGAACTGTGTATCGACTGCGGACTGTGCCTGCGCGTCTGCCCCAGCGGCGCCATACGGGCCACCACCCGATCCTACTCCGATTTGGACAGGTTCAAATACAAGGTGGCTGTGCCCTCGCCCGTTCTCTTCGGGCAGTTTCCCTCCGAGATCACCCCCGGACATATCGCTGCGGGGCTGCGCGGCATCGGTTTTGATGCGGTCTGGGATTTCGGCGTCGAAGTTGTGCTCGCCGGGATGGCCATTCGCGACTACGTGGAGAGCTGGAAAGGGCCCTATCCGCTCATATCCATCTCATGTCCCGTAGTCGTCAGGTTGGTTCAGGTCCTGTACCCGGACATGATCGGCCAGCTTATCCCCATCCAGCCGCCGCGCGAGCTTGCCGGACGGGAACTCAAACGGAGGTACTCCGAGGAGTTGGGCATCGATCCAGCCGAGATAGCCGCCGTCTACATAACGCCGTGTCAGGCGAAGACCATCTCCATTCTCCAGCCCGCCGAAGGCGCCGCCAGCAACCTCGAGGGCGCCCTGGGAATCTCCGACGTGTACAACGACATCCTGACGTTGATCCGCGCACCGGGCAAGGGACAAGAGCACGCCGCCCCGGATGACTTCGTCTGCAACGCCGAAACGCTCCGTTGGTGCATCGATCAGGGACAGGGTCGCGTCCTGCCCCACCATCGCCGTATGACCGTCACCGGGCTGTCGAACGTCATCCAGGTCTTCGACGACATCGAGAAGGGGAAGCTGCGCAACATCGAGTATCTCGAATGCGATGCGTGCTGGGGCGGATGCATCAGCGGAAACCTGACGGTGGACAACGTCTATGTCACACTCAGCAAGATCCGCCATCTGCTGGCCCAATCGCCCGATCCGCGTCCGCAGATGGAGGCGGAAGTCCAAAGGCGGTATCCCAACGAGGTCTTCTCGCTCGAGGGCCGTGTGACGCCGCGCGTGGTCGAGGAGCCCATGCGCGGTCTCAAAGAACGCGTCAAGAGGATCAAGACCGGAAAGACGGTCGTCAAGACCCTGCCCGGACTGGACTGCGGGCTGTGTGGCGCCCCGACCTGCCAGGCCTTTGCCAAGGACGTCGCCGCGGGCACTGCCCGGCAGGGCGAGTGTGTCTTCTTCTCCAGCAAGCGCCTCAAGCATCTGCGCAGAACGTACCTGCGCGGCGAGAAGCGACGCCCCAACCGCGAACCCTGATTCGAGCAAACCCCAACAAAACTTGCGAAATCCTGGTGCGGAGAATGAGAGGATGGGTGGCAGAGGCGAAACGTGCCGGAGGCTACTGGAAACGCCGATAATCGGGGTTCAGGGTGTTCCCAAGCGGCTTGGGGAAGAACAGGCGGCGGTCGGATTCGAACCGACGATAACGGATTTGCAATCCGCCCCCTTAGTCCACTTGGGTACGCCGCCGCTTAGCACGGCAAGGAAGTCACAGGCATCTCGCAGATGCCGGACGGCCGATTCTACACCATCGTCCGCCCCAAGCAAGAACGATACTTCAAAACACCGGAAACGGCAACCGCATGACGAGGTGGTACCGGGTGCATCCCGTTTGTGTTGTCACCCCACGAGTATCGCCCCCAGGGCTTGTGACAACGATCAATAGGGTCATGCCATTTGTGAAGCGCGGTACTCGAATCTGCTGGGTGGACCAATCCAAGGTCCAAGGTCCAAGGTTTGGATGGGGACTCCGGCTTGCCGCGCAGATCAGCGATTATCGGTGGTCTGGCGGCGCCGGGTTTCGTGCTCAAGGAAGCGGCGTTCGGCGGAGGTGAGAGAGGCCAGACCGTGCTCGCGGACCTTGGCCAGCGTCCGGTCCAGGCGATGATCCCGTTCTTCGGCTTCGCGTAGCTCGCGCTTGACTTGCTGGGCCTGCTTCTGCTCGCGGCGACGCTCGAAGAAACCGGGTTGCCTCGGTGAGGAATCGTTCGACTGCTCCAGCGAAGTATAGCCCTGTGAGAAGTCGTATCCAAACGGGCCCGAGGATCCCATCTCGCCCATCATCTTCAACTGCTGACGCTGCTGCCAACAGGTCATGTATCCGAAAACGGCGATGAAGAGCAGCAGGTACTGCTCGATCAGTAGACCCACAAGCCCGATCACGATGGCGCCGACCATTCCGATCCCCGAAGCGATCGAGGTCGATTGGCCGTAGCCCTTACGCGACCAGAGGAGACTCTGCAGCGCCCGCCCGCCATCCAGCGGGTAGATCGGCAGCACGTTGAACAGCAGGATGATGAGGTTCAGGTAATAGAAGGTCGTCAGCCAGAACTGCACGTGCCCGCCGCCCGGACCGAACGCCGCGTATGGATTGAACGGATTCCACGGCACCGCGGCGAGCGACCCGGTCCAGACAACCAGCACCACGGCGGTGAGCAGGCAGAAGACAACGTTTACCAGCGGCCCGGCGATCGTGGTCACCAGATGCGCCCGCCAGTTATGCGGTGGGGCGACGTAGGCCAACCCCCCCAAAGGCCACATGAGGATCTCGCTGGCTTCTCCCCCGGTGGCGCGACATCCGAAGCAGTGCCCGAACTCGTGGATCAACACGATCAGAAACAACAACGCCAACTGAACCACACCGGGGCCCAGACCGATTCCGTTCTTGCCCCAGGCCTGGGCCAACACGACGATGGCGCCGAGCACGAACAGTACGTGAACGCGAAGGTCAATGCGGAACAGTCGTCCGACACCGAACGACCAGTTCATCGGATTGTCCAACGCCCGCGGTCGCCAGTTCATGAGAGTCCTGAGTGCTGAGTCCCGAGTCTGGGTGTTGAGAATCCCGATGTAGCGACCGGCGCCCTCGCCGACCGGGCAGCCTCGTCGGTCATTCGCACTTCCTCGGCCTGCGAGACGCAGGCCGCTACGAAACCAAAAGCTGACAGCTGAGAGCTTCTCTACAACCGATCCGTCCGACCGGCGCGCTCATCCTCCCGGCGTAGGCGCTCGGTGGCGGCGAGCAGGGTTTTCTTCTCCCGCTCACTCAACGTGGCGACGCCGCCCTCGCGGACCTTGGCCAGTATGCGGTCCACAGTCTCTTCATCGGCCGCGTGCCGCTCGACCTTTTGACGCCAAGCCCCCTTGCCGACGCCGGACCAAACCCCGTCTTTGGGCGGGGACGATTGAGGGGCGCCCGAAGCCAAGAGCCGCGTCGCCCACCAGCGCTCGCCTTTCCAAGCCCACCAGGCACCGAAGGCGAGCCCGGCCAAGTGGCACAAGTCGCCGCCGAAGTTGGCTCCGCGAGTATAGACGTTGTAGGCGTACATCAGGGCGAAGATGGTCGCGGCGGTGCGTATCTTGATCGGAAACAGCATGTACACGTAGACTTCGGCGTGGGGGAACATTACCGCCGCCGCACCAAGCAGGCCCAGAATGCAGCCCGACGCCCCGACGGCCGGCACATCAGGGTTGATCCAGCCGACGATGCCCGCCGCCATCAGTAGCAGGTTCCCGCAAATGCCGGATATAGTGTATATCACCAGGAACTTCTTGTTGCCCCACACGCGCTCCAGGGCCTGCCCCAGGAAGTAGAGGCCGATCATATTGAGGATGATATGCATCTGCCCGGCGTGGAGATACTGCGACGTGACCAGTCGCCAGAGCTGACCGTGCAGCACCTTGGTGGTGACCATCTCACCGTAGCCGGGGTGGTGCTCGATTACCTGCACCCGCACGGGACCCTGCGGGGTCATCACCTGTCGGATCGTGGGCTGATCGTAGCCTCTCAGGAAAGTGGCGACCGGCGTGATCACAATCCAGCACAGGACGTAAATCCCGATGTTGGCGACGAGCAGCTTCTTGACGATGCTGCCGCCCCAGATGCCGCGCCCTCTCCCCTGTCCGAGGGGACTGCCAGGCGGCGGACCGGGTCCCCTGGCGTAGTCTCGTTCCTGCCAACCCATGACGCTAGCGACTCCTCCGCAGGAAGTACGTTGCCAACAGAGCGATTGTTTTGCCGTCCTCGATCGCGCCGTCGCGAAGCAACGGTAAGATCTTGTCAGGCTTCATGATTTCCACGCCCCATCGTTCAAGATCGGCAGAATCACCACCGCTCCTGGGTGAGCGACGATTTCCCGCATGAATTCACGACCATCGGGAAGCTCCCAGCGGAGGCGTTCGACGGAAAACCTCGCTGCCTGGAGCAAAGGTCTGCGTATCGTGTCCACCTGACGACGCCCTCCTCGACCGGAACGTAGGCTTTAGGAGATTATAGGCCCACCACCGGGCGCTGGCAATCCGCGGCTCATCCGAGGCTTGTCACTCTTCCACCGGCGCCCTATCATCATAGGATTGTCTGTTCTCCCTACAATAACCTTTTGGATACGCCATGCGGCAGCGGATTGTCATTCTGGGTTCGACCGGATCGATCGGACGACACACGCTCGACGTCATTGACCACTTAGGGTCTCGGTGCAGCGTCGTGGGTCTGGCCGCCGGTACGCGCTCGGAGGTGTTGGCTGAGCAGGCGCAAAAGTATCACCCTACGCATGTCGCCATCGCCGATGCCTCGGGTTTCCAACACCTTTGCGGTGCCCTCGACAATGAAGCAACCCTCCTCAACGGGGACAGAGGGCTGGTCGAGTTGGTGGAGAAATCGGATTGCGATTGCGTGGTTGCGGCGATTGTCGGGGCGGCTGGGCTGCCGGCCACGCTACGTGCCGTCGAGTTGGGCAAAACGATCGCGGTGGCCAACAAGGAAACCCTGGTCACTGCCGGGTCGATCATCATGCCGCAGGCCAAGCGTGCGGGGGCACGTCTGATTCCCATCGACAGCGAGCACTCGGCGATCTTCCAGGCCATGCGCGCCGGGCACCCCAGCGAGGTCCGCAAGGTGTACCTCACCGCTTCCGGTGGTCCTTTCCGGACCGCCTCGATCGAGGAGATGCGCAACGCAACCCTGGACGACGCGCTCAACCACCCCACATGGTCGATGGGTCCGAAAATCACGATCGATTCGGCCACCATGATGAACAAGGCCCTGGAAATCATCGAGGCGAAATGGCTCTTCGATCTGAAACCGAACCAGATTGAAGTCGTCATTCATCCCGAGTCGATCATTCATTCGCTGGTGGAGTTCTGCGACGGGTCGGTGGTTGCGCAATTGGGCACGCCGGACATGCGGACGCCTATCCAATACGCACTCACCTGTCCGCAACGATTGCCACGTTCCAGCGAACCGCTGGATCTGGTCGGTACCGGACAGATGAACTTCCACGCCCCGGACTTGGACAAGTTCCCGGCCCTGCGGCTGGGCCACGAAGCCGCGCGGCGGGGCGGGACGGCCGGCGCGGTGCTCAACGCGGCCAACGAAACCGCCGTCGAGTTGTTCAGGGGGGGCGACATCCGTTTTGGGGAGATCGTGGAGCTGAGCGCGCAGGTGTTCGAGCGGCATGCGTTCGTCGCCGAGCCCACGCTCGAACAACTCCTGGCGGTGGATCGCTGGGCACGGAGCGAGGTCAACCAATGTGTCATTTGCTAGCAAGCACTTTCTGTGGACTCGCCTCCGGCGGGCCGATTGCCGCGATCATTCCGGCGATCCTTGGGGCGGTCTGGCCGATCCTCCTCATCGCCCTCGGGTTCAGCGCGGTGATCTTCATCCACGAGCTGGGTCACTTTGCGGCGGCCAAGTGGTGCGGCGTCCGCGTGGAGAAGTTCGCGATCGGGTTCTTCCGCGAGATCGTCGGCTTCACCAGGGGAGAGACGCGTTACTCGTTAAACATTCTCCCGTTGGGCGGTTACGTGAAGATGCTCGGGCAGGAGGACTTCGAAGTCGACAAGTCCGGCGAGCTTCGCGTGAAGGACGATCCCCGCTCGTTCACGAACAAGCCCGTGGGGCGGCGCATGATTATCGTCTCCGCCGGCGTGGTGATGAACGTGCTGTTCGCCGGTCTGCTGTTCATGATCGTCTTCATGGCGGGCAAGCAGGGGCTGAGCACCGAGGTGGGGTTCGTCCGCCCGAACTGGCCTGCAGCCGAAATGGGCATCGAGGTGGGCGACGTCATCGAGGAGGTCAACGGCAAGGAGATCGAGGAATTCGCTGAATTGAATTACGCGATCATGCTCGCCCCGCCGCTGGAGGATGTCGAGTTCCAACTGCGCCGTCAGGGGAAAACCGAGAACGTCAAGTTGAGACCTCTGAACAACGAGGACGCGGGCGTGCTGCAGATCGGCATCAGCCCGGCGGTGACCGCGACGATCGGAGCGGTGGGGCAGGGCGTCGATCCGGCGCGAGCGGATCATTTCCACGTGAATGACGTGGTCGTGGAGATAAACGGTCAAGGGGTGACCGAAGAGAACGCCAACGAGATGATGTACCGACTGATCTCCACGCCGTTCGACGTCAAGGACGTCGTTGTGGAGCGCCCGTTGTCCGACGAGCCCGACGCCGCAACCGAGCGGGTGCGCGTCCAATTGCCCATTCAGTTCGGCATCTACCCCAGCGACCCCTTGGACAAAGAGGCCAAACGAACCCACGTTCTGGGCCTGGCACCGCTGACTCGCGTCGCCTCCGTGGACGAGGACGGGCGGGCCTGGCTTGCCGGGCTCAAAGCCGGCGATGTCATCCTCAAGTGGGGTGGCCAATGGTATCCTACCTATGGAGACATCGACAAGAACATAGAGAAGAACGGCGAGATTGACGTCTTAGTCACCATCGAACGAGATGGAAAACGGGTGCCCCTGGTCATCCGACCGAAAGTCAAGCGGGGTGTCTTCGGAACCTCCGGGAAACCGCGGATCGGTGCCCTGCTCAGTGCCAACGCGACGGGTCTGCTGCGCATCGGCGCGGTGGCCGATACCCTCTACGACAACAAGAAGTCCCCCGCCAGCGAGGCCGGCTTTCCGCGTGGGGCGTTGATTACTCACATCAACGACACGCCGGTTAGCACCTGGCTGGATCTGCTCAAGCACTTCCGCGAGCATGCCGGCTCCACCGTCACGCTCAGGTATGATCATGACGGGGAAACGGGGCTATCGTGTGCGTTCGCGCTGCCGCGCACGATTCGCACCCTTCTGGACCTTCCGCCACACGCTCGCATCGCCAAGATCGACGGGGAACACACCGTTCAGGTGGAAATCAACGATCGGCGGCGCGAGATCGCCGTGAGCAGTCCCTTCGGGTTGCGCGAGATGCTCAAGCAGAAGCTTGGCGAGAAGGAGTCGGCCACGGTACAGGTGACCTATGCCGAGTCGCCCTTTGACGCAACTCAGACCGCGGAGTTGACGCTGACCGAGGACATGATCGACCCGTGGCTCGGCCGAGTCCTGTACTATGTAGACGTCAGCCCCATTCAGGCGACCAAGATGATCCGCAAGGGGCCGGCCGGGGCGGTCAAGATCGGCGCCAAGAAGACGGTCTACTTCGTCGTCAGTGTCTATCACACCATGCAGCGGCTCATCTTCTCGCGTAGCGTGGGCGTGGAGAACCTCTCAGGGCCCGTTGGCATCGTCAGAATCGGCCGCAGTGTTGCCGAACGCAGCTTCGTGGATTTGCTCTTCTTCTTGGCGATGATCTCCGCCAACCTGGCGGTGCTCAACTTCCTGCCGCTCCCAATCGTGGACGGCGGGCTAATGGTGTTTCTCATCATCGAGAAGATCAAGGGCAGCCCGATTAACCTGAAGATTCAGATGGCCACTCAGGTGATCGGCCTGATCCTCCTGGGCAGCCTCTTCGTATTCGTCACGATCCAGGACTTCACCAAGTAAGCGCCGAACGCGGTGAGCGTGCTACGCTTCGATCTTGTCGATTTGAATCTGTAGATACCCTTGGCGATGGCCTTGCTTCCGCCGGTATCCCTTGCGGCGCTTCATCTTCATAATGACGATTTTATCGCCCTTGACGCGCTCGTTGATCGATGCGGTGACCTTGGCATCGTCCAGGTAGGGCTGTCCGATGCGGGCGTTCTCGCCTTCGCCAACCATGAGCACGCGGTCGAACACGATCTGGTCGGTGCCATCCGGTACATCCTGGAGTTGGATCTCCAGCTTGTCGCCTTCGTGCACGTTGTACTGGCTGCCTCTGTCTTCGATAATCGCGTACACCGCTGAAACACTCCTACCGTGGTTTCGCCACAGTCCGTCTGCCCTTCACCGTCCGGCGCCGGACAGGCTGGGGGACCCATCGAATCCTTCATTATCGCCCATCCGCCTTACCCCGTCAAGGGAGCGGCGTGCCCGACGCAAGCGAGTCCCGGGGTCGATGCGAACACCGCTTGTCGGCACCGCCGCTCAGCGGTTACAATCCCGGTTGCGATGGGCCTGTTACTCATTTGCCGCCACGTATGGTATAAGTCCGTCAACCCGTGGTTACCGAAGACGACAAAATGCCTCAGTACCCCCAAGCCGAGCAGGTCCGGAGAAGCTGGTACATCGCGCCGAAACCGCCGGTACCGAAAGGCTGGTTGGTGTTCAGCGAGGACTTCGTGCTTCGCGTATTGCAGGGCAACTACTCGGCGAACCGACCCGCCCGAATTACGCCGGCGTGGCGTCTAGTCGCGTTGGCGGTACGCGGCGTGATGGGCGTAGCCCAGTTCGTGCTGATGTTTCTGTCGGTTGTTCCTGTGGCGAGCGCGATCATCGGGTTCCTTGCGGTCCATTTCAAGCGCGGGGCCCTGGGGTCGTTCATCCGGGCTTGCTATTGGAAGACCAAGTTCGAGCATCTCGGTCAGGACACCCTCATCGAGCACAACTTGGACGTTTGGGGAGCGCGCGGCATATCCATCGGCTCCCGTTGCCACGTGGATAGCTACATCCGCCTTCGGGCCGGCGAACGTCGCTACGGTCAACACGGGCGCGTCTCCATTGGGGATTACGTACACATCGGGCCGCGCTGCCTCGTCTCCGGACGCGGTGGGGTGGAGGTAGGCGATTTCGTCTCCATCGAGGCGGGGGTCCACGTATACAGTGCCAGCAACACCTTGATGAACCCGGAGCATCCGGGGCAGTTGATCAGCGTGTCCCACGCAGCACCGGACGGATTCCAGCACGCCATTGAATCCCCGGTCGTCATCGGGGATTATGCGGTGGTGGGATTCGGTTCCTTGCTCATGCCGGGTGCGGCGGTGGGATTGGGCGCGATTGTACATACGCACACCCAGGTGGTCGGGCAATACCCGCCCTTTGCGAACATCACCGGGCCGGGACGCGCAAAGCAGAACGGTTGGCGACGCCCGCCGAAGCCGGACCCACGGCTTGCGGAGGCGACGCCGGCCGACGACGCTTGCGAGCAATGAACCTGATGCGATTCCCGTGCGGACCGGTTCGAGGCAAAAGAACTCGATGAGTGGATCGACACAAGACAACTGGGCATCCCTCGTCGCCGCGATGCGTTCAGCGTCTTCGGACAAGGTGCTCGCCATACACAACAAAGTCGCCCGAGCGGCGGCGGACGTGTTATGCGATCGGGCGCTTCCGCAAGGGGTGGGCCCTCTGCGGGTTGCCCTATTGCGCACGGTAACCGCCGAGGTGCTGGAGAACTCGATCGTCGCCTGCCTGGCGGAGTTTTCCTTCGCCGCCGGCATCACCCTGGGCCGATTCGGCAACATCGCCGAGGAGGTTCTGCGCGACGAGTCGTTCGTGTACCAAGAACCGTACGACGTGTGCATCGTGCTGGCAATGGCTGAGCATGTGCTGCCGGGGCTGCTCAACGTTTCCAACCCCGGCGGTGTGGGAGACGCCGCGGATGCCTTTCTTGCACAGATTGATCACCTCGCGGACCGCTTCAGCGGGGTAGTGGTCGTCTGCAATTTCGCGCTGCCCGAGTTCGTGTTGGCCCCCCATCTGCAAGCACAATCTCCGGCGGCAGGGCGCTATGCCGTCGCCCAGGCCAACCGGAGGCTCGCGGAGTTGGCCACCGGCAAGCCGAATCTGGTGGTCTGCGATCTGGAGCGGCTCGTGTTCGACATGGGAGCTGAGCACTTCTACTCCGCCCGCGACCTGATGGCCGCCATGCAGCCGTTTTCCGCCGCGGCGATCCCCGCGCTCGCGCGGCAACTGGCCGAGGTGTGCGCGCTGTACAAAGCCGTGCCGGTCAAGTGCCTCGTCCTGGATTGCGACAACACTCTGTGGGGCGGGATCGTGGGTGAGGACGGGGTTTCCGGAATCCAGTTGGGCGAGACGTATCCCGGGCTTTGCTATCAGCGATTTCAGCACCAGCTCGACGAGCTGAATCGTCTGGGCTTTTTGCTGGCGATCAACAGCAAGAACAACGCAGCCGACGTGGAACAGGTCTTCGAGAATCACGCCGGCATGGTACTCAAGTGGGATCAGATCGCCGCGGCGCGTGTCAACTGGCAGGACAAAGCCACCAACATGCGCCAGATCGCCCAGGAGCTGAACATCGGGCTGGACAGCTTCGTCTTCATCGACGACAGCGAGTTCGAGATCAACCTGATCGGCGAGCAGCTTCCCGAGGTGCGATGCCTTCGGGTTCCACCGGAGCCCTGGAGGCTGCCGGGCCTGCTTTCCAAGACCGGCATCGTCGATCGACTGAGCGTCACCGCCGAGGACCGTACGAAGGCCGGCATGTACGCCCAGGAGCGCAGCCGCAAACAGTTCAAGCGGGAGGCGGACACTCTGGAGGATTACCTGCGTGGGCTGGCGATCAAGATGGAGTTCGAGCCGTTCGATCCGCAGCGGCACCTGGCGCGAACCGCCCAACTCACCCAGAAAACCAATCAGTTCAACCTCACCACACGGCGGTACACCGAGGCGGAGATTCTGGAGATGTCCGCAACGGGAGCGGCAATCTTTCTGGCTTCCCTATCGGATCGGTTCGGGGATTACGGGCGCATCGCGCTGGCGATCGTCCGGCCCGGCGCCTCACCGGAGACGTGCAATCTGGACGTTTTCCTGCTAAGTTGCCGCGTCATCGGGCGGGGTGTGGAGGACTCGTTCCTCCGACTGGTGATGCGTGAGATGGGGCAGGCTGGCTACAAGAGGCTGGTGGCGGAGTACATTCCGACCGCCAAGAACGCTGTCTGTGCGGGCTTTTTTCCTCAAAACGACTTCGTCGAAATCGCTCGTGCTGCCGATGATCGTACCAGGTACGAGTATGATCTAACCCAAAACGTGCCCCAGGTTGCCGATTGGATCACCCTTGGCTGACGGCGACGCACTATGGACGAGAAGCTGCGGGACATCCTCTGCGACGTGTTCCGAATCGCCCCGGAAGCCATTCACGCTGAACTGACTTCCGGAGACGTCGAGTCCTGGGACAGCGTTCTACACATCACGCTCCTGTTGACCTTGGAGCAGGCATTCGGCGTTTCCTTCGACCCCGAGGAGGGGGTGCGGCTGACCTCGGTGGCGGCCATCAAAGCCGCTCTGGCCGAGCGAAACGTGTCCGCCGCCGATTGACCCGGCGAATCCTACCGGACTGCGTGACTGCTGATGTCCCAGTTGCTGTGGATCCCCCATTGCCCATCGAGGCTCTGGGTGGCCACGAAGCTGGTGACGATCCGGAACTCAAGCCAAATTCTTGTCAAGGAAACAAGGAACAGCACTTGTGCTGCGCAGTGCCGAGGCCAACTGTTACTGGACGCGCCAGGCGTGGACGAGGCACTTGTCGTTGTCGGCGCGGTACTCGAACACATAGAGGATCCCGCTGGTGCGATCGAAGGCACAGGCACCGACGTGGTTTATCTGTCGGGTGGACTGCACGTTGAACAGGACGGAGTCGATGTCGAGCGACGCGTACGGCTGCGGCTCGTGGGGCTGCATGGTGCCCGCGGCGACGGCCGCCAGGTCGGCCGGATCGTAGAGAATGATCCGCCCGACGAATGTGGTGCTCCACCAGCCTCGCTCTCCCTCAGGATCTTCGGGATAGGGCGGCTGTTCCGGCCAGACTGTTCCGTCCGACAGACCGTACCAACAGCTCCCCTCGCTCTTGGTGCCGACGAACATAACGGCCGCGCGATCACCCGCCGTCAGCCACGCGCCGCCGGACCACTCGTCGGAGTGGAGATAACCGTTCATCGTGTGCTGCACGGCTTCGTAATCCCCGGATAAGGTGTACTGCAGCAAGGTGACGTAGTTCAGGCGCGTTCCAGCCGCCGGGGGGCTGCCCTGAGTCCACGGACCGATTGCAAGCAGCGTCGGCCCCTGCCCAGACAAGCCGCCGTCGCGAAACCTGCCCGTGGCCAGACACATCCCCGACGCATACGCATTGGCCCACGCCTGAGGGATCTCAAACATATAGTCGTTGGTGCTGAAGTTGGTGACCTCGCCGATGTACCATCCCCCGGCGGTCTGCGGATTGAAGAGGTCCAGTTCACACCAACCGTGTGACGGTACCTGCTCGTACTGAAAGTGCTGCCCCCAGCAGAAATGGAGCTTCGCGGTGGTCTGAGCGTCCTGAACTGGCAGATACGCCAGCCCGGCCCGCAGCAGTTCCAGTTCCGTGGTGTCCACGTCGCTTCGAATATCGTGGAAGGGCTGCAAGGTCGTGGCCGTGTTCAGATCACCGAGGTTCTTACCGGCTGATACGACAGGAACGGGAATACTGATCTCCGATATCTGCTGATACCAGTCATGCCCGGTGCCGAAGAGGGAGCCGGGAAAGCCGTCGGCCGGCCCGGTGGGATTACCGTCCGGATAGCATGTCATCGCGTGGCCGCTGTACTCCCAATTAGTTCCGTTGGTCCCTTCGGGAAGGCGAAAAGCCCCAAGGTAAACGAAGTCTGCGGGGCCGATCAGGCCGGTCGGGATGGTCTCAGTGTCTGACGGACCGGGCGTGCTCTCCCCGTCGCCGGGCGCGCTCTCCCCGTCGCTGGGCGCGCTCTCGGGAAGAGGAGACGCCGTGCAGCCGCCAAACAGGATGACCAACAGGACGAGGAGTAGACGCACGCTATTCATATCCATGCTCCCTCTTGTGTGGTCCGACATCTCCCAGATAACCTTGCCTGACTACGCCGCTGGGCCGTGTCCGCTTATTGTACGGCGCCCCCCTGTTACGCCTATCCTGTTTTCGAGGTTTTCCCCGGTTTTCACGGCTGGGCGGTTCCCTCCTTCGCTTGCCAAAGGCGCTTTTCGGTCACGTTCTTCGTGCTGAGCACATGGCATCGTGGTAGCGTACCACCCATTACGTTCTCCAGATTTCAGCGGTCTGAGGTTCGTTCTCGTCTGTATTCATGGGGGCAATCGCCTCCTTAGTATACGCCGCCGCAAGTATCATCTGGGAGATCCAGGGTTACAATGTGCGGCCATGATCGCGACCCACGAGGAACTGGTCGTCCACCGCCGGCGCATCGCGCTGGGAGTGTTGGTGTTGGTCTGGGGCGTTCAGGCGATCGTCACGCAATCGCTCCTGTTGCGTGAGGCCCTGGTGCTGATGTCCGGAAGCGAGTTTGCTTGGGGTGTCGTGCTGTTCGCGTGGTTGTTTGGTGTCGCTGTGGGGGCACTGGTTGGGGGGCGGCTGGCGCGGCGCGGCCGGGCGGACCTGCGCCTGGTGACCGTGCTGCTGATGCTCAGCGGCGCCGCGTGCGTCGAGATCTGGATCTTTCGCGACGCGCGGGCGTGGTTGGGCGTGGCCCCGGGCGAACTGCTGCCGCTGGCAAGGATGGGCTTTGCGGCGATGGTGTTTGTATCACCGGTCGGGGCTCTGGTGGGGATGGCGTTTCCGCTGGCATGCTGCGTTCTCGACGGCGGCGTCCCGTGGATTTCAACCGACGCACAAACGCCGAGTGGGCCCGAATCCGTAGCCCGCGATGCCGGACCGCTGGGAAACATCTACGCCCTGGAATCGGCCGGCAGCCTGATCGGCGGCGCGGCGTTCAGTTTCTGGGCGGTGGAACACTTCGCTCCGATCCAATCGGCTCTGGTCTGTGGTGCGCTCACGGCGGCGGCTTCGGCGGGATTGCTGTGGGCCACGGCGCGGAGGGCGTACGGGGCTGTCGGCCTGGTCACGATCGCGGCGGCGGTTCTGCTCGTGTGTGTTCTGGCGGGCGACGCCGTGGACCGGGGGCTTGTCCTGCGGCGCTGGAAGAACATCGCTCCCGGCTACGAACTCCGTGCGGAAACCGAGTCCAAGTACCAGAACTTGGCGGTGGGTTTCTACGGCGGGCAGTTCACGCTGTACTGCGACGGCCATCTCTCGACGGATTTCCCCAACAAGCGGGAGGTGGCGCTTGTGGCGCATCCGTGGATGTGCCAGCATCCATCGCCGAGGCATGTGCTGGTACTGGGCGGAGGCGTGGAGGGGTGGCTGGCCGAGATCCTGAAGCATCCGGTCGAGCACATCGACTACGTCGAGCCCGATGCACGTCAGATCGAACTCATCAAGCCGTGCCTGACCGAGGCGGATCCCGAGTCGTTGGCAGCCCTGCAAGACGAGCGCGTTACGGTACACCATCTCGACGCGCGGTATTTCATCAAGACCCGGCGGAACCGATTCGACCTGGTGATCGCTCGGCTGCCGGAGCCGACGTCGGCGTTGCGGGCGCGGTTGTACACCGACGAATTCTACGCTGAGCTTCGTCGGGCCATGACCGGCACGTCTGTCTTTTGCATGTCGGCGGCAGCCATGCCGGCCGATCTGAGCGCCGCCTCGGCAGAGTATCTCGCCTCAATCCGCGCGACCGTCCGACGACATTTTCCGCACGTGCTGGTGAGCTGGGACGACCCGGCGTATCTCTTTGCCGCGACCAACACAGGGGTGATATCGACCGACCCCGTCGAGTTGACCGCCCGCTACCAGCATCGCGGCGTTGTGTCCGAGCTTTTTGATCCGGTATGGTTCCAAGGGGCAACCGATCGGCTCGACCCGGACAAACTGCGGGCGCGGTCTGAGCAACTCGATGCCGCCGCCGTCGAGATCAGCACCGACCTGCGTCCGGCTGTCTACATGCAGCGACTGGTCTTGTGGGAGCAGATGACGGGGGGGCGATCGGGGCGGGTCGTTCAATGGTTGCGTTCCGTCCGTTCGCCTTCGCTCGTGGGCCTGATCGTAGCGATGGCGGCGCTGACGCTGCTGGGCCATCGACTCCGCCGCCGACGGCGAAAGGAACCCGACGCCACAGACCGCAATCCGTGGGCACCCGGCGCCGTCGTGCTGTCGATCGCAACGACGGGCTTTGTGACGATGGCCCTGAGCATCGTCTGGCTGTTCGCTTTTCAAAACCTCTACGGATACGTGTACAGTCGCATCGGCTGGATTATCGCGTTGTTCATGGCCGGGCTTGTGCTTGGGTGTTGGGTAGTGGGGCGGCGATCGAGGCGTGGGGCCGAGGTGGGCGATTTGGCCTCGTACCTGTGGCGACGCTTGATGATCGTGGACGTCTTCCTGGCGCTGCTGGCGGCAGCCCTTCCGTTCATTCTGCCGGCGTTGGGTGCGGTGCAAAACACGCGGCTTGCGTTTGTTGTCGTGGAGGCGTCTGTCTCGGTTATGGTGATGTTGACCGGCGTGCTCGGGGGCGCGGCATTCGCCCTGGCCGGTGGGCTGCAACTGTCCATGAGCGGCAGCGCCGCCGGCGCCGCCGGAGTCGTCAACGGCGCCGATCACGCCGGGGCCTGTCTCGGTGCTTTGCTCACCGGAATCGTGTTGGTGCCGGTGTTCGGTACGGCGACGGCAGCGTTTCTCTTGGGAGGAATCAAGCTCGGATCAGCCGTGCTCCTGATGGTGTTCGGACGCCCGCGCCTTACCGAGCCGCGTTCGTAAGGGAGCGGAAGCAGCACTCACGTAACTCCGCTCCCTTACGGTCGCGGCTCGGTGGGTTGTCCACTCCCTGACGGTCGCGGTTCGGAATGGAACGACAGGGCCTGCTCCTGCGACCAGATGCCGGGAATGTGCGTGCCACAGTGGGGGCACTTGCCGTCGGCGATCCGATTGTGCACGACGCGGAACCCCACCCGCTTGATAATCTCCCGCCCGCAACCGTGGCAGTAGGTGTTCTCGCCCGGGTGTGTCGCCACGTTACCGGCGTAGACGTAGTGGACACCCGCGTCCAGGGCAATTCGGCGGCAGCGCTCGAGGGTGGTGATCGGCGTTCGGGGCAGATTGGTCATCCGGTAGGTGGGATGAAAACGTGTGAAGTGCATCGGCACGTCCGGACCCAGGTGCGCGAGCACCCACCGGCTCATCCGCTCGATTTCGTCCTCTGAATCGTTGAGCGTGGGGATGATCAGGATCACCAGTTCGAACCAGATCCCGATGTCCTTGAGTATCTCCAGGGTTTTGAGCACCGGCTTCAACTCACCCGCGCAGCTCTCGACGTAGAACTTCTCGCTGAACGCCTTGAAATCGATCTTCACGCCGGTGAGATGCCGGCACAACTCGCGCAGCGGCTGCTCCTGAATATAGCCGTTGGAGATCATCACGCTTCCGATGCCCTGCGCGCGAGCCAGAGCGGCGACGTCGTGCATGTACTCGTAGAAGACCACCGGCTCGGAGTAGGTATAGGCGATGGTGGGGCAACGATCCGCGCGGCAGACAGCCACCAGCCGTTTGGGCGGCACTTCCACGCTCTGAACCTGCTCCGGGCGGAACTGGCTGATCTGCCAGTTCTGGCAGAACTTGCACTCGATGTTGCAGCCGGCGGTGGCGATGGAAAACGCGTTCGTTCCGGGCAGGTAGTGGAACAGCGGTTTTTTCTCGATCGGGTCGACATTCGCCGAGCACAGCGCCCCGTAGACCAGCGTCTGGTAGCTCCCGCCCTGGTTCTCGCGGACTCCGCAGTAGCCGCGCTCCACATCGGCCACCTGGCACTCGCGCGGGCAGAGCACACACTTGACCTTCTTGTCGTCGAGCTTCTCCCAGAACTTCGCCTCGTGCCGGAGGACGCCCTTGAGGCTCGGTCCCGACAGCGCCCCGGTACCGGCGACGTCCTGCGCGAGCACCGGACAGATCCGGCACAACGTACCGGCGGCACTGCACGCCAAGCCCCATCGCAGCACATTGCGGCGTGTCGGTTGACGAAAGACGTTCTCGAGGTCATCCACGGTACGCTTTCACTCCTGTGCTGATGATACGGAAGGGCTCACGCGGATCAACCTCGACAACGACAGCGAAACCCTGTGTAACCCGGTCAGCGCGGTCTACAGCCGATACATCCGTAGAACGATGCTGCCGGCATAGTGACGTTTTGGCGGCTGCCAGGACGGACATTCTGTCTGGGTTTCCAGCCGCACCTGCTTTCGGCGGGATTCGTAACACTTTGTATAACAAGTAGTTAGGACGGTCGCCGTTTCTGGCATCGCCTTTGCTCCGATGGCTTTACGGACGGATGCCGAGGTGGCGTCCGAAGGACAAGGGAATTCCAGCGAAAGGAGATGGGGCAATGATGCTGTTTCGCCAGGAGAATCGAATGGCTCCGCTCTGGGAGCTTCGCCGGGGGATGGACGACATTCTCAATCGGTTTTCGAGCGGTTGTGGGCGAGGGCTGTTTCCGCGCACGCGTGGCTTCCCGGCTGCGAACGTGTGGGAAGACGGAGAGAGCTTCTTCGTCGAAGCGGAGATCCCCGGCGTGAGCATGGACAACGTCGAGATCTACGCGATGGGCAACGAGTTGACCATCAAAGGTCGTCGCGAACCGCGGGACGCCGAGAACCTCACGTACCACCGCCAGGAGCGCGGTTTCGGCGAGTTTACCCGCGTCGTCACGCTTTCGGCGGACGTGGACCCGGACAAGGTGGAAGCTACGCTCAAGCACGGTGTGCTGACGATTACGCTGCCCAAGGCCGCGTCGGCCAAGACGCGCAAGATCGCCGTCAAGAGCGGCTAGAACCTATCCCAAGACCCTTGTGGGACCGGCTTTCCAGCCGGTCAAGACAGACTAGAAAGCCTGTCCCACAGTTATGGGAAAGGCTCTAAACAAATCGGTGCGGCTGCTGGAAAGGCCGCGTCGAACGACTACGAAGGGAGAATGAAACCATGGCCAATGATACTGCCATCGATGAACAGGAAAGCCAAGTCGTGCAGGCGGAGCAGGCGTGCGGAGGGCGTGTTTACCGTCCCAAGGTGGATATCATCGAGACGGATGACGAGCTCCTGCTGCTGGCGGACGTGCCCGGAGCGGACGCGGAGAACATCGAGATCAACTTCGAGCAAGGGGTGCTGTCGGTTCACGCACGGGTAAACCCACGTGGAGAGGACGACCGCACCAGCTACGGTGTCCGCGAGTACGGCGTGGGCGATTATGCAAGGAGCTTCCAGATCGATGAAGGCATCAACACCGAGAAGATCGAAGCGGAGTTGAACGATGGTGTGCTGGCCATCAAGCTGGCGAAACACGCGGAGGCCAAGCCGAAGCGCATCACCGTGGGAAACGCCTGATCGACCAACTGGGTGAGCTAAGCGTCGAGTGCTCACCGCCGGCCATGCAGATTGCAGAAACAAAGGGCACGCGGTCGGCTGGAACGCGGCACACGCGAGTCTCCAACAGGTTCGTGACACTTTCGGTGGGGTGCTTTTGGGCCCCGCGGGGGCGTCGGTTCCGGTCCACCCTGGTTGCCTACCGCCGCGGTTGGACTCGATACACCTGGATGGTATGCCCGATGGTGGTGATGGGTTCGCCGAAGACCGCGGGGTCGAGCCGGATCGGCCCGGCCCAGAAGTAGGTTCCGTGGTCGTTGAGGAGATACCCCCGACCCAGTAGCGACACGCTGACCGCGACTAATCCAGGTTCCAGGATGTCGGTCGGCACCGCGTAGCGCAGGCCGTACACCGCCGGGTCCACCCTGCCGAAATACAGAAGCTGAATCGAATCATCCCCTACGTCGTCCACGTAGCTCTTGAGCCCGATCAGGTCCTGGCCCCAATCGAGGTTGGAGCCGATAGCGCATCGGTAGCCCCGCGATGGGCCTCCGACGAACTGGTTGAAGTAAGCCAGGTAGTCCGGATACGCGCGGAGCGATTCGCCGGCGAACCAAACCAACAGTGCCGACACGGCGTAGGTGCGCAACCGCGTCCAATCGACCCGCGCCAGCGTCACGGCTGCCCACACGCAAAAGAGCGGTGCGGCGGGAAGGATCATCCGCAGGCCCAACTGCTTATTGGAAAGCAGCGAGAAAACCGCCACCAACACGCCGGCGGGAAGCAACAGCAAGACCGAATCCGTGGTGAGCCGACGCCGACGACGAATCGCCACGGCCACGGCGAGTGCCGCCAGGCCCAGCATGGGAATGGGCACCTTGATCGCCAGTAAGGCGACAAAGAAATACCATCGTCCGCCGTGGTAGGATTCCCCGAACAAATACGAAGGATCACCGCCGCGCGCGGCATCCAACTGGGCATCAAAGGCAAGAAGGAAACGCTCGGGAAGAGGCACGCGGAGCCAACCGGGGAGCACGTCCTTCAGAAAGATGAGCGGCTGACTGACGAACTCCAGGCGCTCCACGGTCGGCAACGTGTGTTGAAACAGGTAACCGGCGTTGATGACGATGATGCTGACGACAAAAACAGCCAGGAGCCGCAGTGCCAGCCGCCGCCCATCGACGGTGTGAGAAGACAGTCTCCAGACTACGGCCAGAACCACGAACACGGGGCAAAGCCAAACGGCGGTGAACTTGCTGAGTTGGGCCAGCCCCAGCGCGACGCCACACGCCACGACTGCGGCCCATGTCGGACGCCGAAGGACGCGGTGCAAGCTCCACAGTGCCAGGCAGATGAACAACGTCGCCCCGGCGTCGGTGGTGACGAGCCTGGCGTGGGCCAGCACGCCAGGCGAGAACCACACCAGGGCGGCTGCAAGCAAACCCGCAAGATCGGCACGCCGTGTGGCCAACGTCCGCGCCCACACGAACACCAGCACGCCAAGCAGCGCCACCAGAAACACCGTAACGCAACGCGCGACCACGTATATGTGGTGATAGCCTTGTTCGTGGCCGAACATGAAGTCGTAGCCGTTGAGCCAGAAGCTGTACTTGTGTTCGGACGTGGAACGCCGCGGGACCGACGACGGTGGGAGATCCAAGGCCAACAGCGGCAAGGCTGACAGCACGTTCATCAACGGGGGGTTCAGTTGGCAGTAGTCGAAGTTACCGGTGGTCAGGACGTTGTATCCCACGGGGAGGTGGCCGAACTCATCGATGGTGACGGATTTTCCGGTCAGACTGGTAAACGCCAGGAGAACGTAGAGCGCGCCGAGCAACGCCAGCACCGCCCACCCCCGTCGTCGCGGTGTGGGCGGGTGGTCGTCGGGGCGGTCGCTCTGTTCACAGGTGGCCGGCTCCATCGTCCGCACGTCTCCGGACCGGTTCGGCTAGTGCTGTTTTGGGTCAGACCGCATCGCGTTTCGCTAAGGCGCGCCAGGCCCGGCATTCATGCCGTTTGGGTGGCCCACCTCTTCAGAGGTGGGGGACACGAATGGTTCGCCGATTCGCGTCCCCCACGGCTAAAGCCATGGGCCACCCGTCCACACCCCTTTCCCTTCCCCCGCAGCCTTCGGCTGCGTACACGTCTAGCGATGGGTGGCACGGACAAGAACCGCCCTCGACCAAGCCTCCAGCAAGCTGAGTGCGCTCTGGGGCGGTCCTTGTCCGTAGTCGATGCCACTTGGCACTCTCGGCAAGTGTTCACGGACAAGCTCCGTGTTCACGCTGTTGTACGGTTCCGTTGTTGTGACGTTTGTGTTCCAGTCCATCGGACACCACCGGAGACGCTTGTCCGTGCCACCCCCAAAGGTTCGCTAAACACATACTCGGCCGCGGGGAAAGGGAAGGGAAAGAATCGCCCCTTGTACCCGGCATAAATGCCGGGCCTAGCGCATGCTTGTCACCGCGACACTCTATCACCGAAAACGGCCCCCGGTATGCCTCATAGGTCGAGTTGCTCCCGAAGATACTTCAGACAACCTTCCTTGGGAATGCGAATCTGCGAGGCGTCGTCGCGGTCGCGGACGGTGACGGTGCCGTCTTCCTTGGATTGGCCGTCGATGGTGAAGCAGAAGGGCGTGCCGGCTTCGTCCATGCGGGCGTAACGCTTGCCGATGGATTGCTTGGCGTCGTACTGGCAGGGGAAGTGCTTGCGCAGCTCGCGGTAGATCGGCTCGGCAATCTCGGGCATGCCGTCCTTGGCGACCAGCGGGAAGACGGCGGCCTTGAGCGGGGCCAGGCGCGGGTTGAACTTCAGGAACTCCTTGCTAGCGCGCGATTCGTCGTAGTGGTAGGCCTCGGTGATGAACGCCAGCACGCTGCGGTCCACGCCGCCGGACGGCTCGATGACGTAGGGGACGAAGCGCTCCTTCTTTTGATCGTCGAAGTAGCTCAGGTCCTTGCCGCTCTTTTCGATGTGGGCCTTGAGGTCGAAGTCGGTGCGGTTGGCGATGCCCTCCAGCTCGCTGAGCCCGAAGGGGAAGTCGTACTCGACATCGGCGCAGCCCTTGGCGTAGTGGGCCAACTCATCGCCTTCGTGCTCGCGCAGGCGCAGCTTCTCGCTCTTGAGCCCCAGGCCGATGTACCACGCAAAGCGCAGGTCGCGCCAGTACTCGTACCACGTCGCCGCTTCCGACGGGTGGCAGAAGAACTCGATCTCGTACTGCTCGAACTCGCGCGAGCGGAAGGTGTAGTTCCGCGGGTTGATCTCGTTGCGAAAGCTCTTGCCGATCTGCGCAATCCCGAACGGCAGCTTCACCCGTGACGAATCAACCACGTTCTTGAAGTTCACAAAAATGCCCTGAGCCGTCTCCGGCCGCAGGTACACCTTAGACGCATCATCTCGAACGGCTCCGGCGTGACTCTCGAACATCAGGTTAAACTCACGCGGTTCAGTGAGCGTCCCCGATCGACAGGCCGGACACGCCACATCCTGGGGCCAACTTGTCATCGGAGTTGCCAGTTCAACGACAACTTGTTGAACTTGTGCCGCATCGTTCCCCAGCAGCTTCCGCTCTTTTCGCGAGAGTTTCTCGAACGAATATTCAGACATGGCCTCTTCATGGGTACTTGCCTCAACAGCGAAGAGATGCTTGGGAACATTCCTTGCCATCAGGTTTCCGATTCGTGCAGCCGCAGCCGGATCTGTTTTCTCCACATCAATCGCGGCCTGCAATTCCGCGTCGGCCTCAGATCGGCTGTAGAACCCTACGCGGAACACTTGGTCAGCTCGAAAGCGCTTCTTGCACTTTTTGCAGTCCACCATCGGATCGCTGAATCCGCCGACGTGGCCGGAGGCTTCCCATACTTTGGGGTTCATGATGATGGAGCAGTCCAGGCCGACCATGCGATACTCGACGCCGTTGGGGCCGAGCGGCGGGTTGCGCACCATGTCCTCCCACCAGGCGTCCTTGACGTTGCGTTTGAGTTCGGCACCCAGCGGCCCGTAGTCCCAGAAGCCGCCGATGCCGCCGTAGATCTCGCTCGATTGGAAGATGAAGCCGCGGCGTTTGCACAGGGCGACGATCTTGTCCATCAGTGCCGGTTCCGTTGCCATAGTCGATGCGCTCCTGATTGGGCTCGGCGCTGCTCATGGCCAAGCTCGGTGTTCACGCCCTTCGGCGTCGCTTTCATTATGAACCGCCTCGCCGGAACACACGTGCCGGCTAAGACGCTTGGCCATGCCACCCCACCAAGTCGTAGGGTCCGCACAGCGAACCCTACGGAAGTTTGGCCCACGGCGGCGGGACGCGGTTTTCTACCACAATCGCGGCCAGGGGACAAAGCGGCTGTCGCAACGGGCTACATTGGCTCTAAGAGGGTGTTTGAAAAGCGGTCCCACGAACCGAGCCGCGACCGTAAGGGAGCGGTTCTTGCCCCCGAAACCAGACCGCTTCCTTACGGGCGCGGCTCGGATAAGGCTTCTTATACACCCTCTAAGTGCCGCGTTTGCAAGAGGTTCGCGGCGATCGGCGTAGGAGGCGAACCCGACAGCGTTGCGTGGTGTCGGCGAGCCAGGACATTCGTCAAGGTTCGCCCAGAACCCCAATCGGTCATTTTGCTCGTAAGCCTTTAATTGATAAGATGTTACGGTGTCCGATAAAGCGGCGCCGATGGCGAACGCGGTGGCGTTTTGCTTGCCCTACGTATTGGCGAGTCGCTCTCTCGGAGGAGTGGTGAGGAGGTCGCCATGGTCGGCGAGTCGCTGTTCATCGTGCACACGCTGTACTGGTTTTTCCGTCGAAAGGCGAAGATCGCGTTCTTTACGCTTATGGTCTACGCCGCGTTGTGTTGACGTTGCCCCTCGTGGGTGACGAGAAACGCAGGTGCGCCGCCCGCAAGGGGCGACGCTACAGAGCAGATCGGCCGCCTGTGAAGTCCGTGGGTCGTGTGGGATCGGGACAACCTCTGTTATCCATTTCTTATCGGTACTCCCACAATTTCTTATCGGTGTTCCCACAATCCAATGGAATTGTAACCGGTACGCCGGTGTTTGCGTTGCACTCGGTGCTACGAAACAATGGAAGGTATGCTCGCGCGCTTATCTGACGTGCCGATGTTGGTGTGGGTCATCGTCGGTCTGCTCTTGCTGACCGGGGCGCGGTATGTGCAACTGCGGCTACGGCGAAGGCGCAACCGGGCGGTCGAGCGGCGTTCGGTGCGCGGGTTGCGGCTACTGCATCATGGGTTGACGACCTTCGCCAGGTTCAACGATGACCGAGTTCCAACCTCGTTGGACGGTGACGACTGGGCGTTCGCGCGGGCGTACGCGTTTTGCCCGGTGCCGCGCTGGGGGTTTGACTCGCGCCTGGTGATCGCGTACGACCGCGATGCGCGGCATCAGTTGATGGAGTTCCCCATGCTGCGGCTTGGTCGCGCGGTTCTGCTGGCGACGGGCAAGATCGCCGTGGTGTCCGAGGCGCAGTTCGAGCAATTGTTGGCGGCGGACAAGCGCTTGCGGGCGAAACTCGCGGAGAGTGACGAGTCATGAGCGGGGAACCGATCGGTCCGGACCGGCGCCAGTTCTTCCGAGAGGCCTTGCGGGGCGTCGTTCGTCCTCTGGCGGAGTATCTTGAGGGGAAGGTCGAGCTACCGGCGAATCGATCCTTTCTGCGCCCGCCGGGGGCCATCGAGGAGGGCGAGTTCCTGGATACCTGTTACCGCTGCGGCACGTGCGTGGAGACGTGTCCGGCTGATGCGATCAAACTGCGACAGGTTGCCGGAGAAGCTGCGGACGGGACACCGTGGATCGACGCGGACATCGGGGCCTGTGCGATTTGCGACGGTTTGAAGTGCGCGCACGCATGTCCCAGCGGAGCCCTGCAACCGTTGAAGCACGCCTATGAAATCCACATGGGCCTGGCGGTGGTGTCGGCTGGACACTGCGTGCGATCGAAAGGGGAAGCGTGCACGATGTGCGTGGACAACTGTCCGATCGGCACGGCGGCGATCCGGATTGTCGATCGTTGGGCGCCGAAGGTGAGTGCCGGCGCCTGTGTCGGTTGCGGCATGTGCCAACTGCATTGCCCCACGCAGCCGAAGGCCGTGGTGGTTGAACCACTCTGATCGCGCAGCGCAGGACCATCCCGGTGAGCTGGCAGCCGAACATCAGCACGTCAGGGTACGATACTCAGCGTTTTCTCGGCAGCGAACGCCGGTGCGGTGTACTCGGTCTTCACAGCCAGACCCGGGTAAGTATCCAATTGCCAGCCCCGTCCAGAATCAGGCGCGCGCACGCGGACGCATTGGTAACAGGTCTGGAACTCGACGTCGAATCCACACTCATCCCGAGGGTAGGAACCGCGAGCGAATTCAGGCGCGGGACGTTGACACCCGCGGATGGTTGTCGAGGCTGCGTGACCATCGCTGAAGCCGACGTTGAAGGTGAACGCCTTGCCGTGCCATCCGGGGATCGTAGCGGTGGGGTCCTCAGCCCGCCCGTCGTAGTCGCAGCCCGAGTCCGCCCAAGCGCCCCACACCCACGCGAAACGCGCCGGTGCCTCCAGGTAAGCGACGGTCCCAGCTGGACAGGGAACACGTGACAAGGGTGCGAGGTACGGCGATTGGCTACGGACAGTCTCGCCCGCAGTCCCGCCCGCAATCCACAGCACGTTGGCGGCGTAGCTGTTGCCGTAGTGATCGTAGGCGCTGAGCCCGCCGTCGCGGAAGGCCTTCTCGTTGCGATCCGGAATCTCGCCGGCAGTGTAGAGGAAGCCACCTCCGGCATAGCCCTCGTCAGAGGGACAGCGGTAGATGCGGATATCTAGCTGCGTGTCAACGATCCAGTTTTTGCGGTCAGGCCCCGGGGCAGGCGAACCGTTGGGAGGGTTCCAGTCGCGAAAGCCGCCCTTGTAAAGCACGTGGTTCAGGGGCCGATGGGCGGGTCCACGAAAGGAGCCCGTGCCGAATAGCGAGCCGGCAGCGTCGTTCGCGACGGTCGGTTGTCCGCGACCGGCTTTGCCGCCCCACTCGATGGCGCCGGTCATCGGATAGAGTAGGCTGGTATCGGCGACCGGGATGAGGAGTTCGCCGGGATCGTGGGCGGCGTAGATCAGGCTGGCCTTGCCGAGTCCGGTCAGGTTGGCCATACACACGGCCGTTTTGGCCTGGGCACGGGCACGGGACAGTGAGGGGAGGAGAATCGCGATCAGCAGTGCCAGAATCGCGAGGATCACCAGGAATTCAATGGACGTAACGCCGCGGTAGCGCGAGGTGGCGTTCACCGCGTTTCGCTTTGGTCGAAACAAGGACATGTGACTACGCTCCTATTGTCTCCACTCGCATTGACAGTACAGCACAAAGTCTTTCCATCGCCCCCGCGCCTCCGCTCCCTTACGGTCGCGGCTCGGTTCTGCCGACCCAGGGCAGGGAACCGTTTCGTGTTTGTCCTGAACAAGCCCAGCGGGTACCCAACGTGCAGCGACTTCCGGCGTAAGTCGCTACACCGTCTGTCCGCATCCTGGTAGTATACTGCACCCACGGCGATAGGAACAGCCTGTGGTGAGAACAGATCATCCGGCTGCCAGGCGATGGTACGGCGAGAATTGGCGATGAGAAGGACGTGGCAGACGGTTTGTGCGGTCAGCTTCCTGTGGGTTTGCAGTGGCCTTCATGCCGAGACCGGCCCATCCCAGGGCCAGAAGTGTGCATGGAATCTAGACGCGCTTGCTCGGGCACCACGGGTCTATCCGGCACCGGAGTTTGTGACGGACGGGGTTCGGGCACTGTTCTTCGAGGGCCTGCCGTATCGCGGTCAGCCGACTCGGGTGTTCGCGTGGTACGGGGTTCCCAAGACGAAG
>Ga0190284_1000261_pt1 | contig 35796 bp, 31 predicted proteins | sample 48691812_MG_FD_161668 | JGI IMG/M metagenome (GOLD analysis project Ga0190284, IMG submission 161668) | Hydrothermal vent microbial mat bacterial communities from Southern Trench, Guaymas Basin, Mexico - 4869-18-1-2_MG | ecosystem: Environmental > Aquatic > Marine > Hydrothermal vents >...
GTACGGAAGTATTAAAGCACTATTTCGAAAATCTTCGGACTCTCACCATGTCGAGGTTCTGGGGCGGAACCTTCACGAATCGTCGATTGCATCAAGCCTAAAAAGGCGTGTCAGGAGTTCTGAAGTTACACCCCGGCGATGTCACCGTTGACAGCCACCGAGCAACCGAATCGATAATCATCACTTCCTTCGAGCAATTTTTCTTCCAGCGACCATGTCCCCGTATCCGCTTGAAAACGGTAAATGTAGGCCGATCCGGACAGTTTACCATTTTCCAGATCGAAGGGCGCTCCGACCACGGCAATGTCGCCGGAGATGGATACCGCTGCGCCGAAATGATCTTCCCTCTGACCATCAAAGGCGAGCAGCTTCTGATCCTCATTCCACTGTCCCGACACCAGCGGCGCCACCAGGACCAGCAATAAAACGGGCAACACCGTTTTTCCGAAAATCGAGAGATAGCTCGGATTTGCCATGATGTCCTTCTCCATCAATACTGAGAGGGCTTGGTTGTCTGTGGAACTCAGGAACTACCAATATATCAACAAAAGTCAAATTGTCCAGCGGTGGTCTCCGTTCTTGCATGCGACGTCGGGCCGTACAATTCGGTAGAATCATGCCCTGCGGACGGTGAACAATCAGCACCATAAAACGTCGTTACGAGTTTTCCGTCGGTATTTGGATTCGGAGACGAGAGCCATATTTCAGAGACAGTTTCCCCCTGTGTCAGGATAGTTGTCGCCTTGTTTGATTCTCTTTTCTCTTATGGGAGCCGCGCTCTTCCGGTAGTACTCAAGCTGGCCCTCGATGTCAGCAATGAAATGTGGCCTCAGCTGCTCAGCCGAGAGGGCAGATAAATCGTGTTCATCACTTGAGGCATTCGCTCTCCCCAGAGGGCATAAACTGTATCAGACAGAACTACGTATCAAGATTTCCACGCAGAAACCGAGCCATCATTCTCTGTCGTTTCCGGAATCCCAACTGCGATCGCGATTTTACAGAGCCGCGCGGAGAATTCACACCGAAACATCAGAATGGCATGCTAGGCTATCCTGACCGACTGCAGACCCTGTTCTTGCTTCTAAGAAGTGAAAATTTCCGCTGCTCCTCCCAAAGCATCGGAATTTCCTTCGTCAGCTGCCTCAGCAACAGCCCGCTTTGTTCTCGGCCGAGGAGGATAGTCTCCACGATGTCCGGCGCTAGCAAAGTGAGGCGCAATACGCGCCCGACACAGGACCGGTCGTTCCCGAGCGCGTCCGCTAACCGGGTGATTGAACCGTACCGACCGGATTCGATGATCTCCTGCCAGTGGAAGGCCCGGGCCAATGCGTCGACGAGGGCGTCCTGGTGCTCGGAAGCTGGCAGCGAGTCCGAAAAGCTCTCTGGCACGATAATCTGCTTTCTACCGTGTCGGCGCCTGAGTTTCATCGGGATCCGGATCACCAGGTCATCGCCGTCCTGTTCGACTGTCGTACCGGTTGCCATCAAGCTGCCGCCCCCTCCCCGTGTCCGCCTCCAGTGAGCTCCGTCACCAGCGAATATAGTCCATCACAGCGTATCCGAATCTCGAGGCCGTCCTCCCACGCAGTGATATCTCGCACGAGAAGCTGCACAATGCGCGCCTGCTCGGCGGGGAACAACTCCTCCCAAACCGGATCGAGCCGTTCCAAAGCCCTATTGACCTTCTGTTCGGTGATTGCGTGGCCACCAACCAAGGCCGTCGAGGGCGGCCTCAGTTTCCTCGAGTCGATGCTTCACCTTGTCAATATTGTCACCAGCCCGGCGAAGCTCCTCAGCAAGGAATTCCACCTTGCCATCATCGGCAGCCAGAAGCCGTTCCATCCGAGCCTTTGACTCCTGAAGTCGGTTCTTTGTGCTCGTCGCGTTCGCGGCGTAGCCGTGCGATCTCCTGGCCCTCCCTGGCAGTGGCTTCCCGGAAGGTCTTCGAGATGATCTCCGGTGGACAGAATACCTGGCGTAGCTGGTCGATGACCGCCTGCTCGATCTCTCCGGCCGCGACAGATGCGACCGGACAGCAATCGTAGCTGTTTTTCGAGGCATGGGTGCAGAGGTAGTAGAAGTAGGTTTTTCCGGTGTTTTTTTTCTTCGTGTAGGTAATGCCCATGGCGGCGTTGCAATACCCACACCGAATAAGCCCTTTTAGAAGAGCCTGCGTCTTGGCTCGACTACGATTCGCCAGTGTCCGGTGATGCTCGGTGAGGATCTCGTGCACCTCATCCCAGAGTTCTTGGGGGATGATCGCCTCGTGTTCGCCGGTATAGATCTTGTCCTTGTGTGAGACCTTCCCAATGTACTTGCAGTTGTTCAGCAGCCGGTGAAGATGCTCCTTGTTCCAAGGCCGCCGCTTTTTGAGGGGCAACAACTTGATGAGTCCAATCAAACCGCCGCGATGCGTGTGATAATCTGCCTGAAAAAATCCCGCGACCAGACCTCGAGCGCCCGACTATCGCGAACAAAGGGGGCCACTTCGCGGCGTGCCTTCTCCACATCGAGGTCGTCCACGGCCTGATGGAGCAATGCGCGAAGCCCGGCGACAGTGAGCGGTTCGTTCTCGATGGAGTCGCCCGATTGCTTCATCCGCGATTCGAGGTGGCCGATCCGGACTGCCGGGTGCCGAGTCGCGTACCAGACGAGGTCGTACCAGTCACGACCTTTGACGCGGTTCTTCCACCTGCGGCAGAGAACAGCGTGTAGTTTGCCTGCGAAGAGATCGGGTAGAGAGTAGGAACGCACCGCGAAGGCGAAGGGCTGCAACACGTACTGCATCTCGGTCTCGAAACCTCCGGGGGGATCGGTGTCGACTTCGAGCTTGATCTTGAGGACCTTGGCAGGGTGAAGACCCTCGATGAGTCCGCCGGGCGCTCCGATCTCGATCAGGTGTTTGACGGTGTTGGCCTTGAGAAAAGCCGATGCGATGGTGCTCGGTCGAGTTTTCGGAGGGGTGGAGATTTCCACGCTGAATCCGAAACTACCGAGCTCCCGCCCGAGCGCATCGCCATGGCGATCGAGCGAAAAGGTCCTGTCCGGAGAGAGCAACGAAAAATCCATATCCTCGGAATACCGATCGAGCCCGTACAGAATTCTCAGAGCCGTCCCGCCGTAGAAGGCGGCGTGCTCGAAGAACTTGCTCCGCCAGAGCCCGAGCAGGGCGACTTCCTGCAGGATTTCTCGGAGGGCGTTGATATAGTCTTCGCGCTTTTGACACTCATAACGGTCGAGCATGGTACGGATCGCGTCATGCATGGGGAAACCTCCTCGATCGCTTGAGGTAACGGACGAGGTTGTCGATTTTCGTTGACTCATAGGCGCTGCCGATCGCCTCCAGGCGTGACATATCGAAGCTGTCCATGGCACCGGGATCGACACGAAGATCGTCAAACAGGTATTCTTCGAAATCTGCCACACGGCTTCCGCTGAAGCGCTTGTCAGTCCACACCTTGTCGGCCAGTGCCTTCTCGACGGTTGCCATCAGGAACGTCGCTGCTCCTGCCGTTTCGAGAGCAACACCCACCGAATATCTCCGCGCATTGAGCTTTCGGTAAGAGAAAGCACCGAAAGGAGTGAAGAACTCACGCGGGCGCTGGGTGGTGACGGAGGTCACTGTCTCGACCCGTTCCGGGATCAGGCTGTGATAGCTCATCGCGAATTCGAGACTGACATAGGATGGACCGTAGATGAGATTCGCAAGATATTCGCGTACGATCGATTCCCGGCGAAAAGTATTTCCGAAACAGTATAGCCCCTTTCTGATCCGAATGATCGTGCCGTTGGAGAGAAGCTGCGTGATCTTGTCGCGTGGCTTGCGGTATCGGGAAAGTGCGTCACCGAGCACCTGGAAGTCGAAGACTTCACCGGCGATCTTGTCCCGGAGTTGAATCAGTACAGTCATACCACTCGCCCCGAAAAGAAGCACGAATGTCCAATCACAGTGGACATATTACGTCAATTAATCGGATTTGCCAGGGGGCATTCTTGTTTTTTTGTGTTCGCCATGAGGAGAAGAGTGGCAAAAACAGAGACGGTTTCGATCCCAGGAGCGACTGCTCAACCAACCTTTCCTCCTCGAACTGACATTCCCACTGAAGGGGGGAATTCACACCATCGTGTTTTCCGGCCGCAGGGATCCCGCACCACAAGTCGAAGCTGTTCCGCGGAGCTACAGATCTCCGTATGACGCCTGAACCGCCTGCTCGATCAGGACAGCTTCCTCATCGGACAGAAAATCGAACTGGCTGCTGCGCTTTCGGGCCGAGAGACGGCCGTTGTTCTGAAGGCAGAACCGAATAATCAGGTCAATCTTCCGGTCGGGCATGTCCACGATGTTCTGAACGGCTTTCTTGGTCTTGTCATATTTGGCCAGGAAGGACAGCTCTTCGACGAGTTCCTTATCGATGGTGTGCTCGATGAACCGGAACAGTGCCTCGGCCTGCGAAGTCATGTCGATGATTGCATACCACCTCGCCGTGTCGTTATCGACCGTCATGCGTCCGTTTTCGTCGAGAGAGTATTCGATCAAGGTCATGAGCGGCCGCGAGAAGGCTTCCAGCGAAGCGTCATAGTCGTCCGTGTTTTTCAGCATGGAAGCCGAGACCGGAAACATGATCCCCTCCGGTGTAAAGCCCCGCCGTGCGAGGATGTTGTGGATCAGAAATCTGTGGATCAGTCTATTGCCGTCCTCGAAGGGGTGGAGAAAAACGAACCCGTAGGCAATCGCGGCCGCATGGATCACCGACGGAACGCTGCCGTTCTCCATCCGTATGTGCGCGTTCATCAAGCCCTTCATGAGCGAATCCAGATCCTCGGGTTTCGGACAGGCGAAGTGAACCTTCTCGCGCTGCCACGCCATGCTTTCACCGACGTAGTTCTGGATCTTCCGAAAGCCCGTCTCCTTGAACCGCGGATCGACGATCCGGTTTTGCAGTTCTATCAGGTACTCTTTGACGCAGAAATCTTCCTTCTCCGCGAGCTGGAGCATCGCAATGAACCGTTCGGTCCGAATCGAGCTCGGCTTGATGTGCTCTATCTCGAACGATGATTTCGTTTCCTTGGTATAGAGGTAGCTCATTGCCCGCTTCAACAGTTCAGGCGGGTAGGCGGAGATCACTTTTCTGCAGCGTTCGGTCAGGTCCGCGTCAAGAAAGCCGCGAAGAGCGTCAGTGCGCCGGATGGTCGGGCAAAAACCGGCATTTCCCAGCAAATTGTCGTTGATTTTCTGACGGCGGACCTTACGGGGTGGGGCAATCGTGAAATACTGATCGGGCTCGAGAAGATCGACGTATCCGCCCGTTTTGAGATCGTCGACTGGAAGCTTCGATCCGGTCAGGAATTCGTAAAGGAACCATATTCGCCGGGCGTACTTTCCTCTCGGTTTGGACTCGATGTATTCGGTGAGTTCCTTTTGAGGAGCCGCCTGGAGCACGCTCGCGAGGATGGCCAGATTGGTTCCGTCGTATTTGAGTGCGAATTCAAGATGGTCACCCAGCGTGTCGCCAGGCCAGTACCTGGAAGGATAAGTCTCCCTGGTCAGGCCTTCAGTCGTACCGATCCTGTGTGAGTTCGTGGACGCAACATGGGACTGATGCCAGTTGGGGATGACATCCAGCTGGAATCGGGCCAATACCGCCAAGTATCCAGCTGGCTTTGATCCGGTCTTATGTAAATCGCGCTCGTTCATGGTTCATCCTGAATTAATGAGTAATTGCCAGGAATTCTATGTGAATTTAGCAGATTATTAAGAAAAATGCGCCCGAACGTCTTGGGACTGGACATCGGGTATGGTGTAAAAACCCAAACGAAGTTCAAAATGCTTGAGGGTCAACGGATAAGCGTGAAAAAGAGGGGGGAAGTCGACCGAACAATCATCGGGCGTTCCTTGTCAAACCGTTGCCGACGGTCAAAACCTATCAATGACAGACCTCTGCCGATGTTAAGAAAGTGGTTCTCGGTTTGACTATTGAACCGCATCCGACGCTTCCGAAAAGCTTGTTCGGTTTCTCAACCAGCTTCCGCTGTCATTATCACGAACATCGGCGAATCCGTCGCATCGGTTGTATTCCAGCATTGAGGTGCCGCGTCCCCGACTCCCGCAAAGGAAACGAATATGAACTCGACAAGAAACAAACTCTCTGTGGCCTTGGTCGCTCCTGTCATCCTGCTTCTCTTCGCCCCCATTCTGTCGGCGACGGAAATCTTCGTTCCCGACGATCATCCGACCATCCAGCTAGCGCTCGCCGCCGCTGCGGATGGTGACATCATCACCGTACGGGCCGGAACTTATTCGGAGAGCATCGACTTTCTGAGTAAGGCGGTCACGCTACGCAGCCAGTCCGGGGCGGCCATGACTGTGATCGACGGCTCGATGGTGACGTGGAAGAGTGTGGTGACCTTCAACAGCGGAGAGAGCGCCGGATCGATCCTCGAAGGATTCACGATCACCAACGGATCTGGGATCTCCTTTGAGGAGGGCGGCGGGATCTACTGCGGCGCCGGCACCGCTCCCGTGATCCGAAACAACATCATCACCCACAACGGTTGCTACAACTTCTACGGACACTGCAAGGGCGGCGGAGTCTACTGCCAGGACAGCTCGGCCACAATCTTGAACAACGTGATCTCCTTCAACAGCTTCAACTGCTCCAGCGGGTGGGGTGGCGGAATCTTCATCGACGACGGCGAGCCAACCATCGACGGCAACGTGATCCACAATAACTCGCTCTCCACCATCGCCGAGGGCAGTGGCGGGGGGATTTACTGCGGGTCCGGAACGGCGCAAATCCACAACAATCTGTTAATCGACAACTACTGCGGAGCGTCGCCCGGCGCAAGGGGCGGCGGGATCTACTGCGGCGCCGGCATGGTTACGAACAACACGGTCTACTCCAACGAATGCGATCCGTACAGCGGTCGCGGCGGCGGTATCTTTGTCCCGCTGGGCGCTACGGCAGTTTTGACCAACAACATTGTCCGCGACAACTGGGCCCCCAAGAATCCAGAGCTGTCAGGAGGAGACGCACAGGTCACCTACTGCAACGTCAAAGGAGGGTGGCCGGGCACGGGCAATATCGACGCCGATCCGCTCTTCGCCGACAGCGGCCGGGCCGATTTTCATCTCACCTACGGCTCGCCGTGCCGGGATGCCGGCACCAATTTGCCATCCGGCCTGCCGGACACTGATTTCGAGGGGGATCCGCGAATCGCCGACGGCACGGCCGACATAGGGTGCGACGAGTTCCACCTGCACCTCTACGTCCAGGGGGCGATCACGGCGGGAGCTAATATATATATCAAAGTGATCGGATCCCCGCAGGCCGGCCCGGTAATGCTAGCCGAGGGTTCGGGGATTCTCGTTCCACCGCTTACGACCTCCTACGGAACGTTCTACCTGGCCACGCCACTTCTGGGCCGGTACAGGCTGGGATCGATCCCGGCCAACGGGGTGCTTTCGGTAACGGCCGGCGTGCCGCCGCACTGGCTTCCCGGCGAGCCGCATCCCTTCCAGGCGCTGGTTGGCTCGACAGGCAACCCGAACACGAAACTCACGAACCTCATGGTGATGAGAATCGAGTGATCGAGGGCCGGCTCGAGCACTCGTTTTCTGATGACGATGTTTTTGGACAACGCGACGAACAACGGCCGGGTGACGTGAAGTCTGCGAAGAAGCCCATAATCGGAGTGGTGAGGTACCGAGAGTCCGTGTGGGACGAGAAGGAAGGTGCGGGATAGAAATCGATCAAATCAGTCCTCTTAGCTTTTGTTCCCATAGAGTGCCTTCGGCTTAACGCTCAAGATTCATAGACATCAGAGACGAAGAGAAATCCCGACGCACCGTGGCCTACCGCCGAGCCGCGGCCCAATTGCTTCATTGTTCAGGGGGATCCGAGAGATCGTTCGAAAGGACGATTGATTCGAGTTCTCTGGAAGGGAAGGGATGAATAGAGATCAGGAATATTCCGCGTTGGTTCTTGTTTTTGTTCTCAGCGGACTCATGCTGCTTCCAGCCTGCGGCAGAGGCAGCAACGGTATGCAAGCCATTGCGGCGTCCGGTCCGCTGACGGTTTCGGGATACGCGCGCTTCAGCGATGTCAATTGCAACGGAATCGCCGACGCGGGCGACACCCTGGTCATTCCCTTCACCACCAAAGTGGCGGTGAACGGCGCTGACGAGGCGGACTTCGACCTGCCCGTGACAGACGACAGCTTGGGAACGGGTGGAACGGTTGCGGCCGGACCCGCAGCCAAAGAGGTGACGATCACACTCGGCACCGGTTCTTTCGTGCTCAAGAGCCGTCAGACCTTCAGCGACGCGGCAACAACCGCCAATAGCGCGTCGGGCATCGACGTGGCCGCGACTCTGGCGTCGGGCGTCATCACCAAGGCCTCGAGCAACGCGAACGCGCGCGCTTCCACACCGATCGACATTATTCCCGACTTCGTCGATTCGACCCAAACCCTGGGCGGAGAATCATGGCGCCAATTTCTTGCCGACGTGGACAACGACGGTGATCTCGACTTGATTGCAACCGGACAGGTCAATACTGTCATCCTGGTCTGGCTGAACAACGGCAGCGGCTCCTTTACCGATTCGGGCCAAGCCCTCGGAACCGGATTGACCGTCTACGCCCTGGCCGCAGCCGACGTGGACAACGACGGCGATAGCGATCTGGCCGCGACGACCCAATCGAGCGGCATCCACATCTGGATCAACGACGGTGCAGGAACCTACACCGATTCGGCGCAGGCCCTCGGTTCCACGGTTTCATGGGGCCTTGCTTTTTGCGACGTCGACGGCGACGGCGACGCCGATCTGATCGAGGGCGCCAAAAATAATGCGAACAAGGTCTGGCTGAACGATGGAGCCGGAGTCTTCTCCGATTCGGGCCAATCCCTGGGGAGCGCCCTGACCAGGGACTTTGCCGTGGCCGACTTCGACAACGACGGCGATCCCGACATTTTCGAGGCGATCTCGAGCGCCGCCAACAAGGTGTGGCTCAACGACGGTACGGGAACTTTCACCGATTCGGGTCAGACCCTCGACTCATCGAACACGTATACGGTCGCTGCCGGCGACGTGGACCATGACGGCGACATCGACGTGGTCGCAGCAAACTACCGGCAAGACGGGCGGGTCTGGCTGAACGACGGAACCGGCACCTTTACCGACGCGGGACAAGCCCTGTTCATCGGCGAAATCGTCTACGACATCGAGTTGGGAGACGTGGACGGCGACAGCGACCTCGATATCGTCCAGGCCGATCGGCGCAACACCGCGGATTCGCCCAATCAGGTCTGGCTCAATGACGGCTTCGGGACCTTCGCCAACTCAAAAATACGCCTAGGCAGCTATGCAACCATCGACCTCTCCCTGGGCGATGTGGACAACGACGGCGATCTCGACGTGGTCGAGGTTCTCAACGGTTCCGCTGCCAGCCTTCCCGGCCGAGTCTACCTCAATTCCCTGGCTGCCACATGGGGAACGACGTCTTTCGTCGACTCGACCCAAAAGCTTGGAGCCACGGAAGAGACCTTTGATATTTGCATCGGCGACGTGGACGGTGACGGAGATGTCGACCTCATCAATGCCAACTGGCACTTCGCCAACCATCAGTGGCTCAACAACGGATCGGGCACCTTTTCGAATGCGACCCGCTCCTTCGGAGTCAACGATTCCTTTGAGATCGTTCTAGGCGATCTGGACGGCGACGGCGACCTCGACATGGTCGAGGGATGCGCCGCCTATTCGCCCAACTACGTCTGGTTCAACGACGGGCAGGGCGGATTCGTCGATTCGCTCCAAATCCTGGGCACGGACGATACGTACGGCATCGCGCTCGGCGACCTGGACAACGACGGCGACATCGACATGGTGGAGGGAATTTTCGATTCGCCCAACAAGGTCTGGATGAACGACGGAACCGGAACGTTCACCGACTCGGGCCAAACCCTGGGTGCGGACCTCACTATCAGCATGGCCCTGGGCGACGTCGACAACGACGGCGACCTCGACTTGATTGACGGCAATGATTGGTATCCGAGCCGCATCTGGCTGAACGACGGAACCGGTTCATTCACAGACTCGGGCCAGCTTCTCGGCGGCGGGGTGAGGGCAACGGTCCGTGCTGTCCTGGTGGATGTGAATCATGACGGCTATCTCGATGCTATCTTGGGAGTGGAGGCGGCGGAAAACTGGGTCTATCTCAACGACGGAACAGGGAGGTTCGTTTTTCTCCAGTGGCTCGGCGTGACCAACACTTTCGACCTCGACTTGGGCGACGTGGACGGCGACGGCGACATCGATCTGGTGACCGCCAATCTTCACGAACCCAACAAGGTCTGGCTCAATTACGGCACCGGATTTTTCATCGATTCGGGCATGGATATCGGCGGAACCGAGTTCTCTACCTCGGCGGACCTGGTCGATGTGGATCACGACGGTGACCTCGATTTCGTGATCGGTAACTACGACGAACCGATCACGATCTGGCTGAACGACTGACCGTTGTCCCTTCGAGTCATTCCGTTGGAACACGAATCCAGAAAGATGGCAGACTTCCCGGATTTTCGAAAAGGACCCAATGAAAGATCGCTGATGAGTACCGCCGGGAACACCCTTGTCCTATCGCTCGTACGATGACGGCCAGGTTTACCAGGAGAAAATCACCGACGACTTCACAGCTCTCGCCGTGTTCATCGATTTTGTCAACAACAGCGACGACGAGACCTTCAAGGCCGGCATCACCGATCGTCTGAACGTCGACGAGTTCCTCAGAGCCATGGCGTCGACCTGGTCAGCGGCCAGTGGGACGGATACTGGATCATCTCCAACAACTACTACTACCTTCTCCAGAACCTCTCCACGGGCCGCTTCGAGGACATCCCCTGGGATCTCGACCAGAGTTACGGGATGGACTACTGGTTCGGCCCTTACGTGTTCGGAACGAACTGGACGACGCGCGACTATAAAGGATGGGGCAACAACGGCTTCGGCAGCGGCCGGTTTTGACTGTGAAACGCCCAGCCAACTTTAACTATCTATTGTTAAACGACAGTCGACATTAACTTATCTTAATAACTAACCCAGAATAACGGATAACGGGCTCAACACTTGTGGTCGCTGGCGCGGTGGGCGCGACTCTCTGTCGTCGGAGCGGGGTGAGTGGAATGGACTCCAACTGGCCAGCATCGCGGTGCAATGGCTCTTTCCCTCTGCTGCCGTGGCTGACGAGTGCCCTGTCACGTGAAACTCGACGGGCGGGCACGCAGACTGCATCTCCGACCTTTGGCTCAGCAAAGACGGTGAGCTGCTACAGTGAACCTTTTTCCCCATCGGACGTTTGATCATGTTGTGGAGCGCGGCTCGAAAGACGGCCCGGGGAATCCCGTTGACTGGACGAGTCGTGAAGCCAGAGGTACTACTCGAACACGCTCCGGCACTACTAATGAGCGGAAGGGTACGTTATGAACTCGTCTTCGCGTTTCTTAGTTTTCCTTCTCGTCCTATGGTTTGCTTTGGTGCCTTGTCGGGGAACACAGGCGCAGGTTCCGCCCACGGACGGCGAAGAGACGGCAATGTTCGAGGACAGCTATATTGAGGTTGATTGGAAGGTTGACGCGCGCGCGCCGCAGTATGCCCTGCCCGTTGACCTGGCCCGACTCACCAACCGCGACCAGGTCGAGCGATGGGGATTGAGAAAAGAAATCGAACTGCTGCTGAGGAGAAATGGTTTTGCGGTCTGGCAGGAACACGCCGAAAAAGAGGACAGAATGTGGCGATTTTACCGAAACCTGCAGGACGAGGACACACCTGTTTTCATCACTTCCGATTCACTCCTGCACCTCTACCACATATGTTTCCAATCCGCATTGGAGTCCATCGAGGAGCAGCATCTTTTTATCGACCTGCGAATGCTGTCTGAAGGGATGCTTGCCGCCGTATCGACCGAAGCAGCCGGCGTTGACGGCAAAGCCGAAGAAGCGCTGAATTTGGCAAAGGACTACTTTGCAGTGCCGGCTTGCCCTGCTGTCCGAGCATGCTGACCTGCAAGACTTCCAGCGTCTCCGAGATAAGGTGGACGCCGCTCTCGAAGAGCCCGACGACATAGAGACCAGGCGTCGATATAAGCACAAATCAGTGTATGAGAGGCGCGCGTGGGAGCGCTTACTTCCCCTTTTGGACGACTGGGGCGACAGCGACCTGGATCTAGTGCGCAATCATCATCTCGGTCTGGTGCGCGAGCGTGTTGCCGCAAGAGAACCTGAAGTGAAGGAGTTGGCCACCAAGCTCGCCGCAGCAGCAGAAAAGGGCATGCGGGACCTGGGCCCCGATGACTGGCTGGAGGAAGCTCGCCGGGAACTGGCCGAAAAGGACGAGCGATACAAACAGGACCGGATGGTACGGCAGGGCTGGATGGAACCGAGGCAAATCACGGAGTCCAAGGCGTCCAAGCATTTCGGGAGGAAATACAGAGTACGTTCCTCGTCTTTCTGCTCGACTGATCATTATGCATTCAATCCGCGACTGTTGCAGCGCGACCTTGCCGAGTACATTGAAGCCAAGGATCAAGATACCCCTGTTTCCCGTTTGAGTCTCGAGGCCGAGAAGGAACTGGCCCTGCTCAACTCGGCCGAGGGATTGAGCAGGAGCCCGGTTTTCGGGTATGACGTGGACTACTCACAATTCAAGCCGCGAGGACACTACACCGAAAGCGCTCATCTGCGCCACTATTTCCGCGCCATGATGTGGTACGGAAGGCTGGTCTTTCTGGTCAACGGTGGGGAGAGCAAGCACGGCTGTCTGGTCTCAGAGGAAACGGCGCGCCGGCAGACTATGGCAGCGTGTGCAATTGCCGAGCTCCTGCCGAAAGTGCGGGTCGCCGACGGCCGGACGGCACACGATGTATGGCAGCGCATTTATGGCGTTACCGGTTTCTTTGTGGGAACGGCTGATGACCTGACCCCTGGCGAGTATCGCAGGTACATGAGACAGGCCGATGCGGCGAGCTGGAACGACCTGGCTGAGAACGCCCGTGCCGTCGCAGTGAAGGAGCTCATCAACCGCCGGAGCTTGCCGGGAATCCACAGCGGGATCGGCGCGATGTGGTTGCCACCAGCCCGGGTCGCCACGAATGCGGACCTTGCGGCGGCCTTGAGAAAAACGATCGGCATGCGGTTCATGGGTCAGCGGTACATCCCGGATTCCGAAATCATGGGCCTGCTGGTCTACCCATGCACCGGGGAGTGGACCGGCGGCAAACCCGCATTCACCACGGTATCAACCAAGTACGGCACGGCCAGGGGGATGCCTCGGGGTCTGGATGTGATGGCTGTGATGGGGTCGACGCGCGCCCGGGCCTTGCTCAAGGAGTCGCGGGACGATCAGTACGAGAACTTTGACGCCATGTTCGCCGGGCTCCGGGATGCATTTGTCGCCATTCCCGACGCCGAGGTCTTGCTCATGGAAAACCACGACGAAGAATAGGTCCCACGGGAAGTCCAGGCTTCGCGGGGGTGGTTTTCGAACGCGGGGCATGTATTTCGAAACGGTAGCCAGTGCGATGTCAAAGTGGCAGCTTGACGGATCGCCTCAGAATGCCCAACAGATGGCGGAGGGCGAAGTTCTCGATCGCCGGCGATCTGCGGGACCGGAGGAAGGAAGCCAAGGAAGACAGCCTGGTGGACAAGGTGATCAAGAAAGGGGTCAGGTACCTGTTGTGCAATGTACAGAACCCGAGGATGGCTGCCTGGTAGCCAAGGAAGGGACGCACTGGATATACACCACGGCATCGGTACCCTGGCCCTGTGTGAGGCCTACGGATCCTGGGGATCCTGTGGGGGGGGGGGGGAACTATCCTCCGAAGGCATTCCCAGGCAGTTGTCGACTTCATCCACTCGGCCAAGAATTCGGGCAAGGCGTAGTGCTACAACCGCGGTGAGATGGACCCCGAGAAGCAGAAAGACACCTCGGTCACGGGATGGATGATCATGTGCTTGGTTTTGGCCAAGGACTTCGATATCGAGATCGACGAGCAGGATATAAGGGACGTCCTGGACTTCATCGACGAGATGACCGACGAGAGTATGGGCGGGACCGGCTACAAGTCGAGGGGATCCTATTCCGCCCGCGAGGCCGGCGACGAGACCATCTGACCCTTCGCGATGGTCCTGAATGGTACCAAGGACCGGCCGGTTTGGATGACGGCGATGGTGTAGGAAGTTCGATTCCTGCCGTCAAGCCGAGAGAGCGCGGCGTCGGGGGGTTTGGTTCGTTTCCATGTGAAACAGAATGAAAATTGAACTTTTATCTTGGACCGGTAAGCTACGCTCATCCACCGAGATAAGCAGATATCAGTTGTGGTCCGATGGGGCTTCGACAAGTACACGCTGCCCTTAGGTCGCGACGCTGAAGCGGAATGGAGTTCCTGGTGGTCCACTATCCGGGAGGATTTGGAAATGAGGCTAAGCTCGTTGAGACCTCTTGCCTTTCTGTTTTCCGGTTTTCTGGCTCTGGGAGCCGCCTTTCAAAATTTAGACGAAGTCACGAGGAGCGAGGACTATTATTCCATAGAATTCCTCGGCGAGAAGGGCTGTGTCCCAGTCGAAGAGTTCATCGAACTTTGCAGGGTGGTCACGGGGTATTCCATCAAGTATTCGCAGGCGGAAGTCGACGGTCAGTATGTCCTCATCAGCGGTGCTCATAAGGTTAAGAGAGACAAAAGGAGCTTCTTTGAGTACTTCCAGGCAGTGATGGCCTCCTTTGAATTCGTCTGTACCGTCCACAGTCCTGAAGAGAACCTCCAGCTTGTTACGGTCGAAAAGATCACCCCTTTTCGCGGCAAAAGTGACGCGGCTCGGTCTCAAGATCACTCTGTAGTGCGCGTCATTCCCAGGGAACTTCTCGAAGACTTCAAAGCTACCCCGGGCGTATTGATCACCACGACTATCCCATTCGAAAACGTAAACCCGAAGCAGGTTGTGTCTTTGCTGAAAAGGACGCTTTCCAACAAGAACCCGAAAGGCCCTGCAAGCGGCGCGGACCGTGTTTCTCGCGGCGGCTCGTGGTACTTCAGCTCGTACTACCTGCGATGCGCGAATCGGCACTACTACAACCCCGTCTATCGGGGAGACCACTACGGTTTCCGCCTGGCCCTGGACTGATTTCATCTGGAGCCAAATATTTTCCGGGAACTTGTGTGCTAGTCAGTGCGCCAGGCCAAGCCTGGAAAAGGAGGATGAAATGACATGAAGTCATGAGTTTCTGAAACCTTTTTTGAAACCCAGTGTGCTAGGCAACCGCGCGTCGGGCTGCCTTGAGTACTCGGTTTCTGAAGGCGATGTTTTTTGAAAACGAGACTAACGTCAGTCGAGCGACGTGAAACCTGCCCAAACGCATCAGACAGGCAGGATGGATGCGGAAACAGGAAGCCAGGCGTAGGATTCGAGGCAGGCTGACCGAGGAGCCAGAAAAGAGAGACAGTTTCGATCCCAGTTCGTTTTGCTCCACCATTTTCTCTCTTCCTCGAACCGACTCTCTCCGAGACCGGCCCGCAGGACAACCCGGCGGGCTGCTGGCGTTTTGGGGCCTGTGGGCAAAGGCTTTGCGACAGTGGGGGCTGCCGCACCGTGCGAAGCTCGAGACGAGGTGGGGGGCGGATTGGCCGGTTGGCCCCAGAATCGGGCTTTCTGGCCTCTCCGTCTCTGAAAGCTCGGGACTTCGTGCACCTCGTCCCCGGGTTTTGGGTTGGGGAATGACAGGGGTTTACGGCGGTGAGGTTTTTGGCGAGTTCGATTCCCGCTAGGAGTAGCAGATAAATTTCGAAAACTGCTCTGATTGTGGCAAGGGGTTGAACGCAGGTCGTTTAGTTGGGGACGATGCCCACGGGGGCTACGATACCCTGCAAACGGAACCCTGCAAACGGAACGCACGGCCCGTCCGGACCCGAGAGCCCAACACCACACAACTTTCGTGCTCGATTTAAGGTCACCGAACAGCACTGAGCATTTATTTCTTCTTTTCTTTTTTTAATTTTCGTTTTTCCTTTGGATTAAGCTTGGCCTTTTTCTGGTGTTCCCTTTGGGAATCCTTCTTTCCTGCTACTATCAGACAGAACTACCCATCAAGATATCGAAGCGGGAATCGGTCGAGAAAGCATTCCCTTTCGTTTCCGAAGCCCCGATCGGTGGGGCGCAGAGAAACCGCCCCTTACCCGATCAGGTACCGGCTGGACGGCGGTTTGTAACCACCTTACCGATGAGCAGCGGGGGATGGTCCGGGGATGCTACCTGGCACTGGCGCGAACATCAATTATCGCGATCGGATAGACCCGGGATCGCGTCATGGCCGCCAGGGACCGGGCACTCTCCAGGAGCTGCGGAACGGTCGATTCTTCGCGAGAGCGGTCGCAACAGGCTCGAGAAATTCTTTAATTCCAGCAGCCGCCTTCCTGAAGGTGGCCGGAAAAGTGTCCAGCTTCCCCTTGGCGGTGCTCCCCTCCACTGGCTTTCTTCTCCTGGTTTTCTGCAAAAGGCGACTGGAAAACCGTCAGGTTTTCAGTGAGCGAAGTCTTCCGATTCGCAAAGGTCTTTTCGATCGCTTCGGCCAAAATTTCGTCATCGAAATCAAACCGGCTGCAGAGTGTCCAGATGTCGTAGAAGTCTTTCATACGGCTGTTCAGATCTCCAAAGTTCACCATGGCCCGGAACTTATCAGCAATGGTGCTCTCCTTGCTATAGCCGTACAACCTGGGAGAGGGGAAGTCGAGAAGCGTGGGAAAAGATTCCCTGGCCGGACTCGGGACGACGATGTCACCGAAACCAATATCCACCTGGAGGAAAACGCGTGCGTTTCCAAGGTGTCCGCGAAGCCGGACGCGCACGCCCTCGTACTCCGCGTCCTCCGTGATCCTGGCGGCCGTTACCGAACGGCAGTCAAAGGACATGCCATCAGGTTCAACATTCGCCTCACAGGCCTCTTGCATGGCGGCAATAATCACGTCACGGCTGTTGCTGATCTTTCCGAAAAGATCAATGTCCATGGTCAGGCGTGACGTCAGTTGACTCCAGACTGTTAACATCAAGGCTCTCTTGAGAATGAACCGGTCCGCGTGGGGGCTCCGGGAGAGCCTTTGGAGAAACCGTTCAACCGCGAAGTACTACAGAAGCTCGTTGAAAGGGCGTCCGCTCTCCTTTGCTTTGTTGAGAAGGCGCTGGTGTTCCGATGCGGCGATATTCGTGAGATCACGTCCCATCAGAGAAGCGCCTCGAGGTAGGGCCGGATGATCCTGGTCACCCGGCAGATTGATGCATAATGCATCAGGTCATTTATCCTGAGTCTCCGCCGTTCTCGGTAAAAACGGAGCGCCTCCACCGTCGTGTCGAGGCCGATTCTGTTCCTGAACTTGAAGCAGTCGGCGAGTGTCTTCTCGGGGGAGTAGATGCGCACACCGACGCCGTCCAGCTTGTGGATTTCAATGCCTTTCGAGAACGCCTCGCCCGTGAAGCGCTAGGTCCTGAGCGGCGGATGGTTCAGGCGAGGCTCCTCCGCACCGCTTGCCAGCGCTAGGTGTACCTCGTGAGGTATCTGGGTAGTGAGATCATGAAACGCCAGTGCGGAGATAAGGCAGATCACTCCTGTGGAAATCCTAGTTGCGACCGTGACGAAGTCGGGATTGCCGAGAGGAGGGCTGCTTGCGAGGCGATAGACTCCGCGGCTCACCACGGTCTCCAGAATTTTCCTGTCTCGCATCGTATAAAGCGTGTCGGGATGGATGCCGGCGCGAAGGGCCTGAACTGTACGAAGCATTCCGCCATGTTTTCGAAATACAGCCGCAGCCCTGTCGAACCGGTCGCGATTTCCCTGTTTTTTTCGAGATGCCATTGATAAAAATACCTAAGCTTATAGAAAAGCTTAGGTAAAACTATCAAGACTGCATCAGCCCGTAAACTCATTTTCAACAACATGAGTTGCCCGGGAGAGGATGGTTGGATCATCAGAGATAGTTTCGAACCTAGTTCGATTTTCTCCACCACCGATCTTGAAGCGGACTATCTCCGCAGTAGAACGGCCCGCTGGGTGACCTGGCGGGCCGTTGGCTGTTTTGGTGGAGCCTGTCAACAAGTTTGAGACACTTTTCGTTAGCATAAAATGTAGAGCCTCCTTCACCAGCCTCACCAGCGACATCCCGCTCGGTGATCGCGTGGACTTTCATGGCCACGGAGGGCAGCCTCTGTCGCCTCGAGCCGCTGCTTCACCTGGTCGATCTCGTCACCGGTACGACGAAGCTAGTCGGCGAGGCTGCCTTCCTTTTCCGCCCTCGGCCGCCAGAAGCCGTTCCATCCGAGCCTTCAACTCCTGGAGTCGGTCTCTCTGCTCGTCGCGCTCGCGGCGTAGCCGTGCGATCTCCTGGCCCTCCCTGACAGTGGCCTCCCGGAAGGTCTCTGCGATGATCTCCGGCGTACGGAATACCTGGCGTAGCTGGCCGATGACCGCCTGCTCGATCTCTCCGGCCGCAACAGTTGCGGCCGGACACGAATCGTAGCTGTTCTTCGAAGCATGGGTGCAGAGGTAGTAGAGGTAGGTCTTCCCGGTATTCTTTTTCTTCGTGTAGGTAATGCCCATGGAGGCGTTGCAATGGCCACACCGGATAAGCCCTTGCAGAGGAGCCGGCGTCTTTGCTCGACTACGATTCGGTCGCGTCCGGTGATGCTCGGCGAGGATCTGGTGCACCTCATCCCACAGTTTTTGGGATACGATCGCTTCCTGTTCGCCGGGATAGATCTTGTCCTTGTGCGGGAGCTTCCCAATGTACCTGCAATTGTTCAGCAGCCAGTTCGCGTTCGAACTGAGCAAACGAGAGCAACATGTTCAGCATAAGCCGACCCATTGGGGTGGTTGTATCAAATTGCTCGGTCACAGAGACGAACGAACCCCTCTGGTTCTCGAAGGTCTCCATGAGCTGCAGGAAGTCGAGGATCGATCGAGAGAGGCGATCATACTTGTAGGCCACCACGCAGTCGATCCGACCGGCCTCGATGTCCGAGAGGAGCCTTTGGGATGCTGGGCGATCCATCGTGCCGCCAGAGAAACCTCCGTTCTCATATCGTTCCGGGAGCAAATACCACCCTCGGTGCTTTGGGCTGGCGATGTAGGACTCCGCTGACTCTTTCTGAGCATCGAGTGATGTGAAGTCTTGGTCCAGCCCTTCGTGGTTCGACTTGCGCGTGTAGATCGCGCACCGAACAGTCTCGATGGGGGGGCTTGTCTTGGCCGGCGCGCCATCAGGTTTTTCCTCCCGTGGTTTGCGGAGACCGAAGAAGGCCGGTCCGTTCCGGTGAGTACCAGTGATCGCCATTGCGATCGCCGACAACGAACGATACAGCCGGCCCTCGAACTCGAGCCCTCCCCTGACAACCGTGACCTCTCAATGCCGACCATCTGTATTTCCCTTGACAAATCCCATATCTTAACTGATAAAAAGTTTGCTCTTAACGATTCATCTTTCGCAATCGCATTAGTTTGGGGAGGAGATGCCATGCCGGCCAAGAGGATGACACCCGACGAGACCATCAAGAAGTTGAACGTCGCCATCGAGGCTCGCCTCGAGCAAATTGACTTGGATCGCAACATGATCGACGCCAACCAGGCTGAGGAGGAGGACGGCTACAACGGCCTCGACATGAAGAGCCTCTCCGAGCTCGACCAGCTCTCGGCCGACGAACGGCTGGCGGCGGTTTCCAACATGAACAGCCGCCGGCACCACGAGCTCGACCATGAGGTGATCGAAATCAAGGCGATGCGAGCGGCCCTGCGCCGGAACGCCGGTCTCGTCGCCCCCGAGGTAGCCGAGGTCAAGGCCTTGGTCGCGGACCCCCGCCTGCGGAACGACATCATCTGGTACCGCGAGCGGATCGCCATGTCGTCGCAAGATCCAGACACACAAACGCGTTGCATCACGAACTGCACCAAGTGCATCACGGACTGCACGGTCTGTATCACGAGCTGCCTGGTGTGCTGGTCTGATTGTCACGTGGACAAAAACGTCTGCAGCAAGTGTTCCAGCGCATCCAAGCGGCTCAACGTCTAGTGTCTCGGCGTTAGTGTCCCGGCCGCATCGGCAGTGCGGCTCCTCTTGCCATGCCTGTGTTACAAGAGCTGGAAATGTCGAAAACAGAGAAGCCCCCACGATACGAAGCACCCTTAGATACCAAGGTAACCTTGTCGCCCAAATGGCGGATCCGAGGTGAATCCGGCCGCGCCGTGTTGTACCTCTGGGATGACCAGGCAGCCGAGTTCACGTTTCTTCCACCCGTCTTCGGCATCATCCTCGCTCTGTGCGACGGTAGCCGTACCTTGGGCATGGTTGCCGCAAACCTGGCCTACATCGACGACGATCTGGAGGCATCGACGGCCCTGGGGCTGGTTCGCAAAGCCTTGGGTACCGTCGAAATCGACCAACAAGGCAACCCGAGGCTGCACAAATGCGGCAACGGCACTCTCCCCGCGGGCCATCGGACCTACCGGCCTGCCGAGTTCATCCGCTTGCGCGACAAGCCTTGCTATCCGAATCGGTTGTCCGTGCCCCTGGCCCTGCTCTACATGCCGAGCAACCGTTGTGAAACAGATTGTGTCTACTGCTATTCCGAGAGAAAGCCGATCTCCCCTGAGAACGAGCTGTCGATCGAACGGTGGCTGGAGCTGCTCGACGAGGCCGAAGCACTCGGAATCGACATGGTGTCCTTTTCCGGTGGAGATCCGCTCACGTACGGGCATCTGGATCAGATCCTGGAGCGGATCTGTCGCGGCGACACCAAGTTCACCATCCCCACGAAGGGTTACGTCTCGCCCCGGCGTGCTGCTCGCTGGGTCGAAATCGGCATGGCCTCGTCCGCGGTGAAGGTGCAGATCAGCATCGATGGCCCCGACGCAGCAACCGCGGACTACATGACTCGGTCGCCGGGATTCTACCAGCGGGCAGTCGAGTCGATCAGGAACCTCGTGGCCTGTGACATCATCGTGCGGACCAACACGGTGCTGACGCCACACAACGTGAGAACCGCACCGGACTTGGTCCGCCAGCTTCATGACTTGGGAGTCTCGGAAGCAGGGTTCACAAACTACTCGCGGACCTACTACCGGCACGACGATGCCATGTTCCTGTCGCCGGAGCAGGTCGAGTGGGCGAAAAACGAGTTGCTGGAATTCAAACGCCGGAGCAGATGGGAGGACCTGAACTGCAACGTCGAGGTCATCGACTACGGCGCCCTCTCGGTGGAAGAACGACGCAGGGATTGGCCCGGGCGGTCGGGATGCTCTGGCGGCACATGTTCGATGACGATCTGTCCTGACGGTAGTGTGACGCTCTGCGAACAGGCGCCGATCCAGCCGCCTTTCGTCGTAGGCAATGTACGGACCTCCTCCCTGATGGAGGTCTGGAATTCGGACGAGTTACTCGGGGAGGTCTATCCGCCTGTCGAGAAATTCGTCGGCACGGCTTGCCACACCTGCGAGGAGTTCCGAGAGTGCCACGACAGTCAGGGAAGGTGCTTTCGTGATTCTTACTTCGTCTTCGGGAATGCATACGCGCCGCCGCCGACCTGTCCGCTTGCCGAGACCGGCCTTCGAGTCCAGTGAGCGCGATCTCCGTGCGGCCAAGGTTGATCCTGTCGCACAAACCCCCATTTCGACGTATATCAATGCTTATTGATATTGAGATGTGTTGTCAATAAACAAGTTACAACGACTCAAAATGGCGAAAATCGGCCAAAAAGGGTTTTTACGAGAGAGTCAAGGTCCCGTCTATTTAATATTTCCGCCGTCTGCTGTAGTGATCATAAATTTTCTTCCACCGACTGAGTGCATAGAGTCCGCCCGCCTCGTGTAATTGTTATCAGTCCATATTATTCTCTAGACCCTTGTGTGCTGATATGGATCGCGTGAGGAATGCGCCTGCTGCACATTCCGAAGGTTCTTGGTGATGATTTCTTGGATTTCCCTGAGTTTGATCGGCTTGGCCAGATAGTCGTTCATGCCTGCATCGAGGCAGGCACTGCGGTCGCCCTTCATGGCATTGGCGGTGATGGCGATAATCGTGATGTTGTGATTGCGGACCCTAGAGCCGGGATCCCGGATGGCTTGGGTGGCTTCGAAACCATCCATCTCCGGCATCTGGCAGTCCATGAGCACAAGGTCATAATCCTTTTTCTCCAGGGCATCGAGAACTTCGAGACCGTTGGCCGCTACATCAATGTGATAACCTTGCTTCTCCAGCATCTTGACCGCAACCTGCTGATTGACGATATTGTCTTCCGCCAGAAGGATGCAGATGTTCTTCCGGCAATTGTCTGTTAACGAATAACGGGTAAGAAAAGGCTGTTCCTTCCACCCGGTAGATCCTTCCATAGAGGTGCCAAGAAGGGTTTCCAGGCATTTGCGCATGAGATTCAGCTTCAGCGGCTTGGTCAGATAGGCTGAAAAGCCTATGCTCTGCAGACGCTCGGCATCCCCCCGCAGGCCGGAGGAGGTCAGCACCACCATGAGGACATCTTTGATCTGAGGATCCTCCTTGATCGTCCGACCAAGTTCTTCTCCATCCATCTCGGGCATGAGAAGGTCGACAACGACGATCTTGAAGGGATCCCCGCAAGCCTCCGCGTCACGCAGCGCACTCAAAGCCTCCTTTCCCGAAAGAGCGCTATCCGCACGGCATTTCCAGGCCTGAAGGTATCTCATGAGCAACAATATGTTCGTTTCGTTGTCATCCACGACGAGAATCCGTACGCCCTCGATGTCTCCGAAGGTGAACAGGTCACGACTGCACGGTTCCGCCTGTTTCTCCAGCCTGCAGGTGAACCAGAAAATAGATCCCTCTCCCTCTCTGCTGCGCACACCGATCTCACCGTTCATCATCTCGGTGATCTGCTTGGCAATCACCAGGCCCAGCCCGGTTCCGCCATACCGCCTGGTTGTGGAGGCATCCACCTGGGAGAAGTTTTTGAACAACCGGTCCATGCGGTCTTCCGGAATACCGATGCCTGTGTCGCGGATCTCAAAACGCAGGATGGCGTGGGTTTCGACCTCTTCTACCAGGCTGGCCGTGATGGCAACCTCGCCCTTTTCGGTGAACTTGATGGCATTGTTGGCGAGGTTGACGATCACTTGCCGGACACGTCCCGGATCCCCCCGGAGCAGATACGGAACAGCAGGATCGATGTAAAAGGTGAACTCGAGCCCCTTTTCATCGGCCCGGCCCGCAATGACGTCCATGACCTCTTCCGCGGCAATGTGGAGATCGAAATCGAGGATTTCCAGTTCGAGTTTTCCCGCCTCGATCTTGGAAAGGTCCAGAATGTCGTTGATCAGCGTCAGAAGGGAGTCGCTGCAGGTGCGGATCGTCCGAGCGTACTGCCTCTGTTCTCCCTCGATCGGGCATTCGAGGAGAAGCCCGGCCATGCCGATGATGCCGTTCATGGGGGTGCGGATCTCGTGGCTCATATTGGCCAGAAACTGGCTCTTGGCCACATTCGCAAGCTCCGCTTCCTCGGCCAGTTTGTTCGCGCGGGCGATGGTCGATTGGAGGCGATCGTTGGCTTTCACCAGTTCGGCAGTGCGCAGGGCCACCTCCCTCTTGATGGCGTTCGTCCGATTTAGCTGGACTTTGACCAGCATTCCCAGGAAGCCGGAGATCAGCACGCCGAAGATCAACACGAACCAGGGCACCCGTGTTGTGTGAGCGGCAATGAAGCCAGGAGCCGGAGTACAGCGAAAATACCACGACCAGCCGTACAGTTTCAGGGTCACTTGGTGGCTCAAGCTGGCAGGCGTTGCCGTCGGCGGGGCCGTCTCTACCAAGGATTCGTCCTCTTGAATTTCCTGATTGGAAAAATAGAGGCTTTGCCATCCCCTTACGAAGTTCTCGTAGGATACCTGTAGATCGATTCCCAGCGAATCCAGATTCAAAAGCGCCTGACGGATTAGCTTTTCAATGTCGTACAATCCCACGAGACAGCCGTTCAGGTTCTTTCGCCGACCCTCGAGCGTGTAGGAGATGCCGTCCTGGCTGTACATGGGAACATAGATGATAACGGCATGCTCAACGGCCCTGTTATCGCTCTCGATGAAGGGATCGGCAGCCAGGGCCTGGTTCGTGTCGCAGGCCTGACGGAGGGTTTCCATCTGGATCGGATCGGATCCGATATCAAAGCCGATGGCATTCCTGTGGTTTGAATAGGGTTCAATGTAGTAGACTGGGAAATACACATCCCGTAGGGAAGCGCGCATCAACCGGTCCTCGACATCCTTTTCGACTATCTGGAAATCTTCCATTCCGTCCCGTCGCGCAGCTGTCTCGTAAGCATGCCGTTCCTCGTGGGTGACTCTAGGTATCCATTCCAATGCCATGATACCTGCGTACTGTTCCAAGAATCGGGTAGTACACACAGTGAACTCATCCCGGTCGATGTTGCTCGAGGCGTTGAAAAAATCCCGGATCGAGAGCAGCACCTCCACATCGTGTTCGATGGAGTTCACCACAGCTTCGACCCGGCGCGTGGAATGGGTGGCAAACTGTTGCTGCATTCCTTGCCATTCGAGATCCCGCAGCATGAAGAAGAGTACCAGGGTCAATACCAGACCGAAGCAGACCACCATACTCAGCAGGAAGAGGTCGCGGCGGGGGTGGCGGTGGTGAGGCAGCGGATTCTGACTAATCGTCATTCAGTCCTCCAATAACGATATCAGCCTCTTCGATCAGGCTTTTGGATACCTCTAATCCCAACCGGCGGGCCGTATTCAAGTTCAGCATAATCTGGCCTTTCTCTGCGGTCTTGACGGGAATGTTGCCGGCGCACATCCCAGAGAGGAGGGACAAAGCGATCTCCCCGGCCTCGAAGCCGTGTTCCACCGCGGATTCGACGACTCCACAGAGCATGCCGTCGTCGATACCGAAGGTGAACAGTCCGATCAGCGGGATCTTGCTGTTGGCCACGGTCCATTCCATCACGATCTTGGGATTCAGGCTCTCGGAACTGTTGTCCGGCTTTACCGTATGATAGGTGTAGATGACGATCGCATCGGCTGATGCCTGCGCACGCAGAACGGCTGCTTTCCAGGATTCGAATGTGCTCGGGGTTTCCCATGAAACCATCTCGAATCCGGTCTGCAAAGACCTCATATACTCTATGGCCCCCTCCGACGTCAGCGAGTTGTCAGAGAGCACTGCTATGCGATGGATTTTAGGTACGATCTTCTTCGCCAACAGGAGCGAGGACTCGAGATGCGGACGCTCGAGCATTCCGGTGACATTTTTTGCTGGATAGCCGTATTTCCCCGGTTCTGCGTTCACCCCGCAGAATACCACTTTGGGTGTGCCTTTCCCGATGAACGATGCAGCAAAGTATTTTTGGGCATTGTCATCCACGGCGATGACGACATCGGGCCGCCAATCAGCTACGGTCTTTTTTGCAGCTTCACCGGAATCGACTTTCCAGGCCTCGTCCGTGGTACGCTTGGTATCCATATAGAAAAACTCGAGTTCGACATCCGAACGCTGCAAGGCTCTTTTGACGCCCCTCGAGATGCCGGCCACCCATTCATATTCCCTATGGTAACTGTGCACCAAAAGCACTCTACGGATCGGTGAACCAGGAGAAATCTCAGCGCGGCTCACCTGCGAGGAAGGGGATCGGTTGTCGAGATCAGGGGTATCCCGGTAACATCCCTCCATTATGAAACCGGCAATAACAATCAGCATCAGATCGAAGCACAGGATCAATCCGGCGACTAGACCACTACGATTGCACTGTCGAAATCCATCCATGATTGAACTCTCCAAAGCAGGTGCAAAGTGACATGCTCGAACTCTCCTTACAAGCGCATCCGTTGCACCAAATATTTATCGTAATTTTAGGGTAATTTATGTAGTACCCAGATCGATGATATTTTGGGCGGAGAGTGCCTTGTGATTGTTTCTATATGCTGATTTGTTGGGATCGTCTCGCACGCCATCCACCTGCCCGGGTCTAGAACCTGAAACGCATCATGAAATGTCCACGGAGATTTTTGCCCTTCTCGAGTCCGATGTATTCGGTTTTCCAGTAGCTCAGCTCAAAACCGACATCCACGTAATTGTTGATGGTGTAGATGCAGTTTCCAAAGAGAACCGAGTTTTCGCTGCGGTTGACATTCGCGACCGCGCTCAGGTCCGAATCGCTGGGGTTGTCGATTCCGTAGCCGGCATTGAAAGCCCAGTGATCAATGGGTTCGGTACACAGGGCGAACCAACCACCCCAACAGTCGATTTCTTTGGGACGGTTGGCCACTGTTTTGTTCACGCGCTGGCTGATGCCGCCGACTAAACCGCTGAGGTTTGAACCCTGGAATATCTCACCCCTGATCGAGAAGGATTCGGTGAAGTGTTGAACCAGATCGAGGCTCAAGGACCATGTGTTCAGCTTCTTATTTTTGCCGGTATTGGTCAGGTCATATTCCATTCGGCCCCAGTGTCCGGAGATTCCAAGACTGGTTCCGATGCCTCCCAACAGGTCGGTATCGATTCCGATACGTCCCTGAATCTGAGGCAGGCCGGAGTCGTTGCCGATGTCGTGATCGCCGACAGTACCGGTGACACCGCCGAAGTTCTGGGTCAGTGCGCCCTCCAGCTGAACCGTGGATGCGTCAGCCACCTCTATCTCATGGGCCAAAGCGATCATGGGGCGGCGCGCGCCGATATTACCGGAATTCCATAATCCGCCCACGTCGATGGTCGGTGCCGCCAGGGGAGATAAAACATCCCAGTTCTGGCCGGCGAGGAGCGAGGTATTGCTATCGTTGAAGTTCAGTTTTACATAGGCCAGCCGCAAGCGGGGATTCGGCGAAGTGCTGTGGGAAGCGCCGTCATACAAGTCCAACTCCACCTTGCCGCTGGTGACGAGGCTGTCCGTTGCGGGGCAGGTGACATTCACTCCCAGACGTGTCCATTGCGCCGTCGCGTACAGGGCGTCATCGTTTCTTGCGGCCTCATCGACGGAAGGACCTCGGGATTCGCTGCGCACCCATCGCATCCAGGAACCGCCGGCACCGTTCAAGGTCTGGGAATCGTCATAGGCGGCATCGAGACGCAGGAATCCGTAGAATCGAATATCCAGACTGGACCAGACGGACATTTTTTGGTCGTCTCGGATCGCAGCCAGCTTTTCGGCCAGTTCTTGGAGAGCCTGGTCGTCCAGCCCGCGAAAGAACTCGTGGGTTGGCTTGTCGGATGACGAGGGAGCCTCCTGCATGGACTGCATGATCGTCTGAACTCTTGTCTCCAGGGTGTCAATCTTTTGCACTAGCGCTGCGTTTTCCTCTTCCACGGAATCGGTATCAGCCGCGGATGCGGTCAGACCGAATCCCAGAATCAATAACAGGACAACAGACCCATCGCATTTCTTCATCAACAGTCTTTCTCTTTTTTTGCGAAGAGTGTTTTCTCACTCGCCTGTCCGCGGTACCCGTTTTCGACAAACGTTCGCGCGTAACAGTTGGTACTAAAAAGCCGGAATCAACCGATGGTCGCACTCCCCGAGCTCCTGTTCAGGTGAAACGCGATGCAGCACAAAGTAACCCCCATTGTGAGAATCGACTAGGAACGCGATGAACAGACCCACGTCGACTCTCGCTGGATCGGCATATGCAGACTTATTGCTTAACAAAAACCGAAAAAACCATGACGTTGGCCATCTGTTAGGCGACGGACGGGAAGGCAACGCCGTTTTTTGAGTATCTAAGTTTTTGCGCCGAGTAAAACGACGCAGAGGCATGGCTGACGGAGATGGACCCCGTGCGGACTCCCGAGGCCGTACTGGAAGCTGAGCACAAGCGTCGGGTCCATGTCACGAAGAAGGACCGAATCCTCCACGACCTGATCATCCCTGAACGTATGCTGGAATTCCGACTCGCGCTGGAACTGCCGACGGTCATCACGATCGAGCGCTACGGCCTGGAGACGGTGAACCTCAGGAGCCGGACGGTTCAACTTCTCGAGTAGAGCAAGAACGTGGTGCTGTCGCGACATGCCTGAAAAAAATACATTTTGCACCGGCTCCCTACCCTCATTTCTACGCATTGGGTCTCATGGCCGTGTAACATTCGTCTTACCGTGCGAAGAATTGTGGGCTTCATAATTCAGGACCCTTTTATTCGAAGGAGGCTCTACAGATGTATAGAAGTACTACCCCCAAAATCATGATCTTCGGTTTGTTGTTTCTTTTGGGGCCGCTTGGCGCCCTTCAGGGTGCCGTGATCGTACCAGACGACTTCGGCCGCATTCAGGACGCCCTTTTCTTTGCGCCGCCGGAGGAAACCTTGATCATCGTCAGGCCGGGTCTCTACGTGGAGAACATCGACTTCCACGGGAGAGCCATTACGGTGAGAAGTGACGCGGACGGCGACTCAGAGACTTTCGACCCCGAGCCGGAGACGACGATCATCGACGGTAACTGGCAGGGATCGGTGGTGACCTTCGCCACGGGAGAGGGTGCGGACTCCGTAATCCAAGGCTTCACGCTGACGCGGGGTTCGGGATCAGGAGGCGCCAACGGAAACGGCGGGGGGGGCGTCTACTGCGAAGACTCGTCCCCGACGATCACCGGCAACATCATCGAGGACAACTGGGCCGGAGGGGACGGGGGTGGGATTCTTTGCAGGATCGCGCCCGGTCACCCGATCATCACCAGCAACATCATCGCCAGGAACACGGCGGGACGGGACGGCGGGGGGATCGCCTGCGGCACCCTCCACGTAACGATTACCAACAACACCATCTACGAGAACATTGCAACCGAAAGTGGCGGGGCGATCTATAACTGGAGTTCACCGGTAAAAGTGACCAATTCGATCTTGTGGGAGAACCACGCGCCGGACTCGCCGATTATTTTTACGAGTCCCAACGGATTGACCGATGTCACGTACTGCGACGTTCAGGGCGGCTGGCCCGGCACGGGAAACATCGACGCCGATCCGCTTTTTGTCGATCCGGTCGGCGGTGACTTTCATCTTTTTTTCGGTTCAGCCTGCATGGACCAGGGCGATAACGGGGCAACCAGCCTGCCTGAACAGGATGTGGACGGCGAGGACCGCGTCGGGTATGAAACGGTCGACATGGGCGCGGACGAGTGTTACCGCACCGAATTACTTGTTCCGGAGCAGTACGCAACGATCCAAGCGGCCATCGATGCCTCCATGCGCGGATATTTGGTGACCGTGGCGCCAGGCACCTACGTGGAGCATCTCGATTTCGACGGCAAAGCGATCGTTGTTCGCAGCAGCAACCCCAACAACAGCGATATCGTCGCACGGACCATCATCGACGGCGGCGGGAACTGGACCGTGGTCACTTTCGCTAGCGGCGAAGGTGTGGACTCGGTATTGAAGGGATTCACGATCACCCAGGGCAACGAGGTGTGGGGCGGCGGGATCAGTTGCTTCGGATCCTCTCCAACGATCGCCAATAACATCATCGAGAACAACAGGGCCTACTCTACCGGAGTTCATGTGGGAAGGGGAGGCGGGATCTACTGCAACAGTTCCTCCCCCGTGATCAAAAGCAACATCATCAGAGAAAACACGGCCATCGGCATCGGAAGCGGGATCTTCTGCGACTCCAACTCCTCCCCGGAGATCACGAACAACATGATCGTTGGCAACACGGCGGATTCCTTCGGAGGCGGGATCTATTGCGAGTTCAACTCCTCTCCGGAGATCACGAACAACACGATCGCTGAAAACGGGGCGAGCATCGGCGGAGGAGGTCTCTACTGTTCCCAATCGACTCCTGTTGTCACAAACACCATCCTTTGGGATAACAGCGCCCCCTTAGATCCCGAAATTTTCGGCACTCCGACCGTTACGTACTGCGACGTTCAGGGCGGCTGGGCCGGGACGGGGAACATCGACGCTGATCCTCTTTTCGTCAACCCCATGGCGAGCGACTTCCACCTCACCCTCGGATCGCCGTGTATCGAGGTGGGTGACAACGCCGCTCTGTTTCTGCCCGAACTCGACTTCGAAGGACATCCTCGCCTGGTCGAGGGCGTTGCTCCGTCTTTCGGATCCCTGGTCTATCCCAGAGGTCATGTGCCGTTTCCGATCGTGGACATTGGCGCGGATGAATACTGCGATCCAAGGATTTTCAGGACATACCGATAGCCCCGGACAAAACGGTGTACTCGACCAACGCGTCTCTTCCCGTAGGGTCCAAATAATCAACCGAACGTAAATTCGGCATGGACTCTGCGGGACTAAATCTCCATGAAGAACAGGATGTAGAAAATCACCGAACCTCCGAGTGACCTGACCTCGACCGTGAAGAAGTCAGCGGCAGCGAGAGTGTCCCAGTTGGACTCGAGAAAGGCGCGCCATGATGTGCGCTTCGACCTTGCGGGCGCCGGTTCGAGGCCGTGCTTCTCGAGGAGGTAGTCGATGACCTTTTGCTGATGGCGGTTCACCCAGCCAGAGAAAATATCATCAGGAGCGGTTGTACGGCGGTTTTCATGGCCAAGAGAGGCTACTCGTAAGCAGCCGGGGAATCGAGAGTTGCGGTTCGGTTAATTATTCGTACCATACGGGTGTATCCGCAAATTCGCCAATGTATAATCTCAACGACTAATGGCAATGAGGTGCGTCCCGCGGCACTAACAGAGAGGAATCTTCGTGGACGGGTGGTTGGCACTACTGGACATCCTGGTCCTGCTGCTGGTGGCGATGGTACTAGGCGCGCTCTGCGAGCGGCTGAGGCAGAGCGCGATCCTCGGCTACCTACTCGCCGGCATGCTCCTCGGCCCCAATGCCCTCAACTTGATGCAAAATCATGTGACGGTGACAACGGTCGCTGAACTGGGTGTGGCTCTTCTGCTCTTCACCATAGGACTCGAATTTTCCTGGCGCAGGCTGCGAAGCATCGGGTCGATCGCCCTCGGCGGAGGAATCCTTCAGGTCGTGCTGACCGGCGCCATGGCGGCGGGGATCTGCATCTTCCTCGGGCTGGGGGAACCCACGGCCGTTGCCGTCGGCGCAGCGATCGCTTTGAGCAGCACCGCCGGTGTGCTGCGTGTGCTTGTGAGCCGCGCGGAGATAGACAGCGTCTTCGGACGCAACGCGCTGGGGATCCTACTCCTTCAGGACATCGCGGTGGTACCCCTCGCCCTGCTCGTAACGGCTCTGGGCAGCGGAGGTTCTATCATTCAAATCGGCTGGGAGATGGGGCGGGCCGCCGGAATGGCCGTACTTCTTGTAGGAGCTCTCTTTTTACTCATTAAGTATCTCGTGCCGAGGCTGTTGGGGGCAAAGGAAGCGGCCCGCAACCGCGACCTGCCGATCCTTTTTGCGATCGTCACGGCCGTCGGGGCGGCGTTGATCTCCCACAAGCTGAGCCTTTCGCCGGTGCTCGGGGCGTTCGTCGCGGGAATACTGCTCGCCGAATCCCCTTTCGCCTCGCAGATTCGCGCCGATGTAGCCCCCTTGCGAACGCTGTTCGTGACACTCTTTTTCAGTTCCATCGGTATGCTAAGCAATCCGGCCTGGATTCTCGACCGCTGGTCGATGGTGGCCGCTGTCGTGGCCGCCGTCGTGTTCGGTAAAGCGATAGTGGTGTCTCTTGTAGCGCGTCTGTTCCATTTCTCGCTTGGTCACTCGATTGCAACGGGTATCTGTCTTGCCCAGGTTGGCGAGTTTTCGTTCGTCCTCGCCGGGATAGCGCGCCAGGGAGAGCTGATCGGCGACGACCTCTTTGAGCTCATTATCTCGGTGACGATCGTGACGCTCTTTCTCACGCCCTACCTGATCGCCGCTGCGCCGCGCTTTGCGGCGGCCACGGCCAAGCTCTCGACCCGGGGCCCCCGTAAGCTGGAACCAGCGGGAAAAACCCCGCTCGAGCCCGGACCGCCGTTTGAACCCGGCGCGAAACTGAGCGGCCACATCGTGATAATCGGCTTCGGCCCCGCGGGCCAGAGCGTTGCCAAGATACTGATGAAAGAACCGAATTCACTGATCGCGGTGGTCGAGCTGAATCCGATGTCAGCGGCCAAGGCTCAAGCGTTCGGCCTTATAACCTACATCGGTGATGCGACCCGTCTGGAGGTCCTTGATCACCTGCATCTCGGGGCGGCCCGGGTGGTGGCGGTAACCGCGCCCGATCCGAGCACGGCGCGGCAGATCGTCGCGCAGATCCGTTCGCTGTCGCCCGAAACGGCCATCATCGCCCGGTCGCGCTATCACATCTATTGCTCCAATTTGACCCGTGCCGGGGCGCACGCGGTCGTCGACGAGGAAGAAGTGGTAGGCCTGCAGATCGCCTCGCAAGTGGCGGAAAAACTGCAAGACAATGATTAGGCTGTCACGAGATCCCGGGCAGGGGATCCTTCCGAGGATTTTCCGGCCGGCCCCTGATTGTGAAGGGCATCGCAGTGTATCAACGGATCATGTTTGCTTTGGTCGCGCCGGTATTCTCTTTTCTCTGCTCCATAGCGGAAGCAGTGCTGCTGAGCACAACACCGGCATACGTTGCACTCCTCGAGCAACAGGGCAGACGGTCCGGCAAGCTGCTCCGGAAGCTGAATGAGAATCTCAGCCGCCCCTGGCCGCCATTCTCTCCTTAAACACGATCGCGAATGCCGTCGGAGCCGCCGGCGTGGGCCTGCAGTCGGCCATGGTTTTCGGGAACACGAGCCTCGTCATCGTCTCGGGCACCTTGACGTTGCTGATTCTGGTCTTTTCGGAAATCATCCCCCAATCCCCGGGAGTGGACTATTGGCCCGCCCTTTACGGGTCTTCTCCCACCTCATGACTCGTGCTGAGGGCTGCGATACAATTTCCGCGACGGGCTCTTAGCCCAAAGTCGTCCCGCTCCGGGAGAAACCGCGTGACTCCGGAACGGATACCTCCGCTCGGGCTATCCGCGTCGCGTCAATTACTGCACCATGTCTGGGGCTCTGAACTTTGTTTTGATATGATTCAATCTGTCGAAACATTGCGATAACCGACGCGGCACGACATGACAACAGCAGGGAGGAACGAAGATGAATGGTGTGAAGGGCTTTTTTGCACTTGTGGGCATATTGACGATTCTGGTCACGGGTTCACCTGGTGTCTCCACCTTTCCTGAGGAACCCTTCTCTTTCGTCATCATCGCAGATCCGCACATTGACGGGAACGAGGATCACCGAGCGAAATTGGAGAAGGCCGTTGACTGTATCATTGCCTATCGTGAAAGCTACAACATAGAACTGGTGTTTGTCGTCGGTGACATCGCGTGGGGGGGCTCTGCGGAAGGAAGTCACCTGGACATCGCCAAAACGATTCTCGATGATCTGAACGACGCAGGTATCCCCTATCTTCCGTTGATCGGAGATAACGAAGTCCAGTCCGGATTCGAAGAAGAATTCGACATCGTTTTCTCAGAACAGTATCAATACCTTGCAGGTTTTCTGAACAATTGGCAAAGGGCCCCGACGCCGGTTTCCGGAAAATACCTGCAAAATTTCTCCTTCGACCACAAGTTTTGCCACTTCGCATGCGCGGATTTTGCCTCGAGGGAAGCCGGAGATGAAGGCGGGGAACTTCACGACTTTGCTGGCGGATCATGGCCTTGGATCAAGGATGATATCAGTCATTGCCTGAAGACGGCGCAGGAAAACATCGTCATTGCCACACATATCGGAATGTTCCGTACGGGAGTCGAAACCGCCGACCAGTACCTGTTCTCGAAAAGCGAGATGAACGAGATAAAGAGCTTTATCACCGGCTATAGGAATTATGTCGATACGAATTATTCCGGACATGTACACCAGAACTGGTGGATGCCTGTGATGTCCTCTTTCAGGTTTCTCTACCATGCGCGGACAACTGATGAGACCTGGTATGATACGCGATGGCCGGAGAGTCATGATGAGGCGTTGACCCTCAGATTGGTTTACGCGAGAGAGGGCACGCAAAAAATTGTCTACAGCCAGCATGTTGTTGATATCGATTGAACGGAGGTTGAATCGATTCGTTGCGGTAAATTAATACAATCTGACTGTAGTCGTCTCTGCTGATACATCTACTCAACCCGACTGCAAACAGTGCGCCTGCAGGAGGTCGATCATGGGACCACTGCCTACAGCGGTTACCGGTGGCGTGATGTAGCTCGAAATCTTGACAGCGATGCCTTTCGTAATAGCTTTGCTTCCGATCAGCCCGGCCTGGAAGTAAAGGTGATATTCGCCTGCATCAAACAGCTCCTTTCATGTTTTATGGAATACTATTCAGCGAAACCACACGAAGGACGCCGGGGACCCCAATTCAGTTACCTTTGATCCTGACCCCGCCCGGGCAGCTTATACCATCGACTATCCGGAGAGCACTATGACCGTTTTCGGTGAGTGGGAACGCCTCCCCGCGGGTGAGATATACATGTCCTCCGGATTCTATCAGTGCCAGATCCTGCTCACGCAAGGATCTTTCCATGGCTGGGCGGGGGGCGAATACACCTGGGGATGGGCGGCGGCCATGGGCGCGGAGATTATGATTCGGATCATGTAATAGAACTACTGTTGATACCATCTACAGGTGACTCCTGCAAGCGGCGGTGTCGCCAGTCGCGAAAACAATTGTTAAAAAGACATTGAGTCGGAAACTTATTTGTTGCACCCCTCGGACGGTGAGATCGTCTTCGTCGACAAGGTGAAGCTCGAACCGGCAACAGGGGGTAACGTCTATCGGATCGTGGAGGACATTTTCATCCTCCGCTGCCAGCCGGCATCGGCCACCAATCCGAACGGCGAGAATTTCTCTCGGTCCTCTCTCCCGCCGATCCTCTTCCTCGACGACGTAACATTCCGTTCATAAGCACTAGTCCTCAGGAGGGTCCGGTTGAGTATCTCTGCGCCGTTTTCGTTCCAATTTCCGAACTCGTGTTTTTTTTCGGCCCCAGCCTTCCGGTACAGCTCGACTGGTTTGCGTGTGCCGACATGGATTCGACGGGATCGTTTTACGGCCAAGCAGCGAGTCCGGACACCGACTCCAACGGCTGTTCCGATAGCTGCATCGAGATCGGCGTCCCCGGAAACCTCGTGATACGTGCGGGAATCGACGAAAAAGGCGCCGCCCTCGTGAACTTCCTCCTCAACCGGGCGGCCCTCGGACTGAGCAGGGTCGACGTCTTCGAGCCTCAACCTACAAGCCTCATTCCGGCGCTGCTTCCGGGGATGTCGGCCGGCGAGAGCCACAACACACGTCCGTGGTGCTTCACGATCGATCCGTAGTCGTCCGCTCCGCGGACGTGCGTCAGATTTTTGTAGAAGGTGCCTTGCGAAGAGAGATGGTATGATACAGTGATCTTCGCTTGACTTTGCTGCTCCTTCCTTTCTGTTTTGAGAGGAAGGAGCTGTTTCTTTTCAGTCAAAAATATGCAATATATTCGGGTCTCCCGCAGAATCTGTGGGTAGAAATAGGTGGTTGAAATTGGATCCTCGGCCGTGAGCTCGAGGGCTCGGCAGAGGCCGCTCTTCCACTCTGTATTGAAGAAGTTTCACCATTTGGGGTCAGCGTCGGGTGGTCCGATGCTTGCTTGACAGCTACAGACGTTTTCATCGTGGGATCCGAGGAATTTACCGTGGGTAATCGTATATCGTATTGGACGAAACGGCTTCGCCGCAGAGGAGCGTAGCAGTCGTCTGCTGGTGAAGTGACGGCATATCGTGCCTAGTCATCGGAGATAAAGATTTGATATCCTCCAACAGTCCGGCTGTGGAACCGGAGTTTGGTTTTTG
>Ga0190284_1000262_pt1 | contig 35368 bp, 28 predicted proteins | sample 48691812_MG_FD_161668 | JGI IMG/M metagenome (GOLD analysis project Ga0190284, IMG submission 161668) | Hydrothermal vent microbial mat bacterial communities from Southern Trench, Guaymas Basin, Mexico - 4869-18-1-2_MG | ecosystem: Environmental > Aquatic > Marine > Hydrothermal vents >...
AATATTCTGAACCATCATCGACCGGGCAGGATCCTCAATATCAGGCCCGGTCAAAACAATCTGAAAATCACTCCGACAGTCCAAAATAATCAGGAAATAGAAGTCAATTTTATGTGGAAATCAACAACAGTCCGCCATCCGGTTGAGATTCTCCGAGTGTTCCCCACATGCGTGGGGATGAACCGTATGCCAGCCGCACTCGATCCTGGATACCGAGGTGTTCCCCACATGCGTGGGGATGAACCGAGTATCGAATTTGCCGTGCACGCGGATCTCAGGTGTTCCCCACATGCGTGGGGATGAACCGATGTTCTGATCATCGCACAAGACCGGCACACGGTGTTCCCCACATGCGTGGGGATGAACCGTCCTTTGTCACGACAGCGCCGGCGCCGATCATGTGTTCCCCACATGCGTGGGGATGAACCGGTGGGCTGGGCGATCAAGGAAACGGTAATCCAGTGTTCCCCACATGCGTGGGGATGAACCGGCCTTTGGCCGTGCTGGTTTTCTGCCAGTAGGGTGTTCCCCACATGCGTGGGGATGAACCTGTTTGAGAGTTCGCCCAAACATGTTCAAACTCGTGTTCCCCACATGCGTGGGGATGAACCTGACGGACTGACCGGTTTCACCGATGCGGATTGGGTGTTCCCCACATGCGTGGGGATGAACCGGGGTTACCGGCTCTGTGGCGCTCTCTGTGCTTTGTGTTCCCCACATGCGTGGGGATGAACCGACGCTCATCAACTCCTTATTGTAGGCCTTCGCGTGTTCCCCACATGCGTGGGGATGAACCGGCTGGACCACGTGCAAAGGAAGAGGGTGAAATGTGTTCCCCACATGCGTGGGGATGAACCGTCAGGAAATCATCGAATTCCTCGATCCGCTCAGTGTTCCCCACATGCGTGGGGATGAACCTGTCACATCCGTTGAACGTGATACCTGCCATAAGTGTTCCCCACATGCGTGGGGATGAACCGTGGGCGGTGAAGCCGGTTGCATGGTGGCTTGTGTGTTCCCCACATGCGTGGGGATGAACCGGTCGTCAGGTTCGTGTATCACTGGCTTAGGTCGTGTTCCCCACATGCGTGGGGATGAACCGTTGCCCGACGTGGTAATTCTGGATCACCTGGAGTGTTCCCCACATGCGTGGGGATGAACCGATATTGGGCCATCTCGTTGCGTTCGGTGGGGGGTGTTCCCCACATGCGTGGGGATGAAGAGTTGATTACACCCCCGCCTACCATACTAGAAGGGTGTTCCCCACATGCGTGGGGATGAACCATTCCCTTTAGCAGTATGCCCGACGACATAGAGGTGTTCCCCACATGCGTGGGGATGAACCGGCCGCTCTATAACGGCTTCCTTGAAGGGCAATGTGTTCCCCACATGCGTGGGGATGAACCGTATGGCTTTCGACCCCGATCTCCTGTGAGGCGGTGTTCCCCACATGCGTGGGGATGAACCGATCCGGAAGCGACTGCGCTTGATGCCGTTGGAGTGTTCCCCACATGCGTGGGGATGAACCTGACGTAAACGGCGAGGACGTGGATGTCCCGGGCGTGTTCCCCACATGCGTGGGGATGAACCGCTGTTGCACTCCCTGTAAAGCGAGCGACGCAAGTGTTCCCCACATGCGTGGGGATGAACCGTGTCTCTTTTCTGTCGGCAGCATTCGAGACTGGTGTTCCCCACATGCGTGGGGATGAACCGGAGGATAGTCGCGTGAATGCCCAAGCCGCCCACGTGTTCCCCACATGCGTGGGGATGAACCGGCCTGTGCCGGGGGCGCCGGGATCGGTTGGACGTGTTCCCCACATGCGTGGGGATGAACCGTTTTCATCGGCACGCACGACCAATAGGGCTCGGTGTTCCCCACATGCGTGGGGATGAACCGATTGACCAGGGAGAGCCATTCGGCCTTGGCGCGTGTTCCCCACATGCGTGGGGATGAACCGGGCCCGGCGCTCGCTGGGTTCCCGTCTTCCGAGTGTTCCCCACATGCGTGGGGATGAACCGGGCTTAGTTGGGGGTGCGGCTGGGGTGACAGTGTGTTCCCCACATGCGTGGGGATGAACCGTTGCTAAAAATGGCTTCTTTCGTATACGCAAAGTGTTCCCCACATGCGTGGGGATGAACCGATATCCTCTGTTTCCGTCTCCGGCAACCATTTGTGTTCCCCACATGCGTGGGGATGAACCGCCGTCGCACGTTGGAAAGAATACCGTTTACTGGTGTTCCCCACATGCGTGGGGATGAACCGGTTCTAACCACTCGTATTTGTAGAGAGGGTCTGTGTTCCCCACATGCGTGGGGATGAACCGAAACGGGCCGCGGTGGTGGAACAAGCCGCAGAGTGTTCCCCACATGCGTGGGGATGAACCGATATTTCACCCAAACGATGGTGGGCTCCTCGGGTGTTCCCCACATGCGTGGGGATGAACCGAGCCGGAATATCAGGATGGACGTGAAATCCTCGTGTTCCCCACATGCGTGGGGATGAACCGGTTTTTGCGGTGACTTTCCTTATGGACAAAATGTGTTCCCCACATGCGTGGGGATGAACCGCGCATGGAATGGGATTGCCGGGGCCACGATTCGTGTTCCCCACATGCGTGGGGATGAACCGCCCCTCCACAAGACCAGCTACACGAGCAAACAGTGTTCCCCACATGCGTGGGGATGAACCGGAGGCTGTCGGATGAAGAGCAACCATGTTCACGTGTTCCCCACATGCGTGGGGATGAACCGGGCTTGGATTTTCCTTCTTCGCTCCTCATCCGGTGTTCCCCACATGCGTGGGGATGAACCGAGATTGTTCGCCCCTTGACGGTCTCGCTACTTGTGTTCCCCACATGCGTGGGGATGAACCGAAGGATGGAGCGACGCTCCTACCAATGCCCTTGTGTTCCCCACATGCGTGGGGATGAACCGATCGTCGGTACGGTGTCGGCTGTAGATAATTCGTGTTCCCCACATGCGTGGGGATGAACCGGACGCTGATGAACTGTTGCGGCTCAAACAGATGTGTTCCCCACATGCGTGGGGATGAACCGGCCATGCAAACGATCGCACGGAGTATTCCCGAGTGTTCCCCACATGCGTGGGGATGAACCGGCTCGGTTGGATTTCGGGGCCCTATTCAATGGGTGTTCCCCACATGCGTGGGGATGAACCGGACCAAAAACCCCTGGACTGGCGAACGTTTAAGTGTTCCCCACATGCGTGGGGATGAACCGCTGGTCATTGCGTGAGGCTGCAAAACTCTGGGGTGTTCCCCACATGCGTGGGGATGAACCGCTGTGTCGGGCACGAATCGCCTGCGCATCCGCGTGTTCCCCACATGCGTGGGGATGAACCGTCGTTCCTGGTGATAGAAATCGTCAATCCACGGTGTTCCCCACATGCGTGGGGATGAACCGAGTGACGTCTATATCTACGAACTCATGTCGGCGTGTTCCCCACATGCGTGGGGATGAACCGATTGAATTAGAACAAGAAGGGAGAGGAGACAAGTGTTCCCCACATGCGTGGGGATGAACCGACCAGGAAGAAGAATACTTTTGCCGCTCCTGCGTGTTCCCCACATGCGTGGGGATGAACCGCTCAACAACTATTTGAGCAAACCACACCAATAGTGTTCCCCACATGCGTGGGGATGAACCGGTTGATGCTGGAATGAAACTACGCCCCATTCTGTGTTCCCCACATGCGTGGGGATGAACCGATCGATATCGTCGTGCTCATCGTAGCAGCCTGGTGTTCCCCACATGCGTGGGGATGAACCGTTAGGTGTCTCCGAATCCGCGGCGTGTGAGTTGTGTTCCCCACATGCGTGGGGATGAACCGCCGTTGTCGTCTGTGGTGACCACACCAATGAGGTGTTCCCCACATGCGTGGGGATGAACCGCACGAGATCCTGCTCGACATCGACCTGGACGAGTGTTCCCCACATGCGTGGGGATGAACCGCGCTCCTGGAGGGAGTGGCTCAATGTGCGGAAGTGTTCCCCACATGCGTGGGGATGACCCTGACGCTCTGCTCTGCGCCAACTATCCAAGAGGGCGACGCATGCGTCGCCCCTACGTACTGGACCCACGACTTTGCAGACACTTTTATGCTTCGTTGTGCCCGGCGCCCGGCCGGGCAAGTTGGTTTCTATGAAAGTCTCGTGGAAAAGCCTCCCCTTTCGGGGGTCAACGTATGGGGAGGTTTGGAGGGGAGATGAGTCTCCCCTCCAACGTCGTGCGCAGCGTGCGCGCTCTTGAACGATCCCGTCCGAAGCGAAGCCACGGACCAGTAAACAACGGAAAGGACTTTCGTACTTCGTTGGCGCCTTTGTTTCCAGGCATGTAGGTTCCTATGATGGGAGCTTGCCTATCAGATCCATTTGAGTTAAAAGATGGCCCCAGCAAGGGAGAATCCGGAAAAGCTCCGGAAGAGTGAAACAAGAATAATCGGCCGGCGCCTCAGAGTTACGGAAAGTCGCGTCGGTCGGCCGCTTGAGTCGCATTTCGTGCCCGGGCATGAACCGTCCCCTGCCGACTCATTGTAGGACGGCTGGAAAATATGTCGGAGACATTCGCCATAAATGTGGACAGCAGGGTTTTTGACCGGCTGTACTTGCGCCTTTCCGGACGAATCTCAATGGATAGCGCTGACAAGGTCCGGAAGGAGCTTCTGGAGATCGTGCGCGCGGAACCCCTGAAAAACGTGGTGGTAGATCTGGCCGGCGTGGATTACTTTGACAGTTCCGGCGCAGCAATACTCATGGAGTTGGAAGCCATATGCTTGGATCTGGACAATACTCTGGTAACCGAGAACGCGCCGCCTCGTGTCAGGGAATTGCTGGATCTGGCCGATCTGAGCGATCGCGACAGCGCGGGGATTCTGGAACCGCGCAAGGGCCCCAACCTCATGGTCCAGTTCGGTGAAGGGGCTGAGGGCATATCTCAGACGATCAAGGACATCTTCACCTTCATCGGCGCTGTGGTGGTCGCCCTGTTTCAGGATCTGTCCAATCCACGAAAGCTGAAATGGGACAGCCTGTGGAAGCTCCTGGAACGAAGCGGAAGCGACGCTGTTCCCATAGTTGCGGTCCTGAGCTTCCTGATGGGCGGGATTCTCGCGTTCCAAGCCGCTTTGCAGCTACGAAAGGTCGGCGCGAACATCTTTGTGGCGGACCTTGTCAGTGTAGCCATGTGCTGGGAGATGGGGCCGCTTTTGGTCGGCATTATCGCTTCCGGGCGATTGGGGGCCGCGTTCGCCGCGCACATAGGAACCATGCAGGTCACACAGGAAGTGGACGCTCTGCGGGTAATGGCCATCGATCCGGTGCGTTACCTGGTGTCGCCGAGGATTTTGGCGGTAGCGCTCACCCTGCCGTGCCTCACTCTGTTTGCGGATCTTCTCGGCATACTTGGAGGATGTTTTGTGGCAACGTTCACCCTGGATCTGCCGCCCGCGGCGTTCTTCAATCAGGTGACAAAGGTTCTGGAAATTGCGGATGTTGCCAAGGGCCTGGGTAAGAGTTTTGTCTTCGGTGTCGAGATAGCGGCCATAGGATGCCTGAAAGGCTTCCAGGTGAAAGGCGGGGCCGAAAGCGTTGGAAAGGCCACCACTTCCGCGGTGGTGACCTGCATATTCGTAATCACCGTGACCGACGCTGTGTTTTCGGCATTTTTCTACTATCTTCCCATGGCCTGGCCCTTTTGAGCGCACGTTTTGTGGCCCGACTCAGCCACAGCCGGCGCTTGCGCCAAGAGGTTCAGCGGGAAGGGGAAATCAAGGAGAGTCTTGAAAGAATCACCCACTATCATCGCGAGAAAGCGACAACGAAACATGAAAGTCCTTTCCGTTGTTCACTGGTCCGTGGCTTCGCCTCGGACAGGGTACTCCAAGAGCGCGCACGATGCGCATGGACTTGGAGGGGAGGCCCTAGCCGGGCAAGCATTTCAACGTCATGTTACCGACATCTGTCATGTCACGCAAGCTGTCCGGGGCCCGCTCAATCGCCCCACGCGGAGTGGCTCCCCTCCAAACCACCCCATACGTAGACCCGCAAAGCTGTGCTGAAGACAAAAGGACTTTCATGCGAACAGCAGACAATTCCGGTATTCCCATAATCTCCGCAAGGAACTTAACGGTCGGGTACGGAAACGAACCGATTATTGAGGATGTTTCATTCGATGTCTTCCACGGAGAAGTCTTTGCTGTGTTGGGTCGGTCCGGATGCGGAAAGACGACATTGTTCAAAGCGCTGATGGGGCTCCTGGAACCGCAGCAGGGCTCGGTGGTGGTGGATGGTGAAGAAGTGTTGCCTGTTTCGGAACCGGGTTCGGAGCGGATGCTGCGTAAGATCGGGGTGCTCTTCCAGTCGGGGGCTCTATTCAGTTCAATGACCGTGGCCGAGAATGTAGCGTTGCCGCTTCGGCAGTACACGGCGTTCCCGGAGCGGACCATTGAGCAGCTGGTCTCACTGAAATTGACCGAGGTGGGACTCGGTGGACACGAAGGCGCGCTGCCGTCTGAGATCAGCGGCGGTATGGCCCGGCGAGCCGGTCTTGCACGCGCGATGGCGTTGGATCCGAAGATCCTGTTTTTCGACGAGCCCTCCGCCGGCCTGGACCCGGTGACAAGCGCCGAGCTTGACAGGCTTATCCTTCATATCAATCGCAGCCTTGAAACCACCATGGTAATCGTAACCCACGAACTTGCAAGTATTATGACCGTGGCTCACCGGGTTATCATGCTCGACGGTGACGAGAAGAATATCATCGCGGTGGGGGCTCCTCGCGATCTCATGGAAAAGACAGAGGATTCACGGGTTCGCGATTTCTTCGAGCGATCTCCATCCGGTGAGTAGACCACGCATCAGTGAAGCAAAGGAGCGCAGAATGTCCAGCCAGGCGGAGAAATTCAAGATCGGTCTTTTTGTTGTGGCAAGCCTCACGCTGGCCATAGGGGTTGTCATATGGCTGGGCGCGTCTCGCTGGTTTAAGGAATCTCAGACAGTTGTGGCCTACTTCAGCGAGAGCGTTCAAGGCCTGGAAAGGGGTAGTCCCGTAAAATTCCGTGGTGTGCCTGTGGGCTCTGTCGATCGTATCCGCATGGCGCCCGACGCCAAGCTCATCGAAGTAATCATGGGTCTCCAACGCAGGTTCCAGGTTACGGAGGACCTGGGGATCAAAATGAATCTCCTTGGCATAACCGGTCAGAAGTATTTGGAAATAAACAGGTTCCAAGCCGCGGAAAGACAGGCCCCCATCAAGCTGGATTTTGAACCCCCGTATCCTGTGATAACGACTTATACTTCAGATATTGCATTTTACGGAAACGCCCTTGACATCATCGTACAGAAAATCACGTCAGTAGACCTGGAAAAGATTTCCAACCACGTGCTCCGAATAACTGCCAGACTCGACAAAATCCTCGGTGATTCCAAGCTCGACAACCTCGGCACTGATGCAGCGGAAGCGGTGCGGGAGTTCAAGGAAACCGCGGCCAGGGCCAATAGAGAAATCAAACGCCTTCATTTCTCGCGCAGACTGGGCCGGACTCTCGACAGCTCCAAGGAATTGCTGAATGAAAGCGCTCGCACGGTCAGAAGCATGGACCGAATGATTCGTCGCACGGACAACAACCTCAATCTTCTAACGCAGAAGCTGGACAAAACCGCGGCAAATCTGGAAGAATTCTCTCGGATGATTCGAGACAAACCCACGAGCTTCTTTTTCGGCCCCCCGGACAAGGAGAAGCGCAAGCCTCGGTAAACCAGCGCTCCAATCTGCTAAAAGTCGGAGGGATGACCCGGAAGATCAGTCTGAACCCAAAAAAAGGATTTGCATTCTCGTCAAGACCATCTATTCTCGAATCAGTTGATTCTTACGGACCGATTGCGCCTGATCAAGCCGAAACCTTCACCGTATGGGTCCGGCTTACGCGATAAACGGCCAGATCGGGCCCGGAATCGCCCCTGGAGATCAAGAGCGATCATCTCACGGGGAAGACATATTGCCGAACTCAATCCCGGTCAACAGATGGCTTTCACATTTCCGGAAATCACCTGGCATTTGGCATGCCGCTTCATCTCTCCGGCCCGAGGTTCTTGGATCCGCTTCTTGACCTCAGGTCTGATTCTCTCGTGCGTCGGCTGCGCGTTAACAACAAGACCGACTATTAATTACAACCAGTTCATGTACCCCTCCCCCCTGAGGAGCGTCACAATCCCGGTCGCCGAGCCGCTTATGGTCTACAGGTTCCTCATGGCTGAGTCGGAGGATACCCGGTCTCTGGTAATCGCCCGCGATGATGGGGGGAGCCAGGTGGTAGCGAACCAAAGGTGGGAGCAAAACCCCGCGGACATGATCACCAATTTGTTACTTCGCGATCTGGAAAGCTCGGGGCTCTTCGCCAAGGCTGTGGATCAGTTCAGCAGCGCGCTCTACAGGTACGCGCTCGAAGGCACAATTCACCGATTGCGGGGTGTGATTCGAGACGGGAAAGCCTTGGGCGTGGTTGATGTAACGGTGAGCCTAATAGACTTCGAGTCCCCCATTGGAAGTGAGAAAGCCGTCTTGAAAAAGAGATACAAGATCGAGACGCCGTGCAAGGATTCTACCGCTGACGAGATATTCCAGGGCCTCAATCGCGGGGTGAGGGATCTTTCAGCCCGAGTCCGACGCGACATTCGATCTGCGCTGCAACCGCAGAAACCCAAACCACCCAAGAACCCCGCAAAAAGACTGCAAGCCTGCCTGAATCCGCGATCCACCTATCCCACGTAACCGTTCACCGTGAACCGTTACAAAAAATAGACTATGACGAACGGTATTTGTGGGGTTGATTTCAGTCGTCCCTCCGGGACTGGGGTTTTGTCTTGTGAGGCCGGGTACCCCGGAATGAATTCCGGGGCTACTATCAGGAGTCCCTCCGGGACTCTTTCCTCTCGTTCCCAGGCTCTGATCTGATCTTTACCCATAACCTGGATCGCTGGACACCGGGCTTGTGGCGATTCACTTCGACGCGGGGCTCGATTCAGCGGACAACAACAGGGCGTAATACCAACTATCATCGCAAGAAAGCGACAACGAAATATGAAAGTCTTTTCCGTTGTTTACTGGTCCGGGGCTTCGCCTCGGACAGGGTACTCCAAGAGCGCGCACGCTGCGCATGGACTTGGAGGGTAGACTCATCTCCCCTCCAAACCACCCCATACGTTGACCCGTAAAGGGGTGGCTTTGTCCACGGGACTTTCATGCGAATGCGCAATCAAGAGAGTGATACCAAGTTGCGTTCAAAGAAGTACAGTGTACAGGTGAAGGACCGAGTCTCAAAATCCCCCCTAACCCCCCTTTTTCAAAGGGGGGGACCCGAACGACCCCCCTTTAGCAAAGGGGGGCAGGGGGGATTTCTCCCTTCCGGACTTGACCCATATGTTCCCTCTTTGAAAGCGCATTGGTATAAGAGACAGAACGGGGGGTGAAGCGGAATAGCTGCCCCGAAGGGGCAGACCACGAATAGCCGTGGGTTTCAACCCACGGTAAAGGGGATCACCATAAACGGGTCCGGACCCTGAAGGGGTCCACCAATGATGCGACGAGGCGCATCATTTATTGAAGCCGGTGTGGAATTTGAGGAACACTCCTGATATCGAGTGGCTGCTCCGCGCAGGGCGATATGGCCACCTTGAGGTCTGGTTCCATCTGCTCGAAGCACGGATACATCGTGCAGGCTCATTGGCCCCACGCAGAGTGGATACTGATTGGTCGACCCCTTCGGGGTCGTTCGCGATAATTGGATGGGCGTCGCTCTCCACGGGTTGAAGAGCCTGTCGCAAAACCCGGAAAGACGTACCAATCGTGCCACGATCTGTGCATGGCGGAGCCATGCGTAGGGGCGCCGCATGCTGCGCCCTCTTAATTTCAATGTGTTACAAACTGTCCTCCGTGAAAGGCCTCATTTGGGTAGCACGATCAGTGTGCGAGATTGAGTTTTGCAACAGCCTCTGAAACCCGCGGCTATTCACAGTGCGCCCCTGCGGGGCGCTGCTTGGTCAGTGCTTCCCATTGGCGGGCCAATTGGCATAATGCTGCCACGGTGTCCAGCAAAAAGATTGGGACATGCTCAGGGCTCTGCCTGGGAATGCATAACGGGAGGCTCCGCCTCCCCTACTTGGGGCCGGCGCGTTCGCGAACTTGGAGGACGTTTGCATGAAAATGTCCTTTTTCTTGGAATGTCGTGCCTTCCCCATCGGGCGACCGCCGGTCGCCCCTACAAAGGATGCCCCTTTGTACCGCCGGCATTTCCATACTTCGTTGTGCCTTTGTTTCTGGGCATCTACGTTGGTATTGGAGCCTCATTTGCGGGTCAAGAGGACGATCTCTCTCTCCAACTGAGGTTGCTCGTTTCCTCGGTCCCTTATGAACCTGGTGAGCACAGGAGGAAAGAGACGGACCGACCTGCGAAAGTCTCTCAGGAAAAGACCCCAGCGCAGCGTCTCCAGCATCATGCTCGGGATTCGCCCCGGGGTGCGCCAGGATCTCCTCAGACTTTTCGGATCCGGTAATGGAGGGGAATCAAGATCGTCGGAAATTACTCGAAACGCGGTGAAGGGGATCCCCAGTTTGTGAGCCTCCAATCCCATTGCGTGGCTCTCCATGTCAACTGCCAAAGCATCGGCAATCCCATGCAGGCGTTCGCGGTCCTCGCGACGCCAAACCGGCGCCCTGACGGTGACCAAGCGGCCCACAGTGCATCCGAATCCTTCCTTCCGGCACGCTTCCGTAATCGCGTCCACGAGGGGGCGCGAGCACAGAACAACCCTATTGGGATCATCACCCGAAACAGTCTCCGCGGAAACAATAAAGTCTCGTACTTTCAAGGTTGGCGCAAGCGCGCCTGCCGACCCAACTGCGATAATCGCGGCGGGACTGACACCAAGGTTTCGGATAGCCGCGGCGGCCCGGTCCGGTCCGATACCGCTCCTTACCACCAGAAGGCTTTGGCCTTCGAAAAACGCCTCCATGTACGTGGCTTTGCCCTTTCTCCAACGCCGCCTCACCTCGACCCGATGCAGAAAAGGCCGGGCTTCCATGCCAAAGGCAAAGACCAGGCAAAGAGGGTTTTTCCTGTTCACAAGGTTCATGGGAGTATATAGTAAGCCAACAATGCTTTTGAGGCTACAAATATGTCCAGGATAGAATTCGACACGGTTGACAGAAGAATACTATTGGCGCTTCAAGGAGATCTGGATGATTCCCTGGAGCCGTATGCGGTCATGGCACGGAATCTGAACGTGTCCGAAGACGAGGTGCTCGGGCGCATCAGGAGAATGAGGGATGAAGGCGTCATAAGAAGAATGGGAGCAATGATCCGACACATCGAGGCGGGCATCGGATTCAACGGCATGGTGGTGTGGAAAGTGGAGCCTCAAAGGACCCGGGAGGTGGGCACACTTCTCGCCTCGTTCCCGCAGGTTACCCACTGTTATGAGCGGCCTCCTTTCGGAGAAAAAGGGGGAACCCTTTTCACTATGGTCCACGAGTCATCCGAAGAAGGATGCCTCGACATTGTCCGGAAAATGTCCGAGGCTTCGGGAGCGTTGGATTACGAGATTCTGTACTCCGAAAAGGAGCTGAAAAAGGTCAGCATGACCTATTTCGAAGAAGAAGACGTGTGAAAGCTGAAGAGGTATCGAGCATTGAAGATTAACAAGACATCCGAATCCCTTTTTGAGCAGGCAATGGAGATCATCCCCGGTGGGGTGAATTCCCCAGTGCGTGCCTTCAAGTCGGTAGGACTCCCCCCCCGATTTATCCGTTCAGGAGAAGGATCCAAGATCTACGATGAAGACGGGAATGAGTTCATCGATTATGTGTGTTCCTGGGGACCTCTCATACTGGGTCACGCGTTCCCGGAGGTGCTGGAAGCGCTTGACCGGACCATGCAACACGGAACTTCCTTCGGCGCTCCGACTCGAGCTGAGGTGGAGATGGCCGAAACCATTGTGGAATTGGTCCCTTCCGTTGAGATGGTAAGACTGGTGAACTCGGGAACCGAAGCAACAATGACCGCGATTCGCGTGGCACGGGGCGTTACGCGAAGAGATAAGATCATCAAATTCTCCGGATGCTACCACGGCCACAGTGACGGCCTACTGGCTCGCGCGGGATCAGGAGCGGCCACCCTGTCGGTTCCCGATTCTCTTGGGGTTCCCGGGAGCATAGTTGAGCAGACGGTGGTCGTTCCATACAACGATCTGAACGCTCTGGACAGTGAGATCGAGAAGGCGCCGGAATCTGTGGCCGCGGTCGTGGTGGAGCCGGTTGCGGGAAACATGGGGGTCGTTCCGCCCCACGAGGGCTTCCTGGGAAGACTCAGGGAACTGTGCGATGACAGTGGGGCCCTCCTTATCTTCGACGAGGTGATAACCGGCTTCCGTGTGGCTCCCGGGGGAGCGCAGCAACTCTACGGCGTCAAACCGGATCTTACTTGCCTTGGCAAGGTCATAGGCGGCGGATTGCCGGTGGGTGCGTTCGGCGGTTCGCGGTCGATCATGGAATCTCTGGCGCCTGTAGGGGGCGTCTATCAGGCCGGGACCCTCTCGGGTAATCCCTTGGCTGTGGCCGCGGGGCTCGCCACACTCAAGATCCTCAAGAGAGACGATCCGTACCCGGACCTTGAAAGCCGATCCAGCCGGTTGGCCGAGGGCATCAAAGAGATTCTGGGCCGGAAGGGGATTCCTCACACGGTGAACAGAGTCGGATCCATGTTCTCGCTGTTCTTCCATCCTGGCCCGGTCACATGCTACGAGGAAGCGGCCAAGGCCGACCGGGAAGCGTTCACCGCGTTTTTCGGCCGCATGCTCGAGCACGGAATATACCTTGCGCCGTCTCCGTTTGAGGCATGGTTTGTGAGCGCGGCGCACTCGGAGGAAGACATTGCACACACCCTGGAAGCGGTGAGGCAGAGCGTCTGAGGTCCGGGGGACAGCGGGGAGTCTTGCACGTATGAGGATTGTTGGGCTCTCGGTGCGTAGCACGCTTGGCGAAAACGTAGCAACCTGGAATTCCTGACTATTTTACCTTGCTTTTCATGTCCGCCTGAATTAGTCTACTTCCTTTAAATGGGAAGTAACACTGAAAAAGTTCTCGAATTTGACGGGCTATCCACACAGAAGTTTCTACCCTGACTAGATAGGGCGTAGGGGCTCTGTGCCAGGGTCGGCATTTGTTTGCCGGCATTCAGGTTTACAGGTTGAGTTTTTTTTTGGGGTTTATGTCCACAAAGTCCATGCAAGGAGGTTAAGATGGACAAATTTATTGATGTCCCCGAACGGCTAAAAAAGAAAGGCGTTTCCCGACGGGACTTCATGAAGTTTTGTGGCTTTATGGCCACTGTTTTGGGACTGCCTATGTCCTTCGCTCCGAAGATAGCGGAGGCCGCTGCGAAGAAGCGCCCCACCGTGGTGTGGTTGCACTTCGCGGAATGCACGGGATGCACCGAGTCCTTCATTCGGACCACCTATCCGTGGGCCGCTGACATCATCCTTGATGTCCTGGACGTCGCGTATCACGAAACCATTATGGCGGCCGCGGGCCACCAGGCGGAAGAGATCCTCGAAGGTATCGTCAAGAAGATGCCGAAGAAGTACATCTGCGTGGTTGAAGGCGCGATTCCCACAAAGGACGACGGCGTGTACTGCAAGATCGCGGGCAAGACCGCTCTTGAGGTCGCCAATCACGTAGTGAAGAACGCGGCAGCCACTATCTGCGTAGGCAACTGCTCTTCCTTCGGCGGCGTTCAGGCTGCCAAGCCGAACCCGACCGGGGCCAAGGGCATCAAGGATGCCACCGGTGTGACTACCGTAAACATCTCCGGCTGTCCGCCAAATGCCGACAACATTGTGGCCACTGTGGTTCACTATCTGCTGCTCGGCAAGCTCCCGGCTCTGGATGACCTGGGTCGGCCGTTGTTCGCTTACGGGTACCTCATCCACGACAATTGTCCGAGAAGAGGTCACTTCGAGAACGAAGAATTCGTCAAGGAATTCGGAGACGCTGGGGCCGCCAAGGGCTGGTGTCTGTACAAGGTTGGCTGTGCTGGACCCGCCACGTACAACAACTGCCCGAAGATCAGGTGGAACCAGGGCGAGAACTGGCCTATCGGCGCGGGTCACCCCTGCATCGGATGCAGCGAACCCAAATTCTGGGACGAGATGGCCCCCTTCTACGTGGAAAAATAAGCGTTGGAAGGCTCGGACAGGAATTCGATCCCTTGAAGAAATCTTTCTAAAAGGAGCGATACAATGGCAAGAGTCGTAGTTGACCCGATTCCAAGAATCGAGGGTCACCTTCGCATAGAAGTTGAAATATCGAACGGAAAGGTCAAAGACGCCTGGAGCAGTGGCACGCTGTTCAGGGGTCTGGAAATCATCCTGCAGGGCCGGGATCCCAGGGACGCACATCTGATTACTCAGCGTTCATGCGGTGTCTGTACCCTGACGCACTCCTTGGCTTCGGTTAGGGCGGTTGAAGATGCTCTGAAGATCAAGATTCCCCCCAATGCCAGGATGATCCGTAACCTTACCCATGCAGCACAAAACATGCACGACCATACGGTGCACTTTTATCAGCTGTGCGCGCTTGACTGGGTGGACGTTGTCTCCGCGCTGAGCGCAGATCCTAAGAAGACAGCGGATCTGTCGGCAGCCCTGAGCGGCAGACCCAACACCAAGAAGTACTACGAAGGCTTGAAAGGCAAACTGAAGGCTTTCGTGGGTTCCGGTCAGCTGGGTCCCTTTGCAAACGCATACTGGGGCCATCCTGATTACAAGCTCCCGCCTGAGGCCAACCTTATGGCGGTGGGTCACTATCTGGACAACCTTCGTCAACAGGTGTTCGCGGCACAGATTACCGCCATTTGGGGCGCCAAGAACCCCCATCTTCAGGGACATCTGCCCGGTGGAGTGACCGTCGCGGAGCAGCTCAACGCGGATCGTATCTCCCAGTACCTGTTCAAGATCCGTGAGCAGATCAAGTTCATAGAGGAAGTCTATATTCCTGATATTCTTGCGGTGGCGCCCTTCTACAAACACTGGGCCGCGATCGGCGGAAACAAGAACTTCCTCGCATACGGTGACTTCCCCGAAGGCGACAAAGAGCCCGACAGCTTCTACTTCCCCAGAGGCATGGTCATGAACGGGAAACTGAAGCTCGTGAACATGGACGAAAAGAAGATCACCGAGGAAGTCTCTCATTCCTGGTATAAGGACGGCAAACCCCTGCATCCGTCGGTGGGTGTTACCGAGCCGCTGAGCGGCAAGGAGTTGGGCGGCGCGGTTCCAGACACCAAGGGCAAGTATACCTGGCTCAAGGCCCCGCGTTACGACGGCAACCCCATGGAAGTGGGTCCCTTGGCTCAGTGCCTCGTTTCGTACGTTGGCGGCAACAAAGAGGTCAAGGGAGTCGTGGACGGCGTGCTCAAGAAGCTGGAAGTCGGTCCGGAGGCCCTGTTCTCCACTCTCGGACGCATCGCGGCCCGCGGCATCAAATGCCTGGTCAATGCCAAGAGGGCTGAGAAATGGACCATGGATCTCCTCGAGAACGTCAAGAAGGGTGACACCAAGACCTTCACCCCGTACAAGCTTGACGAGAGCACCAATGGCCAGGGCTTCGGCCTCAACGATGTGGCCCGTGGCTCACTGGGACACTGGGTCAACATTGAAAAGGGCAAGATCAAGAACTACCAGCAGGTAGTCCCCTCCACATGGAACCTCGGTCCCGCAGACAGCAAGGGCAAGAAGGGTCCTGTTGAGAACGCCCTTATCGGCACTCCTGTTGCGGATCCCAAGAAACCTCTTGAGATTCTCAGGACTGTCCATTCATTCGATCCTTGCATCGCTTGCGCAGTGCATGTGATTGATCCTGACACCAACGAGGTTTACAAGTTCAGGGTCTCCTAGAGCCCCACTTGTTGCGAATCAACGGGCGGCCTTCGGGTCGCCCGTTTTTTTTTGCATGATGCCGCTGAATATTTTGGGGCATACTGGGGGGGGCAATCAAACGATGAGGGGAGGCTGTTGTTTTCCTCTTACGATCTTGTCTCCTACCGAGGTTCCGCAGCGCGCGCAGACATATTCGTACTTTTCCCCTTCGGGCAAAACCAACAGGAGCCGCTCCCGAACGGGCATGGCCTGCTTGCAGTAGGGGCAATACAGTTCAGTTGCCTGAAGGTGCTCGAATTGCTTGTTCCCTTCTCTGTTTCGCCGACGCTGTGCCGGCCCAGATCCTCGCTTTGTGAAGTGCTGCATGTTCGCTCCCGGGCTTGTGGGTCAATTCGGTCGGATATCCGCGTTTTTTCGGCATTCTATCGTTTGCTTCCGACGATGTTATACCATTTCGCGAATATTATTGTAATCCGGGTTTGCCGCGAGAGAGGTCTGTGTCAACAAGCGTAGCCGTTCACGGTTTGGGGGAAGAGGGCGTACACACAGGCGCGCCCCTACACCTGCACACCGGAGGCTTCTTCCCGTACGGGCGGACCTATGTGTCTGCCCCTCGTAAGTGAAGGATTACGCTGTTTGCTAATGCATTGGTTGACATTACCGTCCTTTGCATATTATAATACACGCGATTATAATACCTGCAGCGAGCGGTTCATCCGCTCAGCAGAGACAATTCGGGGAGCAGGCAATGAAACGGTTCGTCTTTGTCCTTACCTTCTTGATCATAGCATCTGCCACGGTAATCTTCGTTGACAAAGCTGACGCACAGTTTTCCCTCGGTCTGCATCGTGATGCAGCGATCCTGACCATGGGCCAGGCGCCTCCATGTTTGTTCCCGTGCGCGGCCAATCCTTGCGCGGCGCCATGCCGCCCTCCCGGTCTCAGGATACCCTCGGTTCCGTCCCCTTACGAAACCGCCTGCCCTTCGAAGAAGGTACCTTACTATGGGGTCCGGTACGGAAACAATCCATATCCGCTGTTCCGTTAGGAGCCAGCCGGCAGCAAAAGAGCGCGCAAATACTTAGTGTCATTGGAGAATGGATTTGGCTGCTCCTGCAAGATCAGGCGGACTGGAAGGTCCGGCCCACATTTCAAACTGTGAGTATGACGCAGGCTGTCCAGCCTCTGATTGCGTCTCCAGCCTGCGCTTCTGATGATCCGACGATCCTGACGGCAAGCTCACGTTTGCCGGGATTGCTTCGCTGCGCTCGCAATGACATCTTGCGAGAGATCCCCGCGAAACAGAATGGTCACTCCATGAGCTAATCATTCAGTTTCGGGGGACTTCGAAATCGTGAGGGCAGACACATAGGTCTGCCCCTACGTCTGTGCCCAGACCCGTCGTGGGGCAGAGTGTAGGGGCGCACCTGTGTGTGTGCCCGCTTGCCATCCGATAAACGCTGAAACGCGGTTGTTCCGGTCGCCCCCCCGAATGACTGAATGGTCACTCCATGAGCCTCTTTTTACTTGACTTTTTCCTGTACTCGCCTTATTGTAACAAATAGGGGAGTATTGCTTTCACTTCCCGGGTCATGAGACCCACCCTTTAATACTTTTTCTTGGATTGGTTTTCGATCATGCGGTCTTTCTTAAGTGTCACCTTGGGTTTGGGATTATTCGTCTTTCTTGCCGTCGCTCCCTGGAGCGGGGTTCCCGCGGCTCGGGCCTCGGACAGAGCGGTCCAGGGACTTGTAGTGAGTCTTGCTCATCCACCCGGACTTGCCCTTGAAGAAACCGTAACACAAGGAACTGTCGACAGAGTATTGGCAATTCCCTTTGATAGGTACGCACATGGGGACTATCGATTGTCGTTGAGGGTCCCGTGGGTCCCGTTCACGGAAGACTACCTGGGCTCGATGAAGAATGATGCCCTGGAGATGATGGAATTCCCGGGTCCTAAATGGTTCTACCCGGGCAGAAGCCTCTCTTTGGGTCAGGACAATTGGGTCAAGCTTGCCTCTTTAGGGCCCTATATCCCGTCCTTGGCCAGGAAGCGCGTTGGAAGCATGCTCGATTCGGACATACGAGACATGTCCCCCGGGCATTTGGCAAGGCATCCGGGAAAGCTTTTTTACGGCTTTGAAATCATGATAGATCATTCCCAATACACACTTGAACTGTTCGGAGTTGCGCGGGACAACTCAAGGAAACTGTTGTACACCACCCGGGTAGGGCTCGGTTCCAGGGAATATCCTACTCCGACAGGTTCCTACTGGTTGGTGCGGATTTTCGACAAGAACCCGCTCTGGATTCCCCCCAATAGAATGTGGGCATGGGGTCAATCGCCGAGCCGGAGCGTGTATGGCGGACACATGATGCCGCTTTTCGTAAAGAGGCCGTTAAAAGGCTCCAGAAATCGTGCGGTGCCGGATCAGGGCCTCGACAGGGTAGCCCCGAAGATGAAAGTGATCGACTCGCAGGGTTATCGAGTTCACGGAACCAGCTCGCCGTGGAGTGTCGGCGGCAACCAATCGCACGGTTGCGTGAGGATGCTGAACAGCACGGTCAAACAGCTGGCGGATACCCTGAAGCTCTACGCGGGAACGACCACTCGAAGCGAAAACGCGAACGGTGAGTATGTCAACCTGGCCCGACCGGTGCGGCTTTTTCTCAGGCGCTAACCGCCATCCATAACTGTGTGGGGGACCTGTAGCGGGAGTGTCTTCGTACTATTCCCTTGGGCCGACCGCTATTCGCATGAAGTCCCGTGGAAAAACCATCCCTTTACGGGTCAACGTATGCGGTGATTTGGAGGGGCGCGCAGTACGCGTGGGGCGATTGAGCGGGCCCCGGACCATTGAACAACGGAAGGGATTTTCATACTTCGTTGTCGCTTTCTTGCGATGGTAGTTGGTTGATCCAGGCCCTGCAAGACGCTGACGTCGATGTTTGGCAAGAATTCGGGTAAGTTGCCGCGCGGGCTTCAGGGCTGGGTTGACTCGCCGTCACATATCGGTTATGTCTGTCGTTTGGGCTTCCCCAGGTGGCCGAAGCCTACGGATGTCAGTGAAGAGAGGTAAAAGCGTGGCCCCAAAGAGAGTAACCCGAAAAGAGCTTCTCAAGGAACCCGACGAATTCCTGACCACCAGCGGCATAGTGGTACAGTATTTCAGGGACAACCCTCGGATGGGCACTCTTGCAGGGGTGGGCGTCGCTGCAATCATGGCGGCGATCATTGGATGGTACGGGTACAGCCAACATGCCCGGAGCGCGGGCCATGAGATCTTCGAGAAGGCTTACCGGAGTTATCAGGCCGCCGCCCTGTCTGCCGAACCGGTTCCCCGGGAAAAGTGGGATCAAATCTTCAAGGAATTCGACGCCGTGGCTGAAGCTTATCCGAGTTGGCCGGCGGGTGAAACCGCGCTACTGTACACCGGTCACGTTCTCTACAAAATGCAGGATTTCGAGCGCGCCCTGAAGCGATACGACCGAATGAAGTCCACCAACCTGGTGAAACAGGGGCTGGACAGCCTCGTGATGTACAACCGTGCGATGACCCTTATTGCCCTGAAGGACTACGACAAGGCGCTCGTAATTCTCAACGACTTCTCCAAGAACACTGACTCCCCCTATCGCCGTGAGGCGTTCGCTTCCATTGCCAAGATCTACGAGTTCCAGGGCAAGAAAAAGGAGGCGGTTCAAGCGTACCGCCAGTACCTGAAGATATTTCCCCAGGCCCCCGATGCCGCGTTGGTCAAAGCGAGAATCGCCAATCTGGCGGCTCAAGGCTGACCTTAGTAACCATTCACTTACGGGGGGCAACGGGGAGGGCAGACACATAGAGCCTGCCCCGGACTACGATCCGGGGTCTGCCCCTACGTCTGGGCCCAGATTCGTCGTGGGGCAGAGTGTACGGCGCGCACCTGTGTGTGCGCCCTCTTGCCATGCGCCAAACGCAGGAACGTGGTCGTTCACGTCGGCCGCTCGTAAGTGAATGGTACTGACCTTCGGGTTTGCCGCCTGATCGTTATTTGTGATCGACTTTTCTTGTGGTGGCAGAGGTCTATTCGCGGGAGCGTGATACCCATCCTCAATCAAACGGGTAATACCAACTACCATCGCAAGAGAGCGACAACGAGGCATAATACCGATGTGCGATCAAACGAGTACTGAAGAGCACTGCTGGGCAAGCCGGCAGTGGCACCCCAGAACAAAACCGTACTCCTTTGTCAACTTCCTATAAAAGTCCCGTGAAAGAACCACCCCTTTCCGGGTCAACGTATGGGGTGGTTTGGAGGGGAGATGAGTCTCCCCTCCAAGTCCATGCGCAGCGTGCGCGCTCTTGGTGCCCCTGTCCAAGGCAAAGCCATGGACCAGTGAACAACGGAAAGGACTTTCATGCATCGTTGTCGCTCTCCTGCGATGACAGTTGGTATAAAAGTCCCTTCCTCTCGTTCCCAGGCTCTGCGAAGTCCCCCGAGTTCAGGCATAGACCTACTATCCAAGAGGGCGCAGCAGTCGAGGTCAGGGGAAGGACCCCTTGAGAAGGGACCGCGGATCAGACGACCTCGATGAACACGTCCATTTCCAAAACCCAGACACTGAAAGACAACGGGTCCAGGTGGATAGTATAATGGGCTTTTTGTTCTTGCACCACAGGATCGAAGGCATCCATCTCAAGAAGCCGATCAAGAATCCCACGCACTGCCACAAAAGTGAGGTCTTCGGCGAATATGATGTTGAACGAACGCTCCGCGTGCAAGAAAGGCATTGACTCCATGACTCAGTCTCCGTATGCACAATAGACCAGTTTGAGAGCGGGGTCAACAATTCGAAATGGACGCGGACAAGTCCACAACGTGATATCCCTTGACACCCGGTATGATAGCCGGTATAACCGACTCTGGGTTTGCGTCATACTAGGTTTTGATTGGTTGGTATTGGTAAAAGGAGGATGAACATGACAAAAGCCGATCTCGTTTCCCTGATCGCAGAGAAGGCCGGCATATCCAAGAAGGCAGCCGGAATCGCATTGGATGCGGTAGTGGCAGCAGTACACGGCATGCTGAAGAAAGGTGACAAGATCAGAATCGCGGATCTGGGCACTTTCAGCGTTGTGAAACGCAAGGCCCGTCAGGGCGTTAATCCCAGGACCGGGAAGCCGATTAAGATACCCGCAACTAAGGCGCCCAAGTTCAGCGCCGCAAAGGCTCTGAAAGATTCGGTGAAGAAGTAGATTGACAGCTGATTGATGCGGTTCACGCTGCCGCGCGCTGCATTCACTTTTCTTGGTCGGAACACAGGAGTTGGTCGCGCCGCCAAAGGAGGCCCCCCGGGGTTGCCTCACAATGGCGATGTCGACCGGATCGGATGCAAACCCTCCTGTTAGTACAAACCGGAAAACTGATTGCAATGAACGAAGGGGAATGTGCGCGGCAGTGGGAACGGCTCCATCAAGTGAGCATTGACCCACCTATTGTCGGCTGTATGCGTGGGAGACGCGGTTTCGGAAAAGCTGATCTTCACCTGGTGCGTGCATGGGTCGGGGAACCTAAATTGGACCGTCTCCCGGGCAGCGCCTCCTGCTGTGTCGCCTTCACCAACGAATTGGAATCATGAAGATAGTTTTCGGTTTGATCGTTGCAGTCGCCCTTCTTCTCAATGGTTGCACTGCAATCACGGATACTAAGTTCGTCACCGAAGACGGAAAGAAATCCCCTTTCTTTTCCCAGAAGGATCTTTACGAGCCCCCACAGGATTCCACCGCCGGATAGTGACTCGTCCGTTGAGCCCCTAGGCCCATTTCGCGAATATTATTGTAATCCGGGGTTTGCTGCGCCCGGCGCCGCTGTCGGGGCCCACTCGACGTGGTGTCAATAGGTTCCCCACAATATATCCGTTCTTCGACCAAGTAGGCCCATCCCGCGATATCCCCGTGTCCCCGTGCGAACCATATAGCACTTCTCGAAAGTTCTTATACCAATGCGCAATCAAGAGAGTGAGATCGGTTTCTTGGGTGCCACTGCCGGCTTGCCCAGCAGTGCTCTTTATCACTTGTTTGAACGCGCATTGGTATTACGGATTCGCCGGCTGGAAAGCCTGCGCCATCAGGAAGAAGTTTCGGAGGAATCCGAAACTAATTACGAGAACACCATAGTGTGAAAACTCTAGCCCCAAGGCGGCTCGGAGTCCCGAAGGGACGACACATAGCGAGTGCGTAATGGTTCTGTCGTCCCTTCGGGACTCAGGTGTTCTGCAATGGCCCTTACCCGGCGATGAATCGCCGGGCTATTTTCTGACGCCCTTTCAGGGCCACGGTCTTTCGAGAAAAAAGCGAGAAAGAAGGGGCACGCCAATGAGTCAATCCATGATTACTTTTGAAAACCGCTCTAAACCCGAAATCTTTCTCGAAGCACCCACGCCAACCAGCCCGTAAATTGGCCCTACGCCCAGTACCGCCTTCGAGCATCCCCCATCGTAGGTCCCGGGATTTTACTTGTTAATACGCAATTATGTTGAGCACTTGCCGCGGGTCCCGACTCCGACCATCAGGAGACTCCGCATTCCCGGGATATTATGGTCTGGAGTATTTCGGAAGTTCCCCCACCGAAAAGTAGGAACCGGCAGTCTCTGTAGAAGCGCTGCACATCGTATTCCATGGAGTAGCTGTATGCGCCGAAGATCCGCGTAGCCTCATCCGCGGCTTTGCACGCGGCTTCAGAAGCGAAGTACTTGGCCATAGAGGCCTCTTTGAGGGCTCTATGGCCTTGGTCGATCATCTCGGTGGCCTTGTATGTCATCAGGTGGGAGGCCCATATGTCGGTAGCCATGTTCGCGATCTTCTGCTGAATGAGTTGGTACCTGCCGATCTTCTTCTTGAACTGGGTCCGCTCCATGGCGTACTGTTTGGAGTGCGCGAACGCACCGCGGGCCAATCCCAATGACAGGGCCGCGGTCATAGTTCGGATGACGGCCAAGATACGCATGAGATTGCCTACCCCCCGGCCTTCTCCGCCGAGGCGGTACTCAAAGGGAATGATCACATCGGTGAAAGCCAGTTCCGATATCTCCGTGGCGCGGGTGCCGAGTTTGTCAAACTTCTTTGAAACGTACAAGCCCGGATTATCCCGTTCGATAAGGAAGAAGTTCAAGCCCTTCAGCCCCAGGCTTTTGTCGGTCTGACACAGCACGGTGAAGAAGTCGGCCACCGGGGCATTTGTAATCCAGGTCTTGGTTCCGTTGATCACCCACTGGTCCCCTTCCAGCCTTGCTATTGTCTTGACACCACCCAGGTCGGTTGCCGCGTCGGCCTCGGTCAGGGCGAATGAAGCCACCTTCTCGCCTAGCATAGCCGGTTTGAGGAATCGTTCGTGCATCTCCGGGGTGCCGTACTCATAGAGGAAATTGGTACCCATCAGGCATTGCATGGCGGTAAACGCGGCCACGCTCATGGACCCGCGAGCCAACTCTTCCACCATGATGCAGAATTGGGTGGTGGTTCCTCCCCCTCCGCCCACCGACTTGGGATACCTGATTCCATAGGCGCCGGTTTCAGCTATCTTCTTGAACATCCACCGGGGGAACTCACCGGCCTCGTCCATCTCACGGGCCTTGGGAACAATCTCCTCATCGGTGAAGCGTGCAAAGATCTTTCGGATCAGATCCTCGGGCATTGTCTTTGGAATGGCGTTCACTTGAACCTCTACAATCTTGAAATCGTCGGCCGCCTGCTGTCGGCGCGGTCGCTGGACAGGGGCGGTAAACCGTGATGTTTGGGCTGGCGGCTGTTCCGAGAAACACAAGAAGACTGCATTGCGCTCGCACCGGGGAACCGGTTCCGGCTCAGCACCGTGGAAAGGTCTTCGAGTTTCGTTGTTTCCCGGACCCCGGCCCTCATTATGACTGCCCTTTGGCAGCTTCCGTGAGAGCGGGCAAGATCTCGAACAGGTCTCCGACGATCGCAAAATCAGCGATCTCGAATATGGGGGCGTCCGGATCCTTGTTTATGGCAACGATGTACCTGGAGTCGTCCATTCCCGCCTTGTGCTGAATCGCGCCTGAAATCCCGCAAGCAAAATAGACCTCGGGCCGAACAGACTGTCCGGTCTGTCCCACCTGTCGATCCAGCGGCAGATGACCCTCTTCTACGACAACTCGCGTGCATGCCACCTGCCCGCGGACCGCGTCGGCAAATTCCGTGAGCATTGCTATTCCCCGGTCCGAACATACGGGGCGACCACCCGCCACAATGATCTTGGCTGCCGAGAGATTCGCTCCTTTGTCCTCTTTCACAATGCATTCCAGGACCTTGGTGAACTCACGGCATTGATCCATATCCACCTCTTCCACCAGGACATCGCCCTTTCGAGAGGTGTCGGGTTCCAGGGCCCTCATTATCCCGGGCCGAACGGTCGCGGTCTGGGGTCTGGAATATCGCGACACAATGGTGGCCATGATATTCCCGCCAAAGGCTGGCCTCGTCTGAAGGAGTACCTTCTCTTCAGGGTCTATGGACAGCCTGGTACAGTCAGCGGTCAGACCCAGCCCAAGCCTCCGGGCCAACCTGGGGGCCAGGTCCCTGCCCAGATGGGTAGCCGGCAGGAGAAGGATATTCGGTTTGTGGTTCCTGACAAGCCGTTCCAGCGCGGAGGTGTACGTACAGGTCTGGTAGTATGCCAATGACTGATGATCAACCACGATGGATCGGTCCGCACCGAAGTGTATGAGCTCGCCGGCGCGCTCGCGGACATGGTTTCCCAACACAGCGGCCACCACATTCTCTCCGAGATCGTCGGCCAGCTTTCGCGCGCAACCGAGCAGTTCGAATGCGGATCTGTGGAAAACACCGTCACGCAGTTCCACAAACACCCATACATCCGCGTGGTCGCTGAAATCCGGGACTTCCCGAACAGGCATTTCCCCGGTCAACGCCTCGAATTTGCACGATTCCAGGCATGCGCCGCAAAGTGTGCAACGGTCTTCGATCCACACGGCCTTCTTGTCCTGCATTTCCAGGGCCTCGTACGGGCACGAGCGAACGCACAATGTACAGCCGTTGCACTTGTCCAGGTCAATGGTTATCACGGACATACTATTCTCCCAGGCGAATGTCTCTCTCTCTGAAACGTTCGATAAGTGTGAAGGCTATCTGTCCCGGCGCCCCCTCCAGGTATTCCGTGTCCCTGGCCCCCTTTGGGGTGAAAGTGCGGATCACCTGGGTAAGAGAACCGGGGAGTCCCACATCCGGGGCCTTGGCGCCGATGTCGGCCGCGTTCCACACCTCTATGGGGGAACTCCTTGATGTGGCCTCCAGGGCCAGGTCCACTCTGGGGTGGCGGGGATCGTTCAGGTCGGCGAGCACGGTGATGAGAACCGGCAAGGGGGCTTCAATGTATTCGCAACCGTCCTCCAGGACGCGCTCGGCCGTCACTTTGCCTTCCTCCACAGTGAGGTTTCGCACGTAAGTCAATTGGGGTATTCCCAGGAACTCCGCCACCTGGGGCCCGATCTGGGCGGTGTCCCCGTCAACGGCCTGTCTTCCCGCTATTATGAGATCGAATTCCCCTATTCGCCTGATTGCCATACCCAGTGTGGTGGACGTAGCCCATGTGTCCGCGCCTCCAAAGGCCCTGTCGCTGAGTAGTATTCCCCGATCCGCTCCCATGGCGAGCGCCTCACAAACCGCATCTATCGCCTGCGGAGGTCCCATGGACAAGACCGTAATTTGGCCTTCCTCTTGTTTCTCGCTGATACTTATTGCGGCTTCCAGAGCGTGGCGGTCTTCCGGATTGATGATACTTTCCACGCCTTCACGGATCAGGTTCCCGGTTTTCGGATCGATCCGCACTTCAGCAGTGTCCGGCACCTGTTTCACCAGGACGACAATATTCATGGACGTCTCCCATGGTTTCACTAAAAGAAGAGTCATTAAAAATAGCTTTGCAAAGGCGTTGTTGTCAAGCGGTCATTGGCGGGCGCCAAAATCGACAAGGCATGGGGGGCCGGTATGCGCCCCCGGCATGCCTACCAATTGGGAGGGTGAAATCCCGGCAATTGCGTCCGGGATTTCATGGGGGTAGGAAGTGGGATATTGTGTTCAGACACTCCATCCACTCGCGAGTTCCCGGAATGCGCGCTGATATCTTCCTTTTTTCTTGGCAACCGCCAAATGTCTTCCAGTCTCCGCATGGGAACGAGGCAAGATGATTTTTTGTGCTTTGCGGTGGCTTTTTGAGTGCGGTGATTGTTATGTTACCAAGCATGGACGATGAACGCGCACACCCGGGAAGGTGGACTATCAGGGACATCCTCACCTGGACTACCGGCTATTTTGGAAGCAAGGGCATCCCCACGCCACGGCTCGACGCTGAGATCCTTCTGGCCCATTGCTTGGATAGGGAGAGGCTCTACCTGTACCTCAATCTTGACAGGCCCCTGCAATCAGCGGAAAGATCTCGGTATCGCGAGTTGGTCGGTCGCCGCGCGTCCCGGGAGCCGATTGCATTGATAACCGGTGTCAAGGAATTCTGGTCGATACCGCTGCGGATTGCTCCAGGGGTGCTGATACCCAGGCCCGAGACCGAGATACTGGTTGAGGCGATCATCGATCAGATCAGAGACCTCCCCGCGTCCCGAGTGCTGGAATTGGGCACGGGTTCAGGGGCCATAGCTGTTGCAGTGGCCAAGGAGAATGAGCGCGTTCAAATCCTGGCCACTGATTTGGACCCCTCGGCACTCCGGATCGCCGACCTCAACGCGCGACACGCCGATGTGTCCGGGTCCGTCGAATTTCTCGCGGCCGATCTGTTCTCCGCTATCAGGCCGGGCAAGACATTCGACCTGATCTGTTCCAATCCTCCGTATGTTCCTCGGGATCTCATCCCCACCCTGGAACCTGAAGTCCGCGACTTCGAGCCGCACGCCGCTCTGAACGGGGGTCCTGACGGCCTTGATCTGATCAGGGAACTGGCCCGGCACTCCCCGGACTATCTCAAGGACGCGGGCGCGTTGATACTCGAGATCGGCGACGGGCAGGAAGAATTGGTGCGAGGGATCCTCACGACTCTCGGGGGATTCCGCGAAATCCTGACGACCGCGGATCTCGCCGGTAAGCCCAGAGTAATCATGGCAAAGCGCTGAAATGAAATACATCATCGTAGGATATGGAAACTTCGGGAGAATCGCCCTGGAGAGAATAGGACTCGCGTTTCCCGACACAGCGGTCATCGTTGTAGAGCGTAATCCTGACGTATCGGTGGCGCCGGACACGGGGCATGTCACGGTGGTCCGGGGAGACGCTGTGTCATTCTTATCCGAATCAAGCGCGCTGGAACCGGATGATCAGATAATCCCCATGGTTCCAATTCATCTTGTTGCACACTATGCCTTGTCCAGGTGTCCCGGGGCCGCGGCCGTCCCCATGTGGGACAAGATGGAAGAAATGCTTCCCAACCCGATCCGGCTGGACGCATCGACCCTTGTTTGCAGCAGATCCGATTTTCTGTGTCCCGATGATTGTCCTGAGGGTAGACTTTGCACGGTCACCGGCCGAGAACGCGGCAAGCCCCTATACACCGTGTTGGAGCAAGCCGAAGCCCCGGGGTTCGAGAACCTGGTTCAGCGGAGTTACCAGATACTGCCGGGGATTGGGGGATACTCGTTTGGAGATCTCAAGGAACTCGCGGCCAAAATCACTGACGGTCGATATTTGATTGCCACATCGTGCAAGTGTCACGGGATAATTACAGCGGTGGGCTGCAAATCCGATCCATAGAATTCGTCGATTGCCGAGAAAACAACGGCATTACCGAATCCAAAGGAACGGCACAACAAACCCGAACACGAGGAACAACGTCAGGACGGCGACAAAGGGGGCCAGGGCTGTCAGGACCGTGTTCTGGGTCAGGGACCCTTGATGTGTCTGAATGGTCCGCGAACATAGATCAACGAGTCCCCTCCCCTCTGTGGAAGCGAGAGAAACAATCCCGGATACGAACCAAGAGACACCGGCCATTCCGACCATGAGGAGCACAGTTTCCCAATAGGAACCCACCAACCCCAGATTGGATCCGATCCAATTCAGCAGGAGACCGGGCAAGAAGGTGAGAAAACCCACGGCCACGGTGCGGAGGGTCAGTGACAGATACATGTCTCCTGGTCGGTCTCCCTGAACGTCCAGCAGATCGATCCCCACAATACTCTGACCCAACGTTCGCCCCTCATTCAGGAGCGGCACTATGGTGCAGACCATTATCATGCTGAGAACCGTAATGACGGCGGGATACAGATTCATTGCAGTGAAAATGAACTCTCTGAACAACATCCGCAGAACATAGTCACGGGGCGCCAACAACAAAACCACCGTGACCAATAGAACCGAGTAAACTATGATGAACAAGGAAAAGGTGTGAGCAGTGGCCAGCATCCTCCGGCCCCACGAAGCCAGGGGACGATCTTGCGCGACACCGTCTACCATGAGGGTCACAGTATCAGTGAAATCCGGAGCCGCGCTCTCTCCCGCTTTCGCCGGCCCGCCGGCCTTACCCGCGACATGACCACATTTGGGGCACTCCCCCTGCACTATTGACAGATCAGTGGCACGACTTGGGGCATAGCCGCACTTCGGGCAAGTGGTCCCCGGGGCCTCCAGAGTTTGCCCTTCAACTCCCTCGGCCGCGCCCGCGGGTTTCCCCGGTTTCGCTTCTTGCGGGACCGGGGCGATCGAGCAAGCGGCCCCTGATTTCTCTATGGCCAGCTTGTATTTCCGAGCTTTGACCTCGTCTACGGCAGCGCCTATTGAGATCGGGCTTCCGGTCAGGAGACCTCTTATCTTCTCTTTGTCCCTTTGGAAAAGTCGCGCGAGATTTTCCAGCACGCTTTCCAGGTCGTAACCTTCCCGGACGGTTCCTTTCAAGATGATTCGAAACAACTGATCCTTCATTGTGTCGCCTCATGCCTGTGCCCTTCTCAAAGAAGGAACACCATTGGGCATACGGTTAAACGAGACAGCCGCGACTCGAATACGCGAGGGGGTTCCGTTCCACGGCCCGATCTATCATACCAGAATAAGCGAGCCTTGGCATGACCGTGGATGGGTTCTGCGAAGCGTACTGTTCTCATACCGCTTCGCCATTTAACAAGTAAAATATCGGGGCCTACGCCGAGTAGCTCCCCCTCCATTCTCACCGGGCGCAGAACCGCTTCAAGCCCGGTGAACCATTACCGTTGTCCCTTATCAGGGGCGATAGTTGGCATGAAGTCAATCAGGCTCCGTGGCTTCCTCTGAACAGTCTCGCTACTTGTGGTTGACTCCAGGCCCTCCCGCATATATTTTCGTTAACAATGCTATGACATTTCCGGAGGAAAAATGACCGAAAAGCCCACCGGCGGCAAGACAACCGTGGAATCCCCAATAGGGGAATCATTGCAGCATCTTGAAAGGATCGCCGCGGCCATGCCCGACAATGCGGCCGCGCATTACAACCTCGGCCTGAAACTGGCCCAGATAGATGAATTGGATCGGAGTCTTGACGAATTTCGGGCCGCTCTCAAACTTCGTCCCGGTCTTCTGGAAGCCAGGATCAACATATCCGGCGTACTCCTTCAAAAGGGAGATTTCGACGGCTGCATTGAGGAAAGTCTAAAAGCGCTCCAATACCGTCCCGACTTCCCGGAAGGCTGCATAAACATCGGCATAGCTTTCATGAACAAGAGTATGCCGGAACAGGCCATAGAGAGCTTCCAAAAGTGTCTTGAAATCAGCCCCGACTCAGTACCGGCCCACGTAAACCTTGGAAACGCGTACCTGGCGGTGGGTGATTTCGACAAGAGCATCGAACACAACACAAGAGTGGTGAGCATTGATCCGAACTTCGGCATGGCCCACAACAACCTTGCTGTGGCGTTCCATCACAAGGGAGACGCTCAAAAGGCCCGGGAATACCTGGAGAAAGCCCGTAGCCTTGGGTACGCGGTTCATCCGGACCTTGTCAAATTGATAGAAGAGTCCTAGACCCTATGAAATGAATGCGCTGGGAAATCCTGCGCCACAGGTTCAAACGTGGGGCGGACTTTCCAGTCCGCCTGGTTTTGCACCCGAAGGGAAGACACGGCATTTTTGTATAAAGATGGATGCACTGAAAGTCCACCGAATGCTGTCACCTTCCAGCATCCAAGAGGGCGACGCATACGTAGCCCCTACTGAGACTTGCCCCTTGAAACTGAATGGTTACCTCTTCCCAAGGAATGTGCTTGATCGGGCAACAAGCGCACATTAGAATCCGGGGTTGTAGTACTTGTTTCGGGACGAGCCCTTACCTCATCCGGGGCGAAGCCACGGACAAGCTGCCCCAAGATTTTCGTAGTTCGTTGTCCCTTATTAGGGGGGATGGTTGGTATGGGTCCGTATCAGGGTTGTCGTTTGAGATATTTGACAGCGGCCTCTCTTTTGGTTTTTGGGAGCGCTTTGAAAAGAGCGTTCAACCCCTTGGAAGCGAAACGGACCTTAATATCCTTTTTCTTGGATTCCTCAATCTTTGGTTTGACGCGGCCGGCCGCGCAGTAGAAAAAAGGACCCACCTCCCCGGGTGTCAGGGTCTTGACGCGCTTCTTCACGAATTCCGGGTCAGAGGACCAGGCTTCTACGAATAGTTCAGGGAAGCAGTCGGACCGCTGACATGAATGGAAGATTATTTTGCGGATTCTGTCCGAGGCCTCTGAAAATTCCGTTAGGATTTGGTCCGGTTCAAGATCCACCGGCTGATTTGCCATCCTCAAAAGAGCATCTGAGGAATCGTGGGGCAGGCCTGCAAGAAGCTCCAGATCTTCCAGGGTGAATTCGGCCCTGGGGACGGCCTTTCTCAGGGCCGGCATGAGCTTTAGCACGATCTGCGAGTTGATCCCTTCCAGAAGATCTATCAGTTCCGGGCCGTTGAACCCCTCCAAGGATGCCTTGCCTGCCGGCGCGCTCTGATCGGAGGGAGGGAGTCCGTGCATCAGGCGGATGATCTGGTCTGCTGACATGCGATCCCAAGGAACCTTGTCCGCCAAGTCTGCGAAACGTTCTTCAGGACTATGGAGAAGTTGCTCCATAAGGACCTCGAAATCAAAGTCGTCCAGCATGTCGTCTGATTCCAATATTCGGGCCATCGGATCCGGGGAGTCGGTGAGTATGGCAAGCCTGCACCACCTTTTGAAGAAAGTGTTGTCCGAGGGGGACATTATGGTGTCCGCTTCGCTCACGATTGTCTCCATCAGCTTCTGGGACAGATGGATGATCTCCTTTGTCAGGAGCGCGCCTTCCGATTCGTCAAGCTCTTCTCCCAATTCCTGGATCAGATCGATGACCGCTGTCTCCAATGTCTCGGGGAAAACGTCAGCGACATCATCGAAATCGAGGGTCGCTAGAAACTCGCGGACTTCATTCATGCTCACAGCCACCGGGTCAGGCGCTTGAACGCACCCGGAAATGATGAGTGTGTTTACCAACGCCTCCCTTAGGCTGTCCACGTCCGCAAGGTTCGCGGCCTGCACGGATGGAGATTGGTTCAGGAGGCTGAACGGCAGTATATCTCTGAGTCTGAGGATGAATCCGTAACGTTCGAGCTCCGACTCGTAATACTCCAACGTCGACAGTGATGAGAAGAGTTCGTCCTGGAGGGTGAGATCGTTGATCGTGCGAGTTTCCGTCTCTGAAAATATGCTCGCTTCAGAAAGCCGTTGGAGTGTAAGGCCCGATAGATATTGATATTCCTCCGGACTCACCAGCACTTCCACGAAATGATCCTCCAGCAGCAGACTCCATCTGTGCCGGAGCTTCTCCACACGGGTGTTGGCAAGGCGGAACAGATTCACAGGGGAGCCTTCCATGAGGTAGCGCATTCCCTGATCCACATCCCCCTCACTCCTTATCTCAAGGCCCACGCCTATGAGCTTCAGGATCGTTTCCTGGACCTTGGCCAGTTCATCCGTGGAACGGAAGTCTACTTCCTTGTGCAAGACGTACTTGTTCGCCATGGCCACTGAGATCCGTATGATCTCGTCGGCCCTGTCCCGAGTGAAAATCCCTTGTTCCATTCCCCCGTTCACGACCCTCATCAGGAAGCCCTGATCATCGTGAACCACCAGACCTAATGAGTCCATCGGCGAAATTCCCCTTGAGGTCAACGTTGAGGGAGGAGCCAGGGCACTATGGTGTCACGCACTGAAAACGGGTCCTACGGCTGGGACCCCCTCACCCTAACCCTCTCCCGCCGGGGGAGAGGGGACTCCTCCCCCCTCCCTTGACGGGAGGGGTAGGGGGAGGGTGATCGCGACGCCGAATCTCAAATCATTACTATAGAGAAACCCCATTGCCGCCTACGGCAGGTATGTTGGAGCATGTGCCCTGGTTAACGGACGCGCTCAATGTATTTGCCGGTCCGCGTGTCGATCTTGAGCACGTCTCCTTCATCAACAAAGAGCGGAACTTGTACCACCATCCCGGTCTCCAAGGTGGCCGGTTTCGTGGCGCCCGAAGCGGTGTCTCCCTTGACACCCGGTTCAGCAACGGCCACGGTGAGCTCGACAAAAATGGGGACATCCACGCCTATTGGTTTGCCGTTGTGGAACAGTACAGTCACCTTGACGTTTTCCTGTAGATAGTTCCTCGCGCCGCCAAGTTGGTCCTCGGTCAAGAAGGACTGCTCGTACGACTCGTTTTCCATAAAATGGAAATCACCGTCGCTTTCGTAAAGATACTGCATGTCCTTTTCTTCAAGGTCCGGCTTCCCCACTTTTTCACCGGATCGGAAAGTCTTGTCAATAACGTTTCCGGTGACAAGACTCTTCAAGGTAGTCCTTACGAAAGCCCCTCCCTTACCGGGCTTGACATGCTGGAACTCCACCATGACAAAGGGCTCTCCGTTCAACTCTATCTTGAGCCCTCTTCTAAAATCAGGAGTTGAATACATTAGTTCCTCCCAGACAAGAAAATGATGGCCATATCCATGAAAGTCTTCTCTGCTCGCGAAACCCGCGCAGCAAAACCCCTGTCAACCTTCTGTCCTTGGATTCCTCAGTGGACCTGGATCAAGTTTTTGGACATGGTCGAAAGAACCTCGGGTCCTTCCCGGTCCAGATATACGAGGCTCTCCAGTCGAACGCCTCCGAACCCTTCAATGTAGACACCGGGCTCTATGGTGAAGATCATCCCCTCTCTGAGAACTCCCCGCCCCTTTAGAGACAGATAAGGGGGTTCATGGACCTCCAGGCCTACACCATGACCGAGGCTGTGCAGAAAATACGCGCCGTAACCGGCCTCGGCAATGCTGTTTCTGGCGACGCGGTCCACATCGCGGACCCGCATGCCTTCCCTCACCGCGTCCAAAGCTCGCATGTGGGCCTCGTACACAGCCTTGTGAACGCTCTTTTGCCTGGCCGACGGGGGCCCGACCGAGCACGTGACGGTCTCGTCACTGTTGTACCCCTCGTACCGGCAACCAAAGTCTATGATGACCAGATCATTGGCTGCGATAGTTTTTTCCGAGGCCGTTCCATGAGGCAGCGCGCTGCGAAGGCCTGACGCGACTATTGTCTCGAAAGCGATCCCCAGAGCGCCCAACCGCCTGAAACGATCTTCCAGATCAGCCGCCACGTCTATCTCTCGTCGGCCGCTGAGACCCTTTTCCAGAATCTCCCGACAAGCGTCAGACGCTATCCGAGCGGCAATCTTCACCTTGTCTTTCTCATCAGGCTCCTTGCGGATTCTCAGGCCCTCCAGAAAAGCCCGACCCAGCGGGGCCACCTCGATTCCCGGGATACGAGCGCCCAGCGTGGTCACAAACTCGTGACTTACACGCGCTGATTCGATTCCGAGCCGTTTGATTCCGGCCGTCTTGATCGTATGGGCCAGGGAATCCAGCTTCCGTTTCACCACATGGACACGGAATCCCTTTGCCTGCTCCTTGGCTTGAGTCTTGTACCTGCCGTCGGTGAACAGGTGGCGTTCATTCCGGGTTATGAGAACAGACGCGTCCGACCCGGTGAAGCCGCTGATACGAAGCAGGTTGACAGAAACAAGGTTTTCCGACGTATTGAACAGGAGGGCATCTACCCCGATTCTCCCGACACGCCCATGAAGAGATAGTATTGGAAAAGTCATGATTCCGAAGGCCGACTCAATTTCATCAGTTTCACATTGCCAAGCCAGCCGTTTAGCGTTTCCACCACCCTTTTCTCACGGCCCCTCTTGCGAGCCCGATCTCTGGCCTCCCGCAGTGATTCATCTTCCGGGTGTTTCCTGACCAGTTCCTCGAAGAGCTCCTCCGCCCGCTCAAAATGCCCTTGTCGCATGAACTCGAGACCCATGGCCGCGGTTACAGGATAGAGACCCTGCCCGGGGCCCTTCAAATCGTCTTCCCGTGCCGGTTCCACCTGCTCGGCTCTTGGGGTCTCCTTCACCGTGTCAGGACCGGCCTCAACCGGTTCGTACGGTATCTCGATCGGTCTTCCGGGCTCTTCGGCGCCCCGCGGCGGCCCCGCTGCCTCCACCTCGGCCCGCACCGCCGGTACCGAGGCCTCTGGGATCGTCCCCTTTGGCTCAACTTCAGCCGTCACAGCCCCGATATTCGCATCCGAAACCGTGTCTTCGCCCAGCGCGGCACGGAGCGTCCCGGTCAACACTTCGTGAAAAGTCTTGTACCTTACTCCTGCCTCAAGTTGGTTCTGGCGAAGCAGAACATCCCCTATCAGGTCGAAGACTTTCGCGGCTTCAACATACCGCCTCTCCAACTTCCTGAGAAGTTCCAGAGACCCTTCAAGGTCCTTTTCGAGAAACAGGCTCTCTGCTTGTCCCAGAGCCACCTCAAATTCCATTCCGGCTGAAAACGGACAGAAGAATTGTTTCCATGTATCCTTTTCGTGGGTGTCGGCCATGGTGATCCTCTGGCTTTGGCGATCAAATATATGTATTTATTAATATATTTTCACCAAATAGTCAAGGAGCATTTAGTTGGGGATTGTGCCTCTGTGCGGGGTTCACTTTCCAGTCAGCCAGAACTTTTGGCAACCGCCATAAAAATGGCCGTACTCCAAAATGGCGCACGCCTCGCTGCTGGAGCCGCTCAACAGTTCAAGAGGGCGTAGCCCACCATGCCAACGGGCATTGTTCTGTTTCGTGTAACCGTGAACCGTACAAGCTCCCGGAATTACGTATGGGGGAAGTTTTGTTGTGCCTCTCTTTGACGGCATGAAAGTTTACCTGAAAATAGATGACCCGGGATGACCCTGACGCTCCACCTTGCACCAACTATCCAAGAGGGCAGCGATGACGAGTGAACGGAAAGGAGGCACCTCGGGTGATCCCCTTTGGTCGAGTCCTTCTCTGATCTACCTCGGGCGGGCAAGCTGGTGGCTTGACCGAGGTTCGGCCAGGAAGGAATTCTG
>Ga0190284_1000263_pt1 | contig 35352 bp, 29 predicted proteins | sample 48691812_MG_FD_161668 | JGI IMG/M metagenome (GOLD analysis project Ga0190284, IMG submission 161668) | Hydrothermal vent microbial mat bacterial communities from Southern Trench, Guaymas Basin, Mexico - 4869-18-1-2_MG | ecosystem: Environmental > Aquatic > Marine > Hydrothermal vents >...
TGTGCTGCCGAATTGATTAGATATTTGTAGTTTATTCATACCCCTATAATACATGATTGTACGGAAGTATTGAAGCACTATTTCAAAAATCTTCGGACTCTCACCATGTCGAGGTTCTGGGGCGGAACCTTCACGAATCGTCGATTGCATCAAGCCTAAAAAGGCGTGTCAGGAGTTCTGAACTTCAAACAAATCGGCTTTCCTGTACGCTTCCCCAAATGCCCGTCGTATTCGTGCCTCGTAATTGGGTGCTTCTTTAAAATTAACATCTATATTTTTTGAAGCTTTATTGAGCATCTGAAGAACTACTTTTCCGTCATCAACAATCGATGGATCAAATGCGACTAAAACCTCATCGCATAAGAACTCCACAGCCGCTTTCGCGTCCGTTGCTCGCTTGTTTGCTTCTTCTTTGAGCATAGACATCCTGCAGTAGGAATAAGGTATCAAGAAAAATAAAAACATGAGAGCTACAGCCAAAGCGGCCACCGCAACGCCTGCAATCCGATTGCGCTTCCAACGCTTCCAGATACGGCCACATAAGTTCACCGGTCTTGCATAAATCATCTCTCCGTTGAGCACCCTGTCTAGATCATCAGCAAAGATCTCCATCGTCGGATAGCGGGAGTCTGGATTTTTTTCGATAGCCTTGAGAATAATGGTCTCCAGATCTCTGGAGATCCGGTTAATCAGCCGCCTGGGGGAAATTGGGTCACCGATGAGAATTTCGTGAAAGAGGCGTGTCGTTGTATCACCCTTGAATGGGAGTTGGCCGGTCACCGCTTCATAGAGAGCAACACCGAGAGAATACACGTCAGTCCGTGCATCGACACCCTTGGGTCTAGCTTCAACTTGTTCCGGTGAAGCATAAAACGGAGAGCCGCGGAACTCCCCGGTTGCTGTGAGGGTATCGAGATCGACATGCCTGGCGATTCCAAAGTCCATGAGCTTTGGTATGCCCTCGGGCGTAATCATGATATTGGCCGGCTTGATATCGCGATGGATCACCCCTTTCTCGTGAGCGGCTTGCAGTGCTCTTGCGATATCGCGAATCCATCTCAGAACCACCGATGCTGGAACGCCCTCTTTTTTCAACGACTTTTTTTCGATGATTTTGTTCAGCCCTTTTCCGGAGACCAACTCCATCGCTAGATATCGAATGCCCTTTTGTTCGCCGCTGCTGTAGACCACGACGATATTGGGATGCTTGAGATTCGAGATGATGTTGATTTCCCGTGAAAACCGTTCGTTGGCCGCAAGAGATCCCCTCGATTCATGGTGGATGATCTTCAAAGCCACCTCACGTTGCGTCGAATCCTGCAACGCTAGATAGACCGCTCCCATTCCACCTTTCCCGATCTTTCGGATCAGACGATACTCACCCAACCTGTTGAAGGGCAAATCTGAGTCGGTTTTGTATTCGTTGAATTTGACCCTTCTGGAAGTTTCTAGTCTTTCCATGATAGACCATGCCGGCCGGTCGAATAAAACATTAGGATTCTCATGTTCCCTTAGAATGATTTCCAACTTCTTTTTCAAATTTTCATCGTCGACACCGACCTGCTCGATAAAATTCTGTCTTTCTTCTGTTTTGTATTGGAGAGCGGTTAGGTAGAGATCCCTCAGTTGATCGATTTCATTATCCGACATATTCAAAATCCCTTTTCATCATGGCCGACAACAATGCCTTGGCATACTGCCAGTCCTTGGAAACAGTTCCCCTGGAAACATCGAGGATCTCAGCGGTTTGATCCTCGCTCAACCCTACGAAATAGCGAAGCTCGACAACCCAACAAAGCCTCCGATTTCCTTTCTCCAGGTCGAGCAGCGCTTTGTCGAGGGCTTCAATCTCCTCACAAGATGTCTCCAGCGATGATATCTTGTCCTCGATGTCGTATATCTGATCGATCGATATCGGGATTTGGCCTTTTCCTCTCTTCAAGGCGTTCCTCTTCCTCGCTTCCTCGACGAGGATACGCCGCATCGCACGGCCGGCAACGACATAAAAGTGAAACCGGTCTTGCCATGACACATTACACCTGACGAGTCTCAAATAGGCTTCATTGACGAGCTCGGTGGTGTCCAGAGACCGGTGCGACTTCTCTTTGCGCAGGGTAGCGCGTGCTCTGAGGCGTAGATCGTCATAAATAATCGAAAACAATTTGATCGATTCCTCGCTGATATCGAATTGGTGGCTTCGATTAGCTGACAGGAAAATTAGAGACAGTCGCCGCATGGGTCTGCTCTGGACAGAAGCCGAGGATGGCCACATAATAGGCGATTGAAAAGTCCGACACGACAACGAGCCTGAATTTTTGAGTTGCCGTTCCAAGTCGCGGTCCAATCTGGAGGTCGAGTCCCATGAACACCTCGCGTAGCCTCTTCAATTGCCCGGTCTTCAATTGCCCGGTCTGTAATTGCCCGGTCTGTCCGTTCCTGATCACCGCCTTCCTGCTCCTCACCCTGGCAACTGGAGTGAATTTTCTGACGGCAGCCACGATCTTCGTGCCCGACGACCACGCGACGATCCAAGGCGCCATCAATGCGGCCGGTGACGGCGATGAGGTCATCGTGAGGCCTGGCACCTATGGGGAGAACATCGATTTCCTCGGCAAAGATATTGCGGTTAGAGGCGAGCAGGGCGTTTCAGTGACAACCATCGACGGGAATCAGGCCGGGAGCGTGGTGACCTTTCAGACCGCAGAGGGTGTCGGGGCGGTGCTGGAGGGATTCACGGTGACGAATGGGAACAGCTCGTACGGAGGTGGGATCTACTGCGACGACTCCTCTCCGACGATCACCGGGAACACGATTTCGGGGAACTCGGCAGGCTGTGGCGGCGGAATCTACTGCGACCGCTCCTACACGGTCATCAGCAACAACAGGATCGAGGGAAACACGGTCACGGGAAGCGAAGCGGACGGCGGTGGGATCTACCACTCCAATTCCTCTCCGGCGATCACCGGCAATATTGTTTCCGGCAACATCGCTGCAGGAAGCTCGGGTGACGGCGGCGGGATCTACTGTTACATCAGTGCTTATCAGAGCTATCCGCTCATCGCCGGCAACGTCATCTCAGGGAACTCGGCCAACAATGCCGGCGGGATCTACACGTACAACTCGGATCTGATCATCTCAAACAATTGCCTCTCAGGGAACTCGGCAGGCAATGATGGCGGTGGATTTGCATGTTATTACTATAGCTGGCTGATCGTTTCGAACACCACCGTCTCTGCGAACACGGCCGGCCACAACGGCGGCGGATTCTGTTTCGACTCATCCTCCGCCGGGACGATTACGAACACGATCCTCTGGAAGAACAGCGCACAGAATGGACCGGAAATCCACAGCGATTCCTCGACCGATCCCGTCATCACCTACTGCGACGTCGAAGGTAGCTGGCCGGGAACGGGAAACATCAACGCCGACCCTATGTTCATTACCGGACCAAACGGCGCCCACTACCTCGAACAGAATCCTCCTCAGTCCGGTCTTACCAGCCCCTGCGTGGATGCCGGCGATCCCACGACCATGTGCGGTGGGACGACGAGAACCGATCTCGAGCGGGATGCTCCTCCCGTGGATATGGGATTCCATTCTCCGCCTATCTCGGCCGCCACGATTTACGTTCCCGACGATTACACCTCCATCCAGACCGCCGTGGACGCATCGTGGGCTGGAGACAGAGTCTTCGTCAGGGCCGGGACCTATTATGAGAACATCGACTACCACGGCAAATCCATCACGATCGAATCGGAAAGCGGTCCGGAGGCCACCGTCATCGATGCCGGCGGTACCGGAAATGTCGTCCTGGTACGGTCGGGCGAGCTGCCCGGAACAACGCTCTCCGGTTTCACGCTAACGAACGGATCGGCTGACAGCACATTTTATCTCTTCAGCGGTGGGGGCATCTATCTCGCCAACCGGGCCTCTCTGCTCGTGAACAACTGCATCATCAAAAACAACGACGCCACTTCCAACGGCGGGGGGATCTGGCTCTTTGGCAGCAGCCCGAACCTCGAGATCGTCGACTCCCAGCTTCTGAACAACACCGCCGGAAACGGCGGCGGCGCCATCGCCATGTCAGGCAGCAGCTCCGCCGGCTGCACCGGCTGTCTCTTCTCCGGCAACAGTTCCTATTACAGTGGAGGCTGCATCGATACGATGAGCTCCGGCTCCCCGACGCTCACTGAGGTCGTGGACTGCGTCTTCATCGGTAACCGGTCGAATTTCTCCACTGCGGACGGCGGTGCGATCCAGTGCGGCATGCACGGCACCCAGATCAAGAACTGCCTCTTCTTCAACAACACCGCGCCGGACGAAGGCGGCGCCCTCTACCTGGCGGGTCAGGGCAGTGTGACGGACTGTTGGTTCGAGGGCAATAGAGCGCAGGATGGGGCTTCGATCTATCAGCGCGGCTGGAACACCACGATCAGCGGGTGCGTCTTCGTGGACAACACGGCCCAGGACCGCGCTGGGGGGATCTATTTCGAGGCTTCCAATAGTGATATGAGCATATCGGATTGCCTCTTCGTGCGAAATGCCGGGCAGCGTGGGGGCGGGGTCTACTCACACGGCTCAGGACTGGACAGGATCCAGGGAAACGTCTTTGTCGACAACCTGGCTACGATGTACGGTGGAGCCATCTATGCCTTCTCAGCGCACCAGATCTCTCAAAATTCCATGTACAACAATCACGCTCCCTCGGGAAGCGCGATCGCACTCGATGGATACTATGTCCCTGAGATCTACAACAACATCATGGCCTTTAACACCGACTCCCCCGCTTTTGTTCTCGGGTGGGGTTCGACCGGATCCGGCGACCACAACCTCTACTACCAGAACCAGGCCGGCAACTACGGCGGCGGCCTGACTGCCGGAGCTGGGGACATGCAGGGAGACCCTCTCTTCAACCTTCCCGCCAGCAACGACCTCCGGCTTCTCTGGGGATCTGCGGCCATCGACAACGGCAGGACCTCTGTCACCGATCCTGACGGTACGGTTGCCGACATGGGTGCTTTTTTCTTCGATCAGTCGAAGGATATTGCACTTTATCTGACACTGGACGATCTTTTCTACTCGCCAGGAGCGAGCGTGACCTTTTCCGGTACCTTCTTCAACCGGGGTACGTCCGCCGAGACGCTACATCTCGTTCTCAAGGCGATCACACCGTCGGGTTCGGAGCAAACGCTCCTTGCGCGATCGATCCTCCTGAGCCCGCAAGGAACCGCCCCTCACGCCGGGAGCGGTAACGTCGATTTTCCGATCCCCGCCTCGGTGCAGCCGGGTATCTACACGATAGTGCTGAGCAGCGCCCAAGCGGACGACGCACGAAAGCTCGTCATCCGTTAAGCGGTCCTTTGAGGGATCGCGACAAAATGAGGTCACAGATTTCTCGCTCAGATCTGGTGCAGATTTGGCCGTGACGACTCCGTCAAATCGCTGGTAGCGTGCCAGCAATCGGAGGATTTGGCTGCGCTGAAGCGGTCACCGATGGGTTGAATATGAGCTGTATATTGTGAAATCTATATCGACTGTAAACTCACAGATTCTGCCGAGGAACCTTGTTCTAAAAACGTTCCATTTTCTGAAGAGTAAACATAAGTCGTCCCAGCAGGACCTCTATACTCGGTGTCCGTCTTTTTCAGCCAGCCTTCGGTAACCCCTCCATGTAACACATTAACGAAGAGAGGGTTCTTGTAACCGGCTTCGGTCTCATTAGGTTCTCCGTCCAGAGCTGCAGGATACGAAGGACTATTACCATTTTTGATGGAGTTGACAAAATAGAGCATGATTCCTGACCGTACCTTTCCGACGACACCTGTCTCGGCTGACGTCTGAGCGTCGTCGGTCAGATCAAAATAGATAGGGACAGCGGAAACGGCCAAGACTCCAAGTACAACGATAATAGTAATAAGTTCAATAATTGTGAAACCTTTTTGACTCATTTTCGGTAACAGCATCGATGGCGTGATACTGTTTTCGTTGAAACGACGAAACTCCGTTGCGTACGTTGGATAGTACGCGTTTTCATCTCTATCAACACAAGCGTTGATCATACATTCATGAATCTTCATCTATCGACCGTCAACCAGTCATCTACGAATGTCGAAGGTTTCCCTAATTTTAGCCCTACAAAGTAAATTATCGGCTTTTTTGAGGGGAGTTTTGAGGACCAATGACAACAACATAACACAATAACTTTTGGTAAAATACGTAAAACAAGCGTTGAAGAGGTGCTGTATGAGGCCGAAAATCGAGGATCGCCAGATGCTTTCCGCCAAGAGAGGGCGCAAAGGAAACCGGAGGCGTTTTTTAGGTGCCGAAGAAAGCGATCGGCGGGGTCATGCCTCGGGACCGACGGTTCTCGAGGCCCGTTCCGAAATGCGCCGCGCGCTGGCCGGGGGCTTCGACGGGCGGCTCTTCGAGCTGGACCTCCATGAGCTGCGCAGTGCGCGCAAACGGCAAACGCACGCCGACGGTAGAAAAAGATCCAGCAATGGACCAACCTCATCATTGCCAGCCGGCTCCAGATTCTCGTGAAGGCCTTCGAGGATCCTCTCAAACCGCAGGTATAAAAAAAGCTGGAGTGAGACGGCTTTGCTGTAATGGTTCTTTTTTGATACAATTTCCACTTATAGTCTCCTTTTCCCGTCGGGACACAAATGAGCTCGAAAGGAGTGATCGATGCCCACTACGATCCGTCACCGGAAAGTTTTTTTCTGTCTTACGATTATTGGAGCACTCTGCCTCATCGCGGCTGGACTGAGCCATGAGCGGAGTGCTCAGTATCTGTCGACTCCCGAGTGCGGTGCAGTTGTCGACGGCGCGCCCGCTGCCGATCGCAGCGCGGTCCCCCTATCGCCCTTCGGCCAGAAAGGTGGCGGAGACCTCTGCCGCGGATGGCCGGTCTCTCTCGGCGCCCCGGGTGCGGGATTCCCTTACACTCCGACTCTCTACGACATGGACGGTGATGGTGCTGACGAGATCTTTTTAACCGGCGGATACACCTTCGGGCTCTCCGGAGACGGTTTCTTCCTGCCTGGCTGGCCCACCCATGATATGCAGTACATGGGTTACGCCACGAATGGCAGCAAACCGGGACCATCCGCGGGTGACATGGATTTCGACGATGAGCCCGAGGTGCTCTGGACCGAACGCGACTGGTGGGCGGGCGGCGACACCATGTGGTGTTTCAACGGGAAGTACCTCGATGCCACCGACCTTCCCGGTTTCCCGCAGCAGGCGCCCAACCAGACATCAAACGCCCTCTACACGGCCTTCGTGCTCGGCGATGCGGACGGTGACGGCGACCTGGAAGCCTGGGGACCGCACACCCTGGGTAACACCGGCGTGCACTATCGCATCTCGGCGTTCGACCACCTTGGAACACGTCTGTTCACTGTTGATCTCGATCCGAACGAGGACATCCTGGCGCTCTATTTCGGAGATGTGGACGGCAACGGTTCGGCGGAAATGTTCGCCCTGTCGTGGCTCGATCCGTCCTATCACCTCCACGTTTTCGAAGCGGACGGAAAAGAGCAGCCCGGTTATCCCATCGTGCTCCACACTCCTCCGTCGAGTGCGTACGCCATGTTCGGGCCGCCAATCCCGGCAGATCTCGACGGGGATGACGATCTCGAGATCCTGCTCGGTTACAACAACGGAGGTGCGTCACAGGCACAGTGCTTCCACCACGACGGGAATATCTACACCGGATTCCCCATGCAGATCGCCACGAGCAGCCAGCTCTTCTACCTGGGGCTCGGCGATGTGACCGCTGACGGTGTTCCCGAACTGATCGCCATGGAGAATCACCTGGGCTTCGACTACCGGGTGTTTGTTTTCGACATGACCACCGGCTCCACTCTCCCGGGGTGGCCTTTTGGCGTGGCTAATTGGCCCAAGGGTTTTCCTACGGTGGTCGATGTGGACGGCGATGACGTTCAGGACATATGCTTCGTGACCGATGGCGGTGAGTTGTACGCGCTCTCCAACGCGGGCCAGATTATCGCCGGTTATCCGAAGTCGATGGTCAGCGCCTCGATCTCGGGTGTTGCTGCTGGCGACATCGACGCTGACGGACTCTTCGAGCTGGTGGCAGCCACGTGGGACGGCTTGGTCTACGCCTGGGACACGCCCTCGCCGGCCCTTGCCCAGAATGCAGACTGGCCCATGCGAGGCGTCAATGCGCGCAACACAGGGATCTACGGCGCGAAAGACTCTCCGATTCCGGACATCAAGATCGACGGCCAAGACGGACCGCTCAGCATTCCGTCGACACAGACCGTGTCCATGACCCTCTCCGTCGATCCCGGCGTCAAGCAAGGCGAGGCGCACGACTGGTGGATCGCGGCTGTGCGGAACAGCAGCTCGCTCTATTGCTGGACATATTCCGGCGGCTGGGCCGTCTGCCCCGGTGGAGTGCCCCGCCGCGCGTACAGCGGACCGCTCGACGAGATCGACAATTTTGTTCTCTTCCAGGGCACGATCCCCGCGGGAACGTGGCGCTTCGTCTTCGCCATCGACAAGCTGAACAATCTTCACGAGGGAACCTTCATCGACACGATCCAGGTGACCTCTTATTGAAAAAGGCTGAATCGGATCTAGTCAAAGGATGAGGGGTCGCGACAGAATAGGTTCACAGATTTTTTGCGTCAGCTTGGTCCATAGTTGGCTGTGAGGCCCCCCGCCACATCGCAGGCATAGCAACAACAACGTTATGTCGAGGAACGGCGTCCCCGAGAGGGTCAGCGATGGGCTGAAGATGAGATGAAAGATGTGAATTTGATCTAGTGTGCCCCCTGACCCTCTTCGATATCTATCTGGAAAACCAGAGTGTCGCGCGCGCTGATCCTCGGATTAATCGAGTCGATGAATTCCGTGCCGCAATTGCTGGTGCAGGATGCGCACCTTATTTCCTATAATTGTTTGCCCCGTCTTATGACGGCGGCTTCCAAGGTTCTACTCAAATTACAGAACTCGGTTAGTACTGATTCCCTGTAGCCCTCATCTTGGAATAGAGCCTCGACGTCCGGATCGAATTCTCCATCATCGTCAGAAGAAGACCTGGAAGTGCCATTAATCAGCTTGTGCATCTCATCCACATGGTTTCTGATCTGTGCGAGGTTTTCGTGCATTCTCATTTCTGGTGGGAGACGCTTTACTGGATTCATAACCAATGCTCCTCATTGACATTACAATCTTAACTCATACGCCGAAAATGTCTGTAGTATGTAAACGCTTACGAGAGAGCCCTTATACTTTATCGTCAAAAAAATGCACGTTTCTTCTAATATGTCGAAAAAATTAACCTCCCCAATCACGAATCAATAGAAGTCAATGTTATAAGCTGCAACCATAGGAACGAATAGTACGTACTGAGCTGCTATAATGCGCTCAAACCGATTCAGGCTGGATCCAAGCAACACGAGGAGGATCGGTGAAAGCAACACGACCAACTTGGTGCGGTCTGTGCCACGCCCGCTGCGGTCTGCTGATGGACTTCGAGAACGGACGCGCGGTTGCTGTCCGCGGAGACCCTGAGCACCCGGTCAATCAGGGCCGCACCTGCAGCCGCGGCCGGATGATCCTGGAACATCTCTACAACGAGGATCGGCTCGATGTTCCTCTGCGACGCGTCGGGCGCCGGGGTAGCGGAAAATGGGAACGCGTCAGTTGGAACGCCGCGCTCGACGAGATTGCCGAGCGCCTGGCTGATTTGAAGGCACGGTTCGGCGCGGAAACCGCCGCAGTGACCCGCGGAACGTATCGCACCTATGAATGGGACTTCGCTCGTTTCCTCAATCTCTTTGGCTCTCCCAATCGCACCGGCGCAAATCCCGTCTGCTATTGCCCTTCCGTGGTGGTCGAGACAGCCATCTGCGGGTCCATGCCCGATCCCGACATCTCGCGCGCCAGATGTGTGGTGATTTGGGGATCCTGCCGTTCCACCTCGTCACCGGTCACTATTTGGCACGCTTTGCGCAAGGCCCGCGAGCGGGGTGCTCGTTTCATCACCGTAGACCCGCGCCACACCCCGGAAGCAGAGATGTCCGATCTGTGGCTGCCGGTGCGGCCCGGAACGGATCCGGTCTTGATGCTCGGCTGGATCCATATCATCTGTAGCGAGCAACTCTGGGACCGGGAGTTCGTCGAGCAATGGACGATCGGTTTCGAGGAACTTCGCCGGTTGGCGGCAGAATTTCCTCCTGAAAGAGTATCCCGTATCACCGGGATTCCCGAAGACGATATCGTCGCCGCGGCACGGCTCTATGCGACCACCAAACCGGCGGCGTTCGCCTGGGGATTCGGCGTGGACAAGATCGGGCCCAACGCGCAGGCCAGCGCCCACGCCAGATCGATCCTGCGCGCGATCACCGGCAACCTCGACGTGGCGGGCGGCGACCTTTTCGGCAACGCCCCCCGTACCACCAAGATCGTTTCCAACCTGGATATGGAAAAAAACGAAGCCCTCCCTCCCGAGCAGCGCGCCAAGCTGATCGGAGGTAGCCAGCATCCGCTCTTTTCCTTCGCGGCTTGGGACCGCCACGCCGCCGCCGTGAACGGCCTGCCGAAGGATTACCTCACACCGACCGATACCGCTACTGCGGTTGTAGGGCCGCCGCGGGAGATCTTCAACGCCATGATCACTGGAAAACCGTACCCAGTGCGCGCCCTGTTCACTTATGCGGCTAATCCCCTGCTGACCCTGGCCGATCCACGTCGAACCCAGGAAGCGTTGCAGGCGCTCGATCTGCTCGTTGTGATGGATTACTACCTGACCCCCACAGCAGCTTCGGCCGACTTCGTTCTGCCTGCTGCCTCCACCGTGGAACGGGACGATCTGACGGTTCACGGAACGAGCTGTTTCGCTCTGCCCCGCGCCTTGGCTCCCCTTGCCGAACGACGCAGCGACTACGAGCTGTGGATGGAACTCGGCCGGCGACTCGGACAAACCGAGCACTGGCCGTGGGACTCGGCGCGCGAGGTCTGTGAGTATCGACTGGCGCCGGCGGGCCTGAGCTTCGACGATCTCATCCGACAACGAGCTGTTCTCGACACGGCAGAACCCGGACGCTCGCGACAGCTCGGTTTCGGCACGCCGTCGGGTAAGGTCGAACTACGCTCGTCGATCTTCGACGCGCTGGGGTGTGATCCGCTGCCGCACCCCCTACCGGTTGCCGAAACCGACGAGCAGTTTCCCCTCATTCTCATCACGGGAAGCAACTTCAACCCCATGTACCACTCGGAACAGCGGCAGTGGCCCTCCGCACGGGCCCGCTGTCCGGATCCTCTGGTTTCGGTGCATCCCGATACCGCGGCCGAGCTCGGTATCGTCGCAGGCGATTGGGTTCGAATCCTGACCGCGCACGGAAGCATCCGACAGCGAGCAGAGCTTTCCGACCTGGTTTCTCCGCACATCGTGGACACACAGCATGGTTGGTGGTACCCCGAGCGCAAGGAGGACGACCCTCTTGGTGGATTTCTCGAGTCGAACTGCAACGTGCTGGTCAGCGACGCTCCCGCACATTGTTCCCCGGGAACAGGCGGCTGGACGCAGTCCGGCATCCCATGCCGGCTCGAGCGCGAAGATCGCTTGGATTAGCCCCCGAAAGGAAAACTTGGCCGGATTGATCTTTCAGGCCAGTTTCGAGCACCCACTTCCGCTGGAGTATCTTCTACCTAACAAACTGCTCTCGACACTGTAAGAAATAACTCTCGCAAAGCCGCAAAGAGCGCAAAGACAATATAGAGATAGGTAAAGCGATCGTTGGTGCTGCGATCGTAGTGTCTGGAGAAAAGCCTCCACAACCCAAAAATTCCTTGGCGGCCTTGGCAATCTTGGCGAGAGGAATCTTGAACCGGATGTTAGTCCCTTAGGGAATCTGGTGCTCGCGCCAGGAAGATGGCTTCTGCCTGACCCTCGCATTGCTGTTTCAAACCGCATGCGAGGCATGCTCCGTACCACTAATACTCATCTCATACGCCACGGCCATCCGTAGCCCGACCGGTTTAGGGAGGGCGGCTCGGTGCGATGTTGAGTCGATCCACCTGCCGATTGCTCACCCTGTCCAGCTCGAAGAAAGGGAGGAGCAACCAACATTCCTTCATAACCGAAAACGCGATTGAACAGTCTTTGGCGAAACGAAATGCGACTATTCCAACTGGTAAACAATACATTATTACCGATATATTAACAGATGATATCGGTCCGTTCATTTTCGACACAGATTCAACGATGGTGTCGGCAAAACGACTGCTCCGCTTGGAAAAGATTATTCCGGCTGTTGTGTCAATTTCAATTCTGGGATTACGTACGGAAGAGAGTGAACAAATATAGATTTTGTCGAACAGTTCAAGCTTCCGACAAATCAGTTTCTGCACCAACTATCCATCTTGAGAAATAGTACACTTTTATTAACAATACTTATTAATATCTATTTCCAATAATTCAAAAATCTTGGTTTTGACTTCTTTTAGATCAAAAGGTTTGCGGATGAAATCCTCTACTGCTCCGCTCTTAAGCATATAATCCACCTCTTCATCTTTCAGATACCCACCTATGCCAATGATCTTGAGGTTTTTCAGCTCGGGATTGGATCTTAGCGATTGAGCCACCTCTATGCCGGTGGTGTCTCCCAGCAGATCATCGAGAAGTAGAATGTGGGGCCTGAAGGAAACGGTTTTGACGAGCGCCTCGTAGTCAGAACGGGCGATTGCGACATCGAATATTCCGATATCACTGAGAAACCTCTCCAAAACGAAGAGAATCCCTTCTTCATCATCAGCGATAAGGATACGCTTGCGATTGCTCGTATTGATTTTCTCGAGAGGAAAACCATTTTCTTTCATGAAGGTTATAAGATTTTCCCTTGGAATACGCCGATCTCGCGAATTGGGTATCTTGAATCCCTTCAGAATGCCCGATTCAAACCATTTGATTACTGTACGTATCGTTACATTACATATCGTGGCGACCTCTCCAGTTGTGTAGACGTCCTTCATTTTGACACCCATTGAGTTTTCCTGTTGTTTCGCCATTTTCAAATCCTCTTGAGTTGAGATTTTCGCGGAAATCCGTTGTCAATGATATTCTATACTAAAATTCTCCATGACATTGTATATACAAAATCAAAGTACATACTACTATTAAACAAACATTGATTTATATAATTACCAACATAATGCCTCGCCACCAAAGAAGATAGGTTCACACGCCTGTCGTTCTGCTTTGCTCGGCACTTGAGTGTCGTTGATCTCCTCTCCCCCAATCGTGGGCAGAGGGTCGCATACTTCGTCCCCATCCACAAGCGCTTGACGATGGCTGAATCAAAGATGGTGGAACCAGATGATCATGTGGAGCAATCGTGCTGCAATCAATAAAGGTAGGTGTATCCTCGCCCTCCGTCACCGTCGGGCTACTATCCTGACACAGGGGGATAAACCGTAGCGCCTGCGAGGGCTATGCGTGATGTCGTGTCCATCAACACAACTCTTCGGGAAAGAATTACCGACGACCACCGGAGCTAACGCCTGCACGGGTTTTTGGGAGCACCTGGCTCATCGAATTGGCTGTGCAAGGAGATGGCGGATTAGGATCAATCCGCCCAAAAGTGCCGAAGCCGCCGACGACATACATTCCGTCGACGGCTTCGAAATCTATCTGGTGATCCCAAATATCGCAGAGACGAACCCCTGGATCGAGCGGACTGGTGCGCTCAGTCTGGTTGCAGCAGGCGGTTGAAGGTTCATAAATATCAATCTTGTCCGCCTTTACTGAAGCTTTAACTCCTTCTCGCCAGCTTGGTTGCGAATATCGTAATTAGCCCACCGAGCATGACGTAGCCGATTACAACCTCAACCATTACCCACCACGCTGCTTCTGTTGTCTTGGGGGTTATATCGCCGAATCCGAGTGTCGTGAAGGTGACGACGCTGTAATAGAGATACGCCGCAAAGGAATTGGGTAAACCTCCACCGTCCTGATTGATGCGGAATGCCTCCAGACCGAGGCAAGAAAATATCCCGGCAAATCCCACCGCAAATGCCAGGGACCATAGAATCCAATACCAAGGAGTTCGACCACAGTCGGCAAAAATAAGCCAGATCCAGAAAACGAATTTCCCCAACGCCGACCACGGAGTTCCTCGAGAAAGTCCTGATCTTGAGCAAACCGTTTGAAGTGAGGGCTGCCAAAGCAGGTTGCTACACGAATACCAAGGCAATTTGTTCCTCGATCGTATTTGATCCCCATCACATTTGTTTTTTCGAAGTTGGCGCCCCCAATACCCGCACCCTTCAGATTGGCTTCCCAGAGATCGGCTCCTTGTAGATCAGCCATCACAAGGTTGGCGCTCTGCAAGTTCGAATGCGTAAGGTGCGCCTCGACGAGATGTGCTTCTGCAAGCATGGCTTCAATCAAGTTTGCATTCGAAATATTGGCGTTCCTCAAGTATGCACCCCAGAGGAGGGTACGTCCCAGGTTCGATTCCGAAAGGTTAGCTTCATATAGATTCGCTCTTCTTAAATCGGCATTCCTCAGATCAGCACCTTTGAAAACAGTTTGGATTAACTCGGCACTCTGAAGATGGGCACCCCGTAGATCCGCATCCGAGAGAATTGCATGTTTCAGACTAGCGTCTGTAAAATCAGCTCCCTTAAGATCCGCGCCGGTTAGATCTGCACCTCCCAGGTCTGCACGTTGGAGATGAGATTCCATAAGGCATGCATTCGCGAGTTCTGCTCTTTGTAGCTTTGAATCCTGGAGATTGGCTCCTTTAAGAATAGCATCTCGTAAATACGCACCCTCAAGATCGGCATTTGCAAGCTCTGCATTTTGTAAGATCGCATCTCGAAGGTTAGCGCCCGGCAACTGAGGAATTTCCGTCGGATTTTCTTCTCTCCACTTATTCCATGCAGTCACATCCTCCTCCCGCTGCTCCTGCACAATGTCCTGATTCTTTGCCATGGGCTCTCGCCTCCCGCTCGCCCTCTACAATAATTAAAGGCGCACCTGGTGTCTCACACTATGTTGGCAGAGAGGGGACGGCCCTCGAGGGCTTTTTCACTCAAGAGCTTGCGGCATCAGCTTTCCTGTTTCACGCAGGAGCCGCGGATCCCGCACGGATGAAAGCTCTGCTGGACGAATACAGGGAGGACCTCGAACAGGCTGACGACATACGCTGTAGAAAACTTTTCGAGAAGCTCGATAAGACAATCCTCGGAGACCAATCTCCTCCCGAAGTCACCACTCCCCTCATCAAGTACCTCGACGCCTTGGAGACCTACTGTAACGACGACCTGTTAACCCCTCTCTTCCCAAACCCTGGCCTCAAGCTCCTAGAGGAGGTCTGTGTTGAACTCAAAGCAGTAGAGCATGAATCGAAGCTTCAGCTAGAGAACGCCTGCTGCCTCGACGATCGGGGTCTGAAGTCCGGCCAATCAGAAGGGAGAGGAAAGAGCCTCCGAAAGTATCTGGAGTGCAAGAACACACGCTGTTGGACGCTGCAAAGTGATCCGGGAAGCGGAAAGACAACGCTGCTGCTGCATTTGGCGTACACTCTGTGCCGGGAGGCGAAGGCTGCGCTAGAGAAAAACGAATTGCTACCTTTCAATTACCTACCCGTCTTCATCACCATCAATGACTGGCGTAATAGCCGGAAGGACAGCGTGTGGCAATATTTGCAGGATCTGGTGTGTAATCCATTCTTTTTAACAATGATCGGATTGATAACCTCACAGTCCAACGAAGAAAGGCTTTTCGAATCACCCTTGCGACGCTCTCACCTTCTCGAGCGGGTTGAGAAGCTGCTGCTTGAAGGTAAGCCGGGGCATAAACGTAATCCGATGCCAGATCTTGAGATATCGCGCGAAGTAATTGATGCACTCTCCCTCAAGCTTCTCTCTGACGGTGGAGGACCGTACCCTACGGAGCGTATCAAAAAACTTCTTCTAAATGACAACCAGGTTGGTCAACTCTGTAGAAAGTGGCCAGGCGGAGGCATCGACACCAATCTGTGGCTCTTGGAATTGGCGAATCGCACCAGTCTGCTCTTACCACAAAGTCACAACCACGACCGTTGGCGCTATCTGCACCGATCGATCCAGGAGCATATGGCGGCTCGCTGCCTTGCCCGACATGGTCGGGAGCGATGGGAATCATTGGCCGCATCGTTGAAAGAAGGGGATGAAGTGAGAGCGAAAGGCGAAAAGTCGCATCTCGGTCAGTGGGCAGAAACTTTCGCGTACCTTGCCGGTGAGATATCGAATCCGAACACACTGCTCAAGGTTCTGATGGTTGTAAATGATGGACTTTGCCTCCGTGCTATGGCCACCGCGGATAACGTGGACCAAAAAACATTTGAGGAATTGCTAGAACTGACTCCGGGAAAAGACGAGTGGGAATCGCGCAAGAGTGTCATTCTATGGATCCCGGAGCGTCTGGATGCTACAGACACAGCGGTTCGGTTGCTGGCAGAAATTCGCGGGGGAACGAAACACGGAGCTGATCTCTATTTTATCTCTGAGGCCTACCGTGCGATCGCGGCAAAAACCGCTGATCCAGATGTCAAACGCCTTGCGCTGGAAAACGACCGCGACCTGTTCAAGGACACCCTCTCGCATCTTTCAAAAAACGAGCTCGATGAAATCGCGGCCGCCCTCCAGAAAGTGACGATCGGCGGCAAGGAGGTTGATCTCTGGTGCAGAATTCCGGCCGGAGAGTTCCCGATGGGCAGTCCGGAGAACGAGGAAGGCAGATTTGACTGGGAGCCCACGAACCAAACGATTGACTTCTCTGCTTACAAGATGAGCGCAGTGCCGGTAACCAACGCGATGTATATGTACTTCGATCCTTCACACAAGGCTGATCGTTCGTTCGAAGACTTAGTTCCTGACGATGAGCGGACCGAGGATCATCCGGTGATGAATGTCACGTGGTACGAGGCGATGATGTTTTGCCGTTGGGCTACGGAGGTGTTGCGACGACTCGGCATTACCGGACAGGTCCATTTACCCTCAGAGGCGCAGTGGGAATATGCTTGTCGCGCAGGAACTCGAAGCCGTTTCTGGAACGGAGACAAAGAGGAGGATCTGGCCAAGGTGAGCTGGTACTGGAAAAACTCGAAAGGGAAAACTCATCCTGTCGGAATGAAGCTCGCGAACGCTTGGGGCCTCCATGATGTTCACGGTAATGTATATGAATGGTGCGAAGATACCTGGCATGACGACCTCTCTGGCAGCCCGACAGATGGCAGCTCTTGGATCGATACAGACTCCTATCTCTCGGCCCACCGCACGCACTGCACGAACCGCACACGTAGCTCCAATCCCTTTCTTCACCCCCCCACCCTGCACTACGATCCTGAATTGCTTCGCATCAACCTCAGCCTATGTGAATAGCCATGACACCCGGCAGGCGCCGTGAGGCATGCAATGCTGTCCGAGACACCAACGCCCCATAACGGAAAATAATTGACGTCCTTCATCCCGAAAATTAGGCTCCTGTGCTTTTTCAAAGTGGTTAAGGGCGGGATTCGATATCGTACGGCTTCACACTCACCAGTGGTTCGAAAACAAAATACGTTAGCTACACTAATACCGGAGGTGGTGGCATCTGTTGTATAGATTCATCCCCAACTCTGCAGGACAGAACAATATTAGGAAACTCGGGTGCGTGGGGCGCAGGTAATGGCTCTCTCGTAAAACCCATTTTGGCCTATTTCGCCATTTTAAGTTGTTGTAACTTCAGAGCCCCAGACACGAAGTTCCGAAGAACGCACCAATACTTCAATTAGCGACAAACCCAAATTCGCACCCGAAAATCGTCAATAAGGGTTTCATCGGGCATGAGAATAAAACGGATGGAATCCACGGTTAACGTTGTATAATAGGCACCGTACTTTTCCAACAATCCTTGCAAATCACGCACGAAATTCCCCCCAGAATTTATTCCGTGCACTTCATCAGCGCCATCGGATTTAAACGTAAGGTCGACGAATAGTTCATCAACACTTTGGATTTGGTAATCTGGATGAGTATTAAGATTATGATAGACAATCCTAACGGGTTCATCAGCAGTCAACCAACCTGAGTCAAAGGCTGGAGGCGGAAGAAATCCGACGTTCTGAGCGATGGACAGGGTGACATTGCCCGACGTACCGCCGCCAGTAAGACCGGAACCGGCGGTTACTCCGGTGATGTCGCCTATAACAAAACTTACCTTATCCTGGGTTACGGCATTGTCTTGAATCATGTTCGTAGATACAGCAGCCGCTTGTCCTTCCCCCACATATTGACCGTCGCCCCAAGTACTATCAAATGAAAGAGTTACATTACCGGCCGTGCCCCCGCCGCTCATACCCGTTCCTGCATTGACCGCGAAAATGTCTCCTGGAGTAAAATCAAGCTTAGCCTCCGAGACTGTATTGTCCATGAGTCTATCCCCGTTTACGGAGCCAATCAGGATATCCGTTCCCGTGAGGGAACTGTTTTCAATATCCGTGCCTGTAATCGATCCGTTCTCAATGTCATCCCCGGTAAGCGAACCATTTTCAACATCCGTTCCCGTGAGGGATGCATTCTCTATGTCCGCTCCGGTCACCGTGCCATCCACAATGTCGTTGTCTGGCTTCGTGATATCATGACCACCCTCCACCTCGGGAATCCCAATCCCTACGGATCCAGGAGAGTTGTCGTTCACATATAGAGGGTTGAAAACACTCAAAGATCCACGTATATCTTGCGGCGTTTCCAGGTTTGCTACATAGGGTGGGTTCGCCCTGCTAGAATTCCATCTCCCCGGGGGGGTAAAATCACCAGGGGGAACCGAGAAGCCGGTTCTACTCGATCCCGTAGACGCCGAATGGGAAGGGTGCGATCCCGGAGGCTTCTGCTCTCCGGTCTCGGACTCAGGAGGGTTTTCCAAAGAATCAGATGGTCTCGCGAGTTCCACTTTCGAAGAAAGCCAGACACGCTGCACTACGCCCTTTCCACCAACCCCCGGAAGCATGACCTCTTCAAAAGTCCAGCCCTCCCGGTTGTGGAATATCCGATCTCTGACAAGTGTCCGCACCAGCAGATCCTCGAATCCATCCTTGTCGAAATCTTCCAGACGGGCATCACTCACAAATAAATCATGAGACAGACCAGACGCTTCCGTCACATCATAAAACCTCCGCCCGGAATCATTGCGATAGAGCGTGAAGCCTTCCTCGTGAAAGAGGAACAGATCGGACCATCCATCCCGGTCATAATCCCCAAAGATACCTTTGCCCCCTTGTCCGGCTCCTTCGGCAAACGAGAGAAGCGTTACGTCCTCAAAATCTCCGTTCCCAAGGTTTCGAGAAAGCTTGTTGCCTTCCCGATCGAGCACAAAAACATCGCGCAGACCGTCGTTGTCAAAGTCTTCCCAGAGATGACGAATTGGTGAGGTGACATTTTGCTGTGCAAAGACCTGATTGCAGGCGAGAAGGCAAAGAATGAAGCCGAATGCGACTAATCTCTTGTACATAACAAGTCCTCCCGAATGTGAAATGAAATGAGTTCCGAGAGCCAACTGCCAGAGGTCCCTGGATACTTTTTATGGAGATGAATTACCGCTCAGGGATGAAAGTACTATAACCGCCAGGGTGGCGAGAGACTAAAGGAAATTCCGCGGGGTATTCAATGACAACTGGCTGAGAGGCCCGGTTCACCCTTTGCCATCATTATCACGCACAATTTGATCGGCGTTGACATCAAACCGCCAATCGGCAAGCAGCCCGGTTTACCTTACCGGGGGGGGCTGCTCCTCTCTCCGAAAAAGAACCCAATGCACCCATCGTTGGAGTCGATAATGAAAGGAGCTCTGCACTTATCTCTTCGGCGCGTCATGAGAGTGCGGCGTATTCATATGAGAGCAACCCCCGTGCAAAGCACGGGTTGTGCCTTTTTCATCACGTAAAAAAGATTCGACCAACGTTGGACCAGCAAAAAAGAGAGAGTTCCCCCTATTTTTCTAATCCTCTGTCATCTATTGACTTCGGTCTTCCTATCCTACCCGTTCGAACTTAACTATTTGTGCACTGTAATTGTCTGCGCAAGAGGAATTTATAGATTATTTTCTTTTTTTTTATGATAAGCCACATTAGGTGTCGATGCGTAGCGAAGCATCAAATGAATGCTCTTTCTGTGCGCTTCAATTCCAACTTTGGTGCGCATCCAAAGTCGGGGATTTCATCGTTTTAGTGTTTATACCGTTTCTTTGGAGTATTGAAAATGACTCAAACCACTACGCAGTCGTATAACCAGCAGTCTTCAGAATTCACCGTCAAAACCCAGATTCCATTCGACGGTATCAATGAACCGGGCGCCTATGTGTGCAACTGGAGCGGGCATCTTCTTCGTGTTCCTGAAGATGGTTTCACTGCTGGCCGTTCGCCTGTCGTCAACATCGTTGGTCGTGAGCCTCTTTACGTCACGAAGATCAGCGAAAATCCCTACGTTACACTGACCAAAGCCAAGCTCCTGGCTGCCAATTTCGACCTTCATGTAAATTGGTAGTATATACAACTACCACGCTTTTCTATCAATAGCAGCACAACGAAGCAATCAAAGGCGGGCCGTCTCGGTCCGCCTTTCTACTCTATCGCCTCATCCTGCTCAGAGGTATAGTGTCGTCTATCTCCTCTCCCTCGACCGTGGGCCGGCTCTCCAGCTTTGCATCTTCCCGCTGCTCCTTCACAATGTCCAGCTTCTTTGCCATGGGCTCTCGCCTCCCGCTCGCCCTTTACAATAATTATAGGCGCCGATGGTGTCTCACACTATGTTGGCAGAGAGGGAGGCCAGGAAGCGACTTCTTGCTATGTGCGTGGCCGACGCAATTGCCGTAGAGAAGTACAAGGCCGAAGACGAGAAGCTTGCTGATAAGCTGACAATAGCGGGGCTTTCCGAGGAGGTCTCAACGGTCGCCATGCTCGATATCGACCGGGTTTTGGAGTTCGCCGCCAGTTTAATTACAAACCCCTCTAAAACTAAAGCCATCAAAGGGTTAACCTTCGATGGCTTCAGCAAATCTAATCTGGTGACCCCAAGGGGATTTGAACCCCTGTTGCAGGGTTGAAAACCCTGTGTCCTAGACCTAGCTAGACGATGGGGCCGTTTTCAGCACGACCTTTATCAGTTTCATCGAGCCAATCCGCGGAACCTGACCTGCTCAAGGCCTTTCAGCCCCGCGAGTTGAATCGGCCTTATATACACCGCCTATCGGCACGGGTCAAGGCTTTTCAATGCTTTTGCGCCCGGTTTTTTGGATCCTCGCCGGCGGAAGTTCTCAGCGGCAGCCTTGCGCGGACGACAGTTACTCTTTGGAAGACTAAAAACACAATCACCCTGCTCGCGGAATTGCACATTCCGTAACCCGACCGAAGGCCGTGACGACTGAGATGGTAATGCGCAGTTCACATGTACGTGAAAGGAGAAAACCACTTACGGCGGTATTGAGGTAGAAGCCGCCTTCCTGACGCGTACGCCACATTCTCCAGGGGCTAACATCCAGTTCAAGCTTCCTCTCGCCAAGATCGCCAAGGCCGCCAAGGAACTTTTGGGGCCTGGAGGCCTTTTTCCAGTCACGAAGATCGCAACACCAACGACCACTTTACCTATCTCTTTATTGTATTAAACGTTGCGTCTTTGCGAGAGTTTAAGCTTCGTGTTCCTTCGTGGTCTTCGTGTTCTTCGTGGTGAAAATCCAAAATCGGATCAACCACGAAGTGCACGATGAGCACGAAGTTAGAGGATGCCGAGATTGTTAGGTAGAAGCCGCCTTGCTGGCACGTACGCCAGATTCCCCAGGGGGGCTAACTCGGCAAATGGTCATGCGAGCAGAGCAATCGGAAGGCGCATTGACGCCAGATCGTACCACGCCGCCCTTCCTCACCATCGGTGTTCGGATGTTTCATTTCCATCGCTGATGACTGCCCTATGTTCCTTGTCTGTCAGAATTTATCGGTCGGGCTACGGTTGGCCATGACGAGTGAGTCAGGTAGAAGCGTCCGGCCTGCCGCGATCAAGCTCCCGGCTGCACAGCGAAGAGCGAGCCCGCCTCGTAGATATCGAGCTGCACGCCGCTGAAAGGTTTGGGATCAGGCAGCACGAGATCACCACTCTCGGCCTCCAGCGTGCTCTTCTCGAGATCGAGACGCACCCTATCGCCATCCTTCAACGCGGAATCCATGATCCCCGGTACCGTGATGATCGGCATGCCGGAGTTGATCGCGTTGCGCAGATAGATGGCCCCGAAGCTCTCACCCACGATCGCCACCACACCCAGAGCCCGGAAGCAGTCCACAGCCTGCTGGCGCGAGGACCCGGCACCGAAGTTGTGCCCCACCACCAGGATGTCACCCGGCTGGACCTGCGAGGGGAATTCCTCCCAGCCGTCGAGATTGCCGAAGGAGTGCTCCCCCATCTTCTCGATCTCGGTGATGGCCAGATGGGCGTTGTGAAAGATCATATCCGTATCGATGTTGTCGATCGATTTCCCCGCGGCGTCGCGCACCACGTGCACCCGCCCCACGAGAAGTGTTTTGCGTTCCTGTTCCATGACTCGCCTCGATTCGCTCCTGTGTCGTATCGCTCGCCCAGAGAAAGGATTCGGTCAACGCCGCGTCGCCGCCGCCGCCACGACTAACAGCAAGACCGTTAGAGGTCCCCAGCGGCCGTCAAGCAGCCGGCCACGGCCGATGCCGCCGCCGTCGCCGGCGAGGCCAGATACGTATCACCATCACCCTGCTTGCCCTTGAAGTTGCGGTTCGACGTGGACACCTGCACCTCGCCGCGCCCGGTCATGCCGAGCTGCCCCGAAGCGCACCCGCCGCACCCTTGGTGGGAGACCACAGCGCCGGCCTTGAAGAACACCTCGACCAGCCCGGCCTCGAGCATACTGCCGTACACCTCGCGCGTGGCCGGCCCGAGGCGCATCATCACGCCTTCTTTTATGCGACGGCCGCGTAGCACCTCGGCGGCGGCCTGGAAATCCTCGAAGCGCCCGTTGGTGCAGGAGCCAAGAAAAACGGACTGCACCGGCCGCCCCGCCGCCTCGCTCACGGGAACCACGTCGGCCGGGCTACCCGGACGCGCCGTCATGGGGCCGAGCCCCTCCACGTCGACTTCCACATCCTCCACGTACGCCGCATCGGCATCGGCGTGGTGCATGGCGCCGCCCTTGGCGCCGGACCGATCGCGGCAGTACGCCTCGATGCGCTCATCGGGTACGATCAACCCGATGATGGCTCCCATCTCGGTGGCCATGCTGGCCAGTGTGATGCGGCCCGCCAGGTCGAGCGCGTCCACGGCCGCGCCGCTGAACTCGATCGCCCTCCCCAGCCCGCCTCGCGAACCCAGCACACGCAGCACCGCCAACGTCAGATCCTTGGCCGAGGCCAGCTCCCCGGGGCGCCCCACGAGCCGCACCTTCATGGTGGGCGGCACCTCGAACCACGTGCGCCCCCAGCGGAATCCGTAGGCGATGTCCTGGTCCCCCATCCCCTGCCCGAAGGCGCCCACGGCACCCAGGATGTTCATGTGGCTGTCAGTACCCACCACCGTACCGCCGGGCAGACACAACCCCTGCTCGATCAGCACATGGCTGCCGATGCCGGCGTCCACGTCGAAGACCCGCACCTTCTGCGCGGCCGCAAAATCACGGCAAACCTGCTGGTTGTTGGCATAGGGAATGGTGTTGGCCGGCGCGTTGCAATCGAAGGTGAAAAAAGTGGCACCCCGGTCGTGAACTTCCTGCCCGGGATACTCGCGCTGGAAGTTCTTGACCACGTTGGCGCCGCCAAAATCACGCGCGCTGCGCACGTCCAGCCCCATCCACACGATCTCGCCCGCCGCCACATCGCGGCCGGCGTGGGCGCCGATGATCTTTTCGATGATGGTCTTGCCCACGATATCCTCCTCGTCTCGCTTGCGGCCCGCCGCCGCGGGGGGGGGGGAGCACGGTGCACCGAGATCTCACCGACACACCCCACCCCACAACGGCGGGCTTCCAACCGATCACACACCGGGACGCGCAAATCGTCGCACGTTCCGCTGCGCGATCCTCCAGCCCAAACCGAATGCGCGCTAGATGCGCTCGATTACGGCCTTGGCCACGTCAATGGTGCCCGCCGTGCCGCCCATGTCGTAGGTCTTGGCCGCACCGTCCTTCAGCACCTTGGCGATCGCCTTGTGCAGCGCCTCCGCCTTGGCACCTTCGTCGAGGTAGTCGAGCATCATCTTGGCGGTGAGGAGCATGGCCATCGGATTGACCTTGTTCTGCCCGGCATACTTGGGCGCCGAGCCGTGCGTCGGCTCGAACACGGCGTAACTATCGCCGATATTCCCCGAGCACGCGAACCCGAGCCCGCCCACGAGCTGAGCGCAAAGGTCGGAGATGATGTCGCCGAACATGTTGGTGGCCACCAACACCCCGTAGTCGAGGGGGTTCTTGATCAGCCACATGCACATGGCGTCGATGTTGGTTTCCCAGAGCTCGATCCCCGGGTACTCCTTGGCCACCTTACGCGCCGTGCGCACCATGAGTCCCGAGGTCTCGCGGATCACGTTGGGCTTCTCCACCACGGTGACGGTCTTGTACCCGTGCTTCTTGGCGTACTCGAAACCCTGGCGCGCGATGTTCTCGCAGGCAGCCCGCGTGAAGACGCGGCACGAGATGGCGATGTCATCGGCGGGCACGTCGGCGAACTTCTTCATATTCGGCGAGTGCTCCACCAGCGCGGCGCGCACCGCATCGGGCAGCGGATGGAACTCGACGCCCGAATAGAGCCCCTCGGTGTTCTCGCGGAAGACCACGAGATCGATGTTGTCGCGGTAGTTGAGCGGATTGCCCTCGAACGAGCGGCAGGGGCGCAGGTTGGTGTGCAGGTTGAACTCCTGGCGCAGGCGCACGATGGGGCTGCGGTAGACCAAACCCTTCTCCTGGAGCTCGGGAGCCAGCTCGGCGGCGGCCTCTTCCTTCGGCTTGGAGGTGATCGCCCCGAAGAGCGCGCAATGCGTGGTCTTCAGCATCTCGACCGTGCGATCGGGCAGGGGATTGCCCTCGGTCTTCCAGAACTCCCAACCTATGTCTCCATGAACGTACTCGGCGTCCAGCGCGAGGTGATCGAGCACCAGACGCGATGCGTCCATGACGTCGTTTCCGATCCCGTCGCCGGGAAGCCATGCGATCCTGTACTTGGCCATCTTCCGTGGTCTCCTTTGTTCGTTGCGCAGGCCGGTCGGGTCAATCAAAAATAGCACCCAGAATTCCGGCCCGAATCATCACCGCGACCGCCTCCACAGGCCGATCCCGGTACGTTTTCACTCTGTCAGTCGCGAGAACCCGTTCATCATCGAATCCCGCGATCCGCGATCCGCGATCTACATTCAGCAATGATCAATCGACAATCCGTGAGGCTCACTCCTCGGCGAGGCCCAATTGCCGGCGCGTGTACGGCACCAACCCGCCAGCCTCCATGATGCCCACGATCTCCGGGGGCAGGGGCGGGAACTCGATGGTCCCCTTGGCGCACGTCAGAACCCCCTCCTCGAAATCGATCTGCACCTCTTCGCCGGCTTCGATCCACTCCAGGGCCTGCGCGCTCTGAACCAGCGGCAGCCCGGCGTTGATCGCGTTGCGGAAGAAGAGCCGTGAAAACGATCCCGCCACCACGGCCCCGACTCCGGCGAACTTGAGGCACGTGGCGGCCTGCTCGCGCGACGAGCCGCACCCGAAGTTGCGCCCCGCCAGGACCACGTCCCCCGGTCGCACCGTGCTCGCAAACTCGGGATCGAGGTCCTCCAGCGCGTGGGCCGCCATCTCTTTGGGGTCCTTGACGGTGTAGGTGTACTTTCCGGGAAAAATCACGTCGGTATTGACGTCGTGACCGTACTTGAAGACTTTCCCTTTAACCTTCATGCTGTGACGCTCCTCTCACTGCCTTTTCACTGCGAGATCTCGACGGTGCGCGGATCGGCGATCACTCCGGCCAGGGCTGAGGCCGCCACCGTTGCGGGGCTCCCCAGAAAGACCTCCGCCTCGCGACACCCCATGCGCCCCTTGAAGTTACGGTTCGACGTGGAGATGCAGGTCTCCCCCGGGGCGAGCGCACCCTCGTGCGCGCCGAGGCAGGGACCGCAGCCCGGGTTCATGACCACCGCACCGGCCTCCACGAAGGTCTCGATCAGCCCCTCGCGCAGGGCGTTCAGATAGACATTCATCGACGCCGGGAAGACGAGCAGCCGCGTGCCGCCGGCCACCTTGTTGCCGCGCAGGATGGCGGCAGCCAGGCGCAGGTCCTCGAGACGCCCGTTGGTGCAGGTGCCGAGCAACGCCTGGTTGATCGGCGTGCCCGCCACCTCTTCCACAGGGCACACGTTGTCCACCGTGTGGGGGCGGGCGATCTGCGGCCCCAGCGCGCCCACGTCGTAGGCCCGCTCCTCCGAGAAGGTTGCGTCGTCATCGGAGGAGACCATCTCGTATTCCGCCGTGCTGCGCCCCTGGAGCCAGGTCTCGGTCTTGGCGTCGGGCTCCACGTAGCCGATCTTGCAGCCCATCTCCACGGCCATGTTGCAGAGCACCATGCGCCCGGAGATCGACATCGCCTCCACTGCCGAGCCGCAGTACTCCGCGGCGCGGTAGAGGCCGCCGTCGGCGCCAATGTCACCGATCACCTTCAGGATCAGGTCCTTCGGTGTGACCATCTCGGGGAAGTCGCCGTCGGCGCGCACCCTGAAGGTCTCAGGAACACGCAGCCAGATCTGCCCGGTCGCCCAAATCACGGCCATCTCGGTGCGGCCGATGCCGGCGGCGAAGGCGCCGAAGGCACCGTACGAGGTGGTGTGCGAATCGGATCCCAGGATCAGCCGCCCCGGCAGAGCGTGCCCCTTCTCGGGCAGCACCTGATGGCAGACTCCGGTGTTGAGGTCGTGGAAGTTCTCGATCCCCTGCTCGGCGACGAACTCGCGGATCACCTTGTGGTTGCGGGCGTACTTCTCATCGGCGGCGGGCACACAGTGATCGAGGACGACCACCAGCTTCGACGGATCGAACACCTTCTGCACCCCGATCTTGCGGAAGTGATCGGAGATCGCTGCGGTGTTGTCGTGAGAGAGCGCCACGTCCGGAGAGATGCTAACGATCTCGCCGGCGCTCACGTCGCGGTTCGCTTTTTGTGACAAGATCTTTTCGGCAAAGGTCTTTCCCATGATGCTCTGTTCCTTCCTCCTTCACGCGCCATGATGGTCTTGGCTGCGGCGTTCAAGGCGTCAAAGGCGTCTCAATGCTCGTTGGTCCGGATTTTTCATGAACGGCGTAGCGAGTTGGTGCAGGCGTTCATGTAAAGCCCGGACTAGAGGTGAAAGGGCTCGAAGTTCATGAAGTCGGCATGATGGATGATCATGGCTTCGGCCAGGACGCGCGCCCCCGTGCCCTCCTTGGCATGCACGGCGATCATGTGGAGCACCTCGTCGGGCAGCCCGGCGTCGTACCCCAGCCCCACTCCTGAGAAGGGGTGGCGCAGCATCTTGCCGTGCTTGCTCTTGACGAACTCGCCGCCCTCCTCGGCATATTCGACCAGCTTGCCCACGTCATGCAGCAGCGCGCCCGACGTGAGCAGGTCCATGTCGATCGGCATGCGGTCGGCGTAGAGCGCGTGCAGTGCTTCACCGCTGGCCCGCGTCACCTGGACCACGCCGCGAACATGCTCCACCATGTTGGCGGGGCAGGGCGCAAGGAGCAGCGTGAAGGGCATGCGCAGCAGATCGTCGGGCGTCCAGCCACCGTTTTTCAAAGCCCTCTCGAAGACCTGAATCGTCTTCTCTCTGAGACCGGCGTCCGCGATCAGATTGAATTCGGGAATGAGCTCGAGCAGTTTCTCGCGCATCGTTGGTCCTCGTCGTTGTGGAATGAATGTATGTTTTCGGTATCGCCTTCGGTTCTGTGTCAGCCGTTCCCCGCTCATCGATCCTGTTCGCTCTCAGCGAGGCGATCGAACATCACCCGGTTCCGCGGCCTGTGTCTAGAGTGCTCCTTTGCGGTTCGAATCGGGAGTCATTGGCGGAGCGCCGGAGTTTCCGAGTTGTCGCGCGGCCACCAATCGATCAGTCGATGGTCACGCGTGTGTTCACCTGGCCGTGAAGGGCCGCATCGGGCACCATGGCACCCAGAATGAAAGCTCGTTCCACTGCGTGGATGGGGTCGATGATGGCGGTGATGCGGCGCGCGAAGGCCTCGATGCTGGCGATCTTGCTGCGGTTGACGTAGACGATATCGCCACGCAGCAGATACCAGTCCTGAGACAGATCGCCGTTGAGCGCGGCTTTCAGATCGACGGGAATGATCATAGGATTCTGGATGTCGCCGCGAATCAGCACTACCGCCGTGAGATCGGCGTCGCCTGTGACATCGCCAGCCTCGGCCAGAAGCTGCAGCACGGTGCTACTTCCGGTGATCCCGTACGAGCCGGGTTTCTTGACCTCGCCGAGGATGAAGGCCTTCTGCAGCGGCGATTCGAGGAGCTCCACCATGACCTGGGGTTCCGTGTAATACTTGGAAAAATTCTCACCCAGGCTAAGAAGCAGCCAGTCCAGGTTCTGTCCGGCCACGCTGATGCGCCCGACCAGCGGCAGATTGATATCGCCCTGGCGATCCACAGTTACCTGGCGGGAGACGTCGTCCTGGCGCCAGACCTCGACGCGCAGCACGTCCTGCGGTCCCAGAATCAGGGGCGGCGTGGGTGCCGGTTGAGGCGGTTCGGGAATGCTGCTGCGGGGAGTGGCGAATGTAGCCTCCTCGGGCCCCACCTGCAGCGAGCTGCATGCATTCAGCATCGAGAGGATCAACAGGATCGAGAACACACCCGAAATACCCGCAGCAGATCGCAACGCTCGCATCGGCTTCCCTCACACCACGAGAAGATGTCACCGTTGTTTCAGAAAAGGAGATTATGGCCCGAAGCGGGACGGCATTTCAAGCAGATTGGAAGATCAAAAAGACAAAAAAAAGAGCGTCCCACGCGAGAACGCCCTGCGCTGAGCCTTGATGTATCAACGGCGGTGTCCTGCGAGGATGTTCGATCGAGGCAATCCGGGAGTGGCCGTCAGAGGCTCCATCCCGCAGTTCGAGGTACCCAATCGATGAGATCTATCGACGAACCCACGCTGTGTGAAGGCCTTCCCGATCAGGTCCCGGGGAACGGTTTGCAGAGCTCCCGCGTCACTTGCCTGATCGATAGGGCGAAGAACGGGGACAGCGAGGCGGTCAGCAGGCTCTACCGGCTCTGCTCGGGCCGGCTTCGGATGGTGGCGCGGCGGCGCCTCGGCCGTCAACTGCGTCTCAAGCTCGAGAGCATGGATGTCGTGCAGTCGGTCTGGAAAGATGTGCTCGTCGACCTCGGGCGCTTCACCAATGGTGGATTCGAGGAATTTCTCCTCTGGCTCGACACGCGCATCCTGCGCAAGATCAAGGATCGTGGCCGCTACTACACGGCCCAGAAGCGCGACATGAACCGCGAGGAGGATATTTTCATGCGATGTTCCGATTCCCTCGACTCCCCCCTGCCACGGACCCAGGACACGTCGCCCAGCACGGCAGCGGCGCGCGATGAAGGCACGCAACGTTTCCTGGAGTTCGTCCGCAGCCTCCCCGGCCCGGAACGCCAGGCGGTCATCTTGCGGATGTGCGATGACATGTCCTACACCGAAATCGGGCGGCACATGGGCGTTCCCACGGAGGAGGCCAAGCGGCTCTGCACAAAGGGAGTCAGAAGCCTCGCCCACCTCATCGTTCTCTGGCGCCACAACCGACCCAAATAGACCGGGCATCGATCCGGCGGCTACGACCGGCGCGGAACGGGGCGACTGCCCCCCTGCTCCGCATGGCCTCCGAATTCCACCGACGCCCCACGAAGTTTTCCCACAGTGCTCCAAAAACAAAAAAGGAGCAGGGGATATCTGCCATGAGGAGCGATGATCCCCTGCTCGAGAGAGAAAATGATGCCGTATCTAACTCTTTGTGCTTGCTACTGCGGGAGAATCACGCTGTCAATCACATGAATCACGCCGTTTTTGGCGTTGATATCGGTCTGGATGACCCGGGCGTTGTCGATCATGACCATGCCGCCCTTGATCTTGATGCTGACGCGAAGGCCGTTCACGGTATCACTGGCCTTCAGCTTGACTACGTCGGAAGCCTCGAGGCGCATGGGAACGACGTGGTACGTCAGGATCGAGATGAGCTGCTTGCGGTTTTCGGGCTGGAGAAGAGATTCCACGGTGCCGGCGGGAAGCTTGGCAAAAGCTTCGTCGGAGGGCGCAAAGACGGTGAAAGGACCGTCTCCCTTGAGAGTTTCGACGAGACCGGCGGATTTGACCGCAGCCACGAGGGTGTTGAAGGTCTTGGCGTTGACTGCGGTGTCGACGATGTCAAGCCTGGCCTTGGCGATCTCACGGGGCGGCAGCAGGACGGTGTCGATCACGTGGATGACGCCGTTGCTCGCCATGATGTCGGTCTTCAGGATGCGGGAATTTCCGATCGTGACGCCCTGCTTGTCGCGCATGACATCGAGGTTCAATCCGTTGACGGTCGAAAGCAGGCGCTGGCGCACGACGTCGGAAGCGACGGCTTTCCGGGGTACGACGTGGTAGGTCAAAATACTCTGCAGCTTGGCGCGGTTCTCAGTCTTGAGCAGGGTCTGAACCGTGCCGGCAGGAAGTTTGGCGAAAGCTTCGTCGGTCGGCGCGAACACAGTGTAGGGCCCCTCGCCCATGAGGGTTTCGGCGAGGCCCGCGGCCTTGACGGCGGTCACGAGGGTGTTGAAGGAACCGGCTTTGGTGGCGATGTCGACAATGGTACGACCCTGACCATCCCACTTGGCGGCGGCTTTCGAATGTCCACCGCAAGAACCGCAGCAGTCGGAGGTGGACTTGGGAGTGCAACCACAACTGTCACAGCCCATGGCGATGTCGGCACTCACGAATAGCGCCGCAGCGAGAGCAAAAATGCAAACGTAAGAGTTGAATTTCATCTTCTTTTCTCCTCACAGAAGACAGAGCTTTTTTTGATTTACGCGGAGCTTAGATCTCTCAGCTAAGTTTCGGTGTTGGATGCCATTGTCGAGGGAATAGCTGTGCGTCAGACTATTGTCTACATAAAAAACAATTTTGTCAAAAATACCGCATTCTTGTATTTCAAAGAATGTTCAGAGTTTTTACCGCGATTTTTTGCAGGTATTGCCGGATCAACAGGATAAATAAATCAAGCCTTAAATATTGACATTATTTAGACATCAGGCAGTCATAGATCCCGGTTTGTGACCACAGCCGGCCTGCACGCCCTCCCGCCTCATTCCTTGTGGGCACTCCCGAAGTTTTTTGTGCTAAGCTCTTGACGGCGATGTGTTGGTGTGTATATTAACATACACACTTTAGCGGAGCTGTCTCATGGAGCGACTGCCGATCACGCTCACCGATGCCACAGGAGTCCCGTATTACCGCCAGATCGTGGATCAGGTGGCTCAATTCATCCGTTGCGGCCGCCTGGGACCGAAAACCCAGCTCCCATCGGTGCGCGACCTGGCCAAGCAGTTGCTCGTGTCCCTGATCACCGTGCGCCGGTCCTACACCGATCTCGAGGCCGCCGGCCTCATCATCAAGCGTCAGGGATACGGCACCTTCGTGGCAGATCAGATCGAGGCAGCCTCGCGTGAGCAAGCCCTCACCGAGACGCGCGCGGTTTTGCGGGAGGCCATCGAGCATGCCGAGAGGCTCGGCGTCGACGGGGCGCTTCTGCGCACGATGATCGACGAATTGCTCGACCGCCGAGGAGAGAAATAAGATGGACACGACCGATCTCATAGAGGTGCGCGGGCTGGGCATCAAGCGCGGCTCCTTCAGGCTGCAGATCCCTGACTGGCGCGTTGCGACGGGACAGGTGATCGGGCTGGTGGGTCCCAACGGCGCCGGCAAGACGACGCTCCTCGAGGCGCTGGCCGGATTGCGACCACCTCACGAGGGGCGCATCTTCGTGTTCGGCCATCAACCCCATCGCACGCCCGTAGCGGTGCGTTCGGCGCTGGGCTTCATGAGCGACGACATGCCGCTCTTCGCCGCGCGCATCGGTAAGCTCCTGCGATTGATCTCGGGTTACTACGCCACCTGGGACAGGGAGCTGGTGGAAGAGCTCCTTACGCGCTTCAAGATCGACCCGCGTCAACGCGTGGAAAAGCTTTCCAAAGGCCAGGGGACGCGTCTGCGCCTGATCACGGCCCTGGCTTTTAGGCCGCAGGTGCTGCTGCTCGACGAGCCGGCCGCAGGGCTGGATCTGGCCGGCCGCCATGCCCTGCTCGAGAGCGTACTCGAGGTGGTGCGCGATCCCGCGCGCAGCGTGATCATCAGCTCGCACCTGCTCCACGACGTGGAACGGGTGTCGGACCGGCTGCTGGTGCTCCACGAAGGGAGTGTCGTCAGGGAGGGGTCCACCGATGAGCTCGTCGGCGCGGGCCGAACCCTCGAAGAGGCCCTCGTGGCCTGGGGAGCCGCTGGATGAGAGCGATCGCGATCCATTTGCGCAGCCGCCTCCTGGCGCTACTTGGCGAGCCTTTCTCGCTGGCCTTCCTGCTCTTCAGTTGCGGCATCAGCCTCTTCTACTGGCCCGGCACGACCGACTCCTGGGTCCTCGTCGATGCCGCCGGAGGCGATCTGCGAGCACTGGAAGCCGTGGGTGTCATGCTCCTGTGGTGCTACACGTGGCCGCTCATGGCGACCGTCCCGGTAGGCGGCAGCGTGACCGGCACCTTTCGCGGCGATGTGATGACCGTTCGAGCTATGCCCGCCCTGCCGATCGGAATGCGATCGCGCGCCGTGGCCGAGGCGCTCTTGGTGGTGCTCGTGGTCTTCATCGTGCGCCTGCCCTTCTTCTTTTTCGAAGGCGCACCGTTTCCCAATCTCAACGTCTCATGGGAAACGTCGCAGCTCGGCGGCCTCCAAGAGCGTTTTGTACTGCAATCAGTGGCCGGTACGGGGCTGATCTTTGCGTTCCTCGTGGCCTGGACAGCGCCGGCACGAACGCTCGGGATCTACTGGGCCAGACCGTTCCTGATGATCGCACTGCTCTACGGTGCGTTCTCGATCGGACTCCTGAACACGACGGCCGGATGCGTCGCGGCCGGGGCGCTGCTCACGATCGCCTGCCTGGCGACCCTCGACGTCGAGATCTCCCTACCGCGCATCGCAGTCGGTTCTAGCGAGCCGGCGGCGGCGCGTTGGCGGCCCGCCCGCCATCCCCTTGTTCAGTTAAGGCGTGACTTCTGGCTCCAGCCACTTCGCGTGGCTGCGCTGTTGCTGTCGCTGGAGGTGGTCTTCCTGGCCTTCGGCATGGTGATCGAGCTGCCCGAGTACGGGCTCTATTTCGCTACATCCCTGGTGTTCGGCTTACTCTTTTCCTTCGTCGTGCTCCGCCCCCTGGGCTGCCTGGTCTTCTCAGCGGGATTCGAAGACGGAGGATTCCCCGCCGCGTGGACGGTGCTGCCCGTCGCCAAGCACACCGTGATGCGGGGGGTCTATCTGCACGGACTGATCTCGAGCATTGGCTTGTGGATCGCCATCATGGGAATCAATGCGCTCAGCACCTGGATCGATTCGGGCCAGCCGGGTATCACCGATCTCGATGGAGATCCCGCCTGGCGGCTCCTCGGCCCCCTCGCAGCCATCGCTCCCTGTCTGGCCGGAGGTGTTACCGCTGCCGCGGCAGGCGACGGCAAGAGGGGATTGCTCTCCCTGGCGGCTATGCTCACGATCCTCTTGGGGCACTTCGCCTGCCTGATCCTCGACGTTTCGCTCGCAATAGAGTTGTGCGCCGTTATCCTGCTGGCGGCGATCGGCGCACTGCCGCCGCTGGTCCACCTGCGAGGACGTATGGAGACCAAGGCCGCAGGGTGACATCTTGCTCCATCACCAGTTCGAATCGATCTCTAACCGCTAGCTCGGAGAGACCGGCAAGCAGTCGTTCAAATCACGCCATCAGAGGATCAACAGAGGTGTCCGTAACCGGCGTTTTGCTCTACTACACAGACAATCAACACATGCAACGTAAACCTACAACTCTTGGCTACTCGGTCACCGCGAAATCGACGTCATCTTTGTAAACAAGAGTCGGGACATTGATCACTCCGTTGGCTCGGTTGTCGATGGCGACGTAGGCTTTGATGAAGGATCCTGCGTCAAGAGTCCGATCGAGAACGGTTTTGAAAGGAATGTTCATGGTCACGCCTGCATCCAATCCGTTACACTTGTCGTCGAGCATCGGATCTGAACGAGGCGACACGAGAGTGCCTTGTTTGTTTGTACCAGATGGTATAATTTCCGTCGCGGTCGATCTCATGTAATAAACGGCAACATCGTTCATCGAGATGTGATTGTCTTCCCAGAACACGTGTAGGACATCGGCACTGTCGACGCAAATTTCGGGTACGACAGCATTGACCCCCAGGTCCGCTATCTTCACTTCATTGCTCCAGTCCGGCGCCCGAAAGAGCGGTGCGGTGAGTAGCGCAATCAGTACTGCTTAAAAAACGTAATACCAAACAGTCTTCATCTTTCTTCTCCTTTAAAATTAATAGGTATTTCCGTAATTCTTTGCCCGCCAATATCTTGAAGACAGCCAATACAAAAACGACTTCAATCGAGGAACCGCCAGAATCCTCATTCATAAATAAATCTTGAGAGTACCGTGTTGTCGGTCGATCGTTTATGCGACTAGTCCGATTCCTTCGGTCCTTGATAGATCGATACGTTCGTGCAGATATTTCTTGAAAATTTGATCTTCATCACAACCAGCGAGAAATTCAGGAAGTGTATTTCTGAGGGCAATGGCAGCGACCTGTTCGGAAGGAGCCAAACCAGGACGTACGGTTCGAATCCACGATCCAAACAATCGCCAAATCACCTGCGGAACCGTGGCCGCCAGTATCTGAAGCAATCCCTGCGCAATGATTCCGAGTTGAATATGGCAGTGATAGGCACCCATTTTCCGCCGAACGTCATCCCTGTAGGATTTGGATTTTCGGTGTAGATGTTGGTTACCGCTTTTACGAGGCTAGGTCTGCGCCTGCCCCATAAATATCCTGCAGCGCATTCACGATAATCCCTCCCGGAGCAGAAGTGCATAGACCATGTCATGGAAACGTGCGTATCCTCTCCACAGCGATTGGAACCCTGGCGGGCCATCACATCGGCGATTCAAGTATCCTCCAAGCTTGGCTATGATGATGATGGCTTCGCCAAGAGTTGTGGGCTTTTTTTTTGAGCGAGTAATTGGAGCAGCTCGCA
>Ga0190284_1000265_pt1 | contig 35020 bp, 43 predicted proteins | sample 48691812_MG_FD_161668 | JGI IMG/M metagenome (GOLD analysis project Ga0190284, IMG submission 161668) | Hydrothermal vent microbial mat bacterial communities from Southern Trench, Guaymas Basin, Mexico - 4869-18-1-2_MG | ecosystem: Environmental > Aquatic > Marine > Hydrothermal vents >...
GCGGAGAAACAGCAGATTTTATTGCGGATGGACGCCGACCAGCAACAACTCTACGATCCGATCTATACCCCGCGTTGAAATCCGGGTGTCCCAATGCGGAAGTCAGGAAATATCCATCGTTCTTTGTCTTGCGTAGCTTTCTGTGTTTTCGTTTTTTTCGCTTTTTCTTTGTCATTCCCGCGAAGCTTGTCCCCGACCCGATCGGAGGGCGGGAATCCATTCTTTTTTGTAGGTCGGGCGTCCTGTCCATACACGCTTCTGCAGGCAGAAGCATGGCACCCGGCATCATATTTTTGCCACCCGGTAAAAAAAACCGTGAAATCTGTGGACTCTTTATTGGGCATTGGGCCCTGGTTATTCCCAGCACTTATTTGCCATGCATCAGAACCGTTGGCTCAAGTCAAAAGACTTACGATACCTTAGAGTTTTGCAAATAAGTGCCGGGGGTATTTTGGCCTTGGATATTTTTTCGTTATTCGTCGTTTGCGTTCGGCTCGATGTGCACTATGACCTGCTGGACGGAGTTGTCTGCGGCGAGGATGCGTTGGCGGACAGCAGAGGCTATGTTGTGTCCCGCTTCGACCGTCAGGTTCGGGTCGACCAGGATATGCAGGTCCATCTCGACCTTCCCGCCGAGTTTCCTGGCCCGGACTGCGTGGTAATTTTGCACGCCTTGGGTCTGCTGGATAACCTTGCCCAGCCGGGCGACCTGCGCCTTGGCCGGTGCCCGGTCGGTCAGTTCGTTGCAGGCTGAGATGATAATTTTTATCGCAGCGACCAGCAGAAACGCAGCTAGTACCGCCGCGGTGAGTCCATCGAGCATCTGCCATTTTTCCCCGCCGAACATCGCCCCCGCAATACCCGCTGAGGCTCCCAGCGAGGTAAACGCGTCCGAGCGGTGGTGCCACGCGTTGGCCAAGACCGCGGGGTTGTTGGCCTGGTGTCCCGCCCGCCGAGTTACGCGGAATAGCCACTCTTTGACCGGTACGGTGAGCATCGCCATGGCCAGCGGTACGGGGCCTGTTATCGCTCCGACGGTAGCTGAGCTTAGCGACGCGACAGCCCGATAGCCTATCATCGCCGCAGCTCCAAACAGGGCTATGCCCACGAACATCGCCACCAGTGTGTGCACCCGCCGATGGCCATACGGATGACAGGGGTCGGCGGGTCTGTTGCCCCACTTGAGGCTGGCCAGAACAGCCAGGTCGCTCACCAGATCGGTCAGGCTGTGCACGCCGTCAGCCAGGATCGTCTGACAGGAGAAGACGACGCCGGCTGCGATTTTCGCCCCCGCCAGAGCGAGGTTGACCGCCATGCCCCATATCGTAACAGCCCGGCCTGTGGTCGGCGGCGGGGTCTTAACATGGCCCGGGGCGAACATGGCTAGGCCCTCTCCGACGAAACTTTCACCGAGACAGCGTCAGCTTGGGCAATAGCTGCGGGCTTGGCGACCTCGACAGTCGCAGCTCGCACGCGACCGTCTGCCAGGGCGAGATTCAAAATTTCCGTCGCGAGTTTTTCCAGCAGCGCGAAACGCCACAGGCCTGCAGCGGCGGTGATTTTCTCGCACAGATCAGCATAGTCCACCGCGTCTGCAAGGTCGTCCGAAGCAGCGGCAGCTTGGCCATCGACATCCAGCTCGATATCCACGCAAATATCCTGAGGCCCCGCCTGCTCCCAGTCGTTCACCCCAACAATCGCCCGCAAACGCAAATTTTTTATGCGGATCAGCATGCAATCATTCTAGACCAAGCCACCACGAAAAACAACGCAATCGTATGAATGTAGTTGCCTCCCCCGTATTGTTTTGCAAATCGGCGGGTAGGTAAAAGGGAAATAGAATCTGTCATTACATTTCCATCGCGGTTTGGCTAGGCTGCCATCATGAAAAACGTTCATTCAAAAATACTGAAACAGATCGAGAAAGTTACAGGAAAACGTCCGCTAACTGTAATTAACCACATACCTAAAAAGTGTGTCTATTTTCCCTTGCTCTCGTCTTTGTTTTTCTGCGTGTATCGGATAACCTGCACATTTTCGATGGTGGTCAGTCCGCCGCACTGGGCGGCTTCGAACAGGTCGTGGAGCTTGGGCAGGAAATCGTCGATTTTCTCCGGCGAGTCGACTATCTCGACGACGATCGGCAAGTCGGCTGAGAGGTCCAAAATGCGGGCGGTTCGGATTCTGCTCGTCGCGCCGAAGCCAGTCTCGCACCGCCAGGCCGTCGCCCCAGCCAGCCCCGCCTGCTTGGCTTGCCGCACTATCACCTCGTGCAGCGAAGTGTGCTTGAGCTTGTCCGACTCGCCCAGGAATATCCGCAGGAGTTTAGCCTCGGCCTTTAGTTCCATAGTCCACCACCTGTTCTTATGAGGATACGCACAGCTAGAACTCCAACGAGGAAGGCTGCCACGGAAAAAATAATCGAGCCACCCATGTAAATTGCGGCGTGGAGATATTCGCTGTCCCGGAACATCGCGATGGTTTCGTATATCATGGACGACAGCGTGGTAAACCCGCCGCAAAAACCCGTCGCCAACAGCAGCCTCATCCCCGGCGAGAGCATTTCCCCAGCCAGAGCTACCTCAGTAATCACACCGACGAATATACACCCCAGGATATTTGTCGCCAGAGTCCCAATAGGCCAATCCACGGAAAACCGTTGGCCCAGCACGCTCATGCCATAGCGGGCAATGGAGCCTGCAAACCCCCCGCAACCCACCAGAAGCGAAGCCAGTAGCACGTTCGTCAGTTTCATATCGCAAATCGTAAGCTGTCCTGACGGCAGAGTCAACGAGCCTTTTGTCCGGTTGTCGAGACAAAGGTATTGACACGGACAGCGGGGGTAGCTATTCTGCTCGTCCTGTCTAAGCGGGCTTGGATAACCACCCGGGCAGGAACAAATGTGAATTCGCGTATGAATTCACGCAAGAAACCACCCGTAATTAGGAGCAATTTCCATGGCAGTAAAAATAGGTATCAACGGATTTGGCCGCATCGGACGACTGGTTTTCCGCGCAATGGCGGAAGAGCCTGAACGCTTTGAAGTAATGGCTATCAACGACTTGGCCGACGCGGACACGCTGGCGTATCTGCTGAAGTATGACTCGACCCAGGGCAAGTTCCCGGGCAAGGTCGTCGCCAAGAAAGATTGTCTTGTCGTCAACGGCAAAGAGGTCAAAGTCGTAGCTGAGCGCAACCCCGCCAACCTGCCCTGGGGCGAACTTGGCGTGGACGTCGCTATCGAAGCGACCGGCATTTTCCGCGACAACAAGACCGCTGACAAGCCAGGCTACGACAGCCATATCGACGCGGGGGCCAAGAAGGTCATCATCTCCGCGCCGTCCAAGGGCACAGCGTCGATGATCGTCATGGGCGTCAACTGCGACAGCCTGACCCCGGAGATCACCTGCGTCTCCAACGCGTCCTGCACCACCAACAGCCTGGCTCCGGTAGCCAAGACCCTCAACGATAAGTTCGGCATCATCAAGGGTCTGATGACCACCGTGCATGGCTACACCAACGACCAGCGAATCCTGGATATGATCCACAGCGACAAGCGTCGCGCCCGGGCAGCTGCGGTCAATATCATCCCGACCACCACCGGCGCCGCAGTGGCTGTGGGCAAGGTCCTGCCGGAACTCAACGGCAAGCTCGATGGCTATGCCCTGCGAGTGCCGATTCCAACCGGCTCGATTACGGACCTCACCGTGCACCTCAACAAGAGCACGAACATCGAAGAGGTCAACGAAGCGATCCGCGTCGCAGCCGATGGGCCTATGAAGGGTATCATCGAATACTGCACCGACCCGATCGTCTCCAGCGACATCGTACACAATCCAGCCAGCTCGATATTCGACTCGGGCAACACCGCAGTCATCGGCGGCGACCTGCTCAAGGTTACAATGTGGTACGACAACGAATGGGGCTACAGCAGCAGAACCGCAGACCTGGCTGAGAAAATGGCCAAGCTGTAAAACCCATAAAAAAATCAACAACTAAAAAGCTCGCGACAGGCCTATAACCAAAAGCCTTCGCGAGCTTTTTTTAATCAGGCAAACAGGCAAATAGGAGTTCACGGATTACACGGATTTTTTTGTCAAAAAGAAAATCCGTGTAATCCGTGGACTCCTGTTTTTGTATTCCAGTTGAGTTGGGAATATCCGAAATCAAAAATCCGAAATCCGAAATATTTTCCCTTGCATTAGCAAAACGAATAGATATTATTAGCGGCTTGAATATGCGAAACTTACATGCAGCTACTTGGAAAGGACGTAAAAATGTCGCGTGATACTATTCTCGATAATGCACAAGCTAATTATCTCCGAGCTAAGGAAATGCTCTGCAGCGAGTTTGGCGAGGGGTTGCTGAGCAAAATTCAAGAGCCTAAGGAGCGGATCGAATTTCGCATAGGCCCGCAGCTGAGGGATGGCAAGATACGTGTTTTCAAGGCGTATATCGTGCGACACAACGACGCGATGGGCCCAAGCAAGGGCGGCATTCGCATGACGCCGGGCGTTACGCTGGCGGATGTTACGGGCTTGGCAATGGAGATGACCTGGAAGTGCGCGTTGATGGGCCTGCCCTTCGGCGGCGGCAAGAGCGGCATCGTCGCTGACCACCACGACCTGTGCGAACACGACAAGGAGACGCTCATCCGCAGCTTCACCCGTGGCGCCCATCGGCACATCGACCCGCAAATTTACATCCCCGCGCCGGACATGGGCACGAACGAAGCTGACATGGGCTATATAAAGGATACCATCGCATATTCCGAAGGCGTCTCCAGCACGCATGGCTGCTATGTCACCGGCAAGCCCGTGATACTAGGCGGCATCCCAGGCCGACGCGAAGCCACCGGCAGCGGCGTGGTTATGACGACCGTAAAAGCGATGGAAAAACTCGGCATGAATGTCGAGGGAGCACGGGCTGTGGTGCAGGGGTTTGGCAATGTAGGGTCGGTCGCAGCGAAGGGACTATACGACCTGGGCGTGAAAATTATCGCGGTGTCCGACCTGAACGGAGCGGTGCGAAACGACGCTGGGCTGGACATACCAGCTATGATCGCCCACGAAGCTGCAAGCGGCGGGGTTAGCAACTTCGCGCCCAGCGAAGCTTGCGACGGAAAAGAAATGCTCGAACTGCCCTGCGACCTGCTGGTATTGGCTGCGGCGGAAAGTCAGATAACCGAGGAAAGCGCCCCGCGAATTTCCGCCAAGCTGATAGCCGAGGGTGCCAACAGCCCGATAACCCCAGCTGCGGACGAAATCCTCGCAGCCAAGGGTGTGGAGATAATTCCGGACATCCTCTGCAACGCCGGGGGCGTGTTCGTGTCGTATCTCGAATATACCCAGGAAACGCAGAACGAACAAATGACCGAGCAGCAGGTGCATCAACGACTGGCTGAGCGGATGAGCCGACGGTTCGCGGAAGTTTCGACCCTGGCCAAGGAGAAAAATCTGCACATGCGAGACGCCGCGATGTACCTGGCCCTGCGAAACGTCTGCAACGCCCTGATAGCAAGAGGCACACTGCCCTAACGGCAAATACGAAATACGAAATACGAAACAAATCCGAATATCGATATTCGATATTCGGCTTTGCTTCTCAATGCGGATGCATATGTCGCAGAACGTGAGGCCGCTCCAGGCCATGGGCAAGCATTAGGGGTTCATCGTTGAGAATGTCCAAAGTTTGGCCTTGGGCTACGATCTCGCCGCGGTCGAGAACTATGACGTGCTGACAGATTTCCGCGACCAGTTCGAGGTCGTGCGTAGCGATGATTTGAGCTACGGGAAGATTTTTCAACAGCTCCTTCAACTCTCGCTTGCCGCGAGGGTCCAAGCCATTGGTCGGCTCGTCCAACGCCAAAACGCGGGCGTCGCACGCCAAGACCCCGGCCAGGCACGCGCGACGCTTTTCGCCCTGACTGAGATGGTGAGGCTGACGCTCGTCGAAACCAGCCAAACCGACCTGCTCCAGCGCCCGGGCAACGCCAGCGGAAAGCTCCTGCCCCGCCAAGCCCAGCTGCTGCGGGCCAAAAGCGACATCCTCCCACACCGTCGGACAAAAAAGCTGATCGTCCGGATCCTGAAACAACAGCCCGACGCTCGCTCGCACATCTCGCAGGTGAGGCTCAGCTACCGGAGTTTCAAAAACATGAACCGCGGGAGTTTGCGATTGCGATTTTTTCGGCGCGTGCTCGGGCAACAGGCCATTGAGATGCAGCAGGAGCGTACTCTTGCCAGCTCCGTTCGGGCCTATCAAGCCGACGCGTTGACCCTTGCCGATCGAAAAACTGACGCGGCGCAGGGCTTGGTTGCCATCGCTGTAACGATAGCTCAAATTGCAAACTTCCACCGCGGTCATGTTCGCCAGCCTCTCGCGCACATCGCGTCGTAAATTCGTTCTGCCCGGCTTGACGTTCGCACGAACAAATGACCCACCACCGTCGCCCAGCGTCGCCAAACAAACCATCGGCTTTGCGAAAAAGTTCTGCTAGCCCGGGCGCGGTGCATTCGGCCTGCCTCTTCGAAAATCAGAAACAAATATCGGTACATCAACGCCAACGTGGTTACGATCAACGGCGGCACGCGAAGACGCCAAAGCGCACCGAGTATGTCGGAAAACCTGGTCGTCGCAGACAGCAAGACCATGCAAAAAAGACACAGCGTACTCCTGGTCAGCATGGAGAGAAAAATCCAAAAACCGTTAGGCTGAAAAAGCGAAAGCCCCGCTACGCACAAAACGAACGGCTCGACGAGAATCAGCCTTGCCAGCAAGTGTCCCAGCCCGACCCGCGAAACGAGCGCCACCGCCAGCAGCGCCCCAGCCCCAGCGGCGAAAGCGCCCCAGGCATCGCGAGGCAACAAGACCATCGCCACCACGAACAGAACCGCGACGATCAGCTTGGCCATCGGCGGGAAACTGTGGACGACGCTCGCCCGGTGTTTGTACGGGCTTAGCAATACGCCGGCGAAAATACTACCGGTTTTGCCCACTGTTGTTCCTCTCGATGATGGGTTTCAACATCACAGCTCGGGCGAGAAGCCAAGCCAGGCCAAACGCCACGACAACTCCCACACAGCCCGCCAGGCCCGTCGATATCACCGCCGAGCTAATATGCGGCGAGGCGTAATCCGCAAAGGGCCAACCCACAAGCGGCGCCTGGGCCAGATGTTCGATGCCCAATCGCTGGGCTACCTTTTCCAGCCCGTCAGGCCAGGGGCACGCGAAAGGCGCTACGAAAATCGCCAAGCCGAGCGACGCCAAAACCCCATAGCCCAGCAACTCGCGATACCCCGCGTGAGACACAGGCTTGTCGCCGTCGAGCAGAAGCTCCGGGCGAAGCTGGGCAACCACCGCCACGACCAGCGTCGTAATCAGAGCTTCGCCCAGGCCTATTATCATGTGCATCCACACCATCGCGGGCAAGGCTACGCCCCAGGCTGCCGAGCCTGACAAGGCAAGTTCGCCGGCGCATATCACCGAAGCTGCCACCGTCGAGCACCACGCGCCAAAGGCTGTGCCTATCAATATACCCCGCAAACCGCCGCCGGTGAGTTTACAAATTGCGCGATAAATCGCATAGCCAACGACCGGGGCGACCACAGCCATATTCAGGGCATTCGCGCCCAAGGCTGTTACCCCGCCATCGGCAAACATGAAACATTGCAACACCAACACGCACGTCATCACCAGCACCGCTGCACTTGGCCCCAGCAGCACCGCTGCCAAAACGCCGCCGATGAGGTGGCCACTCGTGCCACCAGCTACGGGAAAGTTTATCATCTGAGCGGCAAATACAAACGCCGCAGCCAAGCCGATGAGCGGCACGCGCCGGGCGGGAAAAGTCTTGCCAACTATTCGCAACGCAACACCAACGCTGGCCATAGCAACAGCACCGCTAGCGAGAACCGTCGGCGTGTTCAAAAAACCGTCTGGAATGTGCATGTTATACTCCTTGCCTGAAAACTACCTGGTTACGATTCAGCGAAACAACTTTGCTAAGGCAAAGAGTTTTACCACAGGCAAGAATGCGTGTAAAGAGAAATTATTACATTTTTTCATTCGGTAATAACGATGCCAGCCCAAAGCTACTTGCTTGTCCCGCAGGCTTATCTGGGCTAGTATGGTTGGCGTAACGAAACGAAGGAGCCTTGCTATGTCCAAACTCGTGCGATTAAGTCTGTCAATAGAACAACCTCTTTTCGAGCAGCTCGAAGCCCTCGTGGATAAGGGAGGCTATACGAACCGCTCAGAATTCGTTCGCAACCTCATCCGCAACAGACTGGTCGAGGAAGAGTGGGAAGGCGATGCCGAGGCGTTGGGGACGATATCGCTGCTGTTCGACCATCACGCCCGAGGCCTCGCCGCGAGGCTGACGCACAAACAACATCACTTCGCCGGCAAGGTCCTGGCAACGACGCATATCCATCTCGACGAACACCTCTGCTCGGAGATGATAATGGTCCGAGGCCAAGCTGAGGATATCAAACAACTAGCCGACCAACTCGACCGGGAAAAAGGTGTCCTGCACGCCAAGCTCGCGATAGGCTCAATCGGCAAGCGACTGTCATGACCCCGTAAGATTTATTTCGGATTGCGGATTTCAGATTTCGGGCCTGGTTCAACCACGTGGAAAAGGTGAATCTCTCGCAGAGTCGCAGAGAACGCAGAGAAAATACAATTAAGTTTTTTCTCTGCGAACTCAGCGTCTCTGCGAGAGAGGCGTGGGTGTCATGACCCCCTTGCGACGCATGGAGCGGGCTTGGATTTGGACTTGACCTGGGCTTGGAGATTTTTGAGTTTGAGAATCAGCACCGCGGTGCCCAGTTGCAAATCAGCCTGGTATTCCGCAGCCAGGTCGGCATCGAGGATATCCGCCGCTACGTCTTGCAGCAGGTCTGTTTTTCGCCTTAGCCCCAGCCAATGTCGCATCTGCCTGGGCGTAACGTAGACGTCGATGTCCGGGTTGACGCCCCAGTCCTTCGAGTTTTTTTGCCGGTGCAACAGCCGACCCGAGGGCAGATAATAGTAGGCGGTGGTGAGTTTCAGATAGGCTTCGCTGCTGCGGACGGGGATGACATTTTGCACGCTGCCCTTGCCGTAGCTGCGTTGGCCTATGATGGTGCCACGATTGTAATCTTTCAGCGCGCCAGAGAGAATCTCCGCAGCTGAGGCACTGTGCCCGTCGATAAGCACCGCCATGTCGCCCTGCTGAAACATGCCCTTGGGCGTAGAGTTTACTTCGTTTCTCGGCACGGATCGCCCACGCGTAAAAACGATCCGCTGGACGTCGCCGATGAATTCGTCAGCCACAGCTGTGGCACTGCGGAGCAGGCCTCCGGGGTTATTTCGCAGGTCGAGGATCAGGCTCTCTGCCCCAGCTTGGCGAATTTTCCGCAGGGCCTTGTCGATGTCGCGATAGGTCGTGCCGGTAAATTGCGTGATACGAATATAGCCTATTTTGTCCGAGCTGTTTTTCAGGATGAAATCCCAATTACCACTCTTGTCGCGCCGCCAGCCCTTGACGGTGCGGATATGCACATCCTGCCGCACGACCGGCACGACGAACGGCTCAGCTACGCCGCGACGTTTTATCAACAGCTTGACCGTCGAACCGGGCGGGCCCATGATGCGTTTGACAAGCTTGTCGACGCTCAGCTTTTTGGTACTCACGCCGTCGACCTTCATAATCAGATCGCCAGCCTTGATCTTCGCCTTGTACGCAGGCGTGCCCAGTAACGGCGTAATGACCTTTAAAGGCTTACCACGCTCCTTGGTTATCTGCACACCTATACCGGTGAACTTGCCCATCGTGGACTTGTTAAAATTCGTTACGTCCTGAGGCCAAATCATACTACTAAACCTGTCGAGCTTGCCAAGGAACCCGTCGGCAAATTCCACCACCAAAACCTCCAGCGGGATATTCACGCTCGCTTCGGAACTGTCTATCACGCGATTCAACGCCAACTGCAAGTCCAGATGATCAACACGTTTTTTCTTGTCTAGTTGTTCCTGCTGCTTGTCTATCGAAGCGACGAACGCCCCAAGCTTGGCCTTATCAGCCAGGCCCGGAAACGTCTTGGCAACCTGCGGCGTCTGGGCTAATATCTTCACACTCTCCAGTGCTCCGCGGGTTAGCAGGCGGTAGTCCGGCGACTTAACATAGCTCGTGCCGATTTTGCTGATAGCCCTGCGCACCATCTGCGCGTCGCTGCCAGCTACCATTTGCTTCCAGAATATTTCGTCAGGCTCCTCGTCGTCGGACTTGTCCTTGTCTTTTTTCTCATCCTCGTCGTCGTCCTCATCCTCATCGCCGTCGTCGTTCCCCCCGCCATATAGTCGCAACGCCCGGACATGCAAACCAACGCGGGTAGCCTGCTGACGATAATCGTCGTTGGTCGGCTCGAGTTCCTTCAAGCCTGCAAAGGCACTGAGCGCGTCGTACCATTTCGCCTGGGCGATAGCTTTCAGCCCACGGGCTTCGGTAGCCTGGAGCAAGTCGCGATAGAGTTTGGTCTTGTGAAACTGCTCCTTGTCTGGAGCTACCTCGTTGGCGATGACCGCCCGAAGCAAGCCTACTTTCCAGGGATCCTTGACGACCATCACCTGGATATCCGTCATGGCGTCGGCGAGCTGTTCCTCCGCGGCGCGAAGCTGCCTGGCTGTGGCCCAGCGATCCTTAGGCCCAGCGGTCTTAGCCCCCTGCCATATTTTCTCGCAAGCACTCAGCCGAGTTTCCAACGTCTTAGCTTCAGCGCGGAAGGTGTCGCCGAAGGGGCCTTTGCTATCCTTCAACAAAGCCATAGCTGAGCGAATGGCTTGGCGGGTTTTTTTTATCTGCTCCAGACTCGTAGCCCGGAGCTTGAGGGCCTCCTCAGCGGTGCTCTCCTCTATCTGCTCCGACGTGCCGATAGCGTGGTAGGCGTCGCGAAGCTCGGTGCGAATTTTTTTCCGCAGGGCCTTGGCGTATGGCTTGGCCCGGAGCTGGGACTGATATTGCTGGGCTAAATTCGCCCAACGAATGCGGTCCAGTTCGTATTGGTATTCCCTGGTGCGGTCAGCCTGGATACTCGCCTGCCGTTGCAAATACTTTTCCAACAGATCCCTGGCCTGGGCGGCAATCGGGTCGTCCGGAGCCAGCGTCGCAGCCCGGCTGAGGTCTCCAAGAGCCAAACGGAACCGACCCGCCAAGGCAACCTTAAGCCCAGCGTCTCGCAAAACAACCGCTTCATTCTTCGCTGCGAGTTTGCTACTAGCAGGCTGGGCGGTTGGTTGGGTAGCGGGCTTGGCAAGCTGGACAGCTGGTTGGCCAGCTGGCTTGGTGGCTGATTGGGTAGTCGGTTGATTGGTGACTGGTTGAGTAGTTGGCTGAGTGGTAGTAACATCGCCAGGCTTAGCTGATGCTGTTGCACCGCTCTGCCAGGCAAGCCCGCTACCGATAGCTACGACAAACACCACCGCCGCCAAGACCAATCGCGACGAAACCTTATTATCAAAATCCACAATAAATTTCACAAAACTCTCCCTGCCATCGCATCGGGGTATATGTCACAAAATACAGAAAAACTCACCATGAAGCACATGAAGACCATGAAGTTGTTTTTTTTGTTTTATGTTTTTCTTTCACAGCCATCCCATAGACGGCAGAAATTCGATTGTTAGTCGCATTTTAACCAATAAACATACAGGGTTGCGGCTGGGTCTTCAGAATGTCAATCCGCATTTTTTTTAGCTCCGTAGGAGCTAAAAATTCATACCGCCTTTTACTACTACAAAGATATCGCTCCTACGGAGCTATCAAGCCATCTTGTTATGGGATGGCTGTGTTTTTCTTTGTCATTCCCGCGAAAGCGGGAATCCATTTTTTCTGTTTTTTTCTTGTCATTCCCCCATACGGAGGAATCCAGGCAAATTTTGAAACACGGTGAACATGCCTCTTGGATTCCCGCTTTCGCGGGAATGACACGGGGGAAGCCTGCACCACAATTTACTTTTCTTTCGCGTTCTTTCGCGTTTTTCGTAGTTGCTTTTGTTTTTGCTTTTTTTTTTGCTGTTGCTTCTTCTTTTACTGACTCCTGACTCCTGAATCCTGACTCCTGCTTTCTACCTCACCGTTTCTGTAGCTCGGGTGGGTTTTTTCGCACCTAGTCGCATAGCCTGCACACTGGCTAGGGACACGTAGAAAAAGCCGAAGGTGAAGATCAGCAAAAACGGGGCTGTTACCGCAGCCCGGAAATCCAGCAGGCAGCACAGCAGACAGCCTACCATATACAGCCCGAATGCAAACTCCACGACGGGCACCCAATTTCGTTTCCGCGTTTTCTCAACCGTCGCTGTCTCGGTCGGAGCGGGGTCCGCATAACCCTCAACGGCACCCTGGCCATACTTTGGCGTGCGGACAAACCCGCTCTTTCTGCCAAGCCAGGCTTCGAGAATCGCCTTGGTGTTCGACACGCAAAGCCCCACGCCCAAAGCCATCATCACCGGCAAATATTTCAAAGGCCCACGCCACTTTCCGGTCAGCACGCCCTGGCTGGCACAGTAGAAAACCGTCGCTGACATCGTCGCGAGGGTAAAGACGCTTATGTCCACTATCGCCCGCCAGACCGTGCCGTGTTCGATAGGCATACAGCGAAGGTACATCGCGGGGAACATCAGCACGACCAGGCCAAACATGAAAATGTGCATCGCAAAACCCGTCAGGTGGAAAAACGCCTCGACCTTGACCTTCAGCGGAATCTTCGCGAGCATTACCTTGGGCAGGAGTTTGATGGCGTTTTGCGCGCCGCCTTTTGTCCAGCGGAACTGCTGGGCTTTGAAGGCGTTCATCTCCTGGGGCAGCTCAGCTGGGCTTGTCATCTCCGGCAGGAAAACGAACTTCCAGCCCTTGAGCTGGGCGCGATATGACAGGTCGAGATCTTCGGTGAGTGTGTCGTGCTTCCAGCCTCCCGCGTCGGCGATGGCAGACTTCCGCCACGTGCCGCCCGTGCCGTTGAAGCTCATGAATCGCCCGCTGCGATTTCTGCTGACGTGTTCGATAGCGAAATGGCCATCGAGGAAAATAGCTTGGCTCTTGGTCAGCAGGCTGTCCTCGCGGTTGATATGATCCCACCGCGTCTGAACGACGCAAACTTTCGGGTCGGTAAAGTAATGAATCGAGTCCATCAAAAAGCCTGGCTCGGGCATAAAGTCCGCATCGAAAATCGAGATAAATTCGCCCTTGGCCGAGGCCAGGCCATTCTCCAACGCCCCAGCTTTGAAGCCCGTGCGATCTTCGCGATGAATAAATTCGACGTCGTGCCCCTTGGCTCGCATTTCCTCGACAGCGTTGCGGGCAATGTCCACCGTATCGTCGGTGCTGTCGTCGAGTACCTGGATTTGCAGCTTGTCACGCGGGTATTCTATCAGGCAGGTCTGCTCGATAATTCGCCGGGCGACGAATCGCTCGTTGAACATAGGCAGCTGAATGGTAACGTGCGGCAAGTCCTCGAACTGACCCGCCTGCTGCGGAGCGTTCTTGCGGTGCCGCCAGTACAAAAAGACCAACGCGTATCGATGCAAGCCATACAACGAAACGACCACCAACATGATGGTGTAAACCGTCATGAATATATTTTGTGCGATTCCCAGCCAGTCCATATTCTCACCTTTGTATTATTGTAGCTGTTCATAAAAAACAGCAAAAAACGAATGATATGAATCTTTATTTTTAACTTCCTTTTCTTTGTCATTCCCCCGTACGGGGGAATCCTTTCTTTTCCGTAGCACAGGCGCCTTGCCCATGTGTGACACGGGCGTCTCGCCCATGTTTTTTCTGTTTCTTTTCTCTTGCCATTCCCGTGCAAGCAGGAATCCAGTCAAATTCGACACTCAGCTACAAGTCCTCCTGGATTCCCGCCTTCGCGGGAATGACAAGGGGGCATTGGCCACTCACTGGGTATTGGGTATTTGGTTATTCAATGGGCATTGGGTATTTGAGCCTTGGGCATTTTCCCGTCATTCGGAATTCGTCATTTCCCGTCGTTCATTACACCCGGGCGACGCTTTGGATAATTACCGCCTCGGTTGGCACGTCGCCGTGCGGGCCTTGATTGCCGGTGGAGACCTTGGCTATTTCGTCGATCACGTCCATGCCGTCGATAACCTTCGCGAAGACGCAATACCCATAGCCCTGCGGCGTTGGGCTGGCGAAGTTCAGAAAGTCGTTGTCTTTGTGGTTGATGAAAAATTGGCTGCTTGCCGAGTGCGGGTCGGGCGTCCGGGCCATAGCCAGGGTGCCGCGGTCGTTGACCAAGCCATTGGCAGCTTCGTTTTCGATATTCCCGCGCGTCGCCTTCTGCTGCATATCCGGCAGGAACCCGCCGCCCTGGACCATGAAGTCCGGTATCACACGATGGAAAATCGTGCCGTCATAAAACTTCTCGTCAACGTAGGCTAGAAAATTGGCTACGGTCTTGGGCGCCTTGTCCGCGTCCAGCTCGATCGTAACAGTCCCCATGGACGTCTCCATAGTCACGACAGGATTGCTGCCTGTTGCTTGCGATTCGGTCATTTTGTTTTCGCTTCCTTCTCGATGTTCTGCCTGATTAGCCCAGCCAACTCGTCCATCCGGCCCTCGGGATACTCACCCGCGGGCCAATTGAACCGAAACGCCCCGCCGGGGAGCCTGGGGATAATATGAAAATGCACATGCGGCACGAGTTGGCCCGCGATTCGTCCGTTGTTCTGCAATACATTTACGCCCGCCGCTCCGGTAGCCAGGCCGGCTGCAGCCACGATGGCAGGCAGCTGGCTCAAAACCGCCCCAGCCCTGGCTGGAGGCATCTCGTCAATTCGTTCGTAATGATGTTTGGGGATCAGCAGCACGTGGCCTTGTGCGACCGGGCCAATATCCATAAACGCCAAGACCTGGTCGTCCTCCAGCACCTTCGTAGCTGGAATTTCGCCCGCTACGATTTTGCAAAATATACAATCCGGGTCTCGCTGCGGCGAATCCATTTTCCCGATCTCCTGACCTTCAAATCAGCCCGCAATTATACCACAAACACGCAGCCCAGCCACCTACAGCCAAGGTTTTTTCCGTTTCTTTTTTCGTATAGCACGCCCAACAAAACACACGGCCTGGACAAAAGCCCAGGCCGATATGAACCAATATAATCCGAAATCCGAAATCTAAAATCCGCGATAAAACAACCTACTCTGCGTCGTCTTTCTTTTCCTCAACCGAGGCTGAGTCTTCAGCAGGAGCTGCTTCCTCCGCAGCTTCTTCCGCGGGGGCAACCTCTGTCGCAACTTCCGCAGCTACTGCTTCTTCCGCAATTTCATCTTCGGAAGATTCTTCCGCGGGGGTTTCCGTCTGATTAGCCATGGCTGCGTGTCGCTTGACTGCGCGTTTTTTGCGTCGCCCGCCTGGGCGTTCTTCGACATATTCGGACGACTCGTCGATCAGTTGGAGCATGACCTGCACGCCGCCGTCGCCGATGCGTTTCTCCGCCAAGCGAATGATGCGGGTATATCCGCCGGGCCTGCCGACATATCGAGGCGCGACCTCTTCGAAGAGCTTCTGCACGACGGTCTTGTCGTCGGGAACGAAGTCCTTCTCGGTCTCGTCGTAGCTGAATATCTCACGATCTTGCAGCAGCTTTATCACACGCCGGCGGGCATGAAGCGTGCCTTCCCGGGCGATGGTGATAAGCTTTTCGACGAACGGCCGAAGCTCCTTCGCCTTGGCTTCGGTGGTGCGGATCGCCCCGTGCTGAATAAGCGACGATGCCATATTACGACGCAAAGCCTTGCGATGGCTCGTCGTCCGACTCAATTGTTTTCCTGCAACTCGATGACGCATAGTTACGTTCTCTTCTTTTCAGACCAGCCCGACTAGCGGGTTTTTTAGTTTTTTTTTAATAGACGAGGCTACTTTTCGTCAGCTTCGGCGCCAGCGTCTTCTTCAACGATCTCGACGGGTTCGTCCAGGGGGACGCTCATGCCCAGGGTCATGCCCATGTCCGAAACTTTACGCTTGATCTCTCGAAGCGACGTCTTGCCGAAGCTGCGAATTTTCAACAGCTCAGCCTCGGGCAGGCTCACGAGTTGGCCTACCGTGTCGATTTTGGCCGACTCGAGACAGTTGTTCGCCCGGACGGACAGTTCCATTTCCTGGACACTCATCGAAAACTTTTTCTGCAACTCACCATCGACTTCCTGCGGAGCCTCAGCCAGGCCCGTCTCGACAATCTGCTCGCCCAGTTCGAAATACTGCACGAACGGGTTGAGATGCTTCCGCATAATCTTGGCAGCTTCGACCATAGCCATCTCCGGCGTGGTTGTGCCATTGGTCCAAACTTCCATGACCAGGCGGTCGTAGTTTGTCTTTTGGCCAACGCGAGTGTCGGTGGTGGTGTACCGCACGCGAGTTACCGGCGAGAAAAACGCGTCGACGTGAACCACGCCGAGTTCCTGCTCGTCCGTCTCATCGAAAAGTTCCTCAGCTGGCACATAGCCCCGACCTGTGCGAACTTCCAACTCCATCTCGAAAGGCACATTGTCCGTCAACGTCGCGATAACCAGATCGCCATTGAGAATCTCGATCGAGGGGTCACACTCTATCATGTCCGCTACGACAGGCCCTTTAACGTTGCTCCGAAGAGTAAGCGTCTGAGGCTCGCCCGAGTGTGATTTCACAATCAGACTCTTGACGTTAAGTATGATATCGGTAACGTCTTCCAGCAGGCCTGGCACAGAGGTAAACTCATGTCCAGCCCCGGTGATTTTGACACTCGTAACGGCTGCACCCTCCAGGCTGGAAAGCAAAATCCGCCGCAACGAATTGCCGACCGTCGTGCCAAAGCCACGCTCGAAAGGTTCCGCTGAAAACTTGCCGTACGTCGGGGTCGAAACGTCTTGATCGTTCAGCACCCGCGTCGGTAACTCCAAGCCACGCCATCGAATTCGCATTATATATTTCTCCGTCCCAATCAGATCGATTCAACTGGGTCTTTTGATTCTTTTTGGTTTTTTATTTTTTACGCAGCGTCTTAATTGTTCTCTATGCCGCTCTTGCTAACGTCGCAAGGTATACTTTCATGCCCGCCGTTGGGGCTATCGACTACAGAACTCGACGATGAAGTTTTCTTCGACCGGGAGCATCACGTCATCACGGGTTGGCAGAGCTACGACCTCGCCGATGAGTTGGCTCATGTCCAGCGTCAGCCAATTCTGCAGGCGAGGCTCGCCCATTTCTTCCAGCCTGTCCCGGATGAGCTTCTGCGAACGCTCGGAGGGCTTGACGGACAGCTTGTCGCCAACGCTGACCTGATAGCTGGCGATATTCACGCGACGACCGTTGACGTAAACGTGCCCGTGGGCAACGGTCTGCCTGGCTGCGGGCCGAGATGGAGCCATACCCAGCTTGTAAACCACGTTGTCCAGCCGGCGTTCCAGCAGGCTGAGCAAGACCGCGCCGGTATTGCCCTTGATGCTCGCGGCCTTGTGATAATAGTTCATAAACTGCTTGTTCCGCACGCCGTAATATCGCTTGACCTTCTGCTTCTCTCGCAAACGAACGCCGTAATCGCTAAGCCTGCCGCGTCGCCAGTTGTGCTGCCCGGGCGGCGTGTCAAGCCTGCGCTCGCTCTTGCCGTTGACCGAACGGATGCCTTTAAGCATCAGGTTCACACCTTCGCGTCGGCTGAGTCTATCTGTCGGACCTGTGTAACGTCCCATTTATCGTTGCTCCTTGTAAAACCGCGACTAGACGCGGCGTTTTTTCCTGGGCCGACATCCGTTGTGTGGAATCGGCGTAACGTCTTCGATGGACAGCACCTTCAGCCCCGCAGCCTGGAGAGCCTGAACCGCGCCTTCCCTGCCGCTGCCTGGGCCTTTGACAAACACGTCCACTTCGTTCATGCCCATCTTCCGGGCCTTGTACGCGACGGATTCCCCTGCCCGGCTGGCTGCGAAGGGCGTGCTCTTGCGCGACCCTTTGAACCCGCCGACGGAACCAGCGGACTCGGTACACAACACGTCGCCGTTGGGGTCGGTTATGGTTATCCGCGTGTTGTTAAACGTGGCACTGACATGGGCAACGCCGCGAGCGACATGCCGACGCACTTTCTTGGTTTTACGTGACTGGGCCATAATTTATCGCATCTCCTTGACTGACTTTTTCCCAGCGACAGTTTTGCGAGGGCCTTTGCGGGTGCGGGCGTTGGTCTTGGTACGCTGGCCCCGCACGGGCAAGCCTCGGCGATGACGCAAGCCTCGGTAGCAGGCAATGTCCCGCAGACGGGCAATGTGCTGCTGCGTCTGCCGGCGAAGGTTGCCCTCGATTACATAATCGTTGGTCAACAAGCCTGCTATCTGCGAAAGCTGATCTTCCGTCAAGTCCTTAGCCTTGACGGTGTCTTCAATGCCGAGGTTCTTGCAAATATCCTTGGCAAACTTCGGGCCTATCCCGTGAATGTATCGCAATGCGATCCAGACGGGCTTATCGTTCGGAATGTCTACACCTGCCACACGTGGCATACGCGTTCTCCTTGTCGGGCCTTTTTATTTCCCGACGTTCTCTGTTGGTTTTCCATTGCCCGCCCGCACAATACTGTTTGCCAGGCCGGTGCAACGACAAAGTTATCCCTGACGTTGCTTATGCTTCGGGTTCGTACAAATCACGCGCACCACGCCCTTTCGGCGGATGATGCGACAATGTTCGCAAATCTGTTTTACCGATGATCGTACCTTCATAATACACCTCAATTTTGCCGCAATTTACCAGACATCGTTATTTTGAATTTTGGTAATTTGTATTTGTTTAAAATTTCGTATTTCGTGTTTGCTGTAATCTTATGTTAACACTCGCACGCCGTGTTCATCGACCGCCAAGGTATGTTCCCAGTGGGCCGAGGGCTTGCCGTCGGTCGTTACCACAGTCCAGCCATCGTCGCTCATCCGCACTTTGCGTGAGCCAAGGTTTACCATCGGCTCGACCGCAAGCACCAGCCCAGGCCGAAGCGATATGTCCCGCGAGCAAAGCTCTTTCGAAACATAATTCGGCACCTTCGGATCTTCGTGCATGCCCTGGCCTATGCCATGGCCTACAAATTCCTCGACCACCGAAAAGCCCTGACTTCGGACATAGTCCTGCATCGCCCGAGCTACCGCCGACCACTTACCGCCCGGGCGGGTGTGCTCGACAGCCAACTCCAACGCGTGGGCTGTCACGCGAACCAGCTTCTGCACGTCCGGGTCGACCTGGCCTACCATAAACGTCCGAGCTGCGTCGCCGCACCAACCTGCCAACTCCACGCCAAAATCAACGCTAACGATGTCGCCGTCGAGAATCTTCCGTTTGGAAGGTATCCCGTGGACAACCTCTTCGTTGATCGACACGCAAATAGCTCCGGGGAAAGGCCCAGCCTTGCCCCTGCCCGGCACACCTTTAAACAGGCAAGCCGCGCCGTGGGCCTGACAAATCCGTTCTGCCTCGGCATCCAATTCTTCAGTTGTCATACCGACAGCGATTATCTCGCCAAGCCGGTCCAATGCTTCCCGGACAATTTGTCCAGAAGCGTACATCTTCTCAATCTGATCCGCGGTTTTCAGTCGAATAGCCATGCGAACCTAACTCTGCCAAGTTGTCAAAGCCCGGGCCATCGACTCGGCAACCTCGTCCGGGCTACGCATGCCGTCAACCTCAACCACCGCTGCGGTCCCGCCATCGCGATAATACGCGATGACAGGCTCGGTCTGCTTCTTATATGTATCAAGCCGTTGGCGGATGACGTCTTCTTTGTCGTCTTCCCGCTGAACAAGTGGCTCGCCGGTTTCGTCGTCCACACCTTCAACCTTGGGCGGCATATATTTTACATGATATATCCTGCCAGTCGACTCGCAACTCCGCCGGCCTGTTATCCGCTCGACAATCGCGTCGTCGTCAGCAGTAATAATCACCACGCCATCCAGCGGCAAGCCTGCCTGGCCCAGCGTTTCGTCCAAGGCTTTCGCCTGGGCAAGGGTCCGCGGAAAACCGTCCAGCAACAACCCGCCGGAAACAGCTGCGATAGCCTTGGCCATCATCTCCACGACAATATCGTCCGGCACCAGTTCGCCCCTGGCCATGATGCCCGACAACCTCTGACCAAGCTCACTGCCCGATGCTTTTTCCGCGCGAAAAATATCGCCGCTGGAAAGGTGCTCCAAGCCAAACCTCTCGACGAGCATTTTCGCCTGCGTTCCCTTGCCAGCTCCGGGAGGTCCCATCAATACTATTCGCATCAGCGGGCTCCCTTGATTCTGCTGCTGCCGCCGAGGAATCCGCCATAGTTACGCATAACCAGGTTCGCCTCGATCCGCTGCACCAGATCCAATGTTACCGAGACCATAATCAGCAAGCCCGTGCCGCCCAGGAAGCCGGAGATTCTAAACGGAATGCCCATCTTCGTCGCAATAACGGTCGGCAGCACCGCGATAATCGCCAGGAAAGCTGCACCGCAATATGTAATCCGCTCCATCACGCGCTCGAGATACTCCGCCGTCCGCTTGCCCGGACGCAGGCCCGGCACGAAGTGTCCCATATCACGGAGCTGGTCAGCCATGTCCTTAGGCCGAAAGTTCACCGTCGTCCAGAAATATGAGAAGAAGAATATCATCGCGACGTAAATCAGCGTATAGCCAAACGAGCCTTGCTCGAATATCTGCACCAGCGTTCGCGTAATTTCATTGTGCCACGTGCGGTTCATCCAGCCTGTCAACACGCCCGGGAAAATCATCAGCGACGATGCGAAAATGATGGGCATGACCCCGCCATGATTCACTCGCAACGGCATGTAGTGTCGTTGCCCGCCATAAGTCCGTCGGCCTCGGGTTTGCTTTGCCTGCTGAATGGGGATTCGCCGTTGGCCCTGTGTTATAAGGATAGCCCCAGCTACGACGAACACGAACGAGAAGGCGAGGAATACTATTTTCTCCAGGCCAATGCCACTGCCCGTGCTGGTCAGCGACGGATTGGCCCGCATCACCAGCTCTTGTATCGCGCCAGGCAAACGCACGACAATGCCAGCCATAATCAGCAAGCTAATGCCGTTGCCAATGCCATATTCGTCAATTTGCTCGCCAAGCCACATCAGAAACAGCGTCCCAGCGGTCAGGCCTACCACGCCTGCGACGAACACCAGATACGAGCCTGCGTACTCGGGATAGATAAGTCCCTCGCCACCGGGCAGGCTGGCGGTCATCATGTATCGCATCCAGAAAACAGCCTGGACGAGGCACAGGGCGACGGTTGCATAGCGGGTATATTCCTGGATTTTCTTGCGACCTGCCGGGCCTTCCTTCTGCAATTTCTCCAGGGCTGGGACAACATTGCCCAGCAGCGTGAAGATAATCGAAGCGGAAATGTACGGCATGATACCCAGGCCAAACAGCGTACTCTGCCGCAGGCTGCCGCCAGTGAACATGCTGAAGTATTCCATAGCCTGGCCAAAAATACCACCCTTTTGCTGGTTCTCCGCCAACTGCCGCAAGGCGTCCTGGTTGACCGCCAAAAGCGGCACGTGGAATCCGATACGATAAATCGCCAGCAGCGTCAGCGTGAAGACTATCTTGCCCAGCAGTTCCGGCACAGCGAAGATATTGCCCAAAATACGTTTAACATTCGAGTCTGCCCAGAGTGCGTAGTAGTAGATGCCCAGCACGAGCAGAGCAGAAGCTATCATAATAACCGAGCCAACAGCTCCGCCGGACTCTGCGTCAACAACCGCCCCTGCCCCTGCTTTGAGGGCTAAAATACCCAAAACCCCGCCCCCAGCCAGGTGCACCGCGACGCTGCCCAGCACAGCACCGACTCCTATGCGGAACAAGTCGAAAGCCTCGACCTTACGCAGCAGGAAATAAATCCCCGTCAACAGGACCAACAGCCCAGCTGCTACCTGCACAGGTTCCCTGGCCTCGGCGGACAGGAAGTGTCCCGCACTCATCCAAAGCCCGACAAGAATAAACAACACGCCTGCCAAAAATTTTGTTATTCGCAATCCCACGAATAAAATTCCTTTTGATTAGTTGATCAGTTGACTGGTTGATTAGTTGACTGGTAAAAAAATCACAAACTAACATCCATACAATGTCCCGCTGACCTTACCAGTTAACCAGTCAACCAGTTAACCAGCCTACCAGCCTATGCTTCTTCCACACTGCCGCCAGCCTGGGCTATCTTCTCCCGAGCACTGGCGGAAAATTTCGATGCCACTACCGTGAGCTTCTTGCTCAAATCCCCATTGCCGAGGATTTTTATCGGCCCAGCCGGGTCGTCCACCAACTTGAACGCCTTGAGCGACTCGCCATCGACACGAGCACCCTCTTCAAACTTGTCCTGCAAGGCCGCCAGGTTGACGATCTGAAACTCCTTGCGGAAGTTCACATTGTTGAACCCACGCTTTGGAATCCGCGAGATCATCGGGGTTTGGCCACCTTCGTAGCCCAGGCGTCGCTTGGCACCGGCCCGCGAGCCATAACCCTTATGACCACGCCCTGCGGTCTTGCCATTGCCCGAGCCTATCCCGCGACCGATACGCTTGCGTCGCTTGTGCTTACCCGCAGCTGAAAGTATTTCGTCCAACTTCATTATACTTCGACTCCTCGCAGCTCGCTGATGGTCTTGGCCGAGCGAAGCTGTTTCAATGCGTCCATGCCCGCCTTCAGCAGGTTCTTCGGACTGGTCGAACCGTAGGCTTTGCTCAGGAGGTTATGCACCCCAGCCAACTCAAACAGCGGGCGGATTTTCTTGCCCGCGATAACGCCCGTACCGTCCGAAGCCGGCACAAGCCTGACGCTCGACGCGCCAGAACGACCCAGCACCAGGTGCGGTATCGTGCTGCCGCGGAGAGGCACTTCGATCATGTTTTTGATCGCGTCGGACTTGCCCTTCTCTACCGCGTTGGGCACTTCGTTGGCCTTGCCATAGCCCACACCGACCTTGCCGTTGCGGTCGCCCACAACCACCAAGGCTGCGAAGCTAAAACGCCTGCCACCTTTGACTACCTTCGAACAACGATAAATTTGAATGACGCTGTCTTCCAGACCGCCTTCATTCTCGTAATCGTCGCCTTTTTTTCTGTCTTTCCGCTGGAACGCCACAGGCTGCTCCTTCTTTCTTCAACATATCACGGACACCAGGCCCGCTGCAGATGTTTCAACAAAAAAATCTAGAATTCCAAGCCACCCTCGCGGGCAGCATCTGCCAACTCCTGCACCCGACCGTGGAACGGATAGCCGTTGCGGTCGAATACAACCTTCTTTATACCCTGCTCGACAGCCCGGGACGCAATGGTCTGACCTACGACTTTCGCAGCAGCCCTGCCGCCGGGCGAAGCACCCAAATCGGGGGCTACGTCCTTGCGAACCGTCGATGAGTCCACCAGGGTCTTGCCCGCTTGGTCATCGATAATCTGGGCGTAGATATTCTTGTTGCTGCGGAACACCGTCAGCCTGGGCCTTTCGGGCGTACCTATAACTCGTTTCCGCACATGCTTCTTGCGGCGGAGGCGTCTGTTAATTCTTTTCGTAATCGGCTTCATCGTTTTGCTCTGCTTTTATCCGTTTTGTTTTCTGGTTGTTCTGACACTGACAGGCCCAATTAGGCCCCGCCACCTGCGAAGGCCTTGCCGACCTTCCTGCGGACATATTCGTCGGCGTATCGAACGCCCTTGCCTTTATAAGGTTCCGGCGGCCTGGTTCGGCGGCACTTGGCGGCAAACTCGCCGACCGCCTGCTTGTCGATACCCTTGACGGTAAACTTGGCCGGGTCCGTGTCGCCACGGGCCTGAGGGGTTTGAATGTCTATAGTTACCCCAACTGGGATATCCAAAATCTCGGGGTGACTTTTGCCGCAGGTTATCGTCAGCGTTTGGCCCTGGACAACCGCGCCATAGCCAACGCCGTAGACCTCGATTTTTTTCTCGTATCCCTCGCTAACGCCGATGACCATATTGGCAATCAAGCTGCGGGTCAGACCATGGATAGCCTTGGAGAATCTCTCCTCGTCCTGCCTCTCGACGACGACCAGGCCATCCTGCACCTTGACGTCCATCTCGGGGCGGAAGGTAAAGTTCAACTTACCCAACTTGCCCTCGACGTTCACCGTCTTGCCAGCTACGTCTACCTTGACGCCTGCGGGGATATCTATCGGTTTTTTTCCAATTCTCGACATAATTATACCTTAAATCGTGTACCTTCCCGTAGCCTAGCTGACCACCGCGAGTACTTCGCCGCCGACGTTTTTCTCGCGGCATTCCCGGTCCGAAAGCACGCCATGGCTAGTCGATACGATCGACACGCCCAGCCCATTGAGAGGCCTGGGCAAATCGCCCACGCTTTTGTAGACCCGACATCCCGGCTTGCTTACGCGGTCAACCTGCGTTACCACGTCTTCGCCCATCGGGCCATACTTTAGATAGATCCGCAGCATTCCCTGCTTCTGGTCTTCAATCCGCTGAAAGTCGTCGATGTAGCCTTCGGATTTCAGCACGCGACACAGGCCTTGACAAATTTTCGACGCACGGACGTTCACAACTTTGTGTCGCGAACGCAGTGCGTTGCGGATGCGTGTCAGCATATCGGCAATAGGATCGGACATACTCATATTTGTTGCTTCCTTCCCAGCCCGTTCGGGCCGGAACCCAAAAAGTTATGGGCGATTTTCTGTCGTGCGTATTCGACGCACAAAACCTTCACTGTTATTTCCTGCACTTTTTTGCAAGTAGCGGGCCTACCAACTAGCTTTCTTCATGCCCGGGATAAGGCCATCGTTGGCCATCTTCCGCAGACAGATACGACAAATCTTGAACTTGCGGTATACGCTTCTGCCTCGCCCACAGAGCTGGCAACGCCTGATCTGTCGGGTCGGGAACTTTGGTTTTCTTTGGGCTCGCGCCAAATGTGCTTTAGTAGCCATGGAGTCAAATATCCTTCTGTTAGCTTTCCCTGAAGGGCATGCCCAACATGGTCAGTAATTCCTTGGCCCCTTCGTCCGTCGCGGAAGACGTCTCGAAAGCCAGGTTCATGCCTTGTGTAAATGTTATCGTCGCCGGGTCGATTTCCGGGAATACCGACTGCTCGACCAGGCCCATATTGTAATTTCCTCTGCCGTCAAACCCAGAAGGGTTCAGACCTCGGAAGTCCTTCACTCGCGGTATCGCGATGGAAACCAGGCGGTCGAGAAACTCGAACATCCGCGGGCCGTGGAGAGTAACCTTCAAGCCCACGTTCATACCTTCGCGGAGCTTGAAGTTACTGACCGACTTCTTGGCTCGCATGATGATAGGCCTTTGGCCCGCGATAAGCGCCAGCTGTTTGCTGGCCGTCTCGAACTTGGCCTTTTCCTGATTAGCATCGCCCATGCCCATGGAGATAACGATTTTTTTAAGTTTCGGTATCGCCATCGCCCCACAGCCCAGTCGCTCTTTCAGAGCCGGGCTTATAGTCGTTTTATATTCTTCGTGCAATCTCGCCATTGGCTTGTCCTACTTTTTTGCCTTGGTTACCATGCCCAACGACTTGCCGCTCTTGCGGGCGAATCGTTCCTTGCCGCCATCTTCACCGATGCGGAACCCAACCCTGGTGGGCTGAGATGTTTCCGGGTCGACCGGCAAAACGTTCGAAATATGGACGGGCATTTCCTTTTGAATCCTGCCGCCTTGCGGATGTTTTTGGGAAGGCCTCATGTGCCTGTACACACGGTTGAGTCCCTGGACGAGAACCTTGTCGCTGTCGGGATATACCCGCAGGACTTCGCCTGTTTTTCCCTTGTCATTGCCCGCTATGACAACGACCATATCGCCTTTTTTCACATGCTGGGCCATAGTCTTAAACCACCTCCGAGGCAAGGGAAACAATTTTCATATAGTTCTTTTCCCGCAACTCCCGGGCAACAGCTCCGAAGATACGCGTCCCTCGCGGGTTGCCGTCTGCGTCAATAATGACCACAGCGTTGGTATCGAATCGGACATAGCTGCCGTCGTTGCGACGCACCGGATATTTGGTGCGAACGATAACGCATCGGACAATCTCGCCCTGCTTGATATCGCTAGCTGGGATAGCCTTCTTCACCGAGCAGATTATCACGTCGCCAAGTGCGCCCGAGCGGCGGGTAAGCCCACCCTTGCGGGTCGTCGAGCCACCCAATACCCGAATGCAACCCACAATGCGGGCGCCGGAATTGTCAGCTACGTCCAGTCGTGTTTCTTGTTGAATCACTGCAATACACCTCTGGGAATTACACAGTCTCGCCCTGGGCCTGCCGCACTACGCGGAGAAGCCGATGGGCCTTGGTTTTGCTCATGGGTCGGCATGGAACTACTTCCACCAGATCGCCTACCCTGGCCTTGCTGTTCTCGTCATGGACGGACAACTTTGTCCGATGACGAACGTACTTACCGTAACGCGGATGCCTGATAAGATTGTCCAGATGGACAAGCACAGTCTTCTCGCCGCAAATCGACCGAACTTGGCCTACCTGCGTGCCATGCACTTTCGCGACGGTCTTGTTGGTTTCTATTTCACCAGTCATGGAACCTCTTTCCACTCTACTGCCAGCTATTATCTATTGCCTGTCAAGAGTCCACAGATTTCACGGATTGAAAAGGGATTTCACGGTTTTTTTTTGATTAAAAAATAATCAGTATCAGTGTAATCTTTTTAAAAATCCGTGTAATCCGTGGACCGCTGTTTTTGCCTATTGCCTATTGCCTATTGCCTATTTGCCTATGACACCGTCGCCAGAGCCTGTTGTTGCCGGGCGTTAATCTCCGTCAGTATACGGGCGATATTTTTTTTCGCGTCGGTTAGCATAACCGGATTTTCCAGCTTCTCGGTTACAGCCTGGCTTCTCAGGTCGAAAAGATGCCGACGCTGATTCGTCAGTTCCGTCTGCAGTTCTTCGTCCGATAATTGTCGTATTTCTTTGCTTTTCATGGTGTCTCGCCTTACAGGCCATGCCTTCTGTTGATCATGCGACAATGGTAGGGCATCTTGTTCGCTACGCGACGCAGGGCGCCCTTGGCCAACTCTTCCGTCACGCCGCCAATTTCGTATATCACCGTGCCGGGCTTGACGACCGCGACCCAATGCTTCGTTTCGCCCTTGCCCTTGCCCATGCGGGTTTCAAGGGGCTTGCCACTGATGGGCTTGTCCGGAAAAATCCGAATGTAGACCTTGCCTTCGCGATGAAGGTAGTGCGTCGCTGCAACTCGACCAGCCTCGATCTGCCTGGCGGTTATCCAGCCTGGCTCGAGCACTTGCAGTCCATATTCTCCAAAAGCTACCGCATTGCCGCGTGTCGCGTTGCCGCGTATCTTTCCACGCATCTGCTTGCGGTGCTTGATTCTCTTTGGCATCAAAGGCATTGTTGTATATCCTTATTCCTACGCTTGTTCCGTATTTTCCTGGCCAGTCTCAGCAGGAGCTTCCGCCGCTACTGCAACTTCCGCCTGGGCCGGGGGAGCTTTGTCGCCCCTGCCTCTGCCATTGCCGCCACCACCGCCGCTGCCGCCGCCTGGGGCTCCGCCGCCGACTCGTTCACGGCGTCTGCGGGCGCGGGTGCGACCCTGGTTGTTCTCTCGCTGCAACGCAGCCAGTTCTTCTTCGCTGGGCTGCTCGCCGAAGATACCGCGATAAATCCAGACCTTTACGCCAATAACGCCGTAGGTGGTGAAGCACGGGATATACCCGTAATCCACATCGGCTTCGAGCGTATGTAACGGGACGCTGCCCAGCGTGATGCTCTCGGATCGGCTCATCTCAGCTCCGCCAAGTCGGCCTGAGAGCTGAATTTTGATGCCCTTGGCACCAGCCTGCATCGCACCTTCTGCCCGCTGCTTCATCGTCCGGCGGAAACTCGACCGCCTCTTCAGCTGTTCGGCTATGCCGTCGCCGACGAGCTTTGCGTCCAGCTCTGGGCTGCGAACCTCTACTATATTTATGTTCACCCGGCGATTGGTCATGTTCTCCAGGGCGTTTTTCAGTTTGTCGACCTCGGCACCCTTCGGGCCTATAACAATACCAGGTCTGGCTGTCTTGAGGATAACCTTTACTTCCTCGCGGGTTCGCTCGATCTCCACCGCGGTAATTCCCGCGTGTGGCGGTTCGCGGTCGCCCTGGCTGTCGTCCTTCTTCAATCTGGACAGGTAAGTCCTTATTGCCTGACGCTCTGCCGGCGGGATGGAAGATACCCGCTGACGGTTCAGCCTGGCGTCGATGAACCGACGAATCTTCTCGTCCTCGACAAGGAACTCGCCGTAGTTGCTCTTGGGGGCGAACCAGCGACTTTTCCAGCCGATCGTTACACCTGTGCGAAACCCAATTGGATTAACCTTCTGACCCATAATTGCCTCTAATCCTCAGATACAGCCACGCAAATGTGACTTGTCCTTTTGAATATATTGTGCGCCCTGCCACGGTCTTTCGGACGAAACCGTTTTATGGTAGGCCCTTCGTCCACGCGAATTTCCTGGACATAAAGCTGTTCCAGATTGGCCTCAGCCTCGTTGGCACTGGCAACGGCGCTGGTGAGCACCTTCGCCAACATCCCAGCTGCGCGGTTGTGGGTAAACTTCAGAACGTTCAGCGCGTCCTGAACGTCCCGCCCGCGAACCATGTCCGCAATCAGCCTGACCTTGCGGGGGGCGATCCGGGCAAATCTATGTTTTGCATTCCAAGCCATCGTTTTTTACGCTCCCGATGCACTGGGCCTGTGGCACCTTGGCCAGGCCCTGTTTACTTTTTCCCGCCACTGTGGCTTCGGAACATTCTGGTCGGGCTAAACTCGCCGAGCTTATGGCCTACCATGTCCTCAGTTACGATGACGTTATTAAATACCTTACCATTATGAACCTGAAAGGCCTGGCCTATGAACTCCGGCACTATCGTGCACGCCCGGGCCCATGTCTTGATGGGCTGGCGATTGCCAGTGTCCTTGGCAGCCACTACCTTGCGGTAAAGCTTCTCGTCTACGAAAGGGCCTTTTTTTGCACTTCGCGTCATATCTCTATACCCTCAGGGTTACAGCACCAGTTGGCCGTCCCGCTTGTTTCGGCGGCGACGGATTATCATTTTGTTCGAACCTTTACGTTTGCGACGGGTTTTCCCGCCCTTGCTCAGCTTGCCAGTCGGCGAGCAAGGCTGCCTGCCGCCGGCCCGACGACCCTCGCCGCCACCCATCGGATGGTCGACCGGGTTCTGGGCTGTGCCCCGAACGTGAGGCCTTCTGCCAAGGTGTCTCTTGCGACCAGCCTTGCCCAGGCGAACCGACATGTGCTCCAGGTTGCCAAGTTGGCCTATCGTCGCGCGACATTTGCTGTTGACGATACGCATTTCGCCGGAAGGCAGAACCAGCGTAGCTTTGCTGCCCTCGCGGGCGACCAGTTTGGCAGTACCGCCTGCGGTGCGAACCATCTGCCCGCCCCTGCCGATGGTCAGCTCGATGTTGTGAATGTCCAGGCCCATCGGAATTTTCGAAAGAGGCAAGCTATTGCCAACCCTGGGCTCGGCATCCTGGCCCGAGTAAACCTTTTGGCCTACTTTCAAACCCAACGGAGCCAACATATAACGCCTCTCGCCGTCTTCATATTGAACCAGGGCGATGTTGCATGTGCGGTTGGGATCGTACTCTATCGAAAGAACCTCTGCGGGGCATTCGTCTTTGTTGCGTTTGAAGTCGATGAGGCGATACCGCCTCTTATGGCCTCCGCCTCGGAATCGGCTTGTTATCTTGCCGCTGTGGTTCCGCCCGCCAGTTTTCTTCAGCGGACGCAGCAGCGACTTCTCGGGCTTGTCGGTGGTTATATCCGTTCGGATATTCACCGACGAGTTCCGCCGTCCCGCACTGGTTCTTTTGTATACTTTAATGGGCATAACTATTACCTTTTATCCATGTAATTCGCTTCTACAAATGCAACCACTCACAGCTACGCGAAAATTTACCATAAAGCACATGAAGTTGTGTGAAAACTATCCCGATAAATCGAGACAAAAAACTTGCTTCATGTTCTTTGCGTTCTATGCGTTCTTTCGCGGTAAATTTTTTGTTTTTTCTCGTTCTAAAAGTGTTCTATACGGTGGTCCGGGTGCAGCACGACGACCGCCTTTTTCCAATGTTTCGTTTTACTCATGGTTCTGCCGGTCCGCCTGGGCTTGCCCTTTCGGCCTGCGGTGCGGACGTCCACAACCTTCACGTCGTAAATCTTCTCGATCGCCTGTTTAATCTGCGTCTTGTTCGCAGCGGGGTTCACCTCGAAGGGATACGCGTTGAGCGCCTCAGCCTGGAAAGTGCCCTTCTCAGTAACCAACGGGCGAACCACTATGTTGTAAATTTCGTCTTTCACGGTTTACTTCTCCTGCCCGCAGAGAGCCTTCATCGCCTCGGAGGTAATAATCATCTTCTGGCGGGTAGCTACGTCGTAAGCGTTTAGCTCCTCGGTAATCCGAACCATCAGGTCCGGGATATTCCGGGAAGAAAGATACACGTTATTGTCTCGTCCAGCCAGGGCCAAGAGACACGAACGATTTATTTCCAACTTCTTCATAAGCCCAGCCAACTTGGCGGTCTTGGGCTGTTCGACAGCCAGGCCGTCGACAATGCAAATGTCCTGGCCAATTATCTTGGCAAGGATCGCGCTTCGCAGGGCAGCCTGTCGCATCTTCTGCGGGAAACGCTTTGTGAAATTGCGAGGCTGTTTTGCGAAAGTGCTGCCGCCGCCACGCATCAGGTTTACCTTGCGATTACCATGGCGGGCATTGCCCGTGCCCTTCTGGCGATACATCTTATGCATCGTGCCGGCTATCTCGCTCCGGCCCTTGGTCTTGGCACTGCCCTGCCTGCGGTTGGCGTGATATGTTACTACCGCCTGCTTGACCAGATCGACGTTTACCTGCTCGCCAAAGGCTTCGCCCGAGACCTTGAAGGTGTCGATTTGCTTGCCGTCTGTGTTGTATATCGGGACTTCAAACATGTCCATATCACCTCTGGCCGACTAGGCCTTGACCTTTGCCGTCTTGGATTTTTTGATCGTTACCAACCCGCCGTTGGCACCGGGAATCGGGCCTTTTATCATCAGCAGATTATTTTCCTTGTCTACCGCGATTAGCTTATGCTTTCGGCTGGTTACCTTCACCGCACCCATGTGCCCAGCCATCCGCTTGCCCTTTTTAATCTTGCCGCCTCTGCCGAGGTTGGTGGCATGGCCGTTGATCGAGCCGGGACTACGGTGCCTTCTCTTGACGCCGTGGCTAGCCTGCTGGCCGCCGAAGCCATGACGCTTCATGCCACCTGCGAAACCCTTGCCTTTGCTCGTGCCAACGACGTCCACAAACTGAACTTCATCGAACACATCCACAGCCAGCTGGGCTCCAAGCTCAATGCCCTCGTCCGCGGCGTCCATGCGAAACTCCCGCACAAACTTCTTGGGCTTGGCGTCAGCCTTGGCAGCGTGGCCTATGGCAGGCTTGGCTGCCCGGTGGGCCTTAACGTCGCCCAGGCCGATCTGCACGGCATCGTAGCCATCCGTCTCGTCCGTCTTTAGTTGCAGCACAGTGCACGGGCCAGCCTGGACAACCGTTACCGGATGCAGCACACCAGCTTCGTCGTACACCTGCGTCATGCCTATTTTTTTACCGAGTAGTGCCGGTATCATCTTATCACCTGACTAAGCCTTGATCTTGATAAACACGCCAGCCGGTACGACCAGGCGGTTGAGCGCCTCAATCGTCCGAACGGTCGGCTCATAAATGTCGACAACTCGCTTATGCGTCCGCATCTCGAACTGCTCACGCGACTTCTTGTCAACGTGCGGGCTACGAAGCACAGTGTATCGCTCTATTCGAGTCGGAAGCGGTATCGGGCCACAAACCCTCGCACCGGTTCGCTCGGCATGCTCGACTATGTCCTTGGCCGAGCCGTCTAACGCGCGGTGGTCGTATGCTTCCATCCGTATTCTAATTTTGTCATGATCCATGGAGATCGGTCTCCGCTACACTTTTTACTGTTGCTGGTTAACTCTAGCTGTTCGTTTCTCTATCTCAAAATTCAGAGCCTCATATAGTTACACAAACCAGATGCATTGTCAATCAGCTATTTCCAATTTTTCAATTTTTTTCTCAGCCAATCATTCACTGCAAATAATCTCGCTGCAAAACACAAAACTCACTATGAAGCACATGAAGAGCATGAAGTTTTTTTGTTTTTTTGTTTCTTTTTTTTCTTTTTTTTCTTTTTTCACGCAGTGGGTAACCATATTCGGCAACCCATGGCTACCCTGCAAACAACCGCAGTGTCCCGATGTATCGGGATGCCACCCAACAAACACTTCTATTCTGTCATAACTTTTCAAAATTTATCGAAAGACCGTGAACGGTTCTTTTTATTTCTAAAAAATCTTCAAGACCTTCATGGTCTTCACGGTAAAAAACACGTCTAGAAAAACTGCATTATTTTCTCCGCTACATGGGCTGGAGCTGGGGCATAGGAGTCTGGCTCCATGCTGCTCGACGCCCGGCCTTGGGATAGCGACCGCACCTGGGTCGCATAGCCAAACATCTCCGCCAGGGGCACCTTGGCGGTTATCTCACGATACTTGCCCCGCGGAGCCTGGCCCGTAATAACAGCCCGGCGCGCAGCCAGGTCGCCGGTTATCGCGCCGAGATAATCGTCCGGCGTCGATACGCTCAGCGACATTATAGGCTCGAGAAACACGGGGTTGGCCCGCTGCGCTGCGTCGTTGAACGCCATGACCGCAGCTTGGGCAAAGGCCATCTCGCTGCTATCCACGGGGTGCTCCTTGACGCCGATGAGACTTATTTTGACGTTCCGCATCGGATAACCCGCCAGGGTTCCGCTCGTGGCTGCGTCGCGGACACCTTCCTCGATAGCGTGCAGAAATTGCGACGACACCTGGTCGCCGTGCAGCTCGTTGACGAAGGCGATAGATGCTTCCTCGTCGGCTGGCGTAAAAGATTCGACCCGCAACTTAACCTTGGCAAATTGGCCTCGCCCGCCAAGCTGACGGTCAACGGTAATCGACGCCTCAGCCGAGCCTAGCACGGTCTCTTTATAGGCAACGCGAGGCTTGCCGACCTTTATCTCCAGCTTCAAGTCGCGAACCATCTTGTTGCGAACAATCTCCAGATGCAACTCGCCCATGCCGGATATCACAGTCTGGCCCGTCTCGGCATCGTAACTGTAACGGAAACTCGGGTCCTCGCGCTTCAGCACATCCAGCGCGTCGATGAGATCTTGCTTGTCGGCGTTTGTCCTTGGCTCGATGGACATGGAAATCACAGGCTCGGGGAAGTCCAGCTTTTCCAGCACAATCGGCGCCTTCGTGTCGCACAGCGTGTCGCCGGTGATGCTGTTCCGCAAGCCTACGAAAGCTACGATATCCCCAGCGGAAGCTTCGTCACGGGCGTTGCGCTGCTTGGCGTGCATCTCCCAAATTCGACTAAGGTTTTCCTTGCGACCTTGCGTGCTGTTGAATACGCGAGTACCAGCCTTTATCGTGCCGCTGTAAATTCGCGCAAAATTCAAATCGCCATGGCTGTCGGACGTAATCTTGAAAACCAACGCACTGAAAGGCTCTGCGGGGTCGCACTTTCGCTCCAGTTCCTTGTCGCTGGTGAGCGACTCGTGGCCAACCACGGGCGGCACATCCAGCGGGCTTGGCAAGTAGCGGATAATCGCATCCAACAGCGGCTGGACGCCGACGTGCTTGAGAGCCGAGCCGCACAACACTGGGTGCAACTTGCCCGCGATAGTGCCAACCCGAATGGCTGCGATAAGTTCTTGCTCGGAGATTTCCTCGTCAGCCAGGTATTTTTCCATCAGCGAATCGTCAGCTTCGACGATCTTCTCTATCATCTCATGCCGGGCCTGGGTGGCGCGTTCTATAAGGTCTTGCGGAATTTCCTCGGTGCGAATATCCGTAGCTACGTCAGCCTGGTCGTAGGCGAACATTTTCATAGCCAGGAGGTCTATCTGCCCGCGATGTTCCTCCCCCGCCCCGACGGGAAGCTGCAGGCAAACCGGATTTCCCGCCAGGCGCGACGCTATCTCGTCGACGACCATCTCGAAGTCTGCCCCCATGCGGTCCATCTTATTGATGAAGCATATTCGCGGCACGTTGTAGCGGTCAGCCTGGTGCCACACCGTCTCGGACTGGGCTTCGACCCCGCCGACGCTGCAGAACACAGCCACCGCTCCGTCGAGCACTCGCAGGGAACGCTCGACCTCGATGGTGAAATCGACATGGCCCGGCGTGTCGATGAGGTTTACCGTGTGGTCTTGCCACTGGAGTCGAGTAGCAGCCGACGTGATAGTAATGCCCCGCTCCTGCTCTTCTTCGAGGTAGTCCATCACCGCCGTACCGTCGTGCACCTCGCCGATTTTGTAAGTTCGCCCGGCGAAATAGAGCACGCGCTCCGTAACGGTGGTTTTACCGGCGTCTATGTGAGCACAGATGCCGATGTTTCGAATTGTCCGTAAATCTTTCGCCATGTTGATACAGTTAGCCTGCTGTAGCGCAACTTTGCCGCCGGGCCTGGTTTATACCAAGGCCTCGATGACATGGTGTAGGTAACAGGTCTACCGGCCTGTGGGCAGGTCGGTCCGGTTGTTTTATCTCTGTCGTTCAAGCGACGACTTCGCCCGAGTCCCGCCAGCGGTATCAGAACCGGCCAGCAGGATCGTCCGCCGGTTTCTTCTTCGGTCTGGCCTACTGGCTATTGTAAACAGCCCACGGCACAGCCGGAGAGTTTTGCGACTCTCCCAAGAAGACCTTGCGGTCGATTCAACGATCACCGTTTGCAAGCGGGCAGAGGCCCGCTGCGGCTATCGTATGAATTATTTAAAAAAAAGTTATCAGTTATCAGTAAAAGCAAAAAAAACATATAGCACAGCCGCCCTCGGCTATGGCTTGTCGATATCACATCTAAAAACTTTCACAGCCGGGGGCGGCTGTGCTATATCTTTACCATGCGAAGT
>Ga0190284_1000266_pt1 | contig 35016 bp, 45 predicted proteins | sample 48691812_MG_FD_161668 | JGI IMG/M metagenome (GOLD analysis project Ga0190284, IMG submission 161668) | Hydrothermal vent microbial mat bacterial communities from Southern Trench, Guaymas Basin, Mexico - 4869-18-1-2_MG | ecosystem: Environmental > Aquatic > Marine > Hydrothermal vents >...
GTCAGGTACACAACTTTCTGGCGTTTTACAGGGTCAGCTGTCACTTTTTGTGTGATTTGGCTTACATTTTGAGAAAAATAGTTACTTTTTCTTGGTTTGTGAGCTGGTTTGAGCTAACCTTTTCTTATGGACGCGAAAACAGAACAGTTTCTGCCAAAAAACGCACTTTCATCAAGGCCCTGCCCATTTTGCGGAGGAAACCGGTGGGAAACATACGATATTGTGAGCGGTGAATGCTGTGATGTGGTGTATAACGGGTATGGGCCTCCGCTAATCGACATCGACGTTGACAATAGCTATAGCATCGTTGGATGTAAGCCAAGTGACGCCGGTGACCATATCTCCGATATTTGTATAAAATGTGGCGCAGCATGCGTATTTTAGTCTCTCTCCTGGCAGCATGCGCCCTGTACGCATGCTGCCCACATAAACCACTAGCACCGGCCACGTTTGAGTGGCCTGCTACACACGCTGTAGTGCCGCTGGCATACGATAGCGGGGCCGTAGCCGGCAGTGCCGTAACAATACGCTGCGTAGGAAACACCTCGTTTGCCCTCACGGCCAAGCACCTCATGGCCAGCCACCTGAGGGCCTACCAGAGGCTCCCAGACGGCTCCTACCCGGTCGTAACCCGGGTAGTGGACCACGCGGTCGCGGACCTGACCCTGGTCTCCTGGCCGGGGCGCTGCGCACGCTCAGTGGCCATTGCGCCGACGGACCCGAGGGCTGGCGAGGACATCGTGATTGTGGGCTCGCCCGGCGGGAGGCCTGGCACCATGAGTGGGGGGACTATCAATTATGTCACATTGGACGCGGGATGGCGCAGAATTTGTGTTGATGCTACTATCATTTCTGGTAGCAGCGGTGGTGCTCTTTTCAACAAGTATGGGCATCTGATTGGAATCGTGTCCTACCGCTACAATAACCCAATGCTCACAGTCGGCTGCGCAGTCCACACCTCGCATCTCAGGGAAATGTACAACGGTATGATGTCCGCAACGGTCCCGAAGAATGCTGGAGCCAAATGAACAAAATCAGTGGATACGGAAAGGTTTACGCGCTCGGCCACAGAGCAGTGGCCGACATCCTGGCCGGACCTGTCGTTGTTGAAGAAAAGCTTGACGGAAGCCAATTTAGTTTTGGTTGGCGAGATGGAGAGCTTTGCTGCCGTAGCCGCAGGGTGGAAGTGTCAATCACGACAGAGGACAAAAACTTTAGGCCCGCAATTGACTACCTCCTCTCGCCCGCAGCCTCGGCTGCGAGGAGATACGACGGATGGACGTTTCGTTGCGAAGCGATTTGTCGCCCAAAGCATAACACGCTCAAATACGACCGGACGCCAAACGGCTTTCTGGTACTGTTGAACGCAGATGCCGGCCTACACAATTACGTGAACACAGACGAGAAATCCAGGGGCGGGATGGGGCTAGCCACCGAGTTCGGCCTTGAGCCAGTCCCGGTCTTGGGCGCTGGCAACATGCGCCACGACGACCTCGTGCGCCTGCTTGACACGGAGAGCGTTCTTGGAGGTTGCAAGGTTGAAGGTGTTGTGGTTAAGCCGCTGTTTATGGACCGATTTGACCCAGACACAGGCAAACTCAAGATGGCAAAGCTCGTGTCTGAGGGGTTCAAGGAGCGCCACAGGGCTGGCTACCGGAAGCGCAATCCCACACAGGGGGACGTCGTACTTGGCCTTGTCGATGCACTGAGCACAGAGGCCAGGTTCACAAAGGCGGTTCAGCACCTGAGGGACGACGGCTCGCTCACCGGAGACCAAAGCGATATCGGTGCGTTGATCAAAGAGCTGCACCTCGACCTTGAGGCCGAGGAGGCAGATTTTATCAAGGACAGGTTGTATTCGCATTTCATCAAGACCATCAAACGCGGGGTTGGAAGAGGCCTACCTTCGTGGTACAAAGAGAAGTTGGCAAAGGGAGAGATCGATGGCAGTGTTTGTTGAGTTGGGTGACTTTATGGAGGATATGAACAAGGCTGTAGAGAGGGCGCTGGCGGGCCTTGGGGCTCGCAGTGTGGATGACAACTGTATCAAGGATGTACTGAATGCGATGGCCAACGTTGCCGGAAATTACGCCTCCGAGGCGGCTACATCTGCCGGCGTACCTGACGAAGACTCCGATGACGAAGACTCCGATGACGAGTAGTCTGGTGTTGGCATCATTTATCGTGTTGCCAATTGTGAGCGTGGTGCTATGCACCGTTGCCGTAATCATATTCTTTTTGGCGCTATTCATTGCCACAATGGCCGGCCTGGCTGCGGCGGCATTGAGGTGAGGCCGTTCCGGTCATCGTCCTGATTACAGCTGGAGAGAGAGAGAGGCCCATGAGCCTATGTCCAAAATGTGGAAATAATGCACTAGAGCTGTTTACCAGCATCGAGTGCAGCAACCCCGCGTGCGAATTGTACGCAGAGTTGCCATCAACCGGACCCGGGGTTACAGCGAACCCAGAAAGCTTCGGCAAGGCGCCGAAGGGGGTATATGGGGTATATGGGGTATATGGCGTAGAGGCGCCGAGGCCGTCTTACGGCGTGTTTGCTGACACTGTCAAAAGCATCAAGTGTGAAATTGCTTTCCCACCGGCCCTGGTGGGGCTGACTCGACAGAGGTTTGTTGGTGAGCAGTACCGATTCCCGGTTGCCAACAGCTTCCCCGGTCGCAGCGCCACGTTTGCCGTCGCTCAGGCACTTGCCCGTGCGCCGGCACCAAGGTGGGTGATAGATAAGAGGAGCAAGTGCCATTCGGCGCTGGAGATCACCGGACAATTGGCTTGCGTTGTGAGTGATCGCCTGTCGAGCATCCTGCAGAGTTTCGCAAAAAGGTCCGCCCACGACCATGGCATGGCGATCCTTGATTCATTCCTTGGCGTTGGTGACTATGCGGATGGTGTTGGCATTGACAAGTGGGTGCCGGCGAAGGCGCCCACGCCGCGTGACACCCTGTGGGGCATTGATAGGTCGGTAGACCCTCGCCGCCTCGCAGGGATTCGGGTTGATGCGAGTGCGCGTTCGTTTGATGATGACATTATCACGGCGGCCTCGCGGATTGCCCGCGAGGGCGGGTCGCCGGATACCGCTATTACTTACGGAGATCACGCGCCACGGCTTGTTACCACTGTCGCTGGCCCGGTAACTGTCCATTTTTACAAACCCGAGAAACGCTTCGACACCTTTGTGTTTGACTCGAGTTCGTGGAGCTTGTTAACGGTTGGTAGCACCCTCCGGGGCCGACGCGCAAGCGTTCCTACTGACGCATATGAGGTTATGCGCACCACGTATTGGCAGTTTGCGTGTGTCAATCCTGGCCATAGCGCCAGGATTCTGAAGAAGGCACCCGCGAAAAACTTTTTTGCGCCTGGTCGTGAGGGTGGCTACTTCAATCTCGTGGGCGGGAAGCCTGGCCATAATGCGAAGCCGTCCGGTCTTGCCGCGTGGCTTCCGAAGAGCACCCCGTGGTGACCGGAGACGAGAATTGCCCAGAGAAGACGATGTGGACGTTGGACGCGTCAAAGATGTTGACTCCTTCTCCGACATGCGGCTACGACGAGACCGTGGAGCGGGCCAAGAGGGAGATGAAAGAGCTTATGGGGAAGACCAACTTCCAGATGCTGGCGTTCGGGAAGTTGGCACTGAGGGTAACCCCAGAAGGGCGATCAGTCAGCCCTCTCCCCCCATACGGCGCACGAGAGGAAAAGAAAGGCGAGAAGACCCCCAAAGGGAGGCTGCGAGGAAGGCGGTAGCAATCGCAATTAAGAGGGGTCTGCTGACCCCATTACCGTGTCAGGCCAGAACGCTTGTGGGAAGGAATATGGTTAAGTGCGGGAAGACTCCAACACAGGCTCACCACTGGACGTACCACCCGAAGTGCTGGCTCGACGTAATTTGGCTTTGTAGGGAGCACCATGACAGGAAGCGATACGACAAATAGCGAGTATACAGATTTTTACCAGCGGCTTGGCTGTGACGTTGGGCGCCTGGTAGACCAGAAGCAGCTTGCATATGGAGACAGCTTTGGAAGAGTCCACAGAATTCTTGAGGTCCTCTGGCCAGACGGTGTTAGCAAAGCTAGCTACAGAAACCTTCTTTGTGTTGTGCGTATTCTTGATAAATTATTTCGCGTTGCTTCTCATAACGGGGCGGATCCAATGGGCGAATCTCCCGGACGCGATATTGCGGGCTATGGGATTTTGATGGCTGCCATGCACGAGGGGAAGTAGTTGCCAAAGTGCGCATTCGTAAAGCCTGACGGTTCCCCCTGCGGCGCATTCGCAGGGGCGGACTCGCCGTTTTGCTTCATGCATGACCCGGACAGGGCTAAGCAGGCAGCTAAGGCTCGCAAGAGGGGCGGCTCCAGGTATGATGCGCAGATGGGGGGCGAGATAAGGCCCCCGCAGACGCTTGAGGAGCTTGCTGACATGATTTCTCGCACAACCAAGCTGGTTTGGGACGGAAAGTGCGACACAAAGCGGGCAGAGGCCATTGTCAAGCTTTGCAAGATGCAGATGGCAGTGATTAAGCAGGCCCGTGAAGACGGGCCGCCGGAAGACGACATTGCGACAATGGGCTTTGAGGAATTAAAAACAGAGGCCAGGAGGCTTTTGGGTGAGGATTAGGCCATTTAATGGGCGGGTGGACATTGCTTGCGTGTTCAACACATGGTGCAACCACATCAGGCGCTCTCCTCCGTTTGATAGAATGGACCCGGAGGAATTTAGGCGGCATAAACGCACTGTCCTTGAGGCGCTCGTCGCAAGGGACGAGACAATTGTTGCATGCCATGAGGACCACGAAGACCAGATTTTCGGTTACCTTTGCGGATATCCGGAGAGGAACGTGGTTCACTTTGTCTTCGTCAAGGAATGGGCCAGGCGCAGAGCAATTGCAACTGCCCTTCTGAAAAGCATGTTTCCATGGTTTGGGAAGAGGAAAATTTACTATACGCATCAGACAAAGGCATCAAAATACCTTGAGCCCAAATGGATGATGCAGTACAATCCGTACTTGGTGAAAAAATGCGAAGAATCATTGCTATAAGGTTTCTTGCTGGATTTCGCGGCACGAGGGTTATCGCCGCAGACCGCCACACTGTAATTACGCATGAGCTGAGAAGCGTGTGCGGCATTGACACCCCCGGCATTCAGGTTGTGGATGGTGGTAATGTTTACTGGGCCCCCATTTCATCGATTGGGTATCTGAAGGAAGAGCCATTTGCCGAGGGGGCCGACGGGGAGGAAGACCTTGAGTTTGAGCCGCTCTCGGGCGGTGCTGAGGGAGTATCGTCGGAGGAGTAGCTACTTCAAAGACCTGTTCGGGAAGTTTCCGCAACAGGCAACGGCAGTTCTCGACCAGGCCCCACTAAAAACCTACCGAACGCCACGGCGTGCTGGGAAGACTACAGCCGCCGTTGGCGGTGACATCATTTGGGACGCCATTCAGCACGCAGACAGGGGCCATCAATACGCCTTCGTCGCCCTGACGCGCCACGCTGCCCGTGGCATCACCTGGAACATGATGAAGAAGCTGGACCGGGAATACGGCCTGGGTGCCAGGTTTCTCGAGGGACAGTTGCGCGTTGTGCTGCCAGGCGGCACTGAGATAACTCTGCACGGCGCCGACAAGGCAGGTTGGGCCGATAGGCTTCTTGGGCATGAGTTCAGAAAGGTTATCATTGATGAAGCAGGATTCTACTCTATTGATCTCAAAAAGTTTATTGAGGAACTTGAACCGACTGTTATCGGGACAGGCGGAAGTATTGTCATGTGCTCAACGCCTGGGCACATCCCTCGGGGCCACTATTACGACGTTACGACAGGGAAGGTCGGCGGATGGTCGAACCATCGATGGTCTTCTCTTGACAATCCATACATCCGTGCGAAAGTGCTTGCGACTATTGCAAGACACCGAAAAGAGGATCCAGACATTGAGAATAGGGCCTGGTACCGACGTAACTTCTTGGGAGAGTGGGTAACCGAGTTTGAGAACAAGGTGTATAGATTCGACCTTGACAAAAACACATGGAATCAAGACCTTCCAGGCAAAAGTGAATACATGTTCGTGCTTGGCGTTGACCTCGGCTGGCACGACGCCACGGCATTTTGTGTCATTGGTTGGCACCCTCACCGCCCAGAGCTTGTTGTGTTTGAGTCGCATCGCCAGCAAGAGATGCTGATCAGCGATGTCGCCAAAACTGTCAAGATGTACGAGGACTTCTATCCGGGGCTGATTATGGTTGGTGATCCTGCCCACAGGCAGGCGTTTGAGGAACTCAGGCGCAGGTGGAAACTGCCAATCAGGGAGGCAGAGAAGACATCTAAGGACGACTGGCAGGCGCTCATTAACACCGACCTTTCCAATGAGATCATCAAGGTCGTAGACCCCGATTCCAGCGTGCTTGCAGAAGAGTGGATGGAGCTGGCCTGGTACCAGCGACCAGACGGCACCCTGGTAGAGGCACCACGGCAGCCCAACGACGTAGCCGACGCCTTCCTGTACGCGTACCACATCGCGTACCACTACCGCCACACCGAAGCCGTGATAGAGCCCGTGCGGGCATCCAAGGAGTACTACGACGCGCAAGTAGAGCGCATGCTGGAGGAAGCTGAGAGAAATTGGGAGAGGGACAACGCCCTCAACGATATGTCATGGCTCAAAAAATAGTTGTCTTCTTCGTAAATTTGTAGTATAATGTGGCTCAATGGATACGCGCGACAGATGGTGGTCAAAACGGGCGAACGGTAACAGACACGACGACATGAAGCTGTCTGTTGACGAGCTTTCCGACGACCAAGAGAGAATCAAGACGCAGTACAGGAACTGGCTAAACCTATACACCAATAGGACTTACTCCAGCTTCAAGCCAGGCGAGGCGCAGTATGCGCTACACATGCTTGAGGAGACCCACGGGGTGAAGCTCAACGTGGTCCAGTCCTGTATTGATACACTCGCATCCAAAATCGCCGCGTCCCGCCCCCGCCCGCAGTTTCTGTCGTCCGACGGCGACTGGAGCATGAAGCAGAAATCCAAGAAGCTTGAGAAGTTCGTAGACGGCATTTTTCATGAGTGTAAAATCTACGACGAGTCTCGTAAGGTTTTCATTGACGCAGCAGTGTTTGGCACCGGATTTCTGAAGATTTTCCGCTGTGATGACAGGGTGAAGCTTGAGCGCGTTTTTCCAGCAGAGATTCTGGTAGATGAACAGAGCGCCCTTGTCTCAGACCCAAGGACCATGTACCAAGAGAAGTTTGTATCGCTTGAGGTACTCGTTGACCTGTATCCCGGGGAGTCAAAGTCACTGATGCGGATGACAGGCGAACACACCGTGGAGGGCGGCAAGGCCATCGAGACCGACCTGGTGCGCGTCATCGAGGGATGGCACCTGAAGTCCGGCAAGAAGGCCAAGGACGGTCGGCACACTATTTGCGTTGACGGGATTACGCTTTTTGATGAGGAGTACGACCACGAGTACTTCCCGTTTGTTGAACTTAGGTGGACAAAGCAGCCGTTTGGTTGGTTGGGACAGGGGCTCTCCGAGCAGCTGGCAGGGATTCAGAAAGAAATTGACAAGCTGGTTCGGCGTATCCAAGAGGCCATGCACCTTTTTTCTGTGGCAAAGGTTGTTATTGAAAAGGATTCTATTGAGAAGTCCAAACTCAGAAACGTCATCGGGGACATCCTTGAGTATAAGCCGGGCGCCGCCCCGCCGAAGGTTGTTATGCCATCGGCAATCTCAAACGAGGTGTTCAGACACCTCTGGGAATTGTACGGAAAGGCATACGAGGTAAGCGGCATTTCTCAGATGTCTGCCGCGTCGGTGAAGCCGGCTGGAGTTGAGGCTGGCATTGCCATGCAAACGCTCCTTGACATTGAGACACAGCGGTTTGCGCTTTTGTCGAAGGATTGGGAAGAGTTGTTCTGCCAGGCAGCTAGAATTGTAGTTGACCTGGCCAAGGAAATCAACGGCGACAAGGAGTTCAAGAGCAAGTGGGTTGCCAAGAGCTACGCAGAGACCATCCCGTGGAACGAAGTGGATATGGACAAAGACAGGTACGTCTTGAAGGTTTATCCTGCCAATCTCCTTCCGCAGACTCCGTATGGCCGTTTGGCCGCCGTAGAGAATCTGATGAGAATTGGGCTGATACAGGACCCGAAGGAAGCGATGGCGCTCCTGGATTACCCAGACCTTGAGAAGCACCAAACGCTAATGGCGGCCGATATCGATGACATCGACATGGTCATTGAGGAGATGCTGGCCAACGAGAACTACATTGAGCCACAGCCATACCAGAATCTGCAAATGGCGATGTCAAGAGTTAACAGCGCCCTGCTGAGGGCGCGACTGGACAGGGCCCCGGAAGAGCGTCTTGCGCTACTTGAGCAGTGGCTCGAGGATGCGGAACGTCTGGTCGAAGTGCAAGAGGACGAACTTGTCCAAACGCAACAGCTCATGGCTCAGCAACAGGCCATGGCAGAACAAATGCAGGCTGGTCCACCGCCAGGAGACCAGGCCGGGCCATCACCGGCAGAACAAGCTAATTTGCCGGCATAAGGTGTTAGATGCCAGAAAAGATTAAAGAGGTAGTCGATGATGCGGTTCAGGCCGAGCCCTCCGATGCTGACGTGCTCGCCGTGCTCAAGTCCGGCAAGGTCCCTGAAGGTGAAGGGCAACCGGCTGACAGGGCGGGAACGCAGGATCCGACACCGGAAGGGGATGACAAGCCTGATAGCTTCGAGGCGAACGCGAGGCTTGAGCGACAGAATCGCGAGTTGCGGGACAAGCTCAAGAAGCTTGATGAACTTCAGGAAGCCGCCAAGGAGGGCCCAATGCAGGCTCTGCAAAAACTTGGCATTGACCCCCTCGACCTTCTTGACTCGATGGATGACGCAACGCCGTCCCCACCAGAGGAGGGGGTCCAGACCGAACTTGAAAAGCTCCGGGAGGAGCAGAACCGACTGAAGGCAGAGCTTGAGAGAAGCAAGTATGATGGCTATGTGTCAAAGCGCAAGGATGACCTGATGTCTAAGATGTCAGAGCTTAAGGAAGACCATCCGTTTGCGCATATGGCTGCTGCCTCAGACGAATCCTTTCTTGACAACGTCCTTGAGTATGCGGGGCAGTACTACAAGCAAAACAACGAGCTTATCGCAGACGCCGACCTCGTGAAGGCCGCCGATGGGTTCATCGTCGATATGTTTTACAAGCAGCTTAACGATATTTTGAGCGTTCCCGCCGGAGTGCAGAAGGTCAAGGAGGCCATCTCGAAACTGGAGGGACATTCCTCTGACGCGCCAACGCAGAGCACGCAGCAGAAGCCAGCACCGACACTGAGTAATGATATGAACGCCGACCCGGCCAGGGGCAAGCGTGATCTCACCGACGAGGAATCAGAGGCTGAGTTCATTCGCCTCATGCAGAAGGACGGGTGGGTCGGAGACGACTAACAACTGTAGCTGGACCCGAGAAGGCTCTTAAGGCCAACCCCCCAGATCAAGCCAGCCACTGGGACCCCTGAACGGCATAAAGCTGAAAGAGGTACATCGTGGCAGCTCTTAATCCTACCACCTTTGCGTATGCACTGAAGACTCTCTATAGCGAGAGGAAGCTTCAGAATCTGGTTTACAAGAACAACCCCTGGTTCGCTATGGTTAGTAAGGACACTAACTTCAAGGGGGCCAACTTTGTCGAGGCCATGATTTATGGCCACACTGGCGCTCGGTCTGAGCAGTTCTCCACTGCTTTGGCCAACAAGGCCGCCAGTAAGGGTGTGGCGTTCACCATCACGCGGTCTCACGACTACGCGCTGGCGTCCATCGATACCGAGACCATCCTTGCCTCCAAGGGCAATGAGGCCGCGTTTCTTGCAGCCGTTAAGCGGGAGATGGACAGCGCAATCCATGCCGTCACCCGATCCATCGCCAAGGGTCTCTTTGGCAATGGCTGCGGTATCCTGGGAATCCAGGATGGTGCTGCCGCCGGTCTTGTGGTCACCCTGTTGAACTCAGATGACGTCACCAACTTCGAGGTTGGTATGAGTGTCGTGCCCGCCGCCATGACCGGCGAGCTTGCAACCGGTGCCCCTGGCACCGCAGTCACCGTTGACGCTGTTGACCGTGACGCAGGCACCATCACGCTCTCTAGCGTGACTGGGTTCGATGACGCCGACGCCATCCTAGCCGAGGGCGACTATGCGAGTGCCGCTGACCGGAAGATGATCTTCGGCCTTGCTGCGTGGCTTCCGTACACTGCGGAGTCTAGCGGTACCTTCTTCGGCGTTGACCGAACGGTTGACGTGTCCCGCATGCAGGGACATCGCATCGACGGCTCTGCAATCGACGTTGACCAGGCGGTGTTGAAGATGGCCGTCCGGATCGCCCGCGAGGGTGGCCATCCAGACTTCGCGATTCTCTCGTATGAGAAGTGGGAGGAGATGGTTGATGACCTTCGTGACAGCGTGCGCTACCAGCAGCACAAGGTTGGTGAGACCGGGTTCCAGAGCCTCTTGGTTCAGGGCCCGACTGGACCGATCTCGATTGTTGCTGATCAGAACTGCCCAAGCAATCGGTGCTACGTCCTGACCAAGGACACCTGGCGCTTCAGGAGCCTTGGGCCCGCTCCACAAATTCTGAACCTTGACGGGCTTCAGATGCTGCGGGAGTACAACGCGGACGCTTACGAGCTTCGTGTTGGCTTCTTCGGTAACCTGTGCTGCAACGCGCCTGGCTACAACGGCGTTCTCAAACTGTAACCCATGTCAGCCCCGGGGTGCATCAGCACCCCGGGGTATTTTTGAGGCAAATATGGGCAATAAGAAGGCCGAGAAAGTCAAACGAGAAGTGGGAGACCCGGCGAAGGGCCAGTCTTTCAGCGTCATTGGCAAGATTCTCGAATACATCAACGGGATCAGCGGGATCAGCCCCACGCCCGGGTGGAGGGAGCGGCTTGGCCCAACCACAAAGGAGTGGAACGACCACCAGCAGCGGGTCGCAGAGATGCTCGCCTGGCAGCGCGGTCCACAGTCAGAACCGCTTCCTGCGGCTCCACCGCCGATGCCAACCACATCACCTCTTCCCCCAACACCGCCGCCGGGCGAAATGCAAACAGTGCCGCTTCAGACTGGACCGAAGGAGGCCCCGCCAGAGGTGAGCCCCGGCAGGGCGGACATCCTTGCGCTAATGGAGGAGGAAGAGAAGCGGAGAAAGCGTCAGGCTCAGCTGGCAAAGCTTAATCGCGAGGAAATGGAGGCCGAGATGCGCAGCCAGAGCCCCGGCCCTCCCTCTGAGGCAATGGATTACATGCCCCGGCCAGATGCGCCGGCCGCAGGACCCCCGTCGGAGGCCTGGGCCTATATGCCGCAACGGGGGCTATCCGCAGAACAGCAGGCAGCGATGGCACCGGGCGCAGCCGTAAGCGGAATGGGCATCCCGCCGGCAACCGCAATCGCAGAAATGATTAAGCGGCTATGGATGGCAGGTAAGTAATGGCACGAACGCGCAGAAGGGCTGCCCTCAGGCAGGAAATTAGGGACAGGGGCGACCTGCAGGCTCCGCGTCATGACCAGGACTACCTTGACAGGATGCTTGACCAGGGCCACGCAGAGTTTCACAGAATGATTGTTTCGGTGTGTCCCGACCAGTTCCTTGAGCTAAAGACTTATGACATTCCGGCAGACCTTATTGGTGCCGACGGCGATGAGCTTGCCCTGCCCACTTCCCCAGACGCAGAGTTCTACAAAGAGAATGGTGTTGACGTGAGCGAGGGCGGCAGGTGGTATCCGTTGCGCAGGCATCGACACTCTGAGCGCAACCAACTGCAGGACACTGGCGTCGAGAAGATGGTTACGAAGTATCGAGTTATGGGAAACGTGCTCAAGCTTCGCCCAACTCCATCCTGGACGAGCCAGGTCAGATTGTGGTATGTCCCTGCAGCAGCTCCATTCTCGGATGACGCTACCAGCTTTGACGGGATTAATGGGTACGACGAGTACCTCATTCTGTGGTGCGTTATCAGGGGGAAAATGCGCGACAGGTATGACGCCACAGAGTTTGAGCGTCAGTTGATGGAGCTTAAGTTTCGCATTATTGAGGAGTATTCGGACAGGGGAGAGTCGGAGCCGGACCGGGTGAGAGACGTTGACAGAGAGTTTATTAACAATGTTTTTGAGTTAGGCCTTCCGGGGGCCCCATGAGGAAGTTGTCTAATCCTGTTGGCCTTGAGGGTCAACCAGCTCGCGAGGCGATAGATAGGGACATATCAAGGCTTGCGGAACATGTAAATGCGCCAATGGGCACAGTTGATATTACCAGCGTTGGTATGATTGTCCGAATAGGCGCAATTGCTGTAGTGCGCAGGTCTTCAGCTTCTGGAGGCACGGTTCGCCTTCAAGCGGTAGGCGACCAAGACAAGGGCAGACGCTGTGTGGTATACAACGATTCTGGTTCACTCATTACCGTTCGGCCATCTTCTGGCGGGAGCATCAATGGGGCAGACTCTATGGATATCAAGGCCTCCGAGGCTGACATGTTTATTTGTATCAGTGCAAATCGCTGGATCGTCATAAGAAATACGTGACATGGCACTAAGGGACAAAACGGTAGATATTTTTCCAATCGCCATTGAGGCGGGCGAGTCTCCAAATCTGAGTCAGGCAGCCTTAATTTTGAGGGACTGCGAGCAGGGGCCGAAGGGGGAGCTTGTGAAGCGGACCGGCCTGTCCAATTACCAGGATAGCGGAAAACTCGCTGATGGCCACATCGCATCCTTCGCCGGCATGCCGCTTACATATGGTGAGCAGATTGACATCCTTATGTCGAATGGCGATTGGAATACGCCATCTGAACTTGGACTTTGCACGCTTGACCTGAAAAAGGTGTCGGCCGAGAAGGGTGCCGACGAGCAGGCTGGGCATGTTCAGGTGATCGATGTGGGTGGCGCCTACCTAACAGTAGTTAAGAGGTTCCCGTATGCACAGCAAGACGTTCGTACGCTTGGTGGCTGGGGCCCCGTTGGAAAGGATGCGCTTCGAGTATACTCATATGAGGGCCAGCTTCTTGGCGAACTAACTAGCGTGCTTGACGGCACGCTGCGTGATATTGACGAGATTAGGCTTGTGAAGCTTGCTACGGGGGATGCAAACATCTATGCCATTGCCAGGTCTGACAACGGCAAGATGTGGTTCACAAGCTATGCCACACTTTTTGACACCGATCCGTGGACTCAAATTGGTACCGTATCCGACTGCAACGGTATCTATGACGCAGTTGCAGTTGACGGAACCTATGTTGCAATCGCCTATCAGGAGGATAATTCGGGTACCCCCCAGTACGCAATGATGAGGTGGCAGCCGCCCAGCGGGTTCACAATTTTCAGGCCAGGAGACTCTGGAGCGAATGGCGAGTGGGCGGCCACCGTGTTTAGGCGTGGCGTTAACGAGGTTGTGTATGCGTTTGTTGACAGCGGTATCCCAACCTTCCTGGACGTGAAGGCTAGAGCATTCGATCTTAGCACTGGCGCATGGGTTGGCGTTCGAAGGACTGTGTTCCAGACGCTTACCGTTGCGGGTACTGGCGAACACGTAATGAGTCTTTGCGGAGTCCGCCTGGGTGGCGACGATGCCCTAATATACGTAAATACGTGGAGCGCAACTCTGCTTAGAGAATCCGAGTCATGTAATAACGTTAGAAGCTGGAAAACTACGTTCCCATATGCGTCTGGATCTGATGGCGGAACGCCATTCATTGTTGGCGCACACGTTGCCGGCAAGCCGTTTAACGAAAACGGCGACGATCATATGCTATCAATTGTTCGCGGTGGTTACCAGGTATATCCGGCCGCCGGGTCTCTTCCTGATAATCTGGGGATGCTGATAAAAAGCACTGGCGAGGTTCTTGCAAGGTATCTTGTCGGCGTTACATCAATTTGGAAAACGTTTGATTTCCCCGGGGTGCTGGTTGCGCCCGCTCCGCCTGACGTGTTCAGCTCATCGGACAACGGCGGATATGTCATCCCCGCTATCTACAGAAACATATTCGATGTTAGATACCGCAACGCAGATGTCGCGTACTGGTTCCTCGGTGAGGACACCCGTGTTACGAGCGGCGTTGCAGCAGAGCCGGTATTCCTTCGGTATACGCCAGACGCCGCCAACGTCAAGGCAGTTGAGGTAGACGGAAGGCTGCTAATTGGGGGTGCGCTTGGTTACGTTTTCGATGGCCGAGATGTATTTGAGAACGGGTTTCTTGGGTTTCCAGCCAAGCTTGAGACGAACATTGTGGCAGGTGGCGGTGTTGACACGGGCTTGCACTACTATACGGCTTGTTGGGCCGTCAGGGATAGATACAACAATGTGTACCGGTCGCCCCCGGCGCTCCCGGTTGAGGCAATTACGACAGGTGGCAATAACAAGGTTGAGCTGCATATTCCATCTTGCACCGTTACCAGGGTTAACAATGCGGGCAGCATTGTTCTTGAGGTTTATCGCACACTGACAGACGGGTCAACCTTCCACAAGGTGACCGAGATTGAGAACGACCGCCTACGCCGAGACGTGTTGTTTACCGACGTGAACGCTGACGACCAAATCGACACTGCGGCCATCCTGTACGTAGACGGCGGGTCTGCCGACAACGGCGGCGTGCAGCCGTATTACGTAGACTGCATCCATCAGGGCAGACATTTCACAGTGGACGGCGAGAACCCAGATACTACCATCTTTCTCAGTCAGCCAGTTATCCCCGGTCGCGGCCCTGAGTACAACAGGGCGATGTCAATCAATATTCCAGGAGATGGTGGCCCCATCACCGCCCTTGCCAGCTACCTCGACTCGCTGTTGATATTCAAAGAGAACAGGATCTACCTTGTGTCGGGCTCCGGTCCAGACCGAACCGGTTTCGGCGCAACGTACTCACCGGCTAGGCTACTCCACAGCGGTTGGGGCTGCAAGCAGCAGAGGACAATTGCTCAGGCCCCGCCCGGGCTGTTTATTGATACTGGTCGTGGCATCCATATGCTTAACAACCAGCTTCAGCTGTTTGATGTTGGTGATCCAATACAATACTTTTACGACCAAACGGAAATCGCTTCTGCTACAATTGTACCAGACAGGCATCATGTCATATTTGTAACGGGATCTGATGACGCGCTTGTGTACAATTACAAGTACAATTCGTGGAGCTTGTTCACAAATCACAATGCAACCGACTCTGTGCTTGTAAATGGAAAACTGCATCTTAAGGTAAATGATGCTATATTGTACGAGGCAAGGGGCTCGTTTGAAGATGACCTTGTGGGTGGCGCAGAACCAGTCCACTTGGTCATTAGAGTTGGATGGCTTAGGTTTGCTGGGTTAAATGGCGTGCAATTTGTCAGGGGTATTTGGATACGGGGACACAGCGTGGCCCCCACTGACCTTAGACTCAGGGTTGCATACAACGATCCCAAGTGGATCGACGATGACTCGTTTGATACGTCAGAGCTTGATCAGTTTTCGTATGAGATGCACTATGGAACATTGCCAACCTCTGACAAAAAGTCGTTTGTGCTTAGGTACGCAAACAGCGTTCATGAGTGTGATAGAATAATGGTTGAAATCAGCGAAGATACTCAGGCGTCAGGCACCCAGGGTGTGACTATCAGTGGAATTTCGATGCAGGTGGCGCTTGAGGCTGGCCTCAAAAGGCTTGAGGATGCGAGACGCATAAGGTCTTCGTAAGGAGGAGATATGAGCTGGATTTCAGACGCGTGGAACTGGACTAAGAGCCTATTTACGCCAGACAAGGTGGATCCCAAGGCTGGCGGGGCCATCCCGTCCCACCTCGCGCCGAAGGCCCACGAGAACCTGACCGCGTTTAGTGAGCCGCACGTATATGGCAAGCTGGCAGGGGCCGCAAGCGCCTGGGGAAAGAAAGGCCAGGCCCCGCGCTTCAGCAAGGAGTATGTCGATGCCCAGAGGCGCAATCAGGCCGGTGCCCGCGCGTCCCAGGAGGACGCTCTCTCGTTTATGCGCGACTACGCGACCGGGAAGAGCAGCGTGTCCAGGGCAGAGACACGGTCCGCTGTTGACCAGATGAAGCGTGCCATGATGGCGCAGGCAGCAACCAGCCCGACCTTAAACGCGGCTATTCAGAGGCAAGCCCTGTATGGCGGGGCAAGGCTGGGGGCCGACGTAGCCGGCGCCGCCGGGGCCAATGCCGCCCGGGAGCGCCAGGCCGCCGTGGGTGCGATGGCAGGACAGGCTGGGGCAATGCGCGGTCAGGATATTGGCATGTTCGGCGCAGAGGCCGGCTGGCACCAGGGCCAGGTGGCCGAGGAGATGATGCGCAAGGACATGGAGGCCAAGTATATGCAAATGGGCATGAACGCACAACAGGCGGCGCTTGAGGCACGCAGGGAGCTTGAGCGTCTCAGGGTCGGCGCATACACCGGCACGGCCCAGTCTGTGATGCAGGGTCAGGCGTTCAACGTTGGCACAAGTGAATCGTACAAGCAGATGTGGCGTGACGCAATGGCCAAGGCTGCCCAGGCCGGGGGCAAGTATGTTGCCGGAGGCGGGGGCGGATAATGGGCGTTAGGGACTTCATCAAGGAGTATGCCGGAATCGATCTCGACGCCGTTGCTAGCGTCGGTGTTGGCGAGGCGCTTGGCGCAATCCCAGGCGCTTTGAAGGCCATTGGCAGGGACGCAGACAGGTGGCTTGACGCAGAGATTGAGCGCGAACGCAAGCTCCTCTCTGGGGCCCGGGCCAGGGGCGAAGGCCCGATGTGGCCAACAACGCCAATTAGTGGCCTGTCCCCGGTTGCCATCGCGGGTGAGCCAGAGTCACACGCTCCGGTGGCTGGGACGGAGGGATTGCTTGAACAGTCAGGGCCAACCTCAAGTTCAATTGAGGAGGAGGGCTACCTCGTTGGTGGCCCCGCCAAGAAGGGCGGTGGCAAGGCGAGGGCCGGTCTGTACAGTGTAAGCGGCGTGATGGACCCGTTCGGTGAGGCCGGAAGGGCGGCATCAAAGCGGTCCGGCGTAGAGTCTGGCAGGCGCTTGCAGGCCGCAGAGAATCTTCGCATTAAGTCGCTTATGGAATCAACGCAGTTTGCCAACAAGCAGCTTGGCAAGCTGTACACCAGAGCGTTGAACCTGAAGGAGTCGGTCGGGGTAAACAGGACCAAACTCAAAAAGGCCCACGACAGAACGGCCGAGACGATGGACGAGGTTCGCGCCCTTCTCAAGAAGGGCGTTAGCTACGAGAACGCGTACAAGCGTATGGGCAAAACCCGTCAGGCGCTTATCGGTATTTCCGCAGTAATTGGCGGCTTTTTTGAGGGCATCAGTGGCGGGCGCGCGAAGAATATGGTGTATAAGACGCTCGATGCGGCAATTGCAAGAGACGTTGCGGATCAGGCTTCAACGCTCAAGTCGCACATGAAGCTCTTGGGGCTCGACGCCGCCCAAGAGGCCAAACTTAAGGGCGAGCTTGATGACAGGCTTAAACAGCATCGTGCGGCAATGGCCTCCATTGCGAAGATGGAGCTATATAAGATCGCGGCAAAGGATGGCAGCGCAAGGGCTTTTGAGGCATTGGCAAAGGCCGGTGCCGACATTGGTACGAAGCACATTAAGTCATACCTCAGCGCCTCACCGAGGGTTAAGGCTACGGGCCGCCTGCCAAAGCCCAAGGGGGGCGTCGTTTCGACTCCTAAGGTGGCTGGGCTTGGCGGCATTAGGGGCGCAATTGCAGCAGAGTCTGCGACACTAAAGAGCGGTGCGAGCCCGTCGGCGCAGAGGACCGCTGTCGCAAAGTACGGAGTTGGGGCTACGCCGAAGTCCAGGCTGTACTCAAAGGCAGTTGTGGAGCGCTACGCAAAATACGCTGTCGATGCCCAGAAGGATAAGTGGCTTGACCCAAGCGCAAAGGCGGCACAGTACTCCATGTACGGGCACGTTCCGTATGCTTACGCTCGTCAGGGTAAGAAACTGGTTATCACTCGGCCCGGGTGGATCAACATCGCAGGCCAGAAATTCAAGGTTGGCCAGGCGGGATATTCCCTCGAAAAGTACAGGTCAACTGGCACTGGAGAGCGCAAGGAACTCAACAATGCAATGTCTATCGGAGCCGGAATGTTCTCCAGGGTTGAGGACATTGCCAAAAATAGGCTCAAATCGCTTGGCGCTGGCAAGGACCAGCTGTTTGACCTTGGCGACTACCTTAAGGGGATGATTCCATACTTCCCAGAGTTCTTTGACGGCGAAATTGCCAAGGGTCTTGGCGTTGCTCAGGCCGTTGAGGTTCAGGGCTCCAGGCCCGCCCGGGAAGAGCAGGCCATCTTCATCAAGTGGCAGATTAAGCCAGGAGACACCCCGAAGCAGGTCAGACGTAAGGTGATTGGGATGGTTAATCAGCTGGGCAGGCTCCTCAAGTCGCGTGCGAATACGTATAGTCCAGAGAAGTATGATAACGCAAGGTCGTTCTTGCACTACAATGCAGCACTCAACGGGTTTAGGTCAACAATGATCAAGGCAATACTTGGCGCAAAGCGCGGAAGGAAAATTAGCGATTCGTTCGTGAACTAACATGGCCGGACCAGACAAAATACACCGGGACCCCAGGAACAGGGCAGCTCTCATAACGCCCGATGGCGACGAGTTTGTTTGGGTAGACGACGCGGAGCTTGCGCACGCACTCTCTCTCAGGTACCGTCCCGCAACTCAGGCCGAAGTCACCGACTCGCTCATAAGGCAGTCCGGGAACGCTGTTGAGGCGGCGACGATGGGGTTGATGCGGACCGCCACGCTTGGCGGCTCCGACCTGTTGGCGAGCTTGGCGCCCCACGGTCGCGCCAAGCTCGCTGAACTACAAGAGGGCAGTCCTGTCTGGAATATGGTTGGCGAGGCTGCCGGAATGATGACCACCCCAGCCGCAATTGGCAAGGGCGTGGCCTCCAAACTTGGCAGTGCGGCTGCGCCGAAACTTGCGCAAAAGATTGCCAAGGTCGCTGGGCTGGCCGCAGAAGGTGGGGCTGCCGGCCTAGGCATTGGCGCCGGGAACATAGCGATTCACGGCGAAGAGATGACCAAGGCCCAGTCGATGGAGATGCTGTTCAAGGCAATCTCGGCAGGGGCTCTGCTAAACGTAACATTTGCGCTTGCGGCCGGCGGTGTGCGTCATATTGCGAATCGCAGGGTGGCCGCCAAGGAGGCAGCGGCGGCCAGGATGGCAAAGCTTCGCGCCAGAAGGGAGGAGGCGGTGAAGGTCGTAAACGCGCTGGATACTCCGCAACACCGTGGCTCCATGGCATTGGCCGACGCAAAGAAGCGGCTTCTTTCCACCGAGAAAGCCTACCGCAAGGCCATGCGGGCCACTGGGCACAAGGCTGGACGCGTCGTCCTCAGGGACGCCGCCACCTATGCCATTGCTGGCGGCGCCGGCTCCGCCGTCGGGTACGGCCTGGCTGGCGAGCAGGGCGGTTATGCCGGAGGAGGGTTGGCGCTTGGCGGGCTTGGTGGGCGCCGGGTGCTCGGGCGGATTGGCTCAAGGCTTGGGTGGAGGCTTGCCTCAAAGCCATCCAGGGCAGCCGCTGTGGCGCCGTCCAGGGCAGCCGCTGTGGCGCCGTCCAGGGCACAGGCGGTTGGCGCAAAGCTCGCAAAAACAGCTGGCGTCCTTGGCCCCCCATCGAGGCGGGCCCTCGTGGCGCTCGGGCTGGACGAGATAGCCGAGCTTGCCGACGACATGCGCAACTTTGACGCAGGCCAGATCGTGTTCCCCGACGGGATGCCAAAGGACATGCAGGATGTTGTGCGACAGCGTGCGCAAACCACTGCAGACTACGTGGCAAGCAAGGCCCCAAAGAACACCAGTGGGCGCCCCGGCTGGCGCCCAACCAGGCGCGAGTCAAGAAGGTTCGCTGACACGGTGTTCAGTGCAACCGAGGTGCTGTCAGTCCTCGAAATGGTTGCCGGTGGCCGTGGCACAAAGAGCCACATCGAGGCGCTCCAGTCGGTCGCCCCAGAGGTTTACTCCGAGCTGTCCGAGATGGCCCAGTCTGCGCTGGACCTTGGCGTGGTGAACACGCCAGAAGCCGCCCAGTTGGCAGCTCTGATCCTTGGTGACGTTAGCATGAACCCGCTAAGGAGAAGCGGGAACATGCTTAATCGCCTGCAGGAGCTTCGGGCTCCGCAGGAAAACAAGATTAATGACCTTCGGTCAAAGCTTGCTACGCCAACTCTTTTGCAGGGGGCGCAGGAAAGGCTTAATGAATAATGGCTATCTATAGAGGGACTGTCGGCCTGAGAATCAGCGTAACCGTTTCTGGCGGGCTGGACATTTCTGCGGCAAACGGTACGTTTAGTCTCGAGGCAGAAAAGCCGGACGGAACCGCCCTGTCCTGGGCCGTAACCATTGACGACGGGCCGGCTGGCCTGTGCCACTATGACACCGTGGAGGGCGACCTGGACACGCCGGGCGAGATGCCGATCCAGGGAAAGTGGGTCCCAATCTCAACTAGCAATGCATTCTATACGAGCATTGGGAAGCTTGATGTCAAAAACAGGGCTCAGTAATGAGAACAGCTCCGGTCACAGATGGGCGATCCCACGACGCCCTATCTGGGGTGGCTGCTAGCCAGCACCATCCTGCACCAGAGTCCGTCTCGTTCAACAACACGACCCAGTCGCTCCCCCCCGGCACCACGTATGACCTGGACACAACGCTGTCCCATGTCAATTTCAAGACGGCCAGGCTGCTAATTTATGGGCCAAGTGTGCCCCATGGCCCAGCCGCCCGATGGAAAGAGTGCGCCGAGATAACTATAACTACTGATAGCTCTGAGAGTATTGCGTACAGCGTCAGGGGTTCTGGCACGTTCAAGAAGGTGTACGCATCAACGTACTCGAAGCAGAACGGAGCTACGAATCTGACCCACAAGATATTCGACTCCAGCACCCCGGTCGGCAACAGGAGGATCGCCCTTCTTGACGCATGGATCTCTGGCTCGACGCTCAGGCTTAGATTCAAAAACTACTTCGGGGGAAGTGCAACTCTTTGGGTGAAAGGTTCTGGTTTGGTATACTAATGAGAACTGCTGACAACAGTATTGTTGCTGACCATACGCTGCTACAGGACGTTGAGGCGAACGACCACCACGACCAGACCGAGACGATTCGGATTCTCGTCAACTCGCTGTCAATTGCCCCCGGCTCGTATGATTACGAAGTGTCACTGAGCACCTCAAACCACAAGACAATCCGTGCGATACTCAGAGGCAGCAAGAACGTGGCGATGCAGGGGCATGCCGGCAACAGCGTTGTTGGCACTGATAGCTCGGCAGAGTCAACCTCGATTGGCATTCAGCCCTATGGGGCTGGCGGATATCTCACGTCATACATGGGGGCCTACTCGAGGCTACATGGGGACGCCAGGCTCAGCTACAGCTCAACGTTCGGCACGTACATCGCTCTCAGCGATGTGTTCATTGATGGGGACAAGGCCGTGTTTCGTTTCTACAACGGACACCCGTATGTCAATCAAAATCTCAAGGTGTACGGGGTGGCGGTGGTAAAATGAGAACCAAGGACTCGGTTCTGCATATGCTAAACCACACGGGGCTCACCGGGGTGGGTGCTGATCAGCACCATCTCCAGCCAGCCAACCTGGAGATATCCAACACGTCCCTGGTGGTGTACCCGCTTCCGGGTGGCCCATACGATTGGGACATCGCGATTCCGTATGACACGGTGGCCTGCCTGTTTCAGCTCAGGTCGGCCCATGTTGTTGAGCTTGCGGGGGCCACGGCTGGCGTTGTTGGCGTTGCCACCAGGTCAAGCCTGTGGGCTGCAACTGCGTCAGTGGGCGGCGACACCAGTATTACACAAACGGCCTACGCAGCAATCTATTCAAAAGCGGCCGCAGCCATGAATCTGTCCCACAAGATATTCTCATCTGCCGGTGACGCCATTGCGCTGACCGAGGCCTACATCGTTACGACTGGCCCGAGCACCCGCAAGCTGAGGCTCACATTCACCAACTATGGAGCGTCTCTCAAGACGCTAAACTGCTGGGGGGAGGTTGCTCTTCTTTCATGATTAGGGTTCTCGCAATTTGCCACGAAGACGTCGAGTGGATTCTTGGAGGAATGGGGAGGCATGTCCATGAGTTGTATCGCTTTATGGGATACCGTGGTGACGTCAAGATTGACCTCCTCAACAGCGGCTCAGGTGAGGGGTCGGGGGTGTTTCGCAGCTTTCACAGGCACATGTCTGACAAGCTGGTCCCGTGGAAGCCACGGGGGGAGAGCATGGGGGCTCAAATGGTCTCTGACATCCAGCTCATTAAGACGCTGCTGAGGTTGGTCAACGAGGGCCACAGATGGGACGTAATTCACGTTCATGAGTGGCCCGCGCTCCAGGTAGCCTGGGCAGCCAGGGACGCGCTGGGCGTCCCCCTAGTGGCTACAATGCACCTCTGTATATCGACTCTAGGACAGTTTGATGGTGGTCCACAGGTTGACATAGACACAAAGAATGCCACACTTCTGAATAAGATTAGAAGTACATCAAATCTGTCCAAGGAGGAGGAGGCTACGCTCAGGTGCAAGTGGAATATGGCGTCGATCCCTGGCAGAGAACTGAGTGGGTACATCCAGAACCAGGAGGCCAGGCTAATCGTGGAGTCTGACGAAACGATTCTGTGCTCAAAGGCCTACGCAAAAATGGCGAAGGACTACTTCCTTATGGGCGTCATCGATAAACCGCTGAACATGATTCACAACGGTATCGACACGTCGGTCTGGCACCCGCTAGCTGGCCGCGCTGACCGGGCCAAGGCGAAGCACCACCTCCCGTGGGACCGCGACATCGCATTCTTCTGTGGGCGTATCGCGCACATGAAGGGTGTCGAGCCCCTCCTTGACGCCCTTGAGTCGAAGGACACCGGGTACTGTGTCGTTATGGCGGGTGCGGTAAACGCCATTACGGATGATGATGCAGAGGCATGGTCAGTCACGCAGCGGATAAGGTCATTGCAAAAGGAACACCCCGAGAGGCTGCGTTGGCTTGACTATCAGAAGGGCCAGGACCTGATTGATTTGTACGCGGCAGCAGACATCGGCCTCATGCCGTCGGTCCATGAGCCGTTCGGCATCGTTGCCCTTGAGTTTATGGCCATGGGCGTGCCGCTCATCTCGACGGAGGTTGACGGCCTTGGCGAGATTGTCGTGTCAGGACCAAGCGAGGCCCAGGAGCACGCGGTAATCATCCCGCCAAATAGTCCAAGGGACATCCTCGTCGGTATGGATATGCTACGAGGGAAAGAGAACAGGGACGTGCTTCGTGATCGTGGGATCGCGAGGGTCGAAGATTTTACGTGGGAAGAGGCTGCGGCCAAGACGGTCGATGTCTACAGGAAGGCGATTGGAGCAAGAAATGCCGGTAACTCTTAACAATCCTTTGGAGACGGTCACGCTTGACAAGGCCAGGATCGCCAAGTTCAGCATCGAGAACAACGCTTTCAAGGGGCAGCGGTGGGTTGAGATTTGGGTCGTTCTTGGTAGGTTTGTGGATGGCGAGTGGGAGGAGTGGTCTGACCCGCGCACTGGCCACGAGGCAATCTACTTCAAGATTGAGAACAACAAGCACCCGCTCTCGCCGGACGCGCGGCTGGACGGGTATGACGGGTTTACCCGGCTGATGGGGTCTGTACCAGGCGGCAGCAGCTTCTCTGCCGCAATGAAGATTGCGCTGTACTCGTTTCTTTTGTCGGAGACGGTTGCTCACCCGGAGACAGGCGAGCCCACCAAGCTCCTGGATGCAACGCCATGACCACGGTTCAGCAAGGTACAGTGGTACCAATCGAGTCCCTGATTCTCAGCAGCACGCTCTCGGAGCTTACTGGGAAGACAGACATCCTTGTATGGATACGGCGCAAGTCTGATGGTCTGACCTATGACTGGAACGACAGCTCGTTCAAGGCGTATGGCAGTTGCACAACTCCGCGCCAGACCATGACTGAGGTGGACGCAACCAACTACAAGGGGCAGTACGCCCGCAACTGGACCAGCCCTGCATCCGATGAAACTTACGAGGTAACCGTTGACCAGTCTCCAGGGACCGATGCGGCGAACGTCCCGCAGGTTGGTGAGATAGTGGTTGGGGGCTGGGTTGATGACGTTGACGCAGCCATCAGCTCCAGGGCCACCCCCGCCCAGGTGAACACGGAGTGTGACACGGCCCTTGCCGACTACGATGGACCCACCAAGGCCGAGATGGATGCGATGGAGACTGGCCTGATTGCAGAGCATGACGACACGCAATCCGACATCGCCCTGCTTGAGAACCTCAGCCAAGCGCAGTCGCAGGCTGCTGCCACTGCGGCCCTCAATGCCTATGACCCGCCCACCAGGGCAGAGGCAACTGCAGACAAGGACGAAATCATTGCCGAGGTGGACGCGAACGAGGTGTTGCTGAACACCATCATCGGTGCCATTAGCTCACTAAACTTCTGGACCACCGCAGAGGAGCAGCAGATTAGGTATAGGCTTGGGATGGATGGCGTAAGGTCTGCCCCGCTGACAAACGAGGGCACGCTTGAGTTAGTCCGCAAACTCCTGAACAACAACCAGACGCTATCAAGTGGAGACTCCAACAACCTGGTTACACTCGACGACGATGACGTCACGCCAATTGCAACTAGCGATGTGACAGACGTCGCCGGCAACCCGGTTGTGCTTGTCCCTGGCATGCCGGCAAGGCGAACGAGGGGTACATGAGTCTACCGACAAGAGGGCTTGGATCTGGGCTTATCGTGTCCAGGGGCCTCGGGTCCCCTGGACGAGTGTATCCAGAACAGTTCTTTTGTCTCGGCCTGGAAGGCCCGGCCCTGGCCAACCAAGCTGCGCTTAGCTGGCCAAGCCCGCTGACCCCTCCCCCAAACCCTACCGTGGCCTATTGCGGCGGATTGCAGTGGTCCGGGGCCGGTTTTGTCCTTCAGTGGAAACAAGGGGTATGGACTGTCCCGATCACCGGTCTGGACGGAGTGCCTTATTCGATCAGCGGAACCGGCGAGGATGATATTTGGATCGGGGTCAGCAACGGGTTTGCCCGACCGTTTCGGTTGTACCACTGGGATGGCTCAACACTGACCCTGCAAACGCTGCCAAACCAGGCGACAGCGATCAACTCCCGTATGGTTGTTCGGTCGTGGGATCGGAACCGTGTTTGGTGCGCTGGAACATGTAACGGACACTGGCGGCTATGGTGGACTGAAACGGCAGGCGCGACGTGGTACACCCTTGTAACAGCCCCGATCCCGCTCACTATCCTTCCAGTTAGCGATGACGAAATCTATCTGGTCGGGGGCAGCAGCTGGACTAACCCAGGTGTTTACTACTGGTCCCCTGGCACAAACCTGATCATGGAAAGCGCCAGCGCCGGATTGCCGATCTATGAATCCGGCGCTGGCGGAACACATAACTACTGTGGGTGTGCCTGGACAGGGGAGGACAAAAACGATATCTGGGTTATCACGGCGGGCGATATCAACATTGGGATCGGCGCGTGGTTGTACCGTGGGAAAATTGGCGGACCATGGACTCGGATCCAAAGGCTAGACACCGTCGGTGGCTACCCTGCGAATTATTCGGTGAACATCGTTGGGCGCACGATGTGGATGGATAAAAGCGGGATCCTGACAACGATTGCGTCTCAACACTGGGTTAACCCGGATTTGTTTATGCAGGGCGATCCGCTTGCTGGCCCGCTACAGGTGGTGGACGATCCGGGAACCACCAATATGGGATCGGGAGAACAGTCCGGAGCTGGCGGACACTGGATGATGTCTGACAATGGTCGCGGAAGGCTCTACGTTCCAGCGACAGGTTGGGAAACCCCACCCCTGAGCGTACCGCCACACCCGTACCAGTGGTCGAACATCCACGGGGCGCTAGTGATAGCTGGCGGTGAGCCTCGGGCCCAGATAGAAGCCGTTAACCTAGTGCCAGATGTCATTGGCGGCGGGTCAATAGAAACCCAGCGGGACATGGAGCTAGACATGACGCAGACATTTGCATGTTCGGTTGATGCCCCGGACCAGACCAAGAACATCTCGCTAGCAATTGACGGTTGGGTCGATGCGCCCCCCGTTCCCATTGGCTACGTCGGCGGGCGGCAGGCGACAGGGGCCCCGTTCATCTTGCAGTACAAGGGCGGTGTCTGGTCTGCTATGACGAGGCTTAGCCCTGGAGGCTCTATCTATTCGATTGCCGCTGTCAGCGAAGACCGTATTTGGGTTGGCAGGTTCGTCGGGGCTGGCGGGGTGCCATGGGTGGACTTCTGGAACGGCACTGCGTGGTCGCAGCAGTCGCTACCTGGAGCCGTGTACAGTTCGTTCAACAACTACGTCAGCGTGTCTGCTTTCGACGAGAACACGGCGTTCTGCCTCGCCTCCATGCCAAGCACTGGCCACGAGATGGTATGGAAGACGAACGACGGCGGCGCGAGCTGGGCTCAGATCAACAATGGGTACGCTCCTGGGTATGCGAATCTCCGTCGTGGCGACCCGAGGGGGATACTCGCAGTCGGGGCAGACGAGTGCTGGGTGTTTGGAAAACCGGCGAACACAACCTATGCCGCCATTTGGCACTACAAGTCCGGCACCTGGGCGTGCCCAAACGTGTCAAAGGGGATTCCTGCGCTGACCATGTCGCCGTTCTACTATCACAATATCACGATGGCAAAGTCCGCCGTCGTTCCGTATAACGAAAACGACATGCTCTTCATGGACGGCGGAAGCGGGCTGGGTGGGGTGGGCATACGGATCTGGCGTGGCAATATGACGGCCGGCTTCAGCCTTGTCAACTCGATGGACGTCGCGGGCGGGTACGGCTTCGAATACGCAGCCATCGCTGGCGTTGCCAGGAACGGAGCGATGGACGAGAACGGTGTGATGGTGTTGAACGCCCGCAGGAGTGGGTCCGGCGGGCTCATTCTTCAAGGCGACCCGCTTGCCGGGCCGCTGGTCGAGGTTTCAACTGCCATGTCGTCTGTAGCAGAGTCCGAATCGTTCGGAGGCGACGGATTTTATTTCGTACAGGATAACGCCCAGGGATACTTTTTTGACGGTGCGACGTGGGCGGCTCCCCCATCGACTGCGCCGGACCAGTGGGGGAACGTCAAGGGGGCAGATGTGCTGTCTCAAGCAATGCCCGGGTACGTGGGCATTGCCATATCTCTTGAATATGGTGGAGAATCTTTAGATATTAACATGGCGGTTGAAGACGCCGGATGCCTGTGATACCGTTATTGTAAGGAGCATTACGTATGAAAAAGCTATTGGTTTGTGTTGTGTTGTCGTTTTTCATAACTAGCTGTGCCGCCTGGGTTCCAGGCACGAAGACGGAGAGCAACGTCAGAAAGACTGTTGAGCTTGTCAAAAGCCTCAGCAAAATCGGCGTGCCTGCCGCGTGCGAGTTCATCAAAATCAACAAATGCAAGTACGGCGTTGTTTGTGACGAACTCAAAAAGTGTCACGATGTCCAGAACAAAATCATGTCTGGGGTTGAGCTTGCCGTTGTCATGGCCAACAAGTCAATCGACTTGCTCGTTGCCGGTGACACAGCTGGCGCTGATATGTATGCCCTCGCGGCCCTCGAGGTACTGGCAGAGGTGCAGCTTTTGCTTAAGGAGCTTGGGATTAAGATATGACAGGAGTTGCCCAAATGATTCTCGCCCTCATGGTGCAGCCACTTAGGGAGGCGCTAGAAGACGAGACAAAGGTAAGGAAAATTACGCTTGAGGATGCCATCAAGATCCAGCTCGAATTGCACAAGGCTACATCTGAGCTAGCAGACGAGATTCGGCGGACCCAGCGTGAGGACTGGGAGCAGGAATGAACTGGGAAGAGATGGTAAATAGCGGACTCTTGGTCACGCTGATTGGCATGGTGGCGTGGTGCATCAAGCTGGTTGGGAACCATACGGTACACAGGCTGGATGCTATCGAAGAGAAGCTTGACAGTCTTGACAGCAGACTGACGAAATGGATTACCAAATGACATGGCTTTCTGAGAATTGGTGGATCTTGGTATTGGTGGCTTCAGTGGTTACTGCCGTCGCCAAGATTGTGGATGAAAAGACCAACCACTGGACGGAGTTTGATGGATGGCAAAGGTGGGCAATGGTCGCGGTAAATCTGTTAAACTTAATCAAAGTAACTCCGAGGCCTGGCAACCACCTGAAGAAGTAATCATACTTAGCAGTCGATGGGAGACAATCCGCTCAGGCGGGCTGTCTGACGCTAAGAAGGGCGAGATGGACCCGGGTAACCGCAAAATTAGAATCCATGAGGACATGCCAGCCGACGCGGGCGCAGTTTGGTTCCACGAGCTTGGCCATGCGGTAGCTGACAGCTGCGGGTTCAGCGATGCCGTAGAGTTCGCGGCCAAGATGGCGGGGATGGACGACGATCAGGCAACCAGGATGGTTGACGGCCTTGACGAGGTTGTTCAGCAGCTCTTTATGCAGGTGCTCTATGACACGCTCCGGAGAAACAAAATTGACTTTAGCTGAGTGGCCAGACCATCTCCCCGGGTACGCCTGGTACCCGGCAAAGTGGCACGACAGAGGGCCGCCGTTCCACGGCCCCCCGTCTTTGGTTGTTATCCATAGCGGCAGTACCTCTCCGAGAGTGGCAGAGTACATCCGTCGAATGCCTGATGGCCGAAAGGTGAGCGCCCACTTCTCCTGGCATGGCGCTAGGGGCCTGTTCGTGCAACAGGTACACTTGACCAGGGAAGCTTGGCATGTGGGCGGGTCGAGGTTTGGGCTCAGTCGGGGACGCGTGAACCCGGTTTCTTACGGGATAGAGTTGCCAGGGCCCTGGCGAGAGAATCCAAGGAGCGACCGCCAGAAGCTGTTTTTGCGTAGCCTTCTAGACCAGCTTCGATCCTTCTGCGCTGACGAGTGCTATCTAACTGCTCATTCGTGGATTGACTACCGCAAGCATGACCCTGGACCTGGCGTAACACCGTGCTGGTTTGACGGTCTGGGCTACAAGGTGGTTTGGCAGAAGTGTAGGGGGCGGCAAGTCGATGGGCTAGTCTACGCAGATGGAGGCGGCACCAAGCCGCCCACTCCTTGAGCCTACTAGCGTCTGACTTACAGTTCTGGAATCCCGCAACTATACATCCATTTTCCATGTAGCTACAGGCCTCGTCGTAGTACTCCAGCCACTCCCCAGTAAGCTTCACAAGGAAATTATACATCCACGCAGGCATTTCTGCCATCGCAAGCTTGTCAGCTGCCGCCAACTTGCTGGGCTCAATTCCCATCATCTTCGCGTAACTGACAGAATGGCCCGCAACCATTTCCCAATACTCACTCCCAAGCACAAGAGCAGCAAGTCTAGCGCCACCCTTCGGATGAAACTTCCCATGTTCACCATCCATATCTTTGCAGCCAAGGTACCCAAGGTCGTGAACGAAAATGCACAAGTACTCGGCCGCCGACGGCCGCTCTCCGTATAGCATTTTCCATGCCTTCGCTACATACCACGGGTGCAACAGAAACTGGTGTGCCCCATACAGGAGCGACTTAGTCGGTCAACCCCTTTGAGTCAAGCCACTCCTCGAGAATAAAGTTCACAAGCCCGCCAATGCCACGGCACTGCTTGCCCTCGAAGCCCGGGTGCAGGTACTCGACCAGCCCGGCATGAATGAAGTTGGCAATCTTGACGTTCTTCATCATCATGTCCCTGTCGGTCCAGCAGTGCTTGGCTGCTCGTTCCTTAACCCAGCTCTGGTATCTCTGCACATATTCGTCTGCTTTTCCCATTCTCTCTCCTATTTTGCTTTCCATAGAAAGCCGGCTGGCACGAGCCAGCCGGCTTTCCCATACCTCTTTGATGAAACGAAGTGAAGCCCCCGGAGAGCGTGATAGCCTTTGTAAAAACCCCACCTCCACTCCCCAAGGAGGAACCGGACCCGTGTATTAACGGGGAAGACGTCCCTGTCGTGGTCCAACCACCTACCGGGACCCGCCCCTCTTGGCATCGTAGCGCTCCTGACATTCGTCACACCGGACCTTGGTCCACCCGCCAAACCTAATTTCTCCGGGCTTGCCGCAGGCCTCGCAAGTCCTTGCCGCCTCCCCCTCGGCTACGCCGATCAGCCTATGGGCCTCTTCCATGGCGCTCTGCCGGACCCCCTTCACATAGAACCGCAATCCGCCAAACTTCTCTTTAACCTGAACAGCCACAATCCCGGCATCGAGCTTTTCAAGCGCGGCGGACAATCTGTAAATGATATCAAACCATCCGTCGCCGGGAAATCCCCAGCACATACAAGTTTCGCTCATGGGCAGCACACGCTGCCGGTACAGATTTGGAAAATCTGCGCAAAGTTTCTTATCTAGCTCTTTTTCCATTTTGGCAGCCCCTTGTTTGAGTTATGCAGCTCTTCCAATGCTAAAAACAACAACTCCCAAAATCCATCAGACCTGCGGTGGCAAAAGGGCGAATCCGTCCGCAATCCGCCGTCAATCTCGGCCTCGTACTGCCCGTTGATTGCCGTCCCACCGCCGGTATTTGCAATGTTGAGCACCCCAAGTTTTCTCTTGTGCTTCTCGACACCGTACGGGACCATCTCTACCGTTACTCGCAACATCTCTCTCTCTCCTAAGCTCCGGACAGGGCCCTGCCCTCGTCCTCTCGTTTGCGTGACCTGCTCCAACTACCGCACGCGGAGCATCTGTACTGCCTGAACCTGGACAGCCCCTTGAAGACGAACCCACGCCGCACCATCTTCTTGGACCCGCACCTGGGGCACACCGGGCGGTCTACGTACACACCAAGGTTCGGCATGCCGTCGGCATACGGAGCAAGTTTCGTATACACCCTCTGGAGTAGGCGCACGTCCTGCTCGCAGTACGCCACCATCATCTTCCACGCCTTTTCGCTCCCCGCAAGGCAGTCTGCCCACATCTTTATGCCGGCATGCTTTTTCTTTTGGCCAAGCCCAAGGCCCTTGCCAAGGTCGTCGAGCTTGTTCGACATGAATGCGAAGTGCCTTCTGGCGATCTTCAGTGTGTCAACAACGCGATACGGCGAAGGTGGGCACATGCCGTGATGCAGGAAGCGAGTGTTCGCCCTCTTGATGTCGAACTTCACTGCGTTGTGCGCAACAACAATGTCAGCGGCATCGAGCAGGTCCCACAGTTTTCTCATGACAAGGGAGTCATCGGTTGGATTCTCTGCGTACAGATCCTTGAACTCCGGCAGAAGTGACTTATGCATCTTCTTTTGCCCAAGCCACTTCGCGCACCAGCACAGCACATACCAATCCTGCTCCACCTGTGACATGGAGGCGACCTCCTTCCACAGTGACCAAATGAATGCTATGCCGGGCGCTGTCTCAATGTCCAGGAATAGAATCTTGGGATTCAATTAGGACCTCCACGTCAAGCCCGCCATTTAAAATAAACCAAGCTTCGAGGTCCTTAAGCGGACAATCGATAAACCTCTTTGCCAGTGGGGCGATACCGCATATGACATCACCGTCGCACAATACGTCTAAGCTAAGCTTATCGTTTTTCAGGTTAAGAAGTCTCAACTGCGGTCCCAAGCTCAAGCGAGATGTTTCGCCCAACGGACCGCTCGTTTACGTAGGTTCTGGCCTTGAGCTTTTCGTCAACCCTACGGATGACCCAATCCCTATCGCAGTCCAGCACGTCGCACACATGGTCAAGCGAAAGGAAACCTGGCTCTGCGTATTCGCCCTCCCCGTTCAACCACATTTTGGCATGAACACCGTGCATCTTCTTGGTTGTGCTAGGGTCTGGCGTGAATTTGTAGTCGAGGTAGTCGTTAATCATCCGCGCAAGCATGGCCGCAGCCAGGGTCGCATGCTCAATCGGGTACTTGCTCCTGCCGTTCAGGTACAGGTCAGAGGCAGATATTTTCATGCTAACTCCTTGGGCACATGCAGCCGCTGTTGCCACAGTGGTGGCAACACTCTGCAGTGTACAGCGACGGCCCAACGTGCTCAAGTCTGCGAATCTCTGCCGGCGTGGTAACGCCGCTCTTAAGGCCGTCCTCGATTCCCCTGTTCTTGAGACTTGACGCATGGGCCAAGTATGGGTCTGCGATTTTGTACTGCCCGGGCCTCTCGCTTAGCTCGAACGACTTCTGCCAGGCGCTCGTGTGAGATAGGCCAAAGGTGTAGGGCTTGTCCTTGCATGTTACTGTAGCCGTCTTGGCCGTTACATAAGACAGCGTGTATTCTACGGGCGGATTCAAGCGCGTATCCAAAAATTTCATCCCACAAATAAGGTCAGCGTTGCAAATAAGTTCATGTAGCGTCATACTCTCTCTCCCATTCTTTCTACTGCCTTGTAGAGATCGTTGGTCAGTCTGCGCTTACCCAGCCACGAAAGTGCCCGCTTTGCGTCATATGCCGGTGGCGCAAACTGAAGTTCAATGTTGTACAGCCCAACCAGGCTGTAGCTCACCATGAGCTTAAATTTCTCATTATCCATCTTAAGTATCATTTTGGCAATCTTCTCGTTTTCGGCCAAGTGCTCGGCAAGCTTCTGGCCACGTCCGTCCAGTACGGCCTCAACCGCGTATGGAGCAACTTCGAGAATTTGTTTTGCCTTCACGCTACCGAGGCCACTCACCCCAGGGACATTATCCGCCGAATCACCCATTATTGCTTGATAGGCTCTCCAATGTTGAGGGTTTATGTTAGTTGTGTTTGTCACATCCTCTGGGGTAAGCACCTCGCCGTTTCTGAATAAATGGACTTCTTCAGAGACGAGTTGAAACATATCCTTATCGATGCTGAAAATGAGATGGGGCCCGGGTAGCTCACGCACGATGGTAGCGATAATGTCGTCACCCTCCCCAGGTCCAGTTACCTGAGCGACATTAAACGATGAAAGAATTTCACGCAGCCCCCGGACTTCATCCCAAAACGTATTTGGGGCAGGGGCCCTTTGCCCCTTGTAGGAAGAAAACATCGCCTTCCTTCCTACGTATGTAGACGGCCTGGCATCCCACGCAACATAAATTACGGCGGGCCTAAATTCAGTTTTCAACATACACAACTTGGAAATGAATCCCTTGGCGCAAATGCCAACCTCGTACATTGACCTTGCTAGCCAGTTGCCGTCTACGGTGATTGCCCTATAGTCCATAAATGCTCTTTAGTGTTTCAATGTCGGCGTCAGTCCAGAGCGCAACTTTTTTCTGGACATGATCCTCAAGCTCTCCCTCGAAAATTCCCTTCTTTTCGAAATATGCCAAGGCGGCTTTAAGGCGGACCGCAGGACAGGCCCCGTTACCCGAACCTGGGTCGGGCTTGTCACTAGGTGGCTTGCACCTAGCCCGGCGCACAGAAATCGGGGGCGGATCCCATGCGCCAAAATCTCTCGTGTAATACTTGCCGCTTTTTTGCGCCTTAACGTAGAACTTTGGTAGGCTATACAGATATCGCCCGATGCCCCACTGTACAGCGGCTCGCTTCATGGCATCGGACAGTCCGCCCTTGACGGCTTCAATGTCAGTATGGTCTGCACCATCCCACTTGGTCACTCCGCCGATAGAGATGCCACACATCACACCGCCACCGGGACCTTTGATAAACATGTTGGTCCAGCCAGCTGGCCCGACCACATCGTCTAACCTCTGCTGAATTGCCCTGTTTGTAACATATGGCAACACTAAATACGTCTTGTTTTTTGTTGGTTTTCCCTGCACACGCCACTCAATATCATCATTATGGAACGGGGCCTGCAAGGCGACCCAATCAACAGTTCCGCCTGCATTCATCCATCATCTCCTTTACAAATTCCACAAAATCATCAAGGCAAATGGTAACGGTCGCGGGCCGTCTGTCATCTTTACAGATGGCCATAATCGGACGACCGTCAGTCGCCTCAGCGGCTTGCCTGAGTGCGGCTGGGATACTTGTTCGCTTGCCTTTTTTACACTCAATCCAAAAGGGCGTACCTTCAACGTCCGGGGGCTGGGATTCAGCCTCACGCTGAAATCCGCGCCTGGCATTCTCCCAAATGGGTCTAAGGTTGACTGCGGTAGCCCTTTCAAAGTCATGCCCCTTTCTTCTGCTACTCTTTCCGGACATCAAACAAAACCTCGCAACCATCCTCCACATCAGACTCCACGGCTGCCGCCCACAAGTCTGACTCAAGGCAAAAATATAGCTCCCTTCCGTCGCTCTTAAACACGGCGACACTCGGAGGAGGAATCACGATATCTCCTACCGCAATTTTGTGCTCATAGCGGACACCCATTACACCAGTCCAGCCATCACTTACAGCAATAACCTTTCCGTAGTATACGCTGTTTGGCTTTTTTGCATTATCCGGAAGATGAATCAGGCTCTTCTTGTCAATCCTGAACTCCTCGAAGATGATGTAGCCGTTCATGGGTTTAATTTTATACCCCAAGCATCACCCCCTAGAAGTCAACGTTGTCGTCAGGGTTGTCGTCAGGGTCGGTGTCAGAATTGGCATCACCCAGCTTGTTGTCGTCATCATCCCTGCTAGCAATCACAAGGTTGTAGTCTGGCGAGTTTTCGCTTTTCTTGTTTTTGTTCTTGAAAATGTAAATCTTACCAAAGCCAAGGGTACCAGACAGGTAGTCCTTGTCTTCGTTCTTCCAAAGGCCAGTCAGTGAAATTAGCGCCATGTTTTTCTCCTAAAATCCGAAATCGTCTGTTTTCGCCACCAGAACAGGGGCATCGCTAACCAAGTTCAATTTTACCCCATCACCCCCGGTCGCTTCAAGCAAAAACTTCCTTCGGTCGGGAGGGGTCGCATCACGATGCGAAACCCCTATTGACCTTGGACAGCGGTTTTCCTCAGCCGACTCCTTGCGTATTGTGATTAGCGTATCTTCCCACCCATATATCGCACTACTGCCACGAAGGGCGTATCCGGCGGACTCGCCGTCCCGGTGCTTCCTTGTGTGGTGTACGACCAAACAGGTCAAGTCATCGTGCGCACGGCGAGTC
>Ga0190284_1000267_pt1 | contig 34961 bp, 25 predicted proteins | sample 48691812_MG_FD_161668 | JGI IMG/M metagenome (GOLD analysis project Ga0190284, IMG submission 161668) | Hydrothermal vent microbial mat bacterial communities from Southern Trench, Guaymas Basin, Mexico - 4869-18-1-2_MG | ecosystem: Environmental > Aquatic > Marine > Hydrothermal vents >...
AGCTCTGGATTTACTTGATGTGAGAATTTAACCGCTTCTTAACGTTGTACCCAGTCTATGCAGATGGCAACAGACTTAACGCACTGTTATTACGCACTTTAACCGCCACCGACCTCAGGAACTTCAGTCTAAGGAGATCGAGAAAGAGACCTCTTCGTCAGCTCGCGGGACGACCTCGCCAATGCCCGTCGAGGTGGCGGAAGGTTGCCCTCGATTCCTCCGCTGGGCAGATCAACGGCTTGACGAAAGCGTTATGTCTGTTATTGTTGTAGTGATTATGCAGGCGAAGACAAGGCGATTCACTCACTCAGAGGCACGAGACATAAGTTGACGACACCCTGAACTTTCGGAGCACCGACGACGATCTCTTGACTCGTGCCAGGTCAGCATGGGTGCGGAACTAGTTTCATGGAAGAGTATGTATCGATATCACCGCGTCGAGGGCGCCCCATTTTCAGCGGGCCGGTGCGTCCTGTGCTCTCCCGGATTGCGGAGCTGCGTGGTTTCGGGATGACCGTCTCGGAGCCGGCGGGAGACTCTCTCGATCCGTGGCTCGACGCTCTTCGGCAGGCTGTGAAGAGCCGCGCCGCCGGTGTCTTGATCGACTGCCGTTGCCACGAGACGGTTACGGCGGCGATCGATGAGGCCGTGGACAGCGGTATTCCGGTGATCACCGTGGGGACCGATCACCCCGATAGCCGGCGCCTGGCGCATGTAGGCATGGACTGGTCGCGGCTGGGTATCGCGATGGCACGATCGATCCGCGACCTCACCGAGGGGAAGGGGGAGGTGCTGATCATCGGTCCGGAGGGGCATCCCGGGCTCGAGGCCGGTTTGGGTTGCTTTGTCCGTCTCCTGGAGAAAGAGACCGAGATAGAGGTCGTCGGCCCCTGCGGTGACCTGCAAGAGGATTGGGACCAGGAAGAAGCGCGCGACCGTTTCTATACGCTCGTGGAAGATCACCTCCGGGACCACCCGCGGCTCGCAGGAATCATCGCCGTTGGTGAGCACGGTGCGGTCGGAGCCGCACGGGCGCTGCTCGACAACGCACGGGACGGTCAGACCGACAAAGTCCGCCTGATTTGTGTCGATCCTCTCTTGCCGGACGTGGATCTCCTCAGCAAAGGAGCGATCGATGTGGCCTTCTTCCAGCGACGGGATCTGGCCGCCGTGCTTGCCTGTCAGATGCTCTTGGCCTACAACCACGGCACCGAGGTGACCGGTTTTTGCCCAGGAGCGATCAACATTCCTGGCGACGTCGTGGATGCCGGGTTTCGACGTGTCGATGATGCCGGCGCCTCCAAGGCCCACTGGGACGCAATCGATCTCGATGAGGCTGAAGCGCGGTTCCATCTGCTCCAGAAAGGTAACCTGGTGGAGGGAATGATCGAGAGCACCTCCCACATGGTTCTGTGCACCGACGCCGTGGGACGTGTCATCCGCGCCAATCCGGCCTGTCTCCAGATGACGGGTCACGCCGCCGAGGAACTACGTCTCATGAACATCAACGAGCTCCTCGAGCAAGGCGTCGGGGGGCGTACGATACCTCTCGACCTGAAACCGGGCGGCCGAAAGATCTTCGAGGGCATCGCCCGGCGCAAAGATCGATCGTTCTTCCCGGTCGAGATCGATCGATCCGCACTGGAGTCCAGGGCCGGATTGCAGGGATTCGTGGTCCACGCCGCACGTGTCATCGACCACCACGACTCCCAAGTCTTTCGGCGCGACAGCGAGGCACACTTTCGCGCGATGATCACGGCATTCGATGGTCTCATCTATGTCTGTTCGCAAGACAACCGCGTGGAGTTCATGAATGAACGGCTCATCGAACGCACCGGGCGGGACGCCACAGGGGAGTTCTGTTACCAAGCCCTGCACGACCTCGAGGACGTCTGCTCATGGTGCGTCAACGATCGCGTCTTCCAGGGCGAGACCGTCCGCTGGGAGGTTTGTAGCCCCAAGGACAACCGCTGGTACTACATCGTCAATACTCCCATCTATCACGCTGATGGATCGGTCTCGAAGCAGGCGATGATTTTGGACATCACCGATCGCAAGCATGCCGAGGAGGCGCTGAAGGCCTCAGAAGAAAACTACCGGGCAATCTTCAACGCCGTGAGCGACGTCATCCTGATCCTCGATATCGAGACGGGAGCGATCGTCGACGCCAATCGCAACGTGTTGAGCCTTTTGGGATATTATCAGGAAAAAGTGCGGACCATGACCTTCGGTGAACTGAGCGCCGGCGAGCCGGGGTACGACGAGCAGGCGGCCAGGGAGAAGATCTCCTGCGCCGCGACCGGAGAGCGCGAGCTCTTCGAGTGGAAGGCCAAGGACGCATCGGACCGTATATTCTGGATCGAGGTCAGCCTCAAGCGGGCCGTGATCGGCGGAGAGCAGCGCCTGTTGACGGTGGTGCGCGATATCGACGAGCGCAAGACGCTCGAGGAACGGCTCCATCAGTCGCAAAAAATGGAAGCCATCGGCCGTTTGGCAGGTGGCATTGCTCACGATTTCAACAATATTCTCACCGCGATCATCGGATACTCCAACATCTCCGCGCAGGAAACCCTCGATAGCGATACCGTCAAGCAGACAGCCGAGTTGATCAATCAAGCTGCGCGGCGTGGTACCGACTTGACCCGCCAGCTTCTGGCTTTCAGCCGTAAACAAGTCCTGTCGGTGAAGGTGCTCGATCTGAACGAGATCCTGGCTGAGATGGAAATGATGCTGCGCCGGGTGATCGGTGACGACATCGATTTGCACACCGTCTTGGATCCCGCCCTGCAGCGCATCAAGGCCGATCCCGGCCAGATCGAGCAGATCGTGATGAATCTTGCGGTCAATGCCCGCGACGCCATGCCCCAGGGCGGTCGACTCACGATGGAGACCGCCAATGTAACGCTCGACGAAAACTATGCGCGCACGCACGCCGAGGTCGAAACCGGGGAGTATGTCGTGATCGCCGTGAGTGATATGGGAGAAGGCATGGACGAAGCCATCCGGTCGAGAATTTTTGAGCCTTTCTTCACGACAAAAGACAAGGGCAAGGGTACGGGATTCGGGCTCTCCACGGCCTACGGAATCGTCAAGCAGCATCGTGGCCACATTGCGGTCTACAGTGAGCCCGGTATCGGCACCACGTTCAAAGTCTATCTCCCCGTCACACAAGCAAAGGTCGTTCCCGTGGCTGCCGAGGTGACCGGAAGCAGAACAATTTCCCAGGGGAACGAGACCGTGCTGGTGGTGGAGGATGAGGATCTCGTGCGTAAAGTGGCGCGCAGAATCCTCGAGATGCACGGTTATGACGTCCTGGTAGCCAGCGACCCTAAAGAGGCGATCGCCATCAGCGACAACTACGAGGGCGCGATTCACCTGCTTCTCACCGATGTCGTGATGATGCAGATGGATGGCAGCAAACTGTTCGACACTCTGCATCCGAAGCGGCCGGACATGCGCGTTATTTTCATGTCCGGTTACGCTGAAAACGCTGTCTCACATCACGGCGTTATCGAACCAAGCGCTCCGTTTCTGGAAAAACCTTTCACCGTCGAAACCCTCGTGCAAAAGGTGCAGGAAATCCTCGACGAATCCTCGGCGCCTTCGGGAGATGAGAACTAATCCCTGTCAACGCCAAAGCGTCGCAACGCCCCCGCTTTCAGGGAAAGATGCAATAGGACTAGGTATGAGTCATCGAAATCCCTGCAATAAAGCTGGAATCAAGATCCTGGTTGTTGATGACAACGCAGAGAATCTCTACCTCAATCGGAAGCTTCTGGAAGCCCATGGTTTCGTCGTCGAGACCGCCGCCGACGGGATCGAGGCCCTGCAAAAATCGAGGAGCGATCCGCCCGATCTGCTCGTCAGCGACATCCTCATGCCCAGAATGGACGGCTTCGCCCTGTGCCGGGAGTGGAAAAAAGACCCCCGCCTGAGAACGATCCCCTTCGTCTTCTGCACTGCCACCTTCACGACCGCCCGTGATCGCGAGCTGGCACTCGATCTGGGTGCGGAGAGGTTCATCGTGAAGCCGATCGATCCCGATCGCTATCTGGAGACGCTCAAAGAGGTCCTGGCCGAGTGCCAGGCCACCGACGGCGACGAATCCCGCTTGCCGAGCAGCGCCGACGAGAAGGAGCAGCTCGAGCGTCACAGCGAGGTCCTCCTGGGGAAGCTCGAGAAGAAGATGTCCTTGCTGGAAGAGCTGAACGCACAGCTCATGGCGCTGCAGGAAGCCTCGTTGGCCATGACCTCGAGCCTTGGTCTCGATGAGGTGCTGCAGCAGATCGCGCAGGGCGCCAAGGAGGCTTTGAACAGCAGGGCGGTGGGCATCTTCATTGTCGACGAGGTCAACCGGGTCCTGATCAACAAGGTTCTGCTCAGCGATGATCCGCACGCGATCCAGAGCCTCGTCGACTCGCTCGACCTGCAGCGGAGCGGAGACGAAATCACGCCTCTGCCGCTCGTCGAAGACCGCAATCGGCTTACCGATGCGGCCCTCGGACTCAATGCCTTCGACGGGCCACCTTTCACCGATGCTGGCGCCGAAACGAGCCGTGACGGCAGCGATCGCCGGCTCGATTCTCCGGTGGGCCAACTGATCGTCCCCATGGTGGTGAAGAGACGTTGCGTCGGGGTGATGGCGCTGATCCAGGGCGCCTCACACCCACTCACGGAGAATGAGCGACCGGTGTCCGAAGCGCTCGCCAGGCAAGCGGCGATCTGCATCGAGAACTCACGGCTCTTCGACGAGACGCGCCGGTCCGAGATGCGCTATCGCGACATCTTCGAGGCAGCCAGCGACGCCATTCTGGTTTGCGACCGCCAAAGCGGGACGATTCTGGACGCCAACCGTCGGGCCTGTGAGATGTTCGGTTTTTCCTGCGAGGAGCTGTGCCGATCGGTACTCCACGCGCTCGGCGCCGAGGAGTCTCCGGCGTTCTTCCTGGACGGGGCAGAGCCGCGTACGGGTGCCGATCCCAGAGATCCGCGACTCCACGAGTGGCTCGCGCGGCGCAGTGACGGAAGTGTCTTCTGGACGGAGGTCAACCAGCGGGACACGGAGATCGACGGCCGCGAGTGTGTCCTGGTCGTGATCCGCGACATCGATGCACGCAAACGCTTCGATGAGGAGCTGCGGCAGTCACAAAAACTGAGAGCCATCGGTCAACTGGCCAGTGGGATCACTCACGATTTCAACAACATCCTGACCGCCATGTTCGGGTATATCGATTTCCTCGACGATGAGCTCGAAATCGATCATCCCTCCCGGGAGAACGTGGTCGATCTGCGTAAAACCACCGAGAGAGCGACCGATCTCACATCCCGTCTGCTGGCCTTCAGCCGCGCCCGAGTCCTGTGTATGGAAGTTGTCGACCTCAATGACGTCGTGAGGGAAACGGAGACCATGATCAAACCGCTCATCGGCGAGAACGTGGCGATGGAGAGGGCACTGTCGCCGCATGAGCTCTTCGTCGAAGCCGAAGCGGGTCAGATCGGTCAGGTCCTGATCAACCTGGTGATCAACGCGCGCGATGCCATGCCGCGGGGCGGGATGGTCACGGTGCGGACGTGCCTCGAGACATGCGCTGGTCCCGGTTCCCTGGAATGTGCGGATATGAACCCCGGCGACTATGTCCTGTTGTCGGTCAGTGACAGCGGCGACGGTATGACTTCCGACGTCCAGGAGCGGATCTTCGATCCCTTCTTCACGACCAAAACGCCGGAGCGCGGGACTGGGCTCGGGCTCTTCACGGTTTTCGGCATCGTCAAGCAGCATCACGGTTACATCGACGTTCAGAGCGCTCCTGGGGCAGGCTCGACGTTCAATATCTACCTGCCGCGCGTCGAGCAACCGGTTGAACCGTTCATCGCGCCGGATGATGTGCAGGCGCGGCTTCCGCGGGGTCACGCGTCTGTGCTCATCGTGGAGGATGACGATGACGTGCGCCGGGTGACGGCTCTGACTCTGAGCGGCTCGGGGTACGAGGTGCTGACGGCGCGCGATCCCGATGAGGCTCTCCTGATCAGCCGCAACCGTAAGGAGCCGCTGGAGCTGCTCGTGACCGATGTGGTCATGCCGCAGATGGACGGATTCTGCCTGTACCAGGAGCTGCTCGTCTTTCACCCGGAGTTGAAAGTGCTCTACATGTCCGGGTATGCGACCGGTCGCAAGGCGCCGGCCAGCCTCATGGATGCCGGGACATCGATCGCTTTTGTCCAGAAGCCTTTCACCGGCGAGGAACTGGTGAGGCTGGTTCACCGGACGCTCGGAGAAACTCCACCGCATCATTCCGAAGTGAGCGCAGATCGCTGAGATACACCGGTACCGCGAAGACCACCTATAATCCCGAACGAACTAGCTTCAACGCCAACGATCGAAGGAGTATCATCTCTGATCGGTTTCGGCAGCTTTCGATCGGCGGCTATTTCCGAGTGACTTTCATTCGGAAGCATGCACGTCACGGGCAGCCTGCCGAATCGATGGTGAACATACCAAGCGTGAAGAACGTGGTTGTCAATTCACTTGTCGAGCTGGCACTGAGGAGAACGCATGACCACCGTCGACCGTCCTCTCTTCATCGTGGGACCACATCGCAGCGGCACCACGCTGCTCTACGAGCTGCTGGCAGATCATCCCGAGGTGGGCTATATGAACCGCTTCAACAAGCGTTTGGTGGCCTTTCCGCGCCTCGCCCACTGGCTGACCGCGGCTTTCGGACCGGACAAACCGATGGAGACGCAGCCGGTGTGGGATCGTTTCAAGCGCCGGGACGACGATGTGATGCAGGCGGCCGACGCCACCGCACGGGAGCGGCAGTGGTACACCCGCCTGATCGCCACCGTGCTCCGCGTGCGAGGAGCAACCCGCTTCCTGGCCAAGTATCCGCGGCTCTCGTTGCGGCTCCCCTGGCTCGATGCCCTCTTTCCCGATGCCATCTTCATTCACGTGGTGCGCGACTGGCGCGCTACGGTCAACTCCACGGTCAATCGCAAGGTCAAGCGTGACAAGCGGGGGGGCGGTTGGTTCGGCGTCTTCATCCCCGGATGGCAGGAAATGGGATCGCTGTCTCACGAACGTGCAGCGGCCGAGCAGTATCGGTACGTGACCCTGGAATTGGAGAACGCACAGCAGCTCTTTCCGGGGCGTGTGGTGCAGGTCCACTACGAGGACCTGTGTGCGGCGCCCTGCGAGTCGCTGCGCCGGCTGGCCGAACGCACCGGGCTCTCGTGGCCGCAGGCCTTTCGAGCGAGCCTGCCAGAGTGTCTGGAGAGCGCCAACTTCAAGTGGCAGGAGCGCCTCGACGAGGAGAAAATCGCTGACATCCAGGCGACGGACGAGGAGTTCTACCGGCGCTTCGAGAGGACGTGATCACCCTCCGGCGGGCGACGCGCAGCATGCACCCCATAGATCGACATTACTTTATGACTCGTCACCGAGATGACTCGTCACCGAGGTCTCGAAAGGATCGATGTGAACGGACGCGAGAGGATCAGGGCCATCCTGCGAGGAACGCCGGTGGACCGTGTCGGCTTCTGGCTGGGCAATCCCTGGGAGCTGACGAAACAGGCCTACGCCCGCGAGCTGGGGGTCACGTATGTAGAGCCTTCGGCGCCCCTCGAGGGCGACCACACCGTCCTGGCTGCGGCGGCGGTGCGCAAGGCAAAGGCTGATGCGGACCTGGCGCTCGTGCTTGGCAGCGACCTCTTCTGGTGGTCACCCGAGCATGATCCCGCGGCGTGGCGGCATCCCGACGGCAAACCGATCTTCGACTGCTATGGCGGCCGGCAGCGGGAGAGCCTGGGCCAGCCCGGGATCCTTGCCACATGTAAGGATCCCGGCGAGCTCGATGAGATCGAATGGCCCGATCCGGTGCATTTCGATTTCTCGACGACTCTCGCGGTCTTGGACTCGATCCATGAGCGCGGGATGGCCGTGGCGAGCGGCATGTGGGCACCCTTTTTTCACGTGCTCTGCGACTTTTTCGGCATGGAGAACTATTTCGTCAAGATGCACACGCACCCCGAGGTCGTGGCCGCGGCCACCGAAAGGCTGCTCGGCTTCTACGTGGAGGCCAACCGGCGTTTTCTCGATGCGGCGGGGGGGGCGGTGGACGTCCTCTTCTTCGGCAACGATCTGGGTAGTCAGGATAATCTACTGATCAGCCCGGCGGCGTTCGAAGAGTTCGTCTATCCCGGGATCGAGAGGCTCGTCGAGCAGGCCAAGGAGTACGGCCTCGCGGTGATGCTGCACTCGTGCGGCGCGGTGGGCAAGGTGATCCCGCGATTCCTCGCCGCCGGCGTGGATGCGTTGCATCCGCTCCAGGCGAAGGCCGCCGGCATGGCGGCGCACGAGCTGGCGGAGCGGTTCCGGGGGCAGGTCGCCTTCGTGGGGGGCGTCGACACTCAGGTGCTTCTTCCCGAGCGAGGCCCCGACGAGGTGAGCTGCGAGGTGCGGCGCCTGATCGAGCTCTTCGGCCCGCGGTTCGTGGTCTCGCCGAGCCACGAGGCTCTCCTGCCGCACGTTCCGCTCGAGAACGTCCTTGCCATGCGCAACGCGGCGCGGGATGCATGATCGGTAGTCGGGTCATTACCGCGCTCCACTGCCGCACGCGGAAGGCTGCCAGATAATTCCTGCGGGATTGAGGCGCTGTTGGTTGCTCGACGGCTCGCGAGCGGAACGTGCCGCAGGCTGCTTGACGCGGTTGGGAGTTTTTACTGGTCACGGGATTAGAGAGTCGATGAGTGCGGGTACCGCACTCTCCTTCTGGTTCCCGTCAGAATATTGAGGTACCTTACCCCGAAATCGGCCTGCGCTCTTCGAGAGGCCGCAAGATGGAGATACAAATGGAGAAGATCAAAGTCAAAGAGCTCATGGTACCGTTGTCCGACTATGCCACTGTTCACCAGACGGCGAGCTTGAGGGAGGCTGTCGTTGTTCTGGAAGAGATCCGTAAGAAAAGCCCCTCTCGCATTCCGCATCGTGCCGTCCTGGTCGTCGACGAAAAGGGCGACGTTGTGGGCAAGGTGAGCCAATGGGACGTCGTCCGTTCGCTCGAGCCGAAATACAAAGAGATCGGGGAATTCGACCAGCTCGCCCGTTTCGGCTTCAGCGTCGAATTCATCGAGAACATGCAGAAAACCTACAATCTGTGGCATGAGCCCTCCAGGAACATCGGCGAACTCACATCGAACATCTGCGTCAGTGACATCATGTATACCCCCACCGCGGGAGAGTACGTCGCGGAGGACTCGACCCTGAGAGTCGCCATTCACCAGATGGTCGTAGGGCAGCACCAGTCGCTCCTGGTGCTCAGGGACAAAAAAGTCGTGGGAATCCTGCGTTTCACCGATGTTTTTATCGAGGTCGCCAAGCTCATCTGCGAGTGAGATTGCTCGCAGGCAGGAAGCTAGCGATCGGGGAACGGTCTCTCCAAGAGTGCTGGCCTGGCGCGTAACATGCTGCGGTTGAGAAGGTTGCTCTCGTCTCACCACGTCCATCGGCGTGCTTCGGATACAAGTTTTTGATTTTTGTCTTGGAAATGGCAAAAGACTTATCGATACTAAAAAAACTGACTGACCGATCAGTCAGTTATTGGAGAGCCAGATTCGTCATGTCCAGAAAAGAGATCATTCTAGAGGCCGCGACCTTCCTCTTCTCCAGCAAGGGCTATACGGATACGACCATGTCCGAGGTCTCCCAGTTGACGGGGGTTGCCGGAAGCACGATCTTCTACCACTTCAAAAACAAGGAAGAGCTCTTTTTGCATATCCTGAAGGGGCTCAAGGACGACATCCTGGCCGAATACAACAAGCACCTGACTAAGATGGAATTCCACAGCGGCTTGTCCATGGTGGATCAGGCCATACGTTTTTATTTCGAGTTGGTCGGGATCATGGAAGAGCGGTTTCTCCTCCTTCACCGGCACTACCCCTACCAGCTTGCCGAGGTCAATCCTGTTTGCAGGGGCTATTTGGAAGATATTTACAACTGTTTTATCGATATCTTCGAGCAGGCCATCCTCAGAGGTCAAAGCGACCGGTCTATCGCGGTCGTTCCGGCCCGCAAGAACGCTTTCCTCATTCTTTCCATGGTTGACGGCCTGGTGCGTTTCAAGACCAATAATCTCTACGACATCAGCCCCTTGTTCGACGAACTACTCCACTCGTGCAAGAGAATGCTCCAATCCGGACCTCCCAGCATCAGAGAGCGATGCTTATGATGAAAAAGTTGTTCCCCTTCGTAGGATGGCTGCGAACTTACAACCTCCCGTCTTTCCGGGCCGATCTCGTCTCGGGCTTGACGGTTGCCCTCGTTCTCATCCCGCAATCCATGGCTTATGCCCAACTGGCCGGGCTCTCTCCATGGTATGGATTGTATGCGTCTTTTTTGCCGCCCATGACGGCGGCCCTGTTCGGTTCGAGCCGGCAGTTGGCCACCGGGCCGGTTGCGGTCGTCTCCCTCATGACAGCGGCCACCCTCGAGCCTCTGGCAACGGCCGGCAGCGAGGCCTACGTGGTCTACGCCGTGCTGCTGGCACTGATCGTCGGGCTCTTCCAGTTGTCTCTGGGCTTGTTCAAGCTCGGTCTAGTGGTGAATTTCCTGTCCCATCCGGTGGTGAACGGTTTCACCAACGCAGCGGCCATTATCATCGCTTCATCCCAGCTCTCCAAGCTCTTTGGTGTCTACGTGGACAAGGCGGAGCATCACTACGAGACGATCGTGCGCGTGTTCGAGAGTGCCATCGACTACACACACCTTCCCACGCTATTGATGGGGGCCTTCGCGTTCACCGTCATGTACGGCTTGAAGCGGATGTCCCCGCGGGCTCCCAATGTTCTCGTAGCCGTTGTCGCGACCACACTCATATCATCTCTGACGGGATTCGAGCACGATCGTCAGGTCGAGATATCGTCCTTCAGATATTCCGACATCCATGAGACCATCCGCAAGTACAACTCGTGCGTCGACGAGATCCCTGGAATCTCGACGCAACGATCCGAGGTCATCCGGCGCCTGGCGGAAACGAAGGAGTCCGGTGACTTGCTGGCGGTCCTCAACACCGAGCACGAGGTCGAGGAGCTCACGCTCCGCATCGAACACCTCAAGAACGAGGCTCATATCTACAGGGATGAGATCCGCAAAACCCGGTTGGAAGGCGTCGAAGCGACTGACGGCGCGCTGACGATCTACCCGCGCGGCGGGATTCCTGCAAACGAGAAAAGCGACGGGCGCACCTGGCGGATCAAAGTGGGCAACAGCTCGCTCGATCCCCACGCGCTGACCGTGTCGGGTGGAGGGGCGGTCGTGGGAGTGGTGCCCCGCGGCATCCCGTCCATATCGTTTCCAGAGTTCGATTTCGGCATCATTTTTCAATTGCTGCCTTTTGCCGCCATCATCTCGCTTCTGGGCTTCATGGAGGCCATTTCCATCGCCAAGGCCATGGCGGCGAAGACCGGGCAGCGCCTCGATCCCAACCAGGAGCTCATAGGGCAGGGCCTCGCCAACATCTGTGGTTCGATGGCCAAGAGCTACCCAACGTCGGGCTCCTTCTCGCGCTCCGCCGTCAATCTGCAGTCCGGCGCGGTGACCGGCTTCTCGAGCGTTTTCACCACTCTGGCAGTCGTCGTTGTTCTGTTGTTTTTCACACCCCTTCTGTATCACCTGCCTCAATCAGTTCTGGCTGCCGTCATCATGATGGCGGTTGTTGGACTGATCAACGTCTCCGGTTTCATCCATGCCTGGCGGGTGCAGTGGTACGACGGTGCCATCTCGATCATTTCCTTCTTGAGCACGCTCGCTTTTGCGCCTCACCTGGACCGAGGGATCATGATCGGAGTGGTTTTATCGATCCTCGTGTTTCTCTACAAGAGCATGCGTCCCTCGGTGGCCACGCTTTCGAGGCACGATGACAACGCGCTGCGTGATTCCGTCATCCACTCTCTGATGCAATGCAGGTACATCGATCTGATCCGTTTCGAAGGCCCGCTCTTCTTCGCTAATGCCAGCTACCTGGAAGACAAGATCAGCGACCGTATGAAGGCGCGAGAGGACCTGAAACATATCATCATCGCCTCGAATGCGATCAACGATATGGATGCCACGGGAGAGGAAGCTCTCTCGCTGGTCGTGGAGAACGTCAGGAGTGCCGGCGTCGATATCTCGTTCAGCGGCGTGAACGAAACGGTCATGGCCGTGTTCAAGCGGACGCATTTGTTTGAAAAAATCGGCGAAGATCATATATTTCCTACGATGGAGGCGGCGTTGGCTTCGATACACCCGACAGCGCATGCAGAGGGCAACGAGGAACAGTGTCCGCTGACCATGGCTTGTAGGATTGCTAGATAATACTCGAGAGGAAGAGGTAGTTGCCATGTCCTCGATTGCGATTGTTCACGGAAGTTTCTGCGGGGAAGAGATCATCATCTCAAAACTGTCCGAGAGTTTGCACCTGGCCAACCTCACAGCGGACGAAACGGTGGGATTAGCCAGCTCGATCTCGGGTATGACGGAAGAAAAGATCCGCATGGTGTTCTCCGCCAAGACATCGGTCTTCAACAAGTTCACCCATGAGAAGGAACGTGCGTTGTCCTATCTGCGGCTTGCTGTCGCGGAGAAGCTCTTCGAGGACAATCACCTGTTCATCGGTATGCCCGGTCTTCTCATTCCCCGCGGGATCAGTCATGTTCTCCGCGTCTGCCTGATCGCCAACATCAAGGCGCGAGTGCAAAAAGCGATGCACCACGGGGGGCTCACCGAGAAAGAGGCAGCCAAGCGCGTGAACCAGCAGGAAATCGACGACGTCGCGTGGATCAGATTGGCCGGCGAAACGATGGATCCCTGGGATCCCGACCTGTACGACATTACCATTCCTATGGACAAGACCGATCCCGAAGAGGGGGTCGAGCTCATCGAGAAGAGCATCTGGCAACCAGCGATCCACCCTACCGAGGTGTCCAGACGAGCCGTACAGGATTTTCTGCTGGCGGCTCGTGTGGAGGTGGCACTCGCTCGGGAGGGGCATGTTGTCGCCGTGGCTGCGAGAGGCGGGCAGGTGACGCTCACCATCAACAGACAGGTCCTGATGCTGGGTAGGCTGGAGGACGAGCTCGGGAGCATCGCACGCGGCGTACAAGGCGTGGAATCGATCCAAACCAAGGTTGGAAAAAAGTTTCACCAAGCCGATATCTACCGGAAATGTGATTTTCGAATGCCCTCGAAAGTTCTGCTCGTGGACGACGAGAGGGAATTCGTCCAAACCCTATCAGAGCGCTTGCAGATGCGCGAAGTGGGATCCGCTGTGGCCTACGACGGCCAGTCGGCTCTCGAGCTGGTTGACAGCGACGAGCCCGAGGTCATGATCCTCGATCTCAAGATGCCGGGGATCGATGGGATCGAGGTGCTGCGGAGAGTCAAGTCGACACAGCCGCAGATCGAGGTTATCATCCTGACCGGGCACGGCTCGGAGGAAGACAGAAAGACCTGCATGCAGCTCGGCGCCTTTGCCTACATTCAAAAGCCGGTGGATATCGATCTCTTGAGCAAGACATTGAAAGAGGCGTACGATAAAATCAAAAAAGAGCATAAAGGTTAGCCACACGGCAGAGCCGAACAAAATTCGAGTGGAGGAACGGCTTAATTGAACCGGGAAGCATGATGCGTCTTCTAGATAGGATCAAACCCAAATTCTGGGAGGATAGTCACAACGGAGACGATTACTCTCCGTCCGTGATCGATTTCCGGCGCGTATGGAGACTGGCGGTCATCGCTCTGGCCTCTGTCGCGATTGTTCCCCTTCTTCTCATCAGCTTCGTCGACTACAACAAGTCGAAGGAGGCGATGGAATCGGAGGTCCTCTTGCGGACTTCGCGATTTACCTCGAACACCTGGCGCACCGTCTCCTTCTTCTTGTCGGAACGATTGCTAGCCCTTGATTTCATCGTCAAGGACAATCCTTACACGGAGCTTTGCAATCCGCTCAAGCTCAAGTCGATCAAGGAAAACCTCAGGAAGGAGCTGGGCGGTTTCACCGATCTCGGTGTAATCGACTCCGACGGAGTCCAACACACCTACGTTGGCCTCTATGATCTTCAAGGGATCAATTATCACGGGCAGGAGTGGTTTAATCAGGTGCTGGAGCGTAAAATATATATTAGTGAGGTTTTTTTGGGCTTCAGAAACGTTCCTCACCTCGTTCTGGCCGTCAAACACGAGCTCCCTGGCGATTCGTTTTACGTCCTGCGCGCCACCCTGGATATGGAGCGATTCAATCGGCTGCTGAACCAGCTCGAGATCAGCCGCCGAGGCGATGCCTTCATTGTGAACAGGACAGGCGTTCTCCAGACGCCATCCCGCCACCATGGCGAAGTCCTTCAGACGATTCCTCTGGATATGCCTCCACCCTCCGACAGGACGGAGACCGCCAAAGGAGAGACGCACTCGAGTGTTTCTATCTTTATCGGCTACAGGTTCATTCCCGACACGTCTTTCGTTCTCATGGTGATCAAGGAGTCGGACGAGGTCATGAGTGACTGGTTCCGCACCCGGCTGGAGATGGCCGGTTTCTTGATACTGAGCATCACCTTGATTTTGGTGGTCATACTCAGCATGGCCACATACCTGGTCAACAGGATTTATATCGCTGACAAGCGTCGTCTCTTCGCTCTGCATCAGATCGAATATTCCAACAAGATGGCGGCACTCGGCCGCCTCTCCGCGGGAGTGGCCCACGAAATCAACAATCCTCTAGCGATTATCAATGAAAAAGCCGGCCTCATCAAAGACCTATTCAAGCTAGGCAAAGAATACAGGGACGATCCCAAGTTGATCGGACTCGTCGATTCGATCACATCCTCTGTGGGGCGGTGCGCCGCGATCACCAAGCGACTGTTGAGTTTCGCCAAGCCGATGGACGGTAGCTTCAAAACAGTGAATCTCCGCGATGTCATCGTGGAAACACTCGGGTTCATGGGCAAGGAAGCGGAGTATCGCAACATCCAATTCGTCGTCGATATTCCCGATGACGTCTCCATAATTCAGAGCGATTGCGGAAAACTGCAGCAGATATTTCTCAATCTAATCAGCAATTCATTCGCCGCGATGAGCATCGATGGACACCTGGAGATCAGGGTCGCGCGGGCGGGAGATGCCGACATCTCGATCATCGTTTCCGATGACGGTTGCGGGATGTCTGAGGAAGAGCAAAAACTCGCTTTCGAACCCTTTTTCTCCACGAGATCGGTTGCCGGAGGAACCGGCTTGGGCCTCTCCATTACCTATAATCTCGTGAATGAGCTGGGCGGCAAGATCTCAGTGGAGAGCGAGAAGGGAGTGGGAACGAATTTCGTCATCACACTTCCTCAAAGAACAAGCAATAAGGAGGATCCGATCCATGAAAGTGCTTCTCGTTGACGATGAGCCGGAGCTGGTTTCCACTCTGTCGGAACGTTTGGCCCTGAGAGGCATCGAAGCCGACTGGACCTCGTCGGTGGAAGAGGTCTTCCATATGCTCGACAAGAAGAGCTATGATCTGGCCGTCCTGGACGTCAAAATGCCGAAGGTCGGTGGCCTCGAGCTCATGAAGCAGCTACGGGAGAGGGTTCCTGGGATGAAATTTATCTTCTTGACCGGTCACGGATCGGAACACGATTTTGAGGCCTGTATCGCCGAGCCGGGGGTTGACTTTTATCTGGTCAAACCGTTGGACATCGACGTGTTGGTAGAAAAGATGAAGCACGTCATGGAGAGATAGGAGACACCATTGGACTACAATCGCCCTGCAGTCTACCAATCTGGCCTCCAGTTTTTTGGAACGATCTCAGCGTCCGCCTCCCATGAGATCAAAAACACCCTCGCCGTCATTTCAGAAAGTGCCGGTCTCATGCAAGACTTGCTGCTCGCCGCCGAGCATGGCCGGGCTCTGGATGAATCGCGCCTCAAAAAATCGATCGAGAGGATCCAGGCCAACGTGGTGCGCGGCGATGGGATCGTCAAGAACATGAATGCCTTCGTTCACAGCGTCGACCGGATTTTCCGGCAGACCGATGTCGTGATGGTCGTGGATCTCATCGCCGCTCTGGTCAAGAGATTGCTGGACATGCAGGGCATTTCCCTGAAGACGGAAACACCTACTGGTCCGGCGGTCGTCGTGACCGCGCCCTTTTTTCTAAAAAACCTGATCTGGCTTCTGATTGATTTCGCCATCGCGCGAGTGGCGGCATCGAAGATCCTTTGTCTGGTGGTCGAGAAGAGAGGAGATTGTATCGAGATTGACCTCTCCGGATTGGAGAGTTTCGACGAGCTTCCGTCGGACTGTTTGCCGACGGAGCCGATGCAGTTCCTTGTGGACATGTTGGAGTCGGAATTGGAGATCGATGCGGACGGCGGAAGACTGATGTTGAGGCTTCGGTCCGTGTCCCGAGTGGATTGAGTCCACTCGTCATTAACTTTGAAGGTTCTAGTGAGATCGAGAGGTGCAGCCATGCCCGAAAAAGTACTCATAGTAGATGACGAAAAGGATTTTCTGGATTCCGTATCGGAGCGGCTCGGCCTTCGAGGCATGCAGGTTAGCACCTCGACCCATCCGAAGGAGGCTCTAAAAAAGATCGAAAACGAGTCTTTTGACGCCGTCATCCTCGATTTTCAGATGCCCGAGATGGATGGCCTTGCTGTTCTCGAGGTCCTCAAAAAGAAAAATCCCGATCTTCAAGTTATCCTGTTGACCGGCCACGCGACCGTGGAACGGGGCATTGAAGCGATGAAGTTGGGAGCGCTGGATTTCGTCGAGAAACCGATCGATCTGGAAACCTTGACGAAGAAGATCAAGCAAGCCAAAGCCCAGAAGATGCTCATCGTGGAAAAAAAGGTCGAGGATCGCATCCAGAAGATCATCACCGACAAAGGTTGGTAGGGCATTAACTTTCCCGTGAACAGCCGTCTCATCCCTACGGCTATCGAGGATTACTCCAAGTGCGCCGGAGTCTCGGATCATCGAGGGCAGCGTCCAATCGTTCTTCCCGGGGATGCACCGATGTTAGATACCCGGCGGTGCGGCTCTTTGGTGAAAGCGGTCTGAAGTCGCCGATCCACTGCGGCGCGGGGAGAAACGGTTCGGATCTCTCCGCGCCGATCGATACAAACCGCGGGTATCGCGGCGGTCTAACCCACAGAGAACACCAGCAGCGGCAGATCACTCGTCGGGATCGAGAGCGCATTGATCACACTAGTGCGCTCCGATGAGCTGAAGCCGGCGTTGAAGTAGCCCTGCAGCCCCAACGATGTGGCCTGCAACAAGGCGTTGGCGCCGGCGAAACCGGCCTCGACGAGATGCCTCGTCTGGGTGTCGGTGGCGCAGAAGACGTAGTAGTTGGGCGCGGACTGGGGCAGACCCGGGAGGGCGGATCTCAGGTTCGCCCGGCGGTCGCCTACCGTTACGGCTTCGATGCGGTGATCCCGGGAGCCCGTGCTTCCCGAGGGGAGCCGGATATGATAGCGGTCGACACCGGTGGAACGTACGATATAGATCCGGCCTGTGAGGAAGTACATCGCCACCCAGGAGGCGACGTTGATCCCGGCTCTGCCGCCGAACACGTCGTGGGGATTGCATCCATACGAAGCCCAGGCGATCTGGGAGATTCGATTCAGCGTGAGCTCGCCGGAGGCGAATTGATCACCGTAACTCAGATCGGCGAGCCCGTCTTCGAGCAGCATCGGTCCGTCGGTCAAGGGATCGGGCAGGCTTCCGTTGGATGACTGCACAGCGAGCTGAGCCGTGATTCCGTTGACGGTGTTCATGCGGCCGTAGCAGTTGACCAGATGCACGGTCGACTGAGGATTCCAGTTCGAGTTGGCGTGGTTGGTTCCGCTGTCCTTGGGACAGCACACGGGCTGGTTGCTCGTGGTACTCCAGAAGGAGTAGGAGGCGAGTTGAGCATAATGCAGGGACACACCTGCGTCCTCGATGACGTCGCCGGCAACACCGACCTCGAAAGCCACGTTCGACTCCGACATGTGATTGCCAAGAAGGTGTGGCACGAGACAATGGTTGTCGGCATCATAACGATAGACCGCCGTGGGAAGAGCCGCATAGATGATCCGGTAGGATCCGATCAGCGGGGCTCGGGCCGCCGCCCAGAGCACGTTGGCCAGGATTTGCGGCGAGAGAGACCCGCTATAGCCGGAGTGGTAGGACAATCGGCTGTTGAGGATGATTTCGGAAGAGAATGGATTGATTTGGATCTCCGGCAGCAGGACGGAGCCGTGAGGAACGGCTCTCGTGTCCCGCACCGGGGGGCCCAGCGAAACGCTTTGGGCGAGCGCTTTGGTTGGATCGAAGAGCGCGCCAGAGCCGCCGAGAACGAGGAGTGTTTTGATGAATTCTCTTCTGTCCTTCACGGTTATCCTCCTTAAAAATCATCGAATCGACATTTTAATCCGTTCGCTGAATTAGGCTTCTTGAGGCTTGTGCGAACAGAAAATCGGCGGTGCCGATTCTGCTCTGCCAAGCGATGAATTCTAACTGATTGGGTAGGAAATCGCGCGTCCTTAACTGAGAAGCGTGAGCCCTTATCTGATTGTCGCCTGCAAGCGGATGAGCTATCATTTCACCTGTACCGGCACCCCTGAGCTCGCTCTGTCACGTGATACCAATCGAGGACCCATGTCGAACATCAAGATCCCCACCATGCTCGTTTTTATATTCGTTCTGTTTCTGACGCTTCCGATCGATGGTTTCGTCGCGGCCGACGATTTTCCGCTCATGGCCGATCCCGCCGTGAAAAGAGCCCTCTCCACCTTGGAGAGCGGTGAGTACGGCGAGGAGCTCGGCTGGTGGTCGGCCGACGCCCGCGGCGGGCGCGAGCCAGGAACCGCCGGGAGCATCGAGGCCGCCAGATGCGCTGCGGCCGCCTTCGAGGCGCTCGGACTCGAACCCGTGGGGGACGCTTTCAACGGCCGGCCGTCCTACTTCCAGTTCCTCGAGCGGGGAGGCAAGGTCGGCCTGCTCGACGGTCATCGCCTCGCGGTTGGCGAGAGGACCTTTGTTGCGGGCAAGGATTGGTCGTTGCTGGGCGGCTGCAAGGAGGTCGAGCTGAACCGGGTGCAGGTCGTCTTCGCCGGCTATGGGATCACCGCTCCCGATCTCGGCTATGACGATTACGATGGGATCGACGCCTACGGCAGCCGCGCGCCCCGGCGGATCGGCGAGATCCACAACGGCGCCGACGACAATGCCTCGGGTTCGGTAGGCGTTATCGAGCTGGCCGAGGCTTTTGTCGAGGCCGGCATCCGGCCCAAACGTTCCATCCTGTTTCAGCTCTACGACGCCGAGGAGAAGGGGCTTCTGGGCTCACGGCACTACGTCGATCATCCCGTCGTTCCCCTCGAAAAGACGACAGCCATGATCAACCTGGACATGATTGCTCATGCGCAGGCCGGGAAGTGCAGCATCATGGGCACCGGATCCGCTGCCGAGTGGCCCGCGATCCTGGAGGTGGCCGAGCGGACCTCGACGCTCGATTGGTCCCACAGCGATGGGGGCTTCGGCGGCTCGGATCAGTCCTCCTTCCTCCAGAAGGACATTCCCGTGCTCTTCTTCTTTACCGGCGTGCACGACGTCTACCACACACCCGACGACGATCTGGAGCGCTGCAACCTCGAGGGCGCCGTGGATGTGCTGGAGGTTGTGTTCCTGACCACGCTGCTCGTGGCCGAGCGCGATGAGCCGCTCACTTTCAAAAAGCCCGAGCCCTCGAGGAGATCGCGGGTCAAGATGGGCGTCTACGCGGAGAGCGCCGGCATAGGTGAGGAAGGCCTGCGGATCACGCGGATCGTGACCAACAGCGGCGCCGAAAAGGCCGGCTTGCGCGCGGGAGACATCATCCTGTCCCTCGACGGTACGGCGGTGAGCGAAGTGAGGCAGCTCGTCAGGGTTATCAGAGCACACAAGCCCGGGGATAACGTCATCGTGCGCTTCATCAGAGGTGACGAGGAGAACGAGGTGCAGCTCGTGCTGGGTGGCTCATAGTCCCGGCGGCCGCCGGCCGCCGGTTGGGGGTTGGGGGTTGGGGGTTGGGGCGGCGCAAAAATTTTGCGGTTTTTTTCGGTGTTATTGCGGCTTTCCTACGTCGTTTCGCGATCGGGCGCCTCTCCCTACCACTTGACGACCGAAGAAGCCCAGGTGATGCCGCCGCCGAAGGCGCACAACATCAGCAGGTCACCCCGTTCGATCTTCCCTTCGCGGTGGAGCTGATCGAGGGCGATCGGAATCGAGGCGCTCGATGTGTTGCCCACGAACTCGATGTTGGAGAACACCTTCTCGCGCGGAATGCTAAAGCGGTCGGCGATGGTGTCCATGATGCGCTGATTGGCCTGATGGGGGATGATGTATTTGATATCATCGATGCTGAGCTGGTGGCGCTTCAGCTCGAATTCGATCATCTCGACACAGCGCTGCACCACGAACTTGAAGAGCTCGCGGCCCGACATCTTCATGAAATGGTCGTGCCGTGTTACGCTTTCCACGGTCGCCGGCTGGCGGGAGCCGCCGCCGGGAACGATCAGCAGGTCGGGGCGTCCTTGCGCACAGAGGAACGCCGGTCCCATCCAACTGGACTCGTCTTCGCAGGGCTGGAGAATGGCCGCTCCCGAACCGTCGGCGAAGATGATGCAGGTCTCGCGGTCTTCGTAATCGGTGATCCGCGAGAGGGTCTCGGCGCCGACCACCAGGACGTTTTGGTAGCCATCCATGGTCATCATATTGCGCGCCATACCTAAGCAGTAGACGAATCCGCTGCACGCCGCCGAGAGATCCACCGCGCCTACATCGTTGCACTCGAGCCGCTTCTGAATCCAGCAGGCCAGGGTCGGGAATATATTGTCCGGAGTGACGGTGGCGGCCAGGATCAGATCGATGTCCTTGGGGGTGATACCGGCCATATCCATGGCCCTCTGGGCGGCTCTGAGCGCCAGGTCGGAGGTGTACTCGTCGGGTTTTGCGATGCGGCGTTCTTTGATTCCGGTCCTGCGCATGATCCACTTGCTGGTGGTGCTGAGGATTTTCTGATTCTCGAAGTATTCGTTCGTCAGGACTCGATCCGGAAGGCACGAGCCGATCCCGGTTATCTTGATCGGCAGCCTCGAGAGACTGCCGTTCGTTGGAGGGGCGCAATGGCCGTCTTTGATCAGTGGAACTACCATATCGATCTTGTGGTGCCTCCGTCACTGTGGGCAGAATGATCAAAAATCGATCTCATCGCCTAGGGCGCAGTTGAGGAGCATCTCTCGAAGCACACGATACCTCGGCTTTGAATCAATATATGTTGAGAGAAGGTCAGCAACCCATTTTTGCCAACAAACCTCTTTCTTTCCCGTGAAGATCCTGAAATAGAATCGTCACATATGGTAGTGGATCGACGAAAAAAAGAATAATTCTAAAGCCTTATTTTTTTCTCGTTCCCGTGCTGGAGGCCATCGGCTCTGGCGTCTTGGAGGATCATGCCGACAAAACCGATCGATGCTCTGGGGTTCTTCGATGTTAAAATTTATATTATCAGAAAGTTACGCCTGTTTGAGATGTGCGCGGATCGGTCTGGAGTTCCTGCAGTGGTCGCGGCAATCGACTGCTCCGCAGAGCTAGCGATCAGCGAGGAGGTCATGGTGGGGGAGATCGTCGAAGAGCGCGGACATTCAACAGTCAACACGTCGCAGGGGATGGTGGGGGCGCTGGCCTGGATGTCCTTCGAGGGTATGACCCTCACGGAGGTGTGATCCAGTCCACTCGATGGGAAACTGCAGGAGGAATTTCACCGGAGGCGCCAGGAGGTCTATCTCAGTCCGGAAAAAACCGATCTGCCTCTTGAAGCAGAATCTGGGCACGCTGGCCGAGGCTGCGCATTTTCTGGGGGGATCGGATGAGGCGGATGGAATCACTCCTGACAGTTTTTTTTGTCAGCTTTTCGAAAGCCTGGCGCGCTTTGACCTCGATCGATTCGAAATCCTCCAAGGTAATCAAGAACCGCTTCAACGTCTCGGCCGATTGCCAGCATGTGCTTCCCGCCTCGTCTTCGCCGAACCAGCCTTGAATCTTCCCCCCGCATTCACAGTAGAGCGGCACGTTGCTCGGTGACCGCGGGGAATCGGGATAGACGATGCGGAGAATGAGGTTGTTCGTATCTCCCCAGGGAAAGAGTTTTGCCGTGGATTCCATGCGCGACCAGCCCAGGGTGGGAGTCCATGCCTCCACAATGTAGTGCTCCTGGAGTTTTCCCGACATCAGAGTACAGGGCAAAATGCGCGCCGGCACACCGGCCGCGATGAGGAGGGCCGCCGCCGCGTTGGCATGACCGGTGCAGACCGCCTTCTTTTTTCTGATCGACGAGAGCGCTCCCTGGTTGTAGCCGCCATCATACGTCAGGTTTTCTTCGAGGAAGGCTTTCAGGTCATCCATGAGGGTTTTCAGGTCGGTCCGCTCGAAGGAAGCTGCGATTTCGAGGATCTCCTTATTATTCGATTCCACGCCGGGAGCCGGTTCGAGGAAGAGTTTCACCTCTTTGGGCAGGTTGGATCGATCGGCCAGCGTCACGCCCGCTCCGTCGAAGAGCGGACGGTCCCGCAAGAGGACCAGCGTCTGAACATGGAGTTGGATCCGTTCTTTGAACTTCATCCGTTTGAAGGAGACGCAGAGCGGTCTGTTTTCGCGCTCTTTGGCGATCGAGAGGGCGGCCACGGATCCAGCCGGCTCGGTGGTGACACGCAATCCGAGGGGTGTTTGGCCTCCGAGCGGGAATGGCACGGAAAGCTTGATCCAGCCCTTCCTGGCCGTCGCTTCCGCCTCGACCTCGTAGTAGCCGTGCGCTACGGCCAGGACGCCGGCCGTCCAGTTTCCGTTCTCGGTAGAATAGGAGAGTGTGACATCATCGAAGAAGACCTTGGCCCGTCCTCTCATCCCGCAACGTACGATCCAGTTCTTGGCCCCCGTCGGAATCGTCGCTTCCACCTCGACCTTTTCCCACTCTTGTGAGGGTGTTTCGATCGTGGCTGTTTCAACGAATCCCAGGTTCGTGTGAGGTTGATCGGGATCGTAAAAGAAGATCAGGAGGGATCCTGCGGAATCATTCTCCCCTTCCGCCTCTTCCTCCTTCTCGATCCGGATCCAGCCTTCGATCCGCACGAGGGTTGCATCGGACGGGGGATTTTCGATGATCTGGGTCCAGGATGTATAGCCACCTTCGTGGTGCGTGGAGATGGCAGCGCAGCGTTTTCCGCCGTGGACATTTTCCTCGTACACCGAAAAGCCTGGCGCAGGGTTGGCAAAATTGGGCCACACCGACTTCCAGCCGACGATCGTCCCATCCGACACCTGTTCGAAATCGCCGTTGACCAGCAGGTTCTCCTGTTGGACGGACTGAATGCGGGGTGGCGAGCCGTTGGCCTCGGTCTGTTCTGCGGTGACGAGCAAAAAAAGAACCACACAGAGAGCCGAGATCGAAACAGACCACACGGCTTTGTGAGCGGAAATTCTGTTACCGGAAACTTTCCTCGTTGTCATAGCCGCTGTCTCCTGCAATGGAAATCATCTCGTTAGAGCGAGACTCCTGGATGACTGTACGACGGAACAAACGCGATATTACCTCGCCGGCGGATGATTGGTCAACTCGCAGCGGGCGTCGCGACCTGCTCTGCTGACCGGTGACGAGGAGATCTCCTTTTAATCACCGTTGATCACGCATCATCCGTTGATCGAGAGGCACGAGCGGATCGATTGCGAGAAGCGGACGTCACAACCACCGATGCGGCGGACCGTTCCCCCGTGCCGCTGCGCGTTTGTGCTCCTGTGCTCCTGTGCTTTTGAGCTGCCTGCCACCCGTCCGCCTCACCTACCGCGAGGAGCGGACTGGATTGAAATCGATCGATCCTTGCGCGCGGTCGATCCCTGCGCTGTAGTTGCGGTCCTCGATGTTGGGCGCGCCTTCCGGATCGAACCAACTGCTGTCGTTGAGGTCCGCGTCGGGATACACGTCGCGCCCGCCGATATCCATGAAGAGCCCGATCGACGAGGTCAGTGAGAAGTAGGTCGAGACGCCGCCGCGCGAGCGGAAGCGTTCGTTGTTCTGGGCGAAGCCGGGGCGGGTGAGCTCCGCGGAGCGGTAGACGTCGTCGCCGCTAAGGTCGAAGAACAGTGCCACGCTGCGGTTGATCGAGTAGGCCAGGCCGTTCTTGTCAACCTGGTAGTGGTCGTTGCCGGCGGCGTCGAGCAGGATGGCGATCGTGAAGTCGTGGGCCCAGGCGAGGCTCAAGGTCGAGTTGGCCTCGGCCAGGTGGTGATCGTCGCCCTGCTCGTCGATGAGCGCGCCGATGCAGAAGTGCGCGCCCGACCCTTGCGAGTAGGCTACGCCGTGGTAGCGGTCGTCACCGCGGCCGTCGTGCAGCAGGCCGATGCCGAACCAATAGCCCGTTCCCATGGCCCAGTTGCCGGCGCGGTAGGTGTCGTCGCCGGCCCCGTCGAGCAGGGCGCCCAGGCCGCCGGCCCAGGAGTGGCCGTCGGCGCCGTCGCCGCGCCGTCCCATGCCGCAGCCCTGGGCATTGGAGACGCACACGTCGAGGTTCGGCGAGTGGTAGGAGGGGCGGCCCGTGGTGCTGTGCTCGCGCACGGCGGTGTAGGTGTCGTTGCCGCTGCGGTCGGCGAGGATGCCGACGCCGTGGACACCGCCGAGGCCTTGGCCGTCGGCGTAGATCGTGTAGGCGTCGTTGCCGGCGGCGTCGAAGAGTAGCCCGATGCCGAAGTAGCCGCACCCCTGGCCGCTGTAGCGGTTGACGTAGGTGTCGTTGCCGCCGAGGTCGGCGAGTAGCCCCAAGCCGAACTGCCCCACGCCCTGGGCGTAGCGGCGGCCGGTGTAGGTGTCGTTGCCGCCGGCGTCGAGCAGGATTCCCGCGCCGCAGAGGCCCGCGCCTTGGGCCGGGCCGTCGGTGGCGACGTAGGTGTCGTTGCCGGCGAGATCGAGGAGCAGGCCGAGCGGGCGCGAGGCAGTCGTGGCGGCCACGCCGCCCGAGTAGGTGTCGTTGCCGCCGAGGTCCACGACGAGCAGGGTGTCGCTTCCGACGACACGGTCGTCGCCGCCGCCGCGAACGCGGATCCAACCCCAGGGCGTCTCCCAGTCGAAGGTGAATGGCGGCGGTGGATTATCGACCTCGAGCTTCGCCAGGGCCACGCGGGCGTCATCGAGCGCCTGGACGCACTTCTGCGCGGCGTACCAGAGGCTGGCCTCGTCGAAGACCCGCGCGAGATCGTCGATCTCGGGGGCGTAGTCGTAGGCGTCGATCATCTCCTCGCCCACGTCGAAGCGCAGCGCCACTTTGAGGCGGTCGGCGGGATCGGCCTTGCGGAAGGCCAGCTCGGCCCAGGTGTGGGCGTCGACGATGTGGGCGACGAGCTGTCCCAGGATGGGGCTGACGCCCTCGGGCAGCACCTTCACCTTTTCGGCGAGATCCTCGCGCGGTTTCGGGTAGGGGAGCTTCATGCCGAAGGTGGAGATGCGCGTGGGATGGCCGGAGGCCTCGGTGAGCCGCAGGATCGCTTCGTCGAGGGGAAGGGCCGGGGAGAGCAGGTTGGCGGTGTAACCGCGGAAGCCGCCGAACTTGGGATCGATGCCGAGCTGCTGCACGGCCAGGAAGAGGTTGCGCGTGCCGCGGCTCTGTTCCTCGTCGAGCGTCGCCGGATCAAGCCGTTCCCAGGCCGTGTTGGCCAGCGCGCGGGTGAAGGTGATCGTATCCAGGGGGGCGGCGAAGAGCGGATCGAAAGCGCGCAGCTTGTAGGGCACGTCGGGGAAGCGCGGCCACCAACCCTTGGGCTGCCAGCCGAGATCGGAGCGTTTCATCTGCACCTGCTGCAGAGCCTCGTCGAGGGCGTCGGCGGAAATGGCTTCGGCCTGCAGCCCGAGGATGGCGGTGAAGACCAACACCAGGATGAGTCGTGCGCGCGTCATGTTTTTTGCCTTTCTCGTCTCGTTTCGCTTCGCGTCCCGAACACTGGAAGGGGCGTGTCGCGTGGGGTTTCGAGCTCGCTGTCAGAAGATGGTTGGACCCTAAAGCAGGGGCTGAGGAATGTCAACCCGAGGGTCGCTGAGCCGGCGCAGGGCGGAGCGTGGGCGGGAGTTGCGAGGGGGACGTCGATGGGGTGCACATTTCGGAGCCGGCGCTGGGAACCTGGAGCAGAGAGGCTATCATGGGGGACGGTTTTCGCCGGGAGCAAACTGAATCGCAGGGCGTTCGTTCTGGTGAGAGATGAGGAGTGAGAAAAAAGATGGAATATCGCGTATTGGGCGCAACGGGACTGAAGGTCTCGGAGGTTTCCCTGGGGTGCTGGACGATCGGTGGATTGAACTTCGTCGGCAACATGTCGGCGGGCTGGCAGGACGCTGATGACAGTCAATCCTTGGAGGGGCTGCGGCGGGGATTCGAGCTGGGCATCAATCACGTCGACACGGCCGATGTCTACGGCAACGGTCGTAGCGAGCGGCTGGTCGGTCGCTTTTTGAAGGAGGTGCCTCGGGAGGATGTGATCGTGGCCACCAAGGTGGGGTGGCTGGAGTGCAGCGCGCCGCACCGGATGCATCCGCTGCAGATCCGCCATCAGCTCGAGACCAGCCTCTACAACCTGGGCACCGACCACATCGACATCTACTATTTCCACAACACCGAGTTCGGTCCCGATGACTGCTATCTCGACGATGCGGCCGAGGTGCTGCATCGTGCCAAGGAGGAGGGCAAGATCCGTTTCATCGGGCAATCGGGTTATGAATACGCCGATTTTCTGCGCGTCTATGACGCTGTGCGGCCTGATGTGCTGCAGTTCAAATACAATGCGCTTTTCAACAAGTGGAACGTACCGCAGAGCGATCTCTTCCGCTGGGCGGACGCGAAGAACCTGGGGCTGGTGCTCTTCGGGCCGCTGGCACAGGGGGCTCTGCTGGACAAGTACGCACGTTCTGCGCCGCCGCAGTTCGATGAGGGCGACAACCGCCTGCGCAACGTATGGCTCACGGAGGAGGGGCTGGCGCTGGTGGAGCCGGCTCTGGCGCGGGTCAAGGAGCGGTTCGGGGCTAGTACCGAGGATCTGGTGCGTGTGGCACTGCAGTATGCGCTGCATCGATCGACCAACGCCGTCGTGATTCCGGGGTTCCGGAACGTGAGGCAGGTGGAAATCAACGCAGCCGCATCGGGGAAGCCGTTGAGCGACGAGGAAGCGGGCTTGATCAGGGAGTGGTTCGCCTTCGCCGAGTAAGGTAGGCTGCCACGGTGGAGGCACCCGCCGGAGATACGCCGGTGATAGGTGACAGGCAACGCTCATCTGCTTCCGGTTGGGGAGGGGGCTGGCGAGCGATTTTCGGAAGGAGCAAGAACATGAAGGCCAGACAGCAGTCGATCAGGACGCAGGGGCGGACCGATTTTGTCGACATCACGGGAATGGTCAAGGAATTCGTGGCCGAGGAAGGGATTAGCGACGGTGTCTGTTTCGTCTACGTGCCGCACACCACCGCCGGCGTGACGATCAACGAGAACGCCGATCCGTCGGTGCCGGAGGATGTGATCGGTGTGCTGGAAAGGCTCGTTCCGTGGGAGGCGGGCTATCGGCATACCGAGGGGAACAGCGCGGCGCATGTGAAGGCTTCGCTCATGGGATCGAGCGTGGCCATCCCGGTGGACAATGGCCGGCTCATGCTGGGAACGTGGCAGGGTGTGTTTTTCTGCGACTTCGACGGTCCGCGCACACGCAAGGTGATTCTCAAGGTGACGAGCGGCGAGTAGCCGGCCCGCTCACTGCGCCGAGCAGGAGCACTGCACTGTTCGTGCCCGACGATCACAACCGACCGAACGACGAAGAAGGAGGATCGAGGTGAAATCACTCACAGAGTATCTCTTTTTCGAGGTGCCCTCGCGCAGGGCGTTGATCAACATCACGCCGAAGATCGAGGAGCTCGTCACGAAAAGTGGTGTGCAGGAGGGGCTTTGTCTGGTCAATGCCATGCATATCACGGCCAGCGTGTTCATCAATGACGATGAGTCGGGATTGCATCGTGATCTCGACAAGTGGCTGGAGGGGCTGGCGCCTCACGCACCGGTATCGCAGTACGATCACAACGTGGGGGAGGACAACGCCGATGCGCACCTCAAGCGGACCATCATGGGCCGCGAGGTCGTCGTGGCCATCACCTCCGGCAAGCTCGATTTCGGCACCTGGGAGCGCATCTTCTACGGCGAGTTCGATGGCCGCCGCCGCAAGCGGGTGCTCGTCAAGATCATCGGCGAGTGATCGCCTGTGACCACCATCCGTCCGCCTCCGGCAGCGCCTCCAGGCCGCCAGCCTCCACCCGGGCTGTTTGTTGACCCTGATCCACCGAAAGCGTTCACCAAAGTGCAGAAAGTTCGCGACCACTTCGGGGACCCGAAGTGTGGCGTTCGCAAACCGGTGGTGAACGGGTGGGAGATGGGGCGGTTGGGGATGGTGGGTGTAAGTGTTTGTGGGGGTGGTGGATAGGCGAGTGATAGTTGCTGTGGATGGCTCTCTGTTTTCTCAGTCAGCGCCCGAAAACGGGCCAAATCCCGTTTGCACCCGCGTACATTTGCTCTCCGACTCGCTCAGAAAAACAAACAGAGAGCCGAAGTGGTGAACGGTCGGGCATGATGCTTTCCACATCTGTTCACCTACCGATTCCCCTTGCTGTGCTGGTAAGGATTTCTAGCAGAAAAACACAGCGGGACAGCTCGTTGACGAACTGTCCCGCTGTGGTGAGTCATGGCGAAAGGGCTCAACTGTCCGATGGTAAGGGCGAAAAGGCAAGGCGGAAGCCGACGTGGTAGTAGCAGTTGCCAGGGTCGTTCCAGTCACGATTCGTAGAGCGGCAGTTCAGAGCTTCGCTGTACCAGCTGCCGCCGCGGTGGACTCGGTGCACGCCGCTCACCGGGCCGTGTGGATTATCGTGGGGTGAGGAGCTGTAATACGCCGAGTCATACCAGTCGTTGCACCACTCCCACACGTTGCCAGCTGTGTCGTAGAGACTCCAACCGTTCTTCCCGTCCGAGGTCTGGAAGCTCGTCTGGTTCCCGGGCCAGCCGAAATCAACCTTGTAGTGCAGCTTACCGTTGTAGAAGCCCACCGGTGTAGTTTCGGGCCTGGAGACCTCATAGGGATCACCTGACTGAGTGTAGTTGGCTTGCGACCCGTCTATGCTGTTGCCCCAGGGATACTGGTAGTAAGGATCATATTCCCCGCCGCGGGCTGCTTTCTCCCACTCCGCCTCAGTGGGTAGGCGGTAGCCACCGGCGTCGAAGGTGCACACCCAGGTGTTGAGGTCGTAGCAGGGCGGCAGACCGCACTGTGCGCTGCGCCAGTTGGCGTAGGCTACCGCGCCGTACCAGCTTACGTTCTCCATCGGGTGGTATTCTTTACCAGTTGTGACACTGAATTTGTTGCCATCCCACTCGATGCGACTGTAAACTACGCTGGTTGTCGTATTGCAGTACACCTCGGTGTCGTTGGCCTTGTAGACCACACCTCCGATCACGTCAACCTGATCTTGGTTATAGGCCGAGTTGAGATAGTCGCAGTAGCGTTGGTTGGTGACCTCGTAGATATCCATCCAGAACTCGTCGATGAACACCGCGTGAATAGGGAGCTCGTCCGGCTCTCCCACGCCGTAATGATCACCCATGTCGAACTCACCGACCGGAATCAAAGCCATCCCGGACGGCTCGGAGTTCTCCAGCACAAGGCGGAACCCGAAGGTGAAGTACCGGTCGGCTGGGTTTGCATAATCGCGATTGGCGCAGCGCAGGTTGCTGGTACGGTCTTTCCACGAGCCGCTGCGCAGAACGCGGGTGGAACCACTCGGCGGGCCGTTCGGGTTGTAGTAGGGGCGCTGGCTGTAGTAGGCCGCATCGTACCGGTCATGGCACCACTCCCACACGTTGCCCGCCATGTCGTAGAGACCGTATCCGTTGGCCATGTCGACTCCGGGCGGTGTCTGGTTGCCGTCGTAGAAGCCCACCGGCGTGGTCGGTACAGTCTCGTTTTCAAAGGGATCGCCGGAGTTCAGGTAGTTGGCGTTCGAGCCGTCGATAAGATGCCCCCATGGATACTTGTAGTAGGGATTGAACTCGCCGCCGCGAGCGGCCTTCTCCCACTCCGCTTCGGTGGGCAGGCGGTAGCCGCCTTTGCCGAAGGTGCAGGTCCAGGTATCGAGATCGTAGCAGGCCGGCAGGCCGTGCTCTTGGCTCTGCCAGTTGGCGAAGGCCAGCGCGCCGTACCAGCTCACCTCCACCATGGGATGGTCCTCGTTGCCGGCGAGAACGCTGAATCTGTTGCCATCCCACTCGATGCGGCTGTACGCTGAGCTGGTTGCCGTGTTGCAGTAGGGCTCGGTGTCATTGGCCTTGTAGACCACGCCTCCGATCACCTGGATCTGACCCTGATCGTAGGCCGATTCGAGGAATTCACAGTAGCGCAGGTTGGTTACCTCGTAGACATCGATCAGGAACTCGTCGGTATAAACGGTGTGGACTGGTAGCTCATCGGGATCGCCTGCGACAGCATGATCACCCATCTCGAACTCACCGGCCGGCACGGATTTCATGCCGTGCCACGAAAGATAGTGATACCCCATGTCGATGGTGCCGCTGTCCGGCTCACCGTCGGTGCGCGTGGTGCCCTCGACTATCGGCCCGTCTCCCGTGTTGACGCAGGGGCTGTCGACGAGCTGCCCTGCCGCGATCTGGCTGAGGTAGAAATCGCCGTAGGGACCGTGCACGAAGAGAGGATCTTCGTCGATGTTGCCTGTCCCGGGGTATCCGCCCTCGACATCTGAAAAGGTGATTGTCGGTGAGGCTCCCGGCCCAGGCTCTATATAGATCTCGCTAGCGGCGTTGTCGCCCCAGATGATGGAGTTTTTGATGATGACAGCACTCGTATTGTTGCAGGCGATGCCGCCTCCGTCGAGAAAAGCCGTGTTGAGAGTGATTGTCGCGTTCTCGACTGAGACCCGCGAGTTAGTCCACGCAAAAATTCCACCTCCCCATTGGTCGGTGATATTGCCGTAGATCACATTGTTGATGACGCGAGGGCCGCCCGCAATGCAGTCCTTGAACACAATCCCGCCACCACCATTAGTGGCAAAATTCTCCCTGATGACGTTGTTTTCGATCGCCACGTAGGTCCCATAGGCCGCGATTCCACCGCCGTAGGCGGCCTGGTTACCCTCGATGACATTGCCTAAAATGGTCGGGCTCGAGTCAGAGCAGCGGATGCCGCCGCCGATGAGGTGTCCCGAAGGATCCTGCGATCCGCTGCCATTGGTGAGCGTAAAGCCCTGGAGGATCGAATCGTTGCCCTCGCTGCTCTCGAAAGTCACCACGCTCCCCGATTGGTTGCCATCGATGACCGTGTAGTAGGGACCGAGCTTGCTCTTGACGGTGATCGCCTTGCCACCAAAGTCGATGTTCTCCACGTAAGTGCCTGGCCGAACGAGGACCGTGTCGCCCTTGTCCGCGGCATCGATCGCCGCCTGGATGGTGGGGTAGTCATCCGGCACGATCAGGGGATACGTTTGGGCCGGGATCTCCGCGGCCTGCCCGGACAGTTCTGCTTGGGGATTCACGGCCTGGGCATGGCAAAGGGCTACAGAGAAAAGGATCATGCTGCAAATAAACATCAATATTTTCACAACCATTCCTCCTTATTCAAACTCAGAGTCTCAAATGTGCTGTGCAAAGACCTCTCCGGTAGAGGCCTGCGCATCGATCGTGCCTAGGGTTGCCGAGTCATATCCGCGACAGGTTCCGAAGTCGAACCATACGAGTTGAGACCGAGCGGCTCCAGCATGTTGACACCAGCACGGAGCCCTCCGCTCAGGCTATCCCTGTCGCGTCTCTTTCCGCACTATGTCTGGAGCTCTGAAATTCGAATCCCGCCTGTCAGCAGATTCTGTTGCCAGAATCGTGCCGACCAAATCATTCGCCATCTCTGCTGATTAGTATGAATCCAAGAACATTGAGTTTCAAGCTATCATAAGCTACTGCGTAAATCAGGTTTCAAAGATTCTCATGAAAATGTTTTTTGGGGGGGATACGGTACCGAGGTGGTGCGGCCTGGCGAACCAAAAGCTCGATGCCTCACGGGAGTTGCGGCCCGCCGCACCGCCTCCTCACATCCAACAAACAATAACCACAAACGTCCCCAGATAATACGCCGCAACCAGCACCGCGCCCAGCACGGCATCCCGCCGGCTGGCCATCCGAAACCACTCCGGCCTCACGAACGCGACGGGGATCGAGAACAGAGCCGCTAAACCGATGACGACAAGAGGGATACAAAGTAACTGCATGATAGACTCCTTGTTGAAACGTGTTGATAAGATGTTGAGAACGTAAAGTTGATGCACCGATATTGATTGGTTTGCTGCAGACCAGTCACCACCTCATGAGGACCTCCTGCTCCCGCCACAGCACGGTCTTGACCACCAGTCTGACGGCTCGCTCAGTGGCTTCGATCATCGGCTCCCGGTGCCCTCTAAGGAAAAGCGCTAATCGTCGTATTTGGGCTTCCGATACCCAAGTGGACCCTCGATACCTTTTTTCTCTTCACGCGCAATCTTGGGCGAAAAACGACGTAGACTACGTGGGTGCAGATGAACTCCTACCCAACCGCCGTGCCGCCTCCAACTGCTTATCGCTTTTAGCTGCTCGGAATGGATTTCTCCCTAGCCGATAGGAGTAGATCCAGCAGTTTGGTGCCGTGCATTCCCTGACCCCGTCCGCGCTCCCGCCCATGCACTCCAGACAGAAAGCGCGAATGGCCTTCAGAGGGTTGGTAATAGGCTCCCGGATTATCCGTTCTTCAGCGTTGTAATCGTGAATCATTCGATTCCCCTTTTCCTTGTCGAAATGTAATAAGTTTGTTTTGACCACATGACTTCGGAGGTCGCCGGGCGAAGTGCCCTCTCGCTGGTATTGACCTCCCCGCAAAGAATGGCCCCCTGCACCGTCGGTGACAGAGTGAGCAGCCTCATGATTTGCGCCATCCGCGTCCTGCTCACCCCGAGTCGCTGTGCAGCCTCTGCATGGCTGGCCAGGGTGCCGTCCTCGATGAGTCCCTCGATGTGATGCGCCAGCGCCAGCTGCCGCGCTAGACGGCTGGTAGGGGGGCGCGGTTCATTGGCCGTGCCTTTGCCCTCCACCGCCTCGACCGGCGAATTTCGGAACCGCGCCGTGTACCTCACCCGAACCCCGCTCATGCCATCACCCCCTCAGCCTCGGCCACCAGAGCCCTGACGCCACCCGGCCTGAAGGCGATCTCGAGTTCCCCAGACCGTGCGTCGAAGACAACCTCTTCGATAAGCAGGTGCAGGATGCGTGCCCGCTCCCTCGGGAACAGCTCCTGCCAGACGGGTGTGAAGCTGGCCAGCGCAGTCTTCAGGTCCTGCTCGTCGATGGTTTCGTGCTCAATCCTCGCGATGCGCCCGCGGATATCATCGATGGCTGTGGCTGTCTGCGCCATATCCACCTCGACCTCTCCAATCCTCTCAAGTATCGCGGAAGCACCTTTGCCGGCATCGGCCACGGAGTCGACCAGATTGCGTTTTTGCTCCCGCAGCTTGCCGTGCTCTTTTTCAAGCCGCTTCAGCTCTTTCCGCAGCCCTCGCAGCTCTACCTCCCTCTCTGTCTTCGTGGCCGCCAAGGTCTCCGCCACCACACTCGTGTCCCTGCCAATGGCCATGACCTTCCCAACCACGAACTGCTCGAGTTCCTCGGCACCCACCCGGCTCTTGGGGCAAGCGGCAGCCCCCTGCTTCTGCGCGGTCTGGCAGACGTAGTAGCGATATCGTCGATTGCCGTTCTTGGCGCTGTGGGGGCTGTAGGAGGCGCCGCAGGTACCGCATTTGACGATGCCCTTCAGCAAGGCGCTGTCGCTGTACCTGACGCCGTTGCCGTTGCCCTCATGGGACTTCAGGAGAGCTTGAGCCGCCTCCCAGGTGGTCGTATCGACGATGGCCTCGTGGACTCCGTCGAACACCTCATTGCCGCTGCGCACCTTGCCGATGTAGACCGGATTGGTCAGCAGCCGTCGGAGGGAGACGCGGTCGAAAGGCTTACCCTCCCGGACCTCGCCGCTTTTCGTTTTCCAGCTCTTGGTCGTCCATCCCCTCCGGTTCACCTCGATCACAGTCGCCACCATCGACCCTGTCTCGATGAACAGCCGGAAGATGCCCCGGACCTGCTCGGCCTCTTCGTCATTGACGATGAGTTGTTTGTCCTCAATGTCGTACCCGAGCACAGGCCGGCCGCCCATCCATAGGCCCTTTTGGCGGGATGCGGCCATCTTGTCGGCCGTTCGCTCTGCGATGACCTGCCGTTCGAACTCGGCAAAGCTCATCAAAATGTTGAGCGTGAGTTTTCCCATGGCGTTGGCCGTCGAGAATTGCTGTGTTACGGCCGTGAATGTGACGTCATGTTTTTCGAAGAACTCGATGATCCGTGCAAAGTCTAGCAGGCTGCGCGACAGGCGGTCGATCTTGTAGACGCAAACCGCATCGACTTTCCCGGCCTCGATATCGGCAAGCAGTCTCTGAAACGCCGGCCGATTGACATTGGCTCCTGTGTACCCGCCGTCGTCGTACTGCTGCGGTAGCGCGATCCATCCCTCACCTCGCTGGCTCTGGATGTAGGCCTCGACAGCCTGTCGTTGAGCATCTAAGGTGTTAAACTCCTGCTCCAGCCCTTCGTCGGTCGACTTGCGGGTGTACACCGCCACGCGGACGGTATCGGGTGGACGGGATGCGTCACGGCGTTTTCGTCCGTTTGCCCCGCTCATGCCTTTGCCCTCTTCCGCTTCTTGAGCCCGAAGAACAATTTTCCGTTCCACCGAGCGCCGGTCACGGCCTTGGCGACCGCCGACAGCGATCGATAGACCACA